>Ga0206998_1110_pt1 | contig 21229 bp, 15 predicted proteins | sample Alteio_BWMinCont_FD_153309 | JGI IMG/M metagenome (GOLD analysis project Ga0206998, IMG submission 153309) | Enriched cells from forest soil in Barre Woods Harvard Forest LTER site, Petersham, Massachusetts, United States -... | ecosystem: Environmental > Terrestrial > Soil > Temperate forest >... | reverse complement strand
GCTTAGTGGACACAGGAGCGGCAATTACGGCAGAAGGTGTGATTGAGCCGGTGCGCAGCGATCATAAGGCTGCTGCCGCATAGCGTCACCAGGACTTCATACCGGTGCGAGGGCAGGCGGTCCCCCCAGTAGGCCCCGGCGAAGATACAGGCGAGTCCGGAGATCATGAGAAACAGAACCCGCAGGGAACGATGGCTGCGATAGCCCTTGACCAGAGCCAGCGCGCCGAGGGTTGCAATAATGACGGCAAGCGACCGGTGGGTCCGTTCTTCTGAGGGAAGGAAGTGCGCCGATACGGCGGAGAGAGAAATGAGGATCGGCGTCACGATGCAGTGGATGACGCAGACGGCGGAAGTCCAGACACCGAGGCGGTCGGCCGGAATCGCGAGGAGCCGTCGGGTTATCACCGAGGATGGCGCCGGGGAGTGCTGAGAGTTCTGCATGCCTGAGCCAGTGTAAATGCGTTGGGGGGCAGAACGGACGCTGACCAAGGATGCAAGAAGCCCGACGGTGAGGCCGGGCTTCTGATTGAAGTGCCGGTTTAGAGTTTTTCGTAGAAATCACAGGCAGAGCAGGAGATGTAGACTCCTCCGGGGATGCTGCGCTCGCGATCCTTGACGCGCTTGACGATGCGCGTGGGCTTGGCGCACTTCGGGCAGTCGGTGCTCTTGGTGGTGTCCATTACTTTCTGACGGTCGGCGGTCTTCGCAATCTTGGCCATGGAAGGCTTCTCCTCATTTTCTCTATCGGCTCTCACCCACACGGGGAGGCGCAAATTGCGGCCAGCCGCGGCGCGGTTCTACCCTGGCTTCTTCCTGTATTGACCTGGGATGGGTCGTCAAACGAGTAACTGGAAGGAGTGGGATGACCGCGAAGAACAGCGGACGCACTGTTACCAGTTTACATCATCGGACCGCAGGGCTCGGGGTTGACCTATGGCTCGTGCCGCTTATGCTGATCGCCCAGCCATGGGAGGCGTGGGAGACTGTGTCGAACGCAGCACAAGGCGAGTCGCGCAAAATAGAATTGCATCGTTCCAGCCAACCGGGCTGGGATTCCATCGTCCAACTGACGAATGAAGGAACCAGGGCGTTCTAACCAACGTCCTCTCTTCTGACAATGCCTGAACAAGGGTTCGGGAACCTCAAAACGAATAGGGGGTGCATTTTGCCAGAGTTGCGGTTTGCGATTCGGATGCTGCTGAAGCAGCCGGGGTTCAGCCTGATTGCGGCGCTGACGCTGGCGGTGGGGATTGGCGCGACGTCTGCGGTTTTCAGTCTGATTCAGGGCGTGCTGCTCACACCACCGCCGTACCAGAAGCCGGAGCAACTCATGCTCGTTCCAACGGCGCGCACAGATGGACAGAAGATGGACAGCCCGCGTGGCTGGGCGGCGCAACAGTGGATGGAGTGGGATAAAGAAGCGAAATCGTTCGATGGCATCGCCGGGTATGACTGGACCTTCAATTTTTTGATTCGTAATGACGGCAGCCAGTCGATGCAGGGGATGGAGGTGAGCAACGACTATTTTCGAGTCATGGGGCTGAAGACTGCCGCAGGGCGCGGTTTCCAGGATTCCGATTTCGGGCAAGGACCCGTGAAGGCGATTCTGCTGGGATATGAGTTTTGGCAGCGGACGTTTGGCGGCGACAGGCAGATTATCGGAAAGACGGTGCGCATCAGCCGGTGGGACGTTCCGCCGACAGTGATCGGGGTGATGGAACCCGGAGTGCGGTTCCTGCCCTCGCCGAGAGCGGCGAAGGAGCCGAATTACGACGTCAACGCGACGGTGGATTTTTGGGTGCCGGCCGATCCGAATCCGAAATCTCTGAAGGCGCCATATTGGAATGTAGTCGGGCAGCTGCGGGATGGAGCGACTCCGCAGCAGGCGCAACAGGAACTAGCCGTGATGACGGCAAGAGAGGCGCAGGCGGAGAGGCAGTTTGAAGGGTTTGCGCCACAACTGGAGCCGCTAACGGATGAAATGAACCGCGACGGGAGACGGATTCTGCTGCTGCTGGGCGCGGCGGCGCTGGTCCTGTTGATAGCTTGCGGGAATGCGGCAGCGCTGCTGCTGGTGCGAGGACTGCAAAGGCAACAGGAATACGCGGTGCGAAGCGCGATGGGAATGGGTCGCGTGGGCCTTCTAAGGCAAGTCCTGACGGAGAGCTTGCTGCTGGCGATACTCGGCGGGGCAGTTGGAGTCGGCCTCGCCTTCGGCGCCGTAAAACTGTTCAAGGTGATTGCGGGACATGCCATTCCACGGCTCGATGGAGTGACGGCAGGCTGGGCAGTTTTGGGCTGGGGACTTGGGGTGGCAGTGCTCGCAGCATTTATCGCAGGAGTTTTTCCGGCGCTGCGAGCGTTTCGCTTGGACCCGATGGAGGTGCTGAAAAACGCCGGGCCGAAAGGGACAGCGGGAATAGGCGAGAGGCGTCTGCTGCAGGGAGTCACGATGCTGCAAACGGCGCTGACGTTGGCGCTGCTCGTTGGCGCGGGGTTGCTGATTCGCACGATGGTGAACATCGCGAAGGTGCCAACGGGGTACACCACGGGGCGAATATTGACGATGAGCGTGACGGACGTGCAAAGCTGGTCGAGTTGGGGCAGCTTTCACCGTCTAGCGTTGGAGCGCGTTGCCGCGCTTCCCGGCGTGCAGTACGCGGCGTTTGCCTGGGGTGTGCCGCTGACGGGAAACAATTGGCCGGCGACTTTGGAAATCGAGGGCCAGCCCCCGGCGGTGAAAGAGAGCGACAAGACAGCGCTTCCCCTGCGCGCGGTGACGCCTGATTATTTCAAGTTGATGGGAATGGCGCTGATGGGAGGCCGGGAATTTCGATCGACCGATGATAATAAGGCGCCGAATGTGGCCATCGTGAATCGGACGTTTGCGGACCGCTACTTTCCGCAGGGCGACGCGATTGGGCGAAAATTCTGGATGAACGGGCGAGATAAACCGGGCACGGAAATTGTCGGCGAGATCGCCAATGGGCGGACAGATGACTTGACGCAGGACGCGTCGCCGGAGATTTATCTACCGTTGTGGCAGGCAACCGCGTTTTCAAAACATCTTGTAGTACGGACAACAGCGGACCCGCGCGCGGTGGTGGTTGCTGTGCAGCGCGCACTCCGCTCCGTGGATCCAACGGCGGCGATCGAAAACATCAAAACGCTGGAGCAGATTCGCGATGAATCACTGGCATCGCGCACATTCGCCATGAACCTGCTGACGGGGTTTTCAGTGGTGGGAAGCGTGTTGACGCTGGTGGGAATTTACGGCGTGCTTTCGCTGTCAGTGGCCTCGCGACGCCGAGAGTTAGCTATTCGTAGTGCGGTGGGCGCGCAACAAAAGGACATTCGCAAGTTGATCTTCGGCGAAGGATTTCGCTTGATCGCAGGTGGCGTGCTTGTCGGCGTAGCGCTGGCGATTGTTTTGTCGAGAGTGCTGCGGTCTTTCCTGTTCGAAGTGCAGCCCGGCGATCCCGCGACATTGATCATTGTGGGAGCGTTGTTCGTGGGAGTGGGGCTTTTGGCGTGCTGGGTGCCGGTGCGACGGGCGGGGAAGGTTGATCCGTTGGAAGCGTTACGGTACGAGTGAATCGGGGAAGCCTCGATCACGAAGGCGTACACGTCGCATGCCTGAATCACCGCTAACGGAAGTTGCCTTCACTTGCGCCTTCAGGCCGAGTCACTTATTGAGCTATTCAGACCGATCTATGTCCCCGGCAAGTTGACGTATAACGGGCTTCTCGGACGTGTGGATCTCCGAGACAAACTGACCCGGTACCCATCAGGGGAACGCGGAATCTGGCGGCGCGGTTATGGTGCTGGAGCCTTCCACGCGATGAGCTGGTTGCTGGGATCTGGAGCCGGGCTCGACTGAGGCGGATTGGGCTGAGGCTGGTTAGTACCGGGCTGGGTTCCGGACTGGCCTGACGCTGGCGAGGTGGTGCCCTGCGCGGGCGTCTGCGTCTTGTTCTGGCCGCTGGTCTGACCGTTGGTCTGATCTTTCGTCTGGTCTTTCGGGAACTGCACGGGGGCCATCTGCGGAGTGCTCGCGTCCTTGTCGGCGGGCAGCGTCTCGCCAGGGTTTTTCAGGGTGGGCGGCTTGCGCGGTGCAGTCTCGGCGCCGGGCGTAGCGGGTGCGTTGTCTCCGAGCTTGACGATGCGCGTGTTCTGCGCCGGCTTGGTATCCCAGTAGTCGCCCATCTCGTTTTCGGCCCGGATCTCGGGAGTCTCGCCTACCTTGGCGGTCTCGATGCGGATGACGCGGTTCCCGTTGATGCGGACGAACTGGACGGGATCAGGCGGTTCACCGTAAATCCACTCTTCGAAGGGCATCTGACCTTCACGCTCGCGCACCTTGGTGCGGGGCTGACCGAGCGCGGCGATAACCATGTCGGTGTTCATGCCAACCAGCGCGTGGTGGTCGAGTATGGACTTTTTGAGCCAGGGAGGTAGCGTATCAGCGTAGGCCTGGACAGGGGTCTTCAGGTTGAAGTCAACGATGGGCTTGATCAGCGCCTCAACCTGCATACCGGTCATGTCGGGCACGACATGGGGAAAGATGAGCGTGATGCGGGATCCCGTCGGGGCCTGGCCGTTGTCATTGACGACGGGAGTGGTCATGTTGGGGTCCATGCCGATCTCGATATGGCGCAGCCACTTGTGCTTGTGCTCCGGGCCTCCGTTGAAGTCGAGGAGGATGCGGTCCTTTTCAATCTTGATGTCGGTCAGCACGACGCGCTCGCCGGCTTTGACGGCAAGGCCCTTGTCGCGGATGGTGCTCACATAGTCGGAGCCGCTGGGCGACATCGGTCCGTTGGCGTGGAGGGTAATAGTGGCAATGGGAAGCGGGCGCATGGCGAAGCCCTGCTCGGAGGTGAGGAAACGCAGCAGGTCCTCGCGATTGTGATTGGTGAGCGGAACGGTGGAAATGGCGATGTTTGTGGGCTGGAAGTCGAGATACTTGCCGTCGATCCCTTCGGGAGCGACGGTGAAAACCTGCGCGGCTACAGGAAACGCAGACAACGCGAACGTCAGGGGGAAAAGTAACGCGGGCCCGGGGATCCGATGCCAAAACCCTTTAGTACACGTGAAGCCGCTCATGGGGCCTCCAGTATATGTGTGATAAGCATGGCGCGATTCGGCGCACTTGGCAAGGGTTTGAGTACTTTGGGCACGCAAGTCCGTTTCGATGCCAAACAACTTTTCGCCCTTGTCGATTTCGGATGCGGGACGGGGGGGGGCCGTCAGGCCGCCGCTTTGCGCCGCGAGGGCAGAAGAAGGAGAACGGCAAAGGCGAGGTTCAACCAGGCGAACCAATCTCCAGTGCGGTCGTAAAAGGTGCGACCGGAGCCGAGCGGGAGCGCGCCGACGAGGATGTCGAAGCCGGGAGAACCAGTGCGGCGCGCGGCGAAGACGCGGCCGCGACTGTCAGAAAGGGTGAGGATTCCCTGCTTGACGGAACGGGCAATGCTGAATCCGCTCTCAACGCCGCGCAGAATGGCCATGCGGCCGTGCAGCCACCCGTCGGCGACGAAATCCCAGGCCGGAACGAGCATCAGGCGGGCTCCGTCGTTCGAGTATTGGCGAGCGAGCAGCGGGAAGTCCATGTCCTTGCAGATTTCGACGCCCCACTTCCCTGCCGTTCCGTCGTCGGATGGCCGCTCGAAGGTGAGCCGCGCCGTTCCCGGGAGCAGGTGCGACTCGAAGGCGGGCAGCATGTGGTGTTTCTCGTAGGTAGCTTCGAGGCGGCCGTCGGGCGAATAGAGACGGGCCTCGTGCAGATTGGGCTGGTGCTCAAAGCTGACCAGGATGGTGACGTGGTTATCGCGCGCCGCCTGCTCGAGGATGGCGTCGGCCTGGGCCAGGTCGTCGCCCTGAATGCGTGCGATCTTTTCAGGAAAGACAATCACCTTGGCGCCTTGAGAAACGAGGACGGGGATCTGGCTGACGTAGGCGCGGACGAGGGAGACGGCGGCGGGTCCCTGGGGAGAGAGTCGGCTATCGGTGGAGATGAGGGCGACGGTGACGCGGGGCGAGGTTGGACCGGAGGCAAGGCGGTAGAAGCCGTATCCGAAGACGAGGATGAAGATTACAGCGGCGGCGAACGCTAGGTTTCGCCTTGACTTGGAGAGTGTGGCGGGCGCGAAAAGTACGGCAATGGTGGATGAGAAGAGAAAGACGATAAAGCTGATGGACCAGATCCCGGTGAAGGAAGCGATCTGAATTAGAGGAAGGCAGTTCATCTGTGTATAGGCGAGATTCCCCCATGTGCTGTGAACGGAGCGGAACTCAGCGAGGTATTCGACGGCGGACCAGAGGACGGGCAGCGCGAAGACGGCGCGGAAGATCTGGCCGCGAAGGACGAAGCCGCGGTACGCGGAGACGATGAAGGCAAAAGCCAGCGAGGGCACGATCAGGATGAAGATGCTGAGCCAGAGCGGAGTAACGATGCGGTCGTAGCTCCAAATATTGAGGGCGCCGAGCGTGAAGGCACCGAAGGCAACGCCGAATGCAGTCCGGCGTGAAACTCGCGGCGCGATGAGGAGCACGGGCAGCGGGGCGACCCAGGCGAGCCACCAGAGGGGATGGAGGCCGGTGCCGAAAAACCAGGCAACGGCTGAGCCGGCGAGCGCAAGGGCGACGAGAGCGCGATGGTGAGGCGTCGTTCCGGGCTTCAGAATTGGGGCTGGGATCTCGCTAAGCTTTGAGGCCATGGATGAGTCTCCTTAGGGCGCGGCGGACAAGGGCGCGGAATTCCTTTTCGGACAGGTTGAAGCGGCCGGCACGGTGGAGGGTGACGTAGCCGTGAGTGACGGCCCAGAGTTCGAGGGCGACTTCCCAGACATCGTCTTTGCGGAGCAGGCCGGCGCGCATGGCGCCGTTGACCGCGTCGGCGATGGGGGTGAGGGTGGGCGAGCGACGGACGCGGAAGTCGTCGGGATAGCGGCGTGCTCCGGGGCGGGGCTGGGAGAAAACATAGTCGAAGATGCGCGGCCGATCGAAAGCATAGTCGATGTAGGCCTCCATGGCGGAGATGAGCTGCGCCTCGGGCGAGCCACGCATGGGGCGTTTCTCGATGTAGCTGAGGAAAGTGGCGAATTGCTGGTTGGTGATGGTGTTGAGCAGCTCTTCCCGATTGGGAAAGTGATGGTAGATGGCCATAGGAGTGATGCCGACGGAGTCGGCGACGCGGCGCATGCTGACTGCGCCGGGACCTTCGGCTTCAAGAATGACGAGGGCGGCCTGAGAAATGCGTTCGGACGTAGATGCATCGGCCATTTGCTATACAGCGTATACTACGTAGCTCTACGCTGTATAGTTCCATTGATCTGAGATGATAGACCGCATGAAAGTCGTGATATTTGGCGCATCGGGGATGGTAGGGCAGGGCGTACTGCGCGAGTGCCTGCTCGATCCCGAGGTGGAGCAGGTGCTTTCGGTGGCCAGGAGCGCGAGAGGGCAGCGGGACGGGAAGCTGCGCGAGTTGGTTCACCGGGACTTCATGAATTTTTCGGCGATCGAGGGAGAGCTCGCCGGGTATGATGCGTGCTTCTTCTGTCTCGGCGTGTCGTCGGCTGGGATGACTGAGGAAGAGTACGAGCGCCTGACTTACGGCATCACGATGGCGGCAGCGCGGACTCTGGTCAAGGTGAGTCCGGCGATGACGTTTGAGTACATTTCCGGCCAGGGCGCGGATAACTCGGAACGCGGGCGCTCGATGTGGGCGCGAGTGAAGGGCAAGACGGAAAATGCGCTGCTGGCGCTGCCGTTCAAGGCGGCGTACATGCTGCGGCCGGGATTTATCCAGCCGCTGCACGGGATCAAGTCGAAGACACGCGTCTATCAGTTCTTCTATGCCGTAAGCAAGCCACTGCTGCCGGTGCTGAAGGCGGTCTTTCCCCAATATGTAACTACGACAGAGCGGTTAGGACGCGCAATGATCGCCGTCGCGAAGCACGGATATCCGAAACGAGTGCTGGAGATGAAAGACATCAACAGCGTTGAAGTCTGAGCGTGTCTACCGCACACTCAGGGCACAACCGGCAGGCTGATAAAGCTGGCGTTTCCCTGGGTGCGCCATATGCGCTGGGTTGCCTCCTTGTAGTCCGTGGGCTTCGCGTCGAATATGTTGGGCACGAAAGTCTGCGGGTTGCGGTCGTAAAGCGGAAAGAGGCTGGACTGCACCTGCACCATGATGCGGTGTCCCGGCTCGAAGACATGGTTTACCGTCGGCAGGCCGAAGCGATAGAGAAGCGGCTTGTCCGGCGTGATGGTCTCGGGATGTTCGAAGCTGGTGCGGTACCGCCCGCGGAAGATATCGAGTGAAATGGGCAGCTCGTAGCCGCCCATTGCGGGCTGCGAGGGCACGGTGCCGGGGTAAACATCGATGAGCTTGACTACCCAGTCGCTGTCGCTACCGCTGGTGGAGGCGTAGATATTCGCCACCGGCGCACCGCTCAGGCGCAGCGGTTTGGTGAGGGGCTCGGTGACGTAGGTCAGCACGTCGTGCCGGCCGTCGACGAAGCGTTGATCCATGACCAGCCAGGTTCGCCAGGCTTCTCCATCGCCGCTGAAGACCGGGCGCGGACGATAGGGCACGGGCTTCGACGGATCGGAGACGTACTCGTCATACTTTGGGGAAGAGGCCTGCGGGGAATCGAAGGACAGGCCGCCGTTGACGGTGAGATAGAGGGGCTGCGATTTGTTCGGGCAGCTGGTGTCGCAGCTCAGAGGCCACGACTTGAGACGGTCCCAGTGATTTTCGCCAGTGTTGTAGATGAACACCGGAGGCGTGTCGGCTTTGGGGGCGCCGTCGAGTAGATATTGATTAAAAAACGGCAACAGCACGTTGCGGCGGAATTGCAGAGTGGTGTCGCCATCCCAGAGCAGCGGCCCGAGCGAAAAGCCGGTGTAGTTGACCTGGCTGTGACGCCAGGGTCCCATGACGAGGAAGTTCTTGTCGTTGTTGGTGTCTTTGGGCTCGACGGCTTCGTAGCTATGAATTGCTCCCCACATATCTTCCTGGTCCCAGAGGCCCTGCAGCCACATGACGGGAACCTTCAGCGGGACTTGCGCCATGATCTTGTCGAGCGCCTGGCCTTGCCAGAAGGCGTCGTATGCGGGATGCTGGTCCACTTTGAGCCAGAACGGAAGCTGCTCGAGGCCCCCGTAGCGTGCGTAATCGCCGGCCGAACCCTTGCTCAGAAAGTTGGTGTAGTCGTCGTAGCCGTCGCGTGGGATGGCAGCGCCACGACCACGGGCTGAGGTCTGTTCGGTGAAGTAGTCGAGGTTGGGCTGGCGGAAGGCTCCGTAGTGGAACCAGTCGTCGCCCATCCAGCCGTCGATCATAGGGCTTTCGGGCGCGGCGACTTTCAACGCAGGATGCGGATCGATAAGGGCCATGACGACGGTGAAGCCCTCATAGGATGAGCCGAGCATGCCCACCTTGCCGTTCGACTCGGGGACGTTCTTCACCAGCCAGTCGATGGTGTCGTAAGCGTCGGTCGTGTCGTTGGGGCCGCTGGGGTTGAGCGGGCCGGTAGGCGGAGGTGTCATCACGTATTCGCCCTCCGATCCGTACTTGCCGCGCACGTCCTGAAAGACGCGGATGTATCCGGCTTTGACGAAAACGTCGTCGCCCTGCGGCAACTCGTCGAGCATGTGCGGCGACTCGGATCGTGAGGTGCGGCCGGCTGCGCTATAGGGCGTGCGCGTGAGCAAGATGGGCGCGTGCGAGGCGCCCTTGGGGATCACGATGACGGTATAGAGCTTCACGCCGTCGCGCATGGGCACCATCTCAACGCGCTTGACGTAGTCGTAGTCGGTCTTCGGCGCTGTGAACTTCGGCGGGATGTCCGGAGTCATGGGGCTGATAGCCGGCGCTGACTGGGCGTGCGATGCGAGCGCGGAGAAGACGAGGATGGAGGCGACTGCGGCCGAACGGCAGAAGAGCGTCATCGCGGACTTCCTTATGGGATTGACCAAGAGTGAGCAGCGTGCTGGATGGTCTCAGCGGTTTGATTTTTCTTTGTTGCGAAGTATATCAAGAGCAGGATCGCGGGCTGCGTGAGTGCGGGATGCGGCGGCATTTGCGAAATCTATAATTGTGCGTAATGCAGGCACTTTTGAGGGACCTTCGTTTTGGGGCGCGCCGGCTGGCGAAAAGTCCAGGACTCACGGTAGTGGCGATCCTGACGCTGGCGGTCGCGATCGGGACAAACGTTGCCATCTTCTCCGTGATGAGCGCGTTGCTGCTGCGGCCATTTCCCTATCGGCAGCCTGAGCAGCTGGTGAGCATCCAGGTTAAGGATGAAACGACCGATCATGGCGGCACGCTGCTGCGCTACGAGTTGCTCCGCGACAAAGCGCGGGTGTTCGAGTCGGTGGCGGCGTGGGCGAATGACGACTTCAACCTGACCGGAGTGGGCGAGCCGGTGCAGGTGCCGGTGGCGCGTGTGTCTCCAAACTTTTTCTCGACACTTGGGGTACGGGCGCAGATTGGCCGCACCTTCAACGAGGACGAGGGACGCGCTGAGGGCAAGCCGGTGGTGGTGCTGAGCGAGTCGATCTGGCGCAGCCGGTTCAACAGCGATCGAAATATCGTTGGCCTTACGGTGACGCTCGACGGCAAACCGCACACGGTGATCGGCGTGCTGCCCGCGGGAGTGCAGTTCCCTTTCGTAGGACCGGCGGACATCTGGACGCCGCGGTATTTCGAACACACGCTGTTCACTCCGCAACGGCTGCGGATGGGAGTGGGGTATCTCGGTTTCCTGGGGCGGCTGGGTGCGGGCCAAACGATGGCGCAGGGCAACGCCGAGCTGGCCGTGCTTAACCAGCAATATCGCGAGCAGAACCCGACGGCTCCGGATGCTGCGGCCTCGATTCAGACGACCGCTGTTCCGCTGCGGGATCTGGTAGTGGGCGATGTGCGCGGCAAGCTGTGGATGCTCTGCAGCGCGGTCGCCCTGCTGTTGATGATTGGCTGCGCCAATGTTGCAAGCCTGCTGCTTTCGCGCGCGCTGGCCCGCAAGCTGGAGCTGGCGGTGTGCGCAGCTCTGGGAGCAAGCCGGGGCGCGGTGATACGGCAACTGCTGGCGGAGAGCATGTTGCTGGCGTTGGTGGCCGGCGCGCTGGGTGCGGCACTGGGATGGGCCGCAGACCGGGCACTGAGTACATGGGGAACCAGCGAACTGCCAGGCGGAATCCCGGTAAGTATGGACCTGCGGGTGCTGGTGTTTACGGTGCTCGTTTCGCTGCTCACTGGATTTGTGACGGGGATTTTTCCAGCGGTGCAGCTGGCGCGAACAGATCTGAACTCGACGCTGCGGGATGAGGGACGAGGGATCTCGGGCGGGCGCGCACGGGGGAGGCTGAAGAATCTGCTGGTGATTGGGCAGGTGGCGCTTTCGCTGCTGTTGCTGATCGGCGCGGGATTGCTGCTGCGCAGCTTCGAACGGCTTCTGCGCGTCGATCCGGGTTTTGCGGCGGACCACATGCTGACGATGAGCGTATCGCTCCCGACGGCGAAGTATGCGAAGCCGGAACAGCAGACTGCGTTCTTCGATGAGGTGCTGCGGCGTGTGTCAGCATTGCCGGGGGTGCGCGATGCTGCGATCTCAGCCGCGCTGCCTCTGAGCTGGAAGCGGGTAACGCCGTTGCTTCCAGACGGGCAGCCGAACGTACCGCTGGCGCAGCGGCCATTCATCGACATAGAAGCGATCAGCCCGCAGTGGTTTCGGACGATGCGCGTGCCGATGCTGGGAGGGCGTGGATTTACCGCTGCCGACGACGCGCACGCTCCCAAGGTAGTGATCGCGAATGAGGTGTTCGCGCGGCGCTTCTGGCCGGGTGAGAATCCGGTGGGCAAGCACGTGCTGGTGGGGCGCGGACCTGAGCCTTCGGAGGTGATCGGAATCGCCGCGAATATCCGGAACAAGGGGTTGGCGGAGGACACGCAGGCGCAGCTTTATCTGCCGTTTCCACAGCTGCCGTGGGGCGATATGAACCTGCTCGTGCGGACCGCGGTGCCTCCGCTGAGCATGGCCCAGCCAGTGCGAGCGCAGATTGTGGCAGTTGATCCCGATCAGCCGGTGACTGCTGTGCAAACGGTGGACGAGTTGATGGATGTCTCGCGCGCGCAGCCGCGCTTCATCATGATGCTGCTCGCGGTGTTCTCTGTTACGGCACTGGGACTGGCGGCGATCGGCCTCTACGCGGTGCTTGCGTGGTCGGTGGCGCAGCGGCGGCAGGAGATCGGCATACGGCTGGCGCTGGGAGCGGAGCGGCGAGATGTTTTGTGGGCAGTGGTACGGCAGGGGTTGGGACTGGTCGCGGCTGGAATCGCGATCGGGCTGGCAGCCGGATTGTTCGCGACTCAGCTGATGTCGAGCGTGCTGTACAAAACCAGCGCCCACGATCTGACGACCTTTGCACTCGCTCCGCTGGTGTTCCTCGGGATTGCGCTGCTCGCAAGCTATCTGCCCGCGCGGCGCGCTACGAAGGTGGATCCTCTGGAGGCGATGCGCGGCTGAGTGGAGTTGCGAGAGTAGACGCATGCCCCGCTCCCCGGTACTCTCAAGAAGAAAATTCTCGCTGACCGAGGCCCAGTGCCGCCAGTTCGCCCGTTCATCTATCCTGCAAAAAACGCACCGCTCGCATGTGGAGAAGTCCCGCTCGACGCGCTCGCGAAAAAGTACGGAACACCGCTCTACGTGTACTCCGCCGACAACCTCCGCTACCGCCTTGAGCTTTTTACGGAAGCCTTCCTGAGCGAGCCGACACCTATCCCCCACCTTGTCTGCTATGCCGTCAAGGCGAATCCATCGCTGGCCATCCTGAAGTTTCTCCACCACGAGGGCGCGGGTTTTGACATCGTCTCCGGAGGCGAACTCGAGCGCATTCTCTCCATCGACAAGGCGCCCACGCACCGCGTCGTCTTCTCCGGAGTTGGCAAGACTGCACCTGAAATCGACCTCGCCCTGCGGTCTGGAATCCTGCTCTTCAACATCGAGAGCGAGGGCGAGCTGGAACTCGTCGCCGAACGCGCTGCCAAGCTGAAGAAGCGTGCTCGGATCGCATTGCGGGTGAACCCGGATGTCTTCGCGGAGACCCATCCCTATATATCTACCGGACTGCGGGAGCACAAGTTCGGCATCGACATCCGCCGAGCGCGCGCCGTATATCGTAACGCCGCTCGTTACAAATGGATCGAACCCGCTGGAGTCAGCGTCCACATCGGCTCGCAGATTCGCAGTACCGAGCCCTTTGGCTCTGCCGTCACCCGCGTTGCAGCTCTGGTACTTGAATTACGCAAAGACGGCCTGGGCATCAGATTCCTGGATGCCGGCGGCGGCCTCGGCATCGAATACCATACTGCGCAGCCTTTCAACCCTGAGGAGAAGGTCCGCCATTACGCTGACGCGCTCGCCAAAGCCATCGCCAGCGTCGACAGCATCACCCTGCTGCTCGAGCCCGGCCGCTTCCTCATCGCACAGGCCGGGGCGCTCCTGACGCGGGTGCTCTATGTGAAGAAGAACGGCGAGAAGACCTTCATCATCACCGACGCCGGAATGAATGACCTCATTCGCCCCGCGCTTTACCAGGCTCACCACGAAATTGTCCCGGTCAAGCCGCGCAAGGGTGCGCGAAAAATGACTGCGGACATTGTCGGACCGGTCTGTGAAACGGGAGACTTCTTCGCCCGCGACCGGGAGCTGCCTGCTGTCCCACCCGGCGACCTGCTCGCGATTCTCGATGCCGGGGCCTACGGCATGTCGCTCGCCTCGAACTACAATTCGCGGCCTCGCCCCGCCGAAGTTCTCGTACACGGCAAGCACGTACGCCTGATCCGACGCCGTGAAACTTCATCCGATATGCTGGCGGCTGAAACCGTGTGATAGTTTGGCTACCGTGTGAATTTTCGCAGGATCGGATACATCCGCATCATGAAACGTTTTCTGTCCCTGACCGTAGTCGCATCTCTTTCGCTCGCTCCCGCCCTGCGCGCATCCAACCAGCTCCAGATCAAGACGGACAAAGGCAAAGTCGAAGGCTCGCTGACCACTGACGGAAAGGTCCGCGCCTTCAAGGGCATTTCCTACGCCGCGCCTCCGGTGGGCAATCTGCGCTGGCAGGCTCCGCAGCCCGCGGCGAAGTGGAAGGGCGTCCGTCAGGCAAAGGAGTTCGGCAATCACTGCTTTCAGACAAACGTTTATCCGGACATGGTCTTCCACGATCCGGGAGAAAGCGAAGACTGCCTGACGCTGAACGTGTGGACGCCGGCCGGAGCGAAAACCGGCAGCCTGCCGGTGATGGTCTGGATCTTCGGCGGCGGCTTCGCGAGCGGTGGGACCTCTGAGGCTCGCCAGGATGGGCAGTTCCTTGCGCACCGGGATGTGGTCGTGGTGTCGATGAATTACCGGCTCGGCATCATCGGATTCTTCACTCATCCTGAGCTGACCGCCGAGTCGCCACATCACGCCTCAGGCAACTATGGACTCCTCGACCAGGCTGCGGCGATCAAGTGGGTCAAAGACAATATAAAGGGCTTCGGCGGAGATCCGAGCAACATCACCATTTTCGGGGAGTCTGCGGGATCGTCTTCGGTGAGCGCGCAGATGGCGTCGCCGCTGTCGAAGGATCTTATTAAGAAGGCTATTGGGGAAAGCGGCGCGGCCTTTTACAGCTCCGGCCTCAGCTTTGAGCCGCGCGAGGAGCGGGAGCAGAGGGACGCCAAATTCGCAGAAAGCGCTCTGCACGCCACGACGCTGGCTGAGCTGCGGAAGATTCCCGCCGAGGACCTGATCAAGGCGGCCAGCGCAAAGACAACACCGCCCCCGCCGCGCTTCGGGCCCGACGTCGATGGATGGTTCCTGCCTGACAGCGTTCCCAACATCTATGCCGCCGGTAAGCAGGCGCACATTCCGCTGATCGCCGGCTGGAACAAGGACGAGGTACGCGCGGAGGCGCTTCACGCTGATCCCAAGGTGACTGTCGAGACATTCAAAGCGCAGGCCAAGGGGGAGTTCGGCGAGATCGCAGACAAGTTCCTCGCGGTTTATCCGGCAACGAACGACGAAGAAGCTCTGGCGTCCGCGGGTGACTTCGTCAGCGATCGCTTCATTGCCTTCTCCACTTGGCGCTGGCTTGAAGCACAAGTCAAGACGGGAGAGGCGCCCGTCTATCGATACCGTTTCGATCTCGGATCGCCGGGAGACAAGTTCCATCCAGCGGCCATCGGCGCCTTCCACTCGGACGACATCGAGTATGTCTTCGGAACTCTCGATTCGCGGCAGGAAATCACCGTGCGTCCTGAAGATCGCAAGCTATCGGATGAAATTCAGGCCTACTGGACGAATTTCGCGCGCACGGGCGATCCGAGCGGCGGAGCAGGCTCGCCATCCGATCTGCCCAAATGGCCCACGTATAACACGGCTTCCGGGTGGATGGTCATGCATCTCGATACGACTCTGGAAGCGAAACCGGACACGCAGCGTGATCGTTACCTCTTCCTCGACAGCGTGTGGGGCAAGCCGAAAAATTAATGGAGCTGTCACAAAAGACACTTTTCTGCAGCCTTCCGAAGGTTGCTCCGGTCATTTCCCACCTTTATCCTTCGATTTGAAGATGGAGTGATCTGAAATGACCGAGATCCCGAAGCACATGACCGGAATACCGAAACACATGATCGAGCAGGCGGCCCATCGTCCGCTGCGCACGCGCCGCGTGGATGAATGCGACACTCTCGATGAGATTTTTCGCGACTGCCTGCCGGCGTTTGGCGGTGCTTTCCTGCGCCGCGTTTATACGATCCTCGATCGCGCGATCGGCGAAGGGTATCCCCTGACGATGTCGATCTCGGGGCCGGTCACGGTCTCAGGACAGCACATCACCTGGCTGATTCCGCTGCTCGAGACGGGATGGATCGCCTATCTGAGCACGACCGACGCCGTCTGCTATCACGATGGGCATCGCAGCCTCGATGCTCACGGGCATAATCCCTTTCACGAGGTGCCGATCTTCGGCGATGACGCAAAGCTGCGCGACGATCAGATCATTCGCGTGACGGATGTGGGATTTCCAGAAGAAGTTCTGCTCGACCAGGACCGATTTCTGTCTGCGTGTCTGAGGCTGCCGGAATTTCAGAAGAAAATGACCGGCACAGAAATGCGCTATCGGCTCGGCGCGCTTTACGCCGCGCAGGAGCGCAGGGCGCGGGCTCCGCATGGTTTGCTGGCAACCTGCTACCGTCTCGCCGTGCCTATCTTTGTTGGAGCGCCGGCGGACGGAAGCGTCTTTCTCAACTCGATGAAGCTGTGGGCGATGCAGAAGGCGGGCATGATCGATAGCTACAGCTTCGAGCTCGACCTGCACGCCGAGGTCTTCGAAGCGTGCGCCTATCATCGCTGGGGGCTCTTCGAGAGCGAAGCGAAAGGCCTGGCCACCTTCATTCTCGGAGGCGGCGTACCGAAAAACTACAATCTGCAGCCGGAGCCGGCGCTGGGACAGGTGCTCGGGCTGCCCGATATTCGCGGTTATCAATTCGACGTCCAGATCACGACCGCGCCGGTGATGGATGGATCGCTCTCGTCGTGCCCGCCAGCCGAAGCTGTCACGTGGGGTAAGGTGGACAAGGATACCTACCTGCAGACGACCGAGAGCATGTTCGGAGATTACTCGCAGGTCATGCCCTTCATCGCCAAGGCCCTGCTCGACAACCGCAAGCGCTTCGAGAAGAGACTTGCCGAAGTGGGCGAAGAGCAGCTCTTCAAAGAGGAGCCGCGAGCGAGCGGCTATCTCCGGCCCCGCGCAGGATACCGCCTTTACGAGCAGCGCGATCAGTTGACCGCCAGGCTGATGGAAGACGTGAAGAACAACGCGGAGTGGCTGAAGAGCAGTATCGAGTATCAGTCGACCGCGACGAAGTAGTATCGCCGCAGCGTGTCAGATGTGAAACGAACTGCTCCGTGTCACTTTCTCTACGAGATCAAAACTTCATTGATCTCCGACGAGGAAGTTATGGAAAAGCAGAAGCCTGGAACAAAGCCGATATCACTGATCATGTGGGTCAATCATTTTTCACTGCTGCCCGGCGACCCCAGCGTGATTACATCCTTCAACGTAGTCAATTCAGGAGTGGTTGGCCGCCTCACCGGACTCCTTGTACATCTGGCAGCAGCCTTTTACGCAGTGGAGCGGCCCTCTCCTTCATTCCCTTCCCGCTCAATGTCCTGTTGCCTGTTGTCGTCGCGATTCTATGCTACCGCCTGGTGGAAATGCCGCTTCGCCGCCGCATCCGCCTGTGGTTCGCCCAGGGTACGCCTGCGCATACGTGAGTTGATCGACCTCTCATCTCGCCAGACCGAGATAGTCCGGCCGATCTGCGATTGTGCGGTGGCGAAAGACACTCGCGATGGCGCGATTCTTGAGGAAGAAGACTCCGGGCATCTGCTGGATGTCTTCTTTGAGCAGTCCGATCCGGTATTTGAAGACCGCGCCGCGCAGCCATCCGATCCAGACTGCCGGCCGGATCATGTGAAGCAAATTCACTCTCGCCAGAGCGAACACCGGATCGCGGTAAAGCGAGCCATCAGGATTGCTTACGCGCTCGACATCCGCCAGCTTGTAGTAATCGAAGTACGGCTTTGCGCGCTCCGGCGAGCCCAGATGTACAAAGGCTACCTGCACTCCGCGTTCCGCTAGCTTGCCGCGAACCTGTGACACATCGTCGATTGCCTGCCGGCAGAACGTGCATCCGAAATGCCTCAGAAAAACGAGCAAAACTGGACGCTCATCCACCAACTCGAGCAGGGTGCGGCCTGATTCCGTTCGCGTCTCGCCGAACAACGCAACCAGGGCAGCGGGATCAGATTTGACAGCCACTTACTGCGAGCCTTTCTCTCCAGCCGAAAAGACTGTCCATGGGCCGGCCTTCATATCCTTCAGGATCGGAGCCTGCCAGGAGTACTCGGGATGCGCGGCCAGGAAGGGCTTGGCCAGAAAGTCCTCGCCGCACGGATGGCCGGCGTGCGCAACCAGGCTCATCTTTGCCGCCATATCGCTGTCCGCTGCCTTGCCTTGCACCGCGCCGCCGGGATAGTACGCGGGCCACTCCCACTCCGGAATGCCTTCTTTCGCCACGTCCGCGTGTCCGCATAGCGACCTCTGATCGGCGCGCTTTTCCTTCAGGAACGAATCCTCGTGGTCGGCGAGGAACTGCTCCGCCATCGGGACATCGATCTTGCCTTTGTTGGCGGCCATCAGATCTTCCCAGCGTACTCGGCGTGCATTGGGCGACGAACTGAGGTCCTTGATGTCGAAGCCGTCGGTCTCGTCCTGGATGAGCTTCGGATCACGCGCCCAGTTCGAACTGACGAAGTAGCCATCCTTCTTACGCCACACCGGAGTATGCTTCAGGCCCAGCTCCAGATAGGCGATTTCACCTGTCTTGCGGTCGCCGATGAGCCAGTCGTTGGCGTAGCCGCCGTTGTCGTCCTTGATCATTGTGGCGATGTAGCCGTCGATCGAGTCGGCATACTGGAGCGCCTTACGCGAGCGCACGAATTCCGGTTTGCCCTTTGAGTCCCAACCGACGAACTGCGTGATTGTTGTCTCTGTGATCATGATGCCGGCGTCGTTGATTCCGAAGTCGTCCTGGCTGGTGATCACCGCGGGCAGACCGTCCATGATCACGCGGTGGCCGTGCTCCGGCTGTATGTCGAAGATGATGACCCACCGCGAGCCCTCAGCGTAGGACGACCAATTGTTGTGCGCGATCACGATTTTGCCGTCCTTCGTAAAGCTGCCGGTTGCGATAAATGCGCTGCAGTTGCCGGGAGACTTGATCGCTGGGCCGTCATCCGGGCGCAATCCCTGGGCGTGCTCGTGCTTGTTGAGCCAGGGAACGTAGTAGTCTTCGAGCTCGATCTTGCCGTTCATGGCGACGATGTCCCATACGTCGAGATTCGCGCCCTTCGCGGCTGCGCCGTCTGCGATGCCCTGCAATTCCTTCTGATATTCGAGATCGATGTGCGGCCACAGGATCGTCCGCCCGGCGTCGCGGAAGAAGGCCCAGTCGCGCTTCGAGACCTGCTCGGTCTCAGTCTTGAGCACCTGGTAGGTGTCTTCGATCTCCGCGGAGAGGAGATATCCGTGCTGATAGCCGATTTGCTCCGGCGAGCCCTGCAGGTGCACATAGGTCCAGCCACCGCGCTCAAAGCGGTAGGCGCCTTCGAGGCGGGAGTCCTGGGATTTGGGAGACGCGCCGGCAGATGCAACAGCGGCAACAATGATCAGGGCGAGGAAGGAACCAGCACGGAAGCTTGCGGACATGCAGAATCGTCTCCGATGGAATGTAGAGACCATACTATAGACGCCTCGCGAACATTGAGGAGGGATTTGCAGCGTGCCAAAGCGGGATCAGCGATTGCTGACCCGCCTAGCGCTTCTTCTTGACCGGCTTGGCCGCCGGCTTTTTTACCGCTTTGGGTTTAGGAGCCGCCTTCTTGATCGGCTTCTTCACGGGCTTGGGTTTGGGAGCGGTTTTCGCTGCCTTGGCCGGAGCCTTCGGCGTTCGCGCTGAAGACTTGGCGCTCGCCTTCTTCACAGCTGGAGCCTTCGACACATGTGCCGCTGCCTTCTTCGCCGCCACAGGAGCTTCGACCTTCGCCGCCGGCTTCTTTCCGACCGCCGGCACCTTCGGCTCAGGAGCAGCCTTGGCCGGTTTGGTCTCTACCTTGACGACGGCTTCCGGCTTTGCCGGAGCGGCCTTGGCGGGCTTTGCCTTTACCTTCGGAACGGGCACAACCTCAGCCTCTTCTTCCTCTTCCTCTTCAGATTCCGACTCGGCCTCGACCTCTCCCAACTCGCCTGGCTCTTCGTCGAGACCCGGAACCCTCAGATCTTCTTCTTCCTCTTCTTCTTCCTCTTCGCGGAGCCTGAGCTTCGCTTCGCCACGCTTCCCGCGCGAGCGCCCGATCTTGACCGGCGGCGGAGGAGCCGGCGGTGAATGCGGTTCAAGAAAAGCGCGCATCTCCTCGTCGGTGGTCAGCTTCCCGTCCATCAGCTGATAAAAGATTTCCTGCACCAGGTCCTGGTAGCCCGGCAGCTCCGGCACAATGCGCATCTCCAGCATGAGTGCAGTGGGAATCTTCTGACGCGCCTCGGGCCAGACGGTGAAGAAGTTCCTGAACTTGGTCTGCACCTGACTGTTTTTGCTGGTATAGGCCAGCCACAGAACCGGCTCAGGCGGGTAGCTGGTCAGCAGCTTCCAAGTGGCCGATGGGGAAGCATTCTTTTTGTCGAGGAGCTCCTTCTGGAACTCCTTGGCCGATTCCTCCAGCCTCTCCCAATATTCAACGAAGCCGTGACGGGGGAATCTCTTCTTGAGGGCCGCAAGGTCCTTGGGCTGCATTTTTGCGGTCAGCAGCTCCATTTGCGCGGCTGACAAGTCAGGATGGATGCCCTGGATCAGCAGCTGAATCAACGTCTGGTGCAAAGCCTCGAGCCCGGCAATGTCCGCCTTTGCCGCGGTCCACGCCGGGAAGAGGTGCTTCATCCAGCCTTCAGCCTCAAGCCCCCGCAGAACCTTGAGCGCGTCTTCTTCGTGGCCGATCTCCTCGAGCTCGTAACCTGCCAGATAAGAGGAAATGGCTTCGATCGCCTCCGATTCCTTGGCGTTCTGATAACGAACCTTCGTTCGCTCCTCGAGCTCCCATCCCGTACGTGCTTGAAAACGCACGGCACGAAGTAAGCGGGAGGGATCTTCGATGAACCCGTAGTTGCTCACCAGGCGCAGAGTTCGCGCCTCGAGATCGGCGATGCCGTTCAGCGGATCGAGGAGGAGCCCGTAAGAGCCCTCATTCAGAGAGACGGCCATAGCGTTAGCCGTAAAGTCCCGACGCCGAAGATCTTCGAGGATCGTCGCCCAATGGTAAACAGGCTTGCCCGGCTTGGGATATTCCTCGCGGCGGGCACTCGAAATCTCTACCCGCACGCCATTGAACCAGAAGTACAGGGTCCGCGACGGCTCGTGCTCGCCCCACAGTGTTCCACCAGATTTCTCCAGTGTTTTCTTCAGCTTAAAGGCGTTTCCATGAACTGAAAAATCAAGGTCTCTGACAGGAAAACCAGTCGTCAGATCGCGGACCGCTCCGCCCGTGAGAAACACTGTCATACCGTGGTCGCGGGCAGCGTTGCGAACCTGCGTGAGCGCGTTCTGC
>Ga0206998_1106_pt1 | contig 21769 bp, 22 predicted proteins | sample Alteio_BWMinCont_FD_153309 | JGI IMG/M metagenome (GOLD analysis project Ga0206998, IMG submission 153309) | Enriched cells from forest soil in Barre Woods Harvard Forest LTER site, Petersham, Massachusetts, United States -... | ecosystem: Environmental > Terrestrial > Soil > Temperate forest >... | reverse complement strand
ATGACGTGCCAGAGGACAAGATTGACGTCATCCCTCATGGCGTCCCGGATCTTCCATTCACCGATCCAAATTACTTTAAAGACCAGTGCGGGACCGAAGGTAAATCAGTCCTGCTGACCTTCGGACTGCTGTCTCCGAACAAAGGGATTGAAAATGCAATCCGTGCCTTGCCGGCAATATTGGCAAGCCATCCTGACTTAGTTTACGTCGTTTCCGGGGCGACACATCCTCACATCAAACGGCGTGAAGGCGAGCGCTACAGAGATTCGTTAAAGGCGTTGGCGGAGGAAGTTGGCGTCTCTTCGTATGTGATCTTTAACAACCGTTTTGTGAGCGCTGAGGAATTGGTGGAGCACGTCGGCGCGGCGGACATCTACATAACTCCGTATCGCCAGGAAGCGCAAGTGGTTTCCGGCACCCTCGCAATGGCACTCGGCGCAGGAAAGGCGATTATCTCTACACCATACTGGCATGCCAAAGAACTGCTTGCTAACAACCGGGGGATGATCGTTCCATTTGATGATCCGGACTCCATCGCAAAAGCAGCGGTCATGTTATTGAACAACGATGCCGAGCGGCATGCGATGCGGAAGCGAGCTTATCACTACTCTCGTAATATGACATGGCAAAAGACGGCGCAGGCGTACATGGCGAGCTTTCAGCGCGCGCGCATCGAACGAATGTTAAATCCACGCGCCGCCTTGCAGGACATTTTTGCAACAAAGGCGGCGGATAGCCTGCCACTGTTAGACACATCTCACTTGTCGAACATGACGGACGACACCGGCATCTTGCAGCATGCCATATTTTCCGTCCCTAACGGTGCCGAAGGTTACACAACCGATGACAACGCACGCGCGCTCATTGTTACAACTCTGCTGAACGTGTCGTCTCTAGCCAATCGTCATGAGTACTCGGTTCTATCCCGTCGGTATCTCGCGTTTTTGTGGCTTGCCTTTCAAGAAAAGACAGGAAGATTCCGAAATTTCCTTGGTTACGACCGCAAATGGCAGGAAGAAGTTGGGTCTGAAGACAGCCACGGTCGCGCCTTATGGGCATTGGGGACGGTATTGTCCCATTCAGATGACTTGGGCCTCCGAGGCGCCGCAGGCAGACTATTCGAGGTCGCGGTCCCTGCGGCTTGCATGTTCAGCAGTCCACGCGCATGGGCATTCTCCGCATTGGGCATGCAGGCCTATCTGGACTGCTTTCCTGGGGATAGGGTGATTCAGGGAGCGCGCAATCTGCTTGCGAACCGATTGCTGGATATCTACGAACGGAGTCACTCAGGGACGTGGCAGTGGTTTGAAAAGAGCCTCTCCTATTCTAACGCGAGGTTGTCACAGGCACTCCTGATCGTGGGATGGCATAGCAGCAACCAGAGAATGGTCAAGGTGGGAAGCAATTCCCTCCGGTGGCTTGTCGCCGAACAGCACCGGGCCGATAAAGGTATCTTCGTTCCGATAGGATCGATGGGATTTGTCGCAGAGGGCAGCAAGAGCGCCCGCTTTGATCAACAGCCAGTTGAGGCGTGCGCCACAATCTCTGCTTGCCTTCAGGCTTACCGGCTAACAAGTGATAAGCAATGGCTTGAGGAAGCACGGTGTGCCTTTCGCTGGTTTCTCGGTAAGAACGATCTGCAGGTTCCGCTTTACGATCCAACGACGGGCGGCTGTAAGGACGGACTTCATCCGGACCGTGTGAATGAGAACCAAGGAGCAGAATCAACGCTTTCGTTCCTGATGGCTCTGCTTGAAATGCAAAGTATAGAACTGCTAACCGCCGACCAAACGACTCAGGAAATGAGCGTCTCACTGTGAATCCGATTATCCCCCACCTGCACCGCTTGAGCACCTCATCAAGCCGACGGGAAGAGTCGGTGGAGAGCGCGGGCGATTCTGTCACTCGTTATTCTGGCAATCCGATCCTCGGACGGAAAGAGTGGCGTCTTCGTTAGATGGCATTTTTGTCGCAGCACCGCCAGGATATCAAACCACACGAGCGGCCTCACAAGTAGCGAAGATTGAACCTACCTAAAATCCGATAGAGTAGTAGCACCAACTTTCCACCAGTCGACGGGCTAAGAAAAATGTTGACCTAAGGCCTTGCCCCGAAGGAGATACATGCTACACGATTTGGAAACCTTGACCGGATCCGATGTGATCGCGACAGACGGGGAGATCGGAAAAGTCAGCGACTTTCTGTTCGACGATCAGTCGTGGACAATTTGCTCCCTGGTAGTGGACGTGACGAACTGGCTTACGCGGCGAGATGTTGTTCTTGCGATGACCGCCGTCGAACATCCTCATTGGACGAAGAAAATCGTCCACCTGCATTTGACAAAAGAGCAAGTGCGCAACAGTCCCGATGTTGATACAGAAAAGCCGGTTTCACGTTTCACGCCAGCCCACTAGCCCGTTGGGCAGACCGTGAAATCGGGGCGCCTGAGATGGCAACCGGAATGAAATACCCGGTACATACAGAAGAAGACTCGCACCTCCGCAGTGTCTGGCAGGTAGCGGATTATGCAGTCTGGGTCGCAGACGGTGAAATCGGGCGTCTGAAAGGCTTCATCGTGGACGAGGCTTCCTGGCATATCGGGTATCTGACCGTGAAGGCCGGAGACTGGCTTCACAGACACTCCGGTGCTAATTCCCACTCGCTCGGTAGAGTCCATTTCCTGGGCCGATCGCCGGGTGAATTTACGCAAAAGCTGGGAGGAGATTTAAGGTCAATTTATATGACGTGTATCGGAAATAAGTTGAAGACCAATCTGTCAACAGCACCAGAAGTAACGGCCCTCGTTAACGGTCTGTTCTATCTCATCGAGATGCTCAAGAATCAGACCAGTTGAGGTCGGAACTGTCATAAAATCCTATCCGCGACGTCGGATTCACCCTCAAGGGATATCCCAGAACTGCGCCATAATGCCATAATGAGCATCGAGTCTCGTTTCTCTGAGCATGCCAGGTAGTTCATCAGTTCATCTATTCTAAGCCGCCTCAAGCAACTCCTGCTCAACAGAAACACGCATCAAGCTTCAGCAAACCAGCCTCTGTTGGATTTTCGGGATTCGCGCTCGGGGAGTGCCGCCGAATCAGTCTTCTAGATTTAGGTACTTGATCAGCAATACCTCGTTCCCCTTTTCATTGTAGAGTAGGTCGTCGACGAGTTCCCGAGACATCAGAATGCCGAAGCCTCCAGGCCGTATCCCATGCGCAGCTCTGTATGCGATGTGGACGAATGGCTCATCTTCTGGATTGGATAATGCGGATTGCGGCAATTCCTCAATGGAGAAGCCAGGACCTGGGTCGCGCAGGTGGTAGAGGATCATTCGGCGGGTGCGTACATAAGAGAGTTCAACTTTAGAGGAAGGATCAAATCCTCCGCCATGCTCCATCGCATTCAGGAGCATCTCTCGAAAGGCAGTTCCGATCGCCTCTCTCTCTGTCTCGGGCAGATTCGATTCCAGTTCACGCATGAACTGGGCTACACGCTCGGCGGTTACCTTTTTTGAGGAAACGCGAAGAGTCAGCCAATTGGGTCGATTCGACACGAGTTCAATTCCGTATTTCCAATCCTCAGCACGCAGCGCGGTCTGAATCATAGAGAATACCGATTCAGCGGAGAAGGGCGCTGTGAAATAACTGAAGGCATGTTCTCGGATTGCTTCTATGACATCTTGTTTTTCGCCTTCATAGGATAGAGAGATCAGCTTAATCTTCGGGTCCGTTTTTCTGATTCTGTTGTAGAACGCAAGATCCTCTGAAGCCGTCGTGTTCGGGCCGGTAACCAAGATTTCGTAGGTTCGTTTCGATAGCTCCGCGAAGGCATCTTCCTTCGTTCTGGACACATGGATTCTCCACTGGGCTCTTTCAGCGAGCAGTGTCATCAAGTCTTCGAGAGCTGGATCGGCGATGACAAGTATTAATGGTGGGTGAAGCATTGATGGTGACTGAGAACTGGACATGGCATTTCTTTCTCTCCTTACATCGGCTTCTTCAGAATTGCATCACCAAAGCGTTGATGCCCCTGCTGGAACGAGGTGAAATTGACTAGCATCGCGAAGTGCCGCACAGGAACGAGCTTGTTGGCGCCCACATTCTTCTGGCACTCTCAAGAGCTTATTATCGGTTCCCCTTTGCCTCGCACTAGCTCTAACCGCGCCCGTCGTCGATTAGCCAAGAACAGGGGCAAAGCGCACTGTCGGGCTCCGAAAGGTGGCATTCCGGGTTCGACGTCAGTTACGTCGGAGTGTGAAGGCGAACTCTCTACGGCGGGATAATACCATCGTTGCAGCGAATGGCGGATTTAACGGACATTTCCCAGTCAGGTGCGGTCCAGATGAGGTCAGTATCCGGCGCGGACAAGCCGGACTGGGAACGATAAAGCTAGGGGCGCCGTTCGTGCTAGACGAAGAAAGGCGTTACGTGGATGGCGAGCGAAGGTTATTTCGGCGCGTCGAACTTCGCGCCTCAGCAGAGCAGAAAGACGCCATCTATAAAGCCGTCCTGGGCTCCAGCCATATCGACATTGAATACATAGCGCTTCTAACGCTCGCGGGGCTCATCGCCGTATTCGGACTCCTCGAAAACAGCAGCGCTGTCATCATCGGGGCGACGCTGATTTCTCCCCTGATGAACTGATGAACCCCATTTTGTCGGCCCCGTCAGCACTGTTGCTTGGTGACGGAAACCTGGGAAATCGGTTGGTCATGGTCCTGACGTTGAGCATAGCAGGCGCCATCGGCGTCACCTGCCTGGTCGCATTTCTCATCAAGCGGGCGACACCCTCAAATCCTCGCACGCACAACTCTGAACCTGCTGGATTTGTTCAAAACCGATGATCATCCGTTTGATTGAGTCTTCTATCCACGAGACAACATTGCCCACGGAGATATGGCGACGCTCGGTTCAGATGCCGGGCGTTTTTCTTTGGAGGCAGCGATGTTTCTATCTCAACCATTAATGGAAGTGCTTGCCGGACGCGGCATTGAGGACATCGATGCCTTCCTGAAGGTACCATCCTGGCACGATCTTCCTGATCCCCTTTCGATTCCGTCGATGGAAAAAGTCGCAGCTCGTGTCCTCTCCGCTGTTCGGAATCGCGAACGCATCACCATCCATGGCGATTACGATTGCGATGGGGTCCTCGGAACCCACATTCTACGCAGCGTACTGAATGGTTTAGGTGCGGCCCCCAGAACCTATTTGCCGCACCGCGATGAGGGCTACGGTCTCAATTCGTCAACAGTCCATCGTTTTTCGTGCAGCGGAACGGACTTGCTTATCACAGTCGATAACGGCATTAACGCGCGGGCGGCCGTGCGATTGGCGCAACGGCTGGGGATCGACGTCGTCGTGATCGATCACCACAGTATCCAGGAGCAGGCAGAGACGACAGCAGTATGGTCTGATGCGTTCTGCGGAGCGGGCCTGGCTGCGATGTTTGCATGGGCGCTGGCTCTGAAGGCGGGATGGAACGATGCGAAGGTTGAGCGTCTGTTGACCAGGTGCAGTCCATATGCAGCGATGGCATCGATCGCTGATTGTGTGCCGCTGCGGCGTAGTACACGTACTCTGGCCAGGCTAGGTCTCGCCGAACTCTCACGATCAAGGCATAAGGGAGTGCAAGAGTTGCTCAAAAGCTCCTGCACCGGATCCAACTCAACCGGATTCGCGCGACGTGGCCTTCGGCGTCGCCCCGCGGATCAACGCCGCCGGCAGAATGGCCCATCCGGCTGAGGCGCTTGCCGTGTTCGAGGCAGCAGTCGACGAAGAGGCTGCACAGCAGAGCGTCGACAGGCTCAATCAATTGAATCTGGAACGCAGGCGGACCGTCAAATTGCATTTTGAAGAGCTAGTCGAGTCGGAGGGAGCAAACGTTCCAGCAGGCTTAGTGGTCTATAGCGAGACGAGCCCGAAAGGGATCGCAGGCCTCCTGGCGAGCAAATGTGTCGAGAGGTATTCGGTTCCCAGCATCGTGCTCGTCCCATCGACGATTCCAGGTCAAGTGGTTGGATCAGGAAGAAGCATCGCTGGTATCGATCTGGTAAAGACTCTCGAGCCGCTTAAGGACCTGTTTCTTCGCTTCGGCGGTCATGCTCAGGCGGTTGGTCTGACGATGGCTGTCGACCGTGTCGAGGAATTCCGGGAGGCATTCGCTCGGTCGGTCTCACCGTTGCTGAGACGGGACAGCCAGATGCTTGACGCCGAAGCTGAGCTCAATCTGTCATTCGTCGGACGCCATTTCGATGAACAGCTCCTTCTGCTCGAACCGTTTGGAGAAGGCAATCGCCCTCCTGCATTCTCCATACGCATGGCCGAAGTCGTGAGCATCAGAAACAAATGGGTACGGATACGGCAGGGAAGAAGCAGCATCGAAGCACTCTGCTGGGACGTTCCAGTGACATGGCAAATGAAAGGAGATTTTCTGGTTGAGTTTTACGGCAAAACACGGATTTGCGTGGTTTCAGTCCTCGATAAGTGCGAATTTCCGAGTCGGTTTGACAGAGTTTCCCTTTCGTGGGAAAACAAGCCCACGAGGCGGAGAGGAGGGCGACATGCAGACCCCGGCCACAGAGATCGATCAAATGATTGTGCAATTGAATGAATTCATTCTCCCCAGCTCACTCATGGAGAGCTTTGACGTGTACCGGGAAGAATCCGTGAAGAGTGCGGCTCGTCTCAACCGGAGCAGCGATGTGTTCCCGGCAGCGCTTGCAGGCAATGACGAAGTCATGAAGCCGGGAAGTTGGTCCGTGAAACATGGGGAGATTATAGCGAATAAAAGGCGAATATATCCATAAGGAAAACACTCGATTTTCAAAGACAGGTGTTAAGGGGCCATGCTGCGAAAGAGACCGACTACTCGGGCGCGTTCTGAAGGTAGAACTCACGAAGCTTGGCTTGAAGTAATTTCTTGTCTGGCAACTGTGTCTGGTACTCAGCGATCAGCGCTGGAGACAATGTGCGGCTTAACGAATACTCCACTACCTCATCATCCTTGCCGGCACACAGCAGCACGCCAATCGACGGACGTTCGTGTGCTTTCCGAACATCCCGATCCAAGGCTTCTAAATAGAAGGCGAGCTTTCCAAGGTACTCCGGCTCGAAACGGGCTACCTTAAGCTCCAGCGCGACGAGGCTGTTAAGTCCCCGATGAAAGAACAGCAGATCGAGCGCAAAATCTCGACCGCCAACCTGCAAGGGATACTCGGACCCGACAAAACAGAAGTCGCGGCCCAACTCGATCAGAAAGTCCTTCAACTTGTCCAGCAGAGCACGATGCAAGTCCGCTTCCGCATGGATCGGCGGCAATCCGAGAAATTCGACGGTATGGCGTCCCGAAAGACGCTCAGAGCGTCCGGATACATTTGTGTCACCACCGGCGACACTTTTGGCGGGCTGAGCACTGCGCGCTCGAACAGAGCTGCCTTGAACTGGCGCTCCAATTCGCGCTTGCTCCACCGCTCGCGAATGGCAAGCCGGAGATAGAATTCGCGCTCTTCCGGGCGCTTGCTCTGCCCCAGGATGATCAGGTGATGAGACCAAGGCAATTGTGTCACCAGTGGCGACACAATTGGATCTTCCCTATAAGCCTCGTAGAACTGCCTCATTCTGAACAGGTTCCGGCGGGTGAAGCCGCGTAGAGTGGGCTCCGTTCGCGCGATGAACTGAGCCAGTTGGTCCACCACACCGTCACCCCACTCCGCAGCTTCGATCTTGCGGCTGATCATCGCACCTACCTCCCAGTAGAGTTCAATCAGCGCGGTATTGACGGATTGGATGGCCTTCTCGCGGGAGGCGGCGATCAACCGAACGACGTCAGAGAAGACTTCTTCGTCTTGAGCTATTAGCTTGAGATCGGACGCGTTAGCATCATTTGGTTTCATGGGTTGCATTTTCATCATAGCCAGCCCGGAAGCTTGCTCCGCTTGGATCCGGCGGCCGGCTACTCACTCTTCCCTCTAGGCTTGAATTCCATCGTCACGTTACCCACCCTGGTACCGGTTGCCGGGCCAGCGACAATACATACATGGAGCAAAGTCCACTATGCCGTTCGAACGACAGGAAAGCTGGGCTGTTCCGCCACGGCCAGCCCACGGCCCACTAGGTTTGTTAGGACTAAGAAGTTTGTGGCATTTTTGTGGCAAATAGCGCCGATTGTGCCGGTTTTACCGACTCCTCCGATGTATAAGCCCTTTGCCGTCAATAAAATGCCCGCCAAACGCTACCTTGACATAATAACGGTCAAAGATCGGCAGTCATGGCCACCCGTCCTACTGCTCATCTCTGCCCCTTTGAGAACAGGGGTACTCCAGGCTTCACAGCTGCCTGGTTAACGAGGACCGGCTGAGTGTGCCCAACAAACACGGATCGCGACCCCTCAAGTGGTGTGAGTGTGCCCAAAATGTGCCCAACCTCCATTGACACCGAAGAATTTAGCGAACCAACTGAACTTCGTAAAGAGCCTGTCTGTGCGGGCAAAGTGCGGCGGAACTCCTTTGGAATCAGAAGAGTTTCGCGGAATTAACGGGTATTGATGAGTTGACTCTTAATCGACAGGTTGTAGGTTCGATTCCTACCGCGTCCACCATTCCAGATCGTCAATTTATGACGCTATCTTCCGCTTCGGTTTCTGGCATTGCTGTTCTACTCCTGGAGAATTTCGCTGTTCACGCTTCTGGAGCGCCCTCATAGACGGCAGAGTTTCCGAAGAGGCGCGCAAAATAGTCACGCAGCTTCTGCGGCCATCTGGGATCCATGCATGGGCGTTCGACCAGAAGAAAAAGCACAACGGATACGACGGCAATCGCAGGAATCTGGATCAGGCAGCGGGTAAGGAACAGTAGACCGTAATCGGCGGAATTAAGTATAGCCACCTTGGCAGTAATTCGCTCCATGAGCGTCATAACTGGAGCATGCCATAGATAGATCGTGTAGCACATGCCGCCAGTGATGGCGATCCACTGAGTTCGCACAAAGGAGCGCATGACTACGCCCTGATAAGCCGCGATATAGAGCAGCACGATGAGAAAGGGCAGCCAGAGTTGCATTCCCAATGGGCCGGCGAGGAACACCAACGGCCATCCGATCAGACTTACCAGGTCCCATCTCCAATCACTTTTCCGGGCAGACGCGGTAAGAAAGAGGTCGGCCAACAATAGCCCTCCGAGAAAGTATTGGATCTCGCCGGCAATGGTGTCTTTCGAAATATTGGCGGCAATCTGCAATGTTCCCGCAGAGACGATCAGGGCCAGGAGTGTCAGGCGCCGCATGGGAGCGCTTCGGATCATGAAGATGCTGGCAATAAATGGGGCGAGGATATAGAACTGCACCTCGATTTCCAGACTCCATGCGACCGAATTGATCACGCTGAAGCTATGGAAGACCGGGTAGTGAATATAGGCGATACTCGCTAGCAGGTGAGGCAGGATATAGCCCCAGGTTTCATGCAGGACCAACATACTGGCTGTTGCCATGACCACCAGATTGAGGATGTACGGCGGCTCCAACCGGGTGACCCGACGGAGAAAATACCGGCCCAGTGAAGGTGCTGGTTTGCCGAACAGGTGGTGCTCTGCGAACGGACGCGCCAGGATGAATCCGCTGATCATGAAAAACAGCGGCACGCCGCGATATCCATTCAGGAAGGCCCGCGACATCCAGGCGTAATGGTTGGAGATCTGCGCAGTGTGGTGATGTTCGATCTGGCCGGCGATATGAAAAAAAATAACGGAAACGATCGCAATGAAGCGGAGGCCATCCAGTTCCGGAATCCAGCTACCCGAGCTTGTCTGGCGGCGCAGAAGAGCCAAGGCGTTGAAACGTCTCATCGGGGGATGCTCCTCCTTGGAATAATCGATTCTGCCCGCATGGAAGCATGTAAGAAGTATATCTTGAGAAAGAGGCGTCGCCGACCATAAGGGCAGGTCGTCCAGGGTCGGCACGCTGCATGAAATTCTCTTTCGCATCATTGCGGTGGCCTGGATGCGCTCCTCGACACAGGTGCTCCGTCGGATAAACTAATTCTGAGCAAGAAGTCGTTCAGAGACGGAACACCCAAAATACAAGCTGGCGCACACAACGATGCGCTCTCGTCTTTCCCTTTGCGGGTGCTTTGGATGATCGGTATCAGTTGCGGTCCGGGAAACTGAATGGGGTCCGATCAAGCCGATATCCATCCATCCCCCTTCGCGCGCCTTCTCGACCCGCTTCAGCCCATGGTAATCTGCGCTTCCGAATGCCTGCTCCAGCCCATCTTGTCCACTCCTGAATCCGAAATCATTCCGTGAGGACCCAGAGAAGCCAGGTCAGTCCCATAAAGCGAGTCTGCTATATTCAACTCAAGGGGCGGCCCGATCGAGTGGCCGGTTGAGCGTTTTACAAATCGGATGCTTGCTCCGTAGGCTTCGTTTGAGCCAACTTAACCGTATTTTTTCCTGATGCCGAGATTCCTCAACCACTCACCATGCAACTCAAAATCCGCCGTCGAGCCGAGATGTCTGGCGTAATCCAGAACCCGGCCGGAGAAGCGCAGGTGAGACCTACCGGACTTGCGGCTACGCTCTCGAAGAACGTTGCGGTCAGTCTCGCCCGAGTCATGGTGAACTCGGTAGTTGCCCTCGTCTTACCAGCATACTTAACCCATCATTTGCCGGTCAGTACTTACTCGGCCTGGGTTCTCATTCTCCAGCTTGCTGCCTATGTGTCATTTCTAGACTTTGGCGTCCAGGTTGCAATAGCCAAGTTTGTAGCGGAGTTCGAAGCGAGGGGCGATCAAGTCACGGCCGGGCAGTACGCAAGCGCGGGCCTAGCCATCATGCTCGTCGCCGCAGTACTTGGCTGCTGTCTTAGTGGCGCGCTTGCCTGGCAGGTCCCGCGCTTGTTCCACAGTATGCCCGCGTCTCTCTACAGGGATGTCCGCGTCAGCGTGCTCTTGGTGGGCTTCTCATTTTCTCTCGGCCTTGTTTGTTCGGTTTTCTCAGCGGTATTCCTTGGGTTGCAGCGCTACTCTGTGCCGATGGTCATTGCTATCCTCAATAAGCTGTTGTTTACCGCTGCGGTGCTCATCGCGGTCCTTTTGCATGGCTCTCTGGCGGCTATGGGAGCCGCGGCAGCTGCTATCAATGGCGGAACGGGGCTACTGCAGGTAGTTGCCTGGCGCAACTTGGCCTCGAATATCCGTGTGTCGATTGGACTTCTGAGCTTAAACGTACTCAAGCGGGTCACACGATACTGCTCCACCCTTTCGATCTGGACCTTCGGAATGCTCTGTGTGAGCGGTCTGGATGTTGTCATCGTCGGCCATTACGATTTCTCACAAACCGGCTTCTATTCCATAGCCACCCTGCCGACGAACTTTACCATCATGATCGTCTCCTCCATGCTTAGCCCAATGGTGCCAGCTTCTTCTGCTCTGAGTACGCATCGCTCGCCAAGCGAAATGGGCGATATTCTGGCCAGGACCACGCGCTATTGCACTATTTTCTTGCTTCTGCTCGGACTTCCGCTCATGGTCTGTGGTCTACCTATTCTTCGCCTGTGGGTGGGGCCCGCCTATGCGCTTGAAACCTTCCCGTATTTGAGAATTCTTGTCCTGGCCAACGTCATTCGCAACCTTTGTGCGCCATACGCCACGATGGTAGCAGCCATGGGAAAACAGGCCACTGCAACCGCCGCGGCGATGTGCGAAGCGATCGTGAACCTGGGAAGCAGCCTCTATCTTGCACAACGATTTGGGGCTATCGGTGTCGCCTATGGCACCGTGCTGGGATCGCTTGTCAGTGTCTCGATCCATTTTGCTGTCACGATGCATTTCACTCATGAGGTACTCTCGATCAGTCGTACGCGGCTGCTTCTGAAAGGCCTACTTCGTCCGGCAATTGCCATAGTACCGTCGATTTTGATCCTCCCGGTCTGGTGGTCAACGACTGGCGTGGACCGTAATCCACCGATAGTGATTATTTGGATTGCATCTACCCTGTTGCTGGTTTGGCTTGGAGGGTTGACTCAGCAGGAGCGGAAGAATCTTATGCGCTTTACCACGAACCGCCTGATGGTGCGTTTTGGTTCTGGCTGACCGCGACTGCCGCGTCGTGAGTTCCGAAGAAATCTCAAAAACTTTAGCAAGGGGTAATTAGTGCTTGGAGAATTTGCGTATTGGAAGTCTCTCTTCCTCGGTACCTTCAGGTCGAGAATTCCTGTGATTCCTTATGTGCCACAACGGCGGCAACTTCCGCCGAGAGTGCTTGACGTAAACTCGGCCTGGAAAGGCATCGAAAGCATACTTCCGGATTTGAAAGAGCGCTTTCACATCGGGAACAGCAGCTGCCTTGAATTCGGAGTCGAGCATGGTTACTCAACTGCTGCATTTTCCTGTTGCTTCGATAAGGTCACCGGCGTGGACACTTTTACGGGCGACAAAAATACTCGAGACAATCGCGACATTTATGCGATGACTTGTAGCCGGTTGGAGAAATTCGAGAATATTCGGCTGGTTCGTTCGGATTATCGAGATTGGATTGCCAGCGATGAAACATTCTATGATTTGATCCACGTCGACATTGTGCACAGCTATATCGACACATATACATGCGGCCTTTGGAGCACGCGGCACTCAACCTGCACGCTGTTTCACGATACGGAAAGCTTTCCCGCAGTCAAACGCGCGATAATCGATATATCCCGCCTTACAGGGAAAAAGTTTTATAACTTTCAGGAATGTAATGGTCTGGGTATTCTGGCGTGAGTCTGAAGCGATCAATGGATGGGCTTCCGTGCTCGAATCGGGCGACCTGAATAGCCGGATACTATTTATACGGTGTCTTATATCATATCTCGATCCTATGTACTCGAAAGAGCGAGAGGTCCCGAAGACGGTACGTCAATGTCAGTAACTGTTCTGGCAGTCATTGTTCTTTTCAAGAAGCAACCGTACGAATCATCTGCATTGCAATCGGTCTTGCGTGCCGCAGCCAGCGTGCCGCAAGGCCGATTATGGCTCAAGGTCCTGCTCTACGACAATACCCCGGGCGGGCAGGAACCTGGTGTTCTTCTCGAACACGTTGAATACCGGAACGCGTCCGGTAATCATGGTCTAGCTTCTGCATATAACGAGGCCCTTCGAATGGCTAACACCGAGCGCTTCGACTGGCTGCTGACTCTGGACCATGACACCACGTTACCCGAGCATTTTCTGCATCGGATTTCAGAGGCGATAGAATCCCTCACCAGTCGTCCCGATATCGCAGCGATCGTTCCCGAAATTTGGGATCACGACGTTTTCATCTCTCCTAATACCATCTCATTCGGTCGATCCAGGAGACTCCCGCGACAGTTTGTCGGAGTGCCCCAGGGCGAAGTTGCAGCTATCAATTCAGCGACCACCTGGCGCGTGAGCGCGTGGCGCGAACTGGGCGGCTTTAATCCTCTTTTCTGGCTGGATTATCTCGATTTGTGGGCGTTCCACGCGATCCAGCGCGCCGGCTATCGCATTTATGTGACCGGCGATCTTCACGTTGACCACGAGCTATCACTGTTGCATCAAAACAGTCGCATGTCTCCCGAACGTTTCCAGAATTGGGTCCGGGCGCGGTCTGCATTTGTCGATCTGCACAAAGGTGTCTTTGACGGTGCGCTGTTAACTGTCCAATTGGCATCAATGCTTTGCTCGCAGACTGTTAAGCGTGAAAGCGCTGTTTTGAGGCGTCTGACATGGCAATGCCTAAAACAGAGAATTCTAATGACACCTAAAAGACGAATCGAAGCGTGGAGCCGGGATATGATGGATCACGTCCCAGAGCCATCTGATTCATTCAGATGAGGAGCCGTTTCTCAAACATGGCTTTGATTAAACGCTGCATTGTTTTACAGGTCACTCGAGATGTATGAACTCGCAGTCGCATACCGCATCTACCCTGGAATATCAAAATCTCCTGCCTTCTCTCCGGATGACAAGTTCAAGCTGTCGGAGATGTGCCTTCGCTCGTTTCATGCAGCCCTGGGTGGAATGCGGGTGAAGATCTGGGCGCTTTTGGACGCTTGCCCGCCGCAATACGAAAACCTGTTTCGGGATGTCCTTCGCGACCAGAGCCTGGAGATTGTGCAACTTGATCGGGTCGGCAATCTGGGCACATTTTCTCGTCAGATCGATCTACTGACAGCGCAAGATGATGCGGACCATGTGTATTTCGCCGAGGACGACTATTTCTACTTTCCCGGTGCCCTGGAGAAGATGGTTGACTTCATGCGGGCCAATCCGGATGCTGATTTCGTTACCCCCTACGACCACCCGGATAGCTACTCTACATCGTCTCGTTTTGAACGGCAGCTGGTCATGCCGTGGGGCGATCGCTACTGGCGAACTGCAAGTTCCACATGTCTCACTTTTCTCACAACCCGCCAAAAGCTTGTCGCGACACAGTCCATGTTCAGGAGCTACTGCAGGGGCAATATGGACTGTCCGATCTGGCTCGCTCTCACCCAAAAGGGCGAGCTTGCGAATTTTCGTGTGCACTGGAGCGACACCTTCCGTTTGAAGACTTGGGTGAAAACGTGGAGATGGGGATACCGGGCATTACTTTTCGGCAGGCGCTATCGCCTTTGGGCACCTATGCCGACTCTGGCGACGCACATGGAATCTTCCGGGTTGTCGCCTCTCATTGACTGGCAGTCGCTCTTCCGGCAGTCCCAGGAGGTAGAGGCGCACTGAACAGTCCTTCCTGCCAGCAAAATCCCCACCTTGTCACTTGCATCATGATGTAAGGGCAAAGCCATAGCTCTGCGCAAAGGCGTGCCAGCGGTTCATCGCGTATCATAAAGGATTACGAGAACCTCATTATTCGCGAGATCCGCCTCTAATCCGCGGTCGTGGAGCAGGCCTTGGTACTGTCGATTATCCTGGTCAACTACAACGGCTTGTCATGTCTCCCTGCCTGTCTCGATTCCATCCGGCAATTCTCTCCTTCAGGCACAGAAGTGATCATGGTCGATAATGACTCGACGGATGGCTCTGCCGCATTTGTTGCGCGCGAATACCCGTGGGTGAACCTAATCGAGAGCGAGCGCAACCTCGGTTTTACCGGCGGAAATAATCTTGCCGCAAGGCGGGCCAGCGGAAGATTCATACTCCTCCTGAATACAGACACCGTTCTGCTCGAGCCGCTTGCTCCAGCGATCAGCTGGCTGGAGGAGCACCCTGAATACGGAATACTCACCATCGGGATGGTCGATGCGCAACGCATTTCCCGCGCCTGTACGGGACGTTTTCCTAATCCCGCGCGGCTTGCTGTTCTGCGCGCGATGCTCGTCGATCCGGACAACTACAGCGGTCTTGAAGCTTGCGAGGTCGACTGGGTACAGGGGTCCTTTCTTCTAATTCGAACAGGGTTGTGGCACTCGCTGGGCGGCCTGGACGAACGGTACTTCATGTATGTGGAGGATGTTGACCTCTGCAAGCGGGCCCGAGATGCCGGCTTCAAGTGCGCGTTGCTCCCCGGCATGCGCTATGTACACATCGGCGGATTCAGTCCCATCCGATTTCCGAACCAGGTCGCGAATCTGGCCCTTTATGTTGAACAGCACATGAGGGGACTCCAAAGACTTTGCTGCATGAGCAGTCTGCTTTTCGGATGTGTGGCGCGCGTCGCCTGGTATCAGTTGCGGGCGACTCTGGTGCGGGATGACGCAAGCCGCGTCCTTTCCCGCGTCTGCCGCCAGGCACTCGCAAAACTTCTCTCGATGCATGACCATGCCAGGGTTGGAAACCTGGGGGTGGGATTGTGACGGAAGCCAGTATCAGCCCCATCGGACTGGTGAGGGTCAGGACCGAAGGGCGACCGCGCATCCTCACTCTTCACAAATATTTTCCGATTGCCGTCCTTTATTTCTTCTTCAATTCGGCTGGCCTGCCTACCGGTCTTTTCTTTACTGGAATTCTCGCGCCCTTATTCTATGTGTCTCTGCTTCTCCATGGGCGGCGATGGGTTTCCTTCTGGTTTCTGGCTCTGGTGTTCCCGTTTTTTGTCGCTCACAGCATCCTTGGCATCGATTCCCCCTTTTTTTATGCGCGGTCGACCGCGCTCCTCTGGACCGCCTATATCACGGGGTACTTTTTTTGTTGGGGACTCTTGCGGACGCAGAACATGGAGCGCCTGTTCGACGAGTTGATTGTCGCTAACTTCATTGCTGCGCTTCTCGCGCTCCTTTTGCTGCCGACACCGGGACGGACACTTCTCTGGGACAACGAAGCTGACGTGATTGGGGCTAGCCACCTTTACCGGCTGCGATTGTTAACGTCCGAGCCTTCGGTTTATGGCGGCCTTCTGATTCCTCTGGTGGTCTTTGCGACCTTGCGCCTCATGCGATCTCCCGGAAGGCGCAGCCTAGTCTATGCCCTCATGATTGGGCTTCCATTCCTGCTTTGCCAGTCCTTCGAAGGTATCGGAAGTTTCATTATCGCCCTGGGCCTGGCAACTCTTACCAGTTTTCGCCACTTGCTGAAGGAATGGAGAACAATATTCGTTCTGCTTCTGCTGGCAGTTCTTGTCGCCGCGCTGGTCCTCATTCCGAATCCGATTTCGCAGCGATTGACTCAGGTTGTTAGTGGCGAGGATTCGTCGGCCCATTCGAGAACCATCTTTTCTTTCCTGGTAGCCTATGCTGTTGCCACAAGCAAGAGCCTGTGGTGGGGGGCCGGGCTGGGCCAGGGAAAGCTTGTCGACGTCTCGAACCTCGGCCTAAGTTTTGTCATCGGTGTCATTCCGAATGCGGCGGCGGGGACCTTCGCGGAACTGGGTATCATTGGCTTAATTCTTCGCATTGGCGTCGAGATTGCGCTGTTTTTCCGGACTCGTGTCTTTACCAATCCGTTCAGGCTTGCCATGTTCGTCGTCGCGTTTGCTTACCAGCTCTCGGGAAGCTATATGAACAATGTGCAGGAATATCTGATGTGGTGTTTTGCATTTGGCCCCTTTTTCCCGGAAATGGATCGCCGAAAGTCCGTTTCCAGGGAGCGTAATGTTTGATCAGACTGCGATTAGCACAGTGACGGGCGGAGCGGAAGGGGCATTACGGCGGCCGCGCGTTGGTATCGACTTGCATGTGGTTGATGGCATCTATCAAGGTTCCCGAACGCATTGTCTGGAGCTCTTTTCGCGCGTAGTCGAAATCACGCCGGCATGCCAATTTGTGCTGTTTCTTAGTCAGCCCTCAAAGTTGCTTGAATTCTCGGCAAACTTTTCGTTGCCGAATGTTCGAATCGTTAGCATGGCTCATGCTCCGGCAATATGGCGGCTTGTCCGCCAACTGCCGCGCCTGGCTCGCCAGGAGCAGCTGGATCTGCTGCACACCCAATACATCACTCCTCCTCTCGCACCATGCCGGACGGCTGTAACAGTCCACGACATCCTTTTCGAATCGCATCCGCAATATTTCGACAGATTGTTCGTGGCCAGGTCTCGGCTCCTTGTGCGCCGTTCGGTTCGCAAGAGCACCGAAGTCTTTACGGTGAGCGAGTTTTCACGGAATCAGATCGCCGGTACCTATGGCATCGGCCTGGAGCGGATTCATACGATCTTCAACGGAGTGGACCAGGCGCGGTTTTTCCCCGGAGAGGATGGTTCAGAAGCAATCCGCAGGGCTGGACTTACTCCGGGTGATTACTTTCTGACCGTGGGCCGATTGGAGCCGCGTAAGAACCACGCCAGCCTCATGCGGGCGTGGGCTGCGCTGCCCGTCCCGCGGCCAAGGCTCGCGATCGCAGGTGCAAGGCACTTCGGATACGACGAGGCCCTTCGCTTGCGGGAGACCCTTGGTCTGAAAGACGACGTCAACGTGTTCGACAATATTTCCGACGAAGATCTCCCCAGCTATTTTCGAAACGCAAAGGCTTTCATCTACTGTAGCTGGGCCGAAGGTTTCGGCATGCCAGTCCTGGAGGCTATGGCATCGGGCGTCCCAGTAATTTCGTCCGCGAATACAGCGCTGCAGGAGGTTTGCGGAGATGCTGCTCTGCTGATCGATCCGGCAGACATCAGCGCAATCAGGGATGCGATCTGCTCGGTCGATTCTCAACCTCACCTGCGCAGCGAGTTGACTCGGCGCGGGCTGGAAAGGGCTCAACATTACAAGTGGGCTTTTGCCGCTAATACTGTGCGGGAAGTTTATCTCAACTGCCTCGGAGTGAAATCATCGCCGGACGTCACGCGATGGTCGCGGGCGAGCAGCTCGAGATAGGAATCTGCGATCTGGTCCCACTCATAACGGGCACGGATTCTCTCCCGGGCCTGCTTTGCGAGCATCTGGCCATCGACCTGCGCACCGTCGATTGCATCTACGTGACCAGCAAGGTCTGCGCGCGTTTTGAAGAACAGTCCCGAGGTTTCAATTACTTCACGATTGAATCGATTGTCGTGTGCGATCACCAGGTTCGAGCAGGCCATTGCCTCCAGGAGGGATGGGTTGGTGCCTCCCACGCTGTGTCCATGCATGTAGGCGCGTGCGCAAAAGCGAAGCGCGGCGAGTTTTTCCTTGTCATAAACCGTGCCCAGGAAACGGATCCTATCGCCGTTATGAGCGAGGAGGGCCCGCACGTAAGCATTGGGGTTCTCGATGTTTCCGAGAATCACCAAAGGCAGAGGAGAATTCGATTGCTCAAATCCCTCGACGATTTCGAGTACATGATTTTCAGGCTCCAGACGGCAGACCACGATGTAATAGCCTTTGGATTCAAGGCCCCATTCCCGGATCAGCGTTTCATTCGGCATCACGGCTGGAATGTCGGCGCCATACGCGATCGTGGACACGCGCCTGAGACCCGGATAGCGCTGGCGCAAGTATGTCGCGATGGCGCCGGAGTCTGCGATCACTCGCGTTGCGAACAGCACGCTCAGGGCCTCGGCCAGCGCGAGATAGGTCCGCTGGGGCCAGTTAAACTTGGTCCGCTTCCACTCGACGCCATCGGTATTGACCCATACTTCTGCGCCGAAGAGCCGCGGAACCCACGCAGCATAAGCTCCACCAAGGCCGAGCATGTAGACGACGTCGTAGCCGCGCCGAGCAGTGCAGAAGCATCGCCCATCCCATACCATTTCTGAATATTTGCCTAAGTCGGGGAATGGTTCAAACCTGAGCGTTACGCCCCGGTACGTTTCACTGATCTTCGGCGATGCAGACGGACAGAACACCGTAACATCCACTCCGCGGGCGGCAAGCCGCGTAGCCAGTTGTTCAGCAAACGTCTCAAAGCCACCGTAGCGTGCCGGTATACCGCGCGTTCCAAGGATTGCCAGTTTTTTCACCGGTAATTTCTCTAATTTCTTACATTCTGATGTTTGCTTATGTTTCGATGGAAGGCTTCATTGAGCGGGTGACTGGAACGAGCGCGAAGGCGTCGAGGCCGGAGTGCTGTTCTCAAATTGTTACTGACATCCTCTGGTAAGGTAACGTTATTGGTTCTTGCTGTCACCGTTCGACTTCCATGCTGGCTGCGATCAATCTGGGTTGCCCGGATCACATTGGAAGCGTTGCCGACGGCAACATAACCGACTATACCGGATGTGTTCATGATCGGTTCGCCTAAGCTCACTGATGCGGCGTTTGATCCCTTCTCGACCGGCCCTCTCGGCAACGCGCCAGACGTTTTCACGATCGACGTGGAGGACTGGTTTCATATCCTCGAGGTTACGGGTACTCCCGATCTCGCGTCGTGGGATTCACATCCGTCACGGCTCGAGGCAAACTTCCGAGCGCTCCTGGATCTCCTTGCCTCGTTGAATGTGAATGCCACTTGCTTTGTGCTGGGCTGGGTGGCAATGCGCTTTCCCTCGTTGTTGCGCGAGGCATCGGAACGTGGCCACGAAATTGCAAGTCACGGCTTTGGCCATGAGATAGTTTCCGGTATTTCTCGTGCGCAGTTTCGTGAAGATATTCGTGGTGCAAAGGCTGCCATCGAAGATGCCACCGGGAGGCCCGTCGTTGGCTACCGCGCACCCGGATTTTCAATTACCCGGGCCACGCCATGGGCTTTCGATGAAATTATCGAGGCCGGGCACACCTACGATAGTTCCGTGTTTCCAGCACGCCACGGACACGGAGGTATGCCGGGAGCGCCACGTCATCCGCACATCATTCATTCAGAGACTGGCCGTTTGATTGAATTCCCTGTCAGCATCGCCGACACACCATTTGGCCCTCAATGCTGCTTCGGGGGCGGTTATCTGCGCCTCATTCCCATGTGGCTCGTGATGGCGATGGCGGAGCGTGTACGGGGTGATGGGCGGGGCGTTGTATGGTACATTCACCCCCGTGAGATCGACCCCGGTCACCCGCGATTGCAAATGTCTCTCAAACGCCGCTTCAAATCTTATGTCAATCTGCGGGGGACAGCGGGGAAGCTGAAAGCCATTCTTCGGAACGGTAACTTCGCTACGTTTAGTGAACTGACATCGCGCGTGTCCGACGCAAGCCTCAACGGCGCCTAAGGTGCTGAGTTAGATCGAATTGGAAGCAACGCGCACAGTTTGGATACACTGGTCGCCTCTGCAATAGTCTCCATGTCCAGAGTCACTCCGAACCGCTCCTGGAATTCCAGGCAAATATTCAACTGCGCCAGAGAGTCCCACTCGGGTAAGGTTTCCATTGATGAGCCAGAGCCAACTGAGCTAACCGGAAGATTCAAGACCGAAGCAATCAAGGCCACTACAAGCGACACGTTCTCAGTGGTCATTTGATTATCCTCTCATAGATCTTACGGCCACCCTGCTCTTCAGAGAGAAGCGTAAAGCCGTGCGAATCGTAAAATGTCGCTACCTGCTGATTCTTCGAAGTGGGAATAAACTCGGCGGTGATTGCGGGGCATTGCCGGGCGCGAAACAAATCGCAGGCCATGTCCAGAATCCGATCTTCAATTTTTCGCCCGATGACGCGGCAGCTCATCAGAAATGAATCGATTCGGGATTCTGCGTAATTCAGAATGGCCAGTCCAACCGCTCCCTCAGAGCCAAAACGGTCCTTGTACTCCAGCAGAACTACCGCATGATCGGGACTGTCAAGAAACCGCTGGATGTCCGGAATTTGATAGCGGCGTGTTGTGAGGTTGAACTGGTTGGTCTTCTGAGTCATCTGCGCGATCCGGTTGATCTGCTCCCTTGGATCGACATGGAGCACACACTCGATCTGGAGGGATTCGAGAAAAGTATCAAGGTCCAGGGCGCGGGATAACTGCTGGCGCTCTTCATTCATCCTGTACTGACGGGTCTTGTCTTCGTCTTCTGAAGTCAACCTGTACTTCCCAAACCAGGCAGGTACGATCTCGCGCAGGAACCAGGCTGGGAGATTCTCGATTCGCTTAGGAAACTCCGGGACCTCCATGCCCGGCAATGTGGCGCGCACCAGTTCGCGTTCCACCGGATTGTCATCGATGAATAGGAAGCTCTCGATACCCAGATTCAGAGCTTCTGCAATGTTCAAAATATTCCGCGGCTTCGGCTCCCAGTTTGCTCGGATGCACGCGAAGTCTTCGCGATGGAGGATCATCATTGAATTCTGATTGAATACCTCTTCCAGATCACCCGGATTGTTCTTGCTGCAGATCGCGAGCAGTACACCTGTACGCTGGATCGCCTTCAGGGCCCGTTGAAAATCCCGGTAACACCGCCCCGCGCCATCTTCGGACAACGCGATCCCCAGGGGTCCCGTTTCGCCGAGGATGCCGCCCCAAAGAGTATTGTCCAGGTCGACGATCAGCACCTTTTTGCTTCGGTTTG
>Ga0206998_1105_pt1 | contig 21838 bp, 20 predicted proteins | sample Alteio_BWMinCont_FD_153309 | JGI IMG/M metagenome (GOLD analysis project Ga0206998, IMG submission 153309) | Enriched cells from forest soil in Barre Woods Harvard Forest LTER site, Petersham, Massachusetts, United States -... | ecosystem: Environmental > Terrestrial > Soil > Temperate forest >... | reverse complement strand
TTCGAGTAGGGGTTCTCTTCGGAGGAAAATCAGCAGAGCATGAAATTTCTCTTTTATCTGCTAGAAGTATCGTTAATGCGATGGATAAGAATAAATATGACGTCACGTTAATTGGCATACAGAAATCCGGTGAATGGTTTTTACACGATAATATAGAACGTTGTTTAAAAAATGCAGATAATCCCAAATTAATATCGCTTCATGAAGCCAAAGAAAGTGTTGCCTTAGTTCCCAAAGAAATAGGCAATCCGTTAGTGAATCTATCTTCAGGGCGGGGTTTAGAAGCGCCTTGCGATGTTATTTTTCCTATATTACACGGGACTTATGGCGAGGATGGAACTGTACAAGGGCTATTGAAGCTAGCCAATGTGCCTTTTGTGGGTGCAGGGGTGTTGGGTTCAGCCGTTGCTATGGATAAAGATGTGATGAAAAGGTTGTTAAGAGATAGCAATCTGCCCATAGGTAAATTTATCACAGTACCCGCAGCGATGGCGGATAGACTTGATTTTAATGAAGTCAAACAGCAATTGGGATTACCGCTCTTTATTAAACCTGCCAATTTAGGCTCTTCTGTCGGTATTTCTAAAGTAAAAAATGAGGCGGAATTTTATGAAAAAGTGGCCTTTGCTTTTCAGTTCGATCGTAAAATTTTAATTGAAGAATTTGTGCCTGGTAGAGAAATAGAATGTTCGGTACTCGGTAATGAAGATCCAATCGTGTCTCTCCCGGGTGAAATTATTCCTCATCATGAATTTTATTCTTATGAAGCAAAATATTTAGATCAAAATGGCGCGCGTTTGGAAATCCCGGCTCGTGTTACAAAACAGGAAGTGCTGCAAATTCAAGCGTTAGCCCTAAAAGCGTATCAAACTTTATGTTGTGAAGGCATGGCGCGCGTTGATATGTTTTTACAAGAAAATGGCTCCATTTTTATAAATGAAATTAATACCATTCCCGGATTCACCAAGATCAGTATGTATCCAAAAATGTGGGAAGCCAGTGGATTATCCTATCCCGATTTAATTGATCGATTAATTCAATTAGCGTTAGATCGTTTTGAAAAAGAACAAAGGCTTAAAACCAATATGGAATGGGTGACCGTAACAGATCAGGAAAAAAGGGTAAAACAAGTCATTATTTAACAGCAGCTCGAGTGAGTCTATCCATAATGGCAAGCCAAGCCTCTTCTGTTGGCGGCATTTCAATTAGAATGCACTCACTGGGGGGTTGATCGAGCGCTCTTAAATTTGCATACAGATTTTGTGCAAAAGAAAGAGGGTCCTTGGTTGCCACCCGCCATTTTAAGCACTCAGCAGAATGATGAAGCAACTCTGGTTTTTCCATAAAACTTAACACGGAAAAAGAAGGTTGGTTTGAATTGTGTTTCACTCTGTCTAAAAGCGCTTCCTTTTTTAATAAATACAGAGGTTTAGAGGGCGCATAATGGGAAAGATCATTGCCGGGCACGATGGTTTTAGAGTGATGTGTTTCTTGCACCTTTACATAGCGGGCAAGTAAAGTTGCCGTAATGGCACCTTGTCGTAAAATTGTCACGTTCGAGTCCGTCACCAGAACAATGGTAGACTCTATGCCCACCTGACAGGGGCCTCCGTCTAAAATAAAATCGACATGAGATCCCAGTTCTTCCTGTACATGTTCTGCTTGTGTAGGACTAATGCGCCCAGATCGGTTGGCGCTTGGGGCTGCCAGCCCCCCCTTAAACCGACGGAGCAATTCTAAGGTAATGGGGTGATTAGGAACGCGAAGGGCGACGGTATCCTGATTGGCGGTCACAATGGAAGGAACATTAGGATGTTTTTGCAAAATTAAAGTCAAAGGCCCTGGCCAGAAGGCTTCCGCCAGTTGCCATGCCGTATTTGGAATATTAATGGCATAGGAAGACATTGCAGCCCTATTCGGTAGGTGTATAATCAATGGGTTGTGAGAAGGTCGACCTTTCGCAGTGTAAATTTTTTGAATAGCCTTAGGGTTACTGGCATCAGCAGCCAAACCATAGACGGTTTCAGTAGGAATTGCGACTAAATTACCCTCTTGGAGTAATTTAACAGCCCGGTTAAGGGCATCGTTGTCGATCTTCATCATAGTGCGATTTCCTAGTTTTTAGACTAAATAATATTATGAAACACCAGGTTTCGTCTAGTATCAATAGAAGTTAGGAAGGTAAAGGGTGCGGAATGAAACCTAATTACAATAGAAAAAATCTCATTATCGGGATCACAGCGGTATTTCTGGGTCTTTCGGCCCTTATTTCTGGCTCTTTTGCAGATATTTCAGGTTCATTAGATGAAAAAAGCACGATAGAAAGAATTAAACCGGTAGGGGAAGTCAATGTGGAAGGCGGGCCTGCTAAAAGTGAATTGGCGAATCAGGCGACCTCACCTGCCGATGTAGGCCAACAACATTATGAAAATATTTGTAAAATGTGCCACGAGTCGGGGTTGGCGGGGGCACCTAAATTCGGCGATAAAAAGGATTGGGCCCCTAGAGTGGCAGAAGGGATCGAAACCCTGGTTAAACATGCTCTGGAAGGTTATAAAGCCATGCCCGCCAAAGGGGGGTGTATGGATTGTAGTGATGAAGACATCAAAAAGACCGTGGAATATATGGTCTCAAAGGTTAAATAAATAACTTTGTGAACTAAAACAAGGAATATACCCTTGTTCAGCAGCTCTTTGTAACCAGTGAGAGGCGATCGTATTATCTTGCGTAACACCAACCCCACGTAAATAGCATTGGCCTAGATTAGATTGTGCGGCTGCAAACCCTTGTCTGGCAGCTCTTGAAAATAGGCAGACAGCTGCGCTAGTATCTTTTGGAACGCCTATTCCATTGGCATAATAATAACCTAAACTATTTTGTGCTCTGTCATGTTCTTGCATGCTTGCCCTTCGATACCAATCAACGGCTTGTCTTACATCTCTTAACACGCCTATTCCGTTAGCATAACATTCGCCTAGTTGAAATTGCGCTTCAGCATTTCCATTGTTAGCGGCTCTTCGGTACCACTCAGCAGCGACTTTGACATCTTTTGAGACAAAAAGCCCATTAAAATTCCATGAAGCTAGATTAAGTTGTGCAACAGTATGTTCTTGTTCAGCGGCTTTGCGACACCAATCAACGGCTTGTCTTTCATCTCGTAACATGCCTATTCCATTAGCATAACAATGACTTAAATAATATTGAGCATGAGGATCACCTTGTTCGGCTTCGGCCTCTAAAATATTTTTAGCGTCAGGATGTTCTTGAGCCATTGCTTTTTGCAACCATTCAAATGCTATTTTTTTATCTTTTAAAACCCCATACCCATTAAAATAACGTATAGCCAAATTAAATTGCGCTTGAACATTTCCTTGGAGTGCTGCTCTTCTATGCCATTTAATTGTTTCTTGTGTGTCTTTTAAAACACCTCTTCCAGTGGCAAAACAGGTGCTTAAAGTTAATTGAGCTAGAGGATGCCCTTGTGTAGCAGCAAGAAGGAACCATTGTGTTCCGGCTGTTTCATAATTGACATTATTAACGCCGTATGAAAGTTCTGTGTCCCATTGTGACATTCCAAGTAGGATTATTTGCCTTTTCATTTGTTCCGTTTGCTTTTTTAGCTGTTCATCTTGGATGCTGCTTCCTGAAGCAGAAGATTCTAATCCGCAGGGTCTTTGATTTTGCAGACATTTTTTATGGGAGGATTCCAGTCGCTGTCTTTGTTTTTGCAGACATTTTTTATGGGAGGATTCCAGTTGCTGTCTTTGTTTTAATTTCTCATTCACTCTGAAACAGAATTCCCCCATTAGCTGTTGGGCATAGAGGTTTCCTTGGCTTGCTGCTAAAGAATAACATTCAAACGCTCTTTTTTGATCAATAATAGTGCCAATGCCATGGAAATAAATCATGCTAAATATAACATTAGAAGAATCAGGGTAACTATTTATTATAGGGCGTGTGCTCGCGGATAAAACGGGGGTTATTTCGGAAGTAAATAATTCAAAAAATCTAGTTTTAAACAGGATGCGACCAGCAGGGAGATTATTTTCTTCATTCGTATTATTAGCCCGAATAGTACTTATTAAAGCATTAAGAAATATCTTTTGACGAGTAAAAAGAGGAGAACGTTGACAAATTTCAGGGCTGCTATCCTTAGCAACTTGCCACCATAAATATAACATTTGTGGCACGGACCATTCAGGAATAATATCATTAGGGGTGGGGGTATCCCAATTAATATGTCTATTAAAATGACTAAAATAGATCGCCGCTTCTAAAGCGATCCTTCTACAGTTACCGTGTATATTTATCGTTTTTTCTCGAACGAAATCGACGATTTCTTGTAAGCAATCGTCCCATCGTTGTTGTTCAATACAAGACGCGTAACGATTATGTAAATGCTTTAATGTTAATGAGAGAGATAATAAAGGGTTTTCAGCAGCCATTGTTTTTTCATCAATTTCTTTTTTAGCTGAACGGGTAGCAATACCAAATTGTTCAAGTCTTCTCCGAGTTAATACCGATCGAATATTCTGTATATATTGTTGTAATTCAATTTTGGAGCGTTCAACATCACTGGTTTCTGTTTCAATCAAATCTTGAGATTGCTTAGACATTATTAAAAAATCCTCTTGGTCTGCATTTATTAAAAATGGAATTGTAATATTAAAACTTAGTTTAAGTCAATTCACTCTATCAATTCGCCTAAAAGAAAGCGCTTCCATAATGAATTCAGTCGTCAGATGTTCACTTTCTGCTAAGTCAGCAATAGTTCTTGCAACTCTCAACACCCGATGATAAGAACGCGCAGAAAGCCCCAATTTTTCCATAGCTTGATTTAATAAAAATTGTGAAGATTCATCTAGAGCACACGTTTTTTGCGCTTCACGATTGGACAATTTTGAATTTAATTTATTAAAACGCGATCGTTGTTTTAAAACAGCTTGATTAACCCGTTCTCGAACATCGGCACTGGTTTCTTCATTAAGGATATTTGCAGAAATCAGCAAATCAGAAGGAATGGCGGGGACTTCAATATGCATATCAATGCGATCTAATAGAGGACCTGAAATGCGTGCGCGATATCTTTTTACTTGTTCTAAGGTGCATTGACATTTTCCTCGAGGGTCGCCTAAATACCCACAAGGACACGGATTCATAGCCGCAATTAATTGAAATCGAGCAGGGAATTCCGCTTGTCTGGCAGCCCGTGAAATTAATATACTTCCGGATTCTAAGGGTTCTCTTAATACTTCTAAAACTTGACGCTCAAATTCAGGTAATTCATCTAAAAATAAAACTCCGTGGTGGGCAAGCGAAATTTCTCCCGGTCGAGGATGACTGCCGCCTCCCACCAATGCCACTGCGGATGCAGTATGATGAGGCGCGCGAAACGGTCGTTGCCCCCAGATAAGAGGTGATTGTTTATGAGCAACCAAAGAATGAATCGCGGCAACTTCTAGTGCCTCTTCATTCGAGAGCGAGGGCATAATACTGGGAAGACGCATGGCTAACATGGTTTTCCCCGTTCCCGGTGGTCCCACCATTAACAAACTATGTCCGCCTGCAGCAGCAATTTCTAATGCGCGTTTTGCATGAGGTTGGCCTTTTACATCGCAAAGATCTAAATCAGAGGGCTTTATTTCATTAATATCAAGCGTTTTTTGTGAACAAAAAGGGATTAAGGGTTTTTGTTTAGTCAAGTGAGCATAGACCTCCAACAAATGGTTTGCAGCATAGACCGTATTATCACCCGGCAAGGCAGCGTCACCTGCATTAATGCTAGGCAGGATTAACGCTCTTTTTGCTTTGCGAGTACCCAAAGCTAGGGGTAACGTTCCATAAATAGAACGAAGTTCCCCAGAAAGCGCGAGCTCTCCGGCAAATTCATAGTCTTTTAAAGATTTGATGGGGATTTGTCGAGAGGCCGCTAAAATCCCAATTGCAATGGGTAGATCAAATCGTCCCCCTTCTTTGGGGAGATCGGCAGGCGCTAAATTAACGGTGATGCGACTGGTTGGAAATTCAAATTTGCTGTTTAATAAAGCAGAGCGAACACGGTCTTTGCTTTCTTTAACGGCTGTTTCGGGTAATCCAACAATCGTAAATCCAGGTAACCCACCCGAGATGTGTGTTTCAACCGTCACCAAGGGGGCCTGTATGCCAACCGAGGCTCGACTATATAAAACCGCCAATGTCATTGTATGTCCTTATTTCAGATGAAAAACAAAGCAAGAGTAACGTATGTCTTTCGTTTTGACTAGGTTAAGAAAGCGTATTTCAAATTGATTTCGATTTAATTTGATACTCATGCCTAAAAAATAATTTTTATTTTCCTAATAAAACTTTGTTTTTATTCTTTAAAACAATTTTGAAAGTATTATTCATGATTTTTTAATATTTAATTAAAAAACAAGTGTTAAATTAACAATAATGTGAATAATATTTATTCTAGAATTTTCTTATAAAATTATAATTTACAATGATTTTTAACCATGTCAAAATGCAAAACGTAACTAAGCTTAGTATACCTCATTATCGGATTTTTAAGGATGGGTATGCCAGATATTCGTGGGGTAAAAGTTTGTTTAAAGATCAGTAGACTGAATGATGACTTGACAATAGGTAACATATAAGGTACTATTAGATGAAGATAGAGGAATATCTAGATTTAAAGGGAAAATCGTTATTTGGAGAATGGTTTAAAGGTTTAGATACACAAACTGCCTTAATGGTTAATACAATATTAACACGTATGAAGCATGGAAATAATTCAAACATAAAAGGAGTGGGTAATGGGGTATATGAACGCACTATTGATCATGGACCAGGTTATCGAATTTATTTTGGGAAAGAAGGGATAGATATTGTTATTCTTTTATGTGGAGGTTCAAAAAGAGGCCAACAGAAAGATATAGATAAAGCTAAGTTGTTGTGGAATGAATACAAAGATAGAAAGAAACCTTAGGAGCACAAAATATGTCATTAACCAGAGATTTTAAGAATAGTGTTTTAGAACGAGCACAAAAAGACCCTGCTTTTAGAAATGGTTTATTAGAACAAGCAATTAATGAATTTTTAGCAGGAAATTTAGAGGTTGGAAAAGAGTTAATGCGAGATTATATTAATGCAACTATTGCATTTCCTGTTCTTGCCCACAAATTACATAAAAGTGATAAAAGTTTACAAAGAATGCTCGGGCCTCGCGGGAACCCAACAATGAATAATTTCTGTGCCATACTGAAGGCAGTTCAACAAAAAGAAGGTTTGAAACTCAGAGTTCTAGTTCTAACTAATAAAGTCGTTGGTGAAAATTAAAGACTATAATACATCTCAAACTCGACAGGATGGGTTGTCATGCGTAATCGAGTAATCTCACAGTTTTTGAGCTTGATATAGCTGTCTATTAAATCATCCGTGAAGACGCCCCCTGCTGTTAAAAAAGTGCGATCGGCAGGCGCTAAATTAACGGTGATGCGACTGGTTGGAAATTCAAATTTGCTGTTTAATAAAGCAGAGCGAACACGGTCTTTACTTTCTTTAACGGCTGTTTCGGGTAATCCAACAATCGTAAATCCAGGTAACCCACCCGAGATGTGTGTTTCAACCGTCACCAAGGGGGCCTGTATGCCAACCGAGGCTCGACTATATAAAACCGCCAATGTCATTAAGTATGTCCTTACTTCAGATGAAAAACAAAGTAAGAGTAACGTATGTCTTTTGTTTTGACTAGGCTAAGAAAGCGTGCTTCAGTCTTATTTCGATTTAATTTAATACTCATGCCTAAAAAATAATTTTTATTTTCCTAATAAAACTTTATTTTTATGATCTGAAATAATTTTTCCAGAGGTATTCATTATTTTTTCATTTTTAATTAAAAAATAAGTTTTAAAATAATAATAATTTAAAATAATATTTATTTTATCAAAATCCGGGTTCCCCTCGTCCTTCAAAGGGAAGGATGAACCCCCCCTTTGTTATTTGGAAGTCTCCCGGCGGTTGGCTATGCCCTGTTCTTCCTTTAGATTTTAATGATCAAATGATAGCTTAGGTGCATTGGTATCATCCTCCTCCGCTGAATGTCGAGTAAATATACCCTGCGCTATATAGGTTGAATACTCGTCTTGATTTTCCATATACACAGGATAAAAATAATCGCGAATGACGGCTGCAAAAGCACCTCGACGTGCTAATGTCCATTGTTGGGCTGCATTAATCGTTTCGCTAAAATTTGGATCAGTTTGTCTGCCTTGAAATCCATTGTACTCTTCAAAATCTTTTTTAGTCAATTCCATTTGACGTTGACACTCTGCAAAGCTAGGTGCGCCAGTTTCAGTTAATAGGTTGCTGAACAACTTAGAGTTTATTCTTGTTAATAAAGTGGCTTCGTCTATTCTCTCTGGAGAGCGTTCGCTTAACTGATTTTGTAAATAAACCAATATTTCTAATACCATATGTTTCATTGCAATTGAAGCCTCCCTACTTAAGGATAAAAGGTAAGTTCGGCCATAGGTGTGAAAAATATGATTTCGGATTTTTCTTGCTGTGTCCATTGGAAATGCATTGATTCCACCCATTTCAAACATACGGTCCATCATATACGCTAAAACATATAATAAAGCATTTCGCTCAATTAATCGCTCAGTTCGTTGTTGAACTGGAGTATCTTGGTCTATTTTATCTGAATCGGTTTTCCCCTCTTCTGTGTTTAACCAAGATAAACTCTCTAATATCCTTTTCAATCGAGTACAGTCTTGATTTAGTCGTTCTTCTTGTAGAAACCGAGGCAATTCGTCTAGCGATAATTTCCGCATTCCCTCATTTCGCAGTTTGAAAGCTGCATCTAAAGCACTTTTATCTCTTAAACTCATTGACGTGTTGATCAACACTGTGTTTTCCCCATCAACAGGTCGTAAAGGAACGACCCTTCGTTCTAAATCCGCAAGGATTTTAGCAGGATCAAATTTCTGATGCAAGTCATTCATTCGTTTCTTAAGCATATCTTCTGCATTTTTCTTGGTTTCATCGAATGCCTCTGCTTTTGCCTTGTTAGCGTCCAGAAGTGCTTTCTCTCTGTCCAGTTTGTCTTGTAGAGCTTTTTCTCTTTTTTGACGCATTGCTTCTTTTTTGGCAACTTCTCGTTCCCAACGCGCTTGGCGCATTGCAGATTCTTTTTTACGCAGCTCTTCCCTTTGGTTTAAAATTTCTTCTTTCGCTATTTTTTCTTTACGTCCTATCTTTCGACTTATAGCATCCCAAACAGTTAATACTTCTTGTTGTAAAGCACCTATTCTGTTTCCTATGTCACTGAGTGCTTTATTGGACCCCCTTCCATGTTCAACATAATTTTCTAACGCCGCTATCCTTTTTGATGCTGTGGATAAAGAGGTTTCTGATATCTCTAAAGTCCGCAAAGCTTCCATAATCAGGGCTTCTCTGTCTTCGTAGGCTTTCTCAAACTCTTCTTGTAATTTTTTTAAAGCCCCCTCTTTTTTTATTTCCTCTAAATTCTTTTTAATTTTCACCAATTCTGCTCTGCGTTGTACGTTATTTTCAAGTCGTCCACTTTGACTACCACTAATGCCTCTTAATGCTTCGTCTAACGATGCTGTTTCTTTTGTAATATGGTCGGTATCTTCAAGCATACAGTCAATAGCATATTTAACGTCTCTTTGCGATCTATGAGAATCGCTTACATATAATATATTATTAAAATGAGTTCTAATGGATGAAAATCTTATTTTCAAATTATCATTTCTATCTTGTAATTCCTTTTGTCTTTTAATTTCCAGTCTGTTTTTTATAATTTCTGTAATATCGTTAGATCTTAGAACGGTGGCTTCGAATACACGTCCGAATGTTTCTATTGAAATTTCCTCAAATAAAGATTTATCGCCCATGTTTTTGTGAAAAGCTTCTAGAAATTGACTAGCAAAATCACGTATTAAAGCGCTTAGGTCTGGTAACGGTAAAGATATTCTTTGATTGATTCTAATAGGTTCCCCCGCATGTCTTATCGTACCGACTCTAAAAGCGGCTGTACTTGAGTCGATGTAGCATTGCGTTTCAATTAATTGTGTCATTAGACATGCCTTAATTTTTGCTTGGGTTTCAGCTTCAACTCGATCTTTTCCTGTCAGACTTTCAAAAAATTCTGATAATATTTTATTAATTAAGGCATCTAAAGGGTTTATTTTTTTTTCTGTAGCCTCTTTTTGTTTGATTGATTCGGCGAGATGAGTAAGTTCTACTATACCCAATAGACGTTGGGCTTCCCTATGTCCTTGTGCAGCTGCTTGACGAAAAAAATGTGCCGCTTGGGTAAGATCTTTCGTTATATGAATGCCCTCGTAGTAACAGAGTCCAAGATCATATTCTGATTCCGCGTATTTTTGCGCGGCTGCTAATTGAAGCCATCTTATCTGTTGTTCTGAATCGCTTAGGACACCCTGACCATTGGAATAACAAACTGCCATTAAATGTTGCGCTCGTGCATCTCCTCGGTTCGCAGCTTGACGAAGCCAAAATATGGCCCTTTCATAATCTGTTGAAACGCCGTGACCATCATAGTAACAATATCCTAGATCACATTGGGCTTTGATATGTCCCTGATCAGCCGCGAATTGAAGCCAATGTACTGCTTCTTTATAATCTTTATTATTAGTATAGAGATGACAGCCTAATCGATATTGTGCATTAGCGTCCCCCGTTTCAGCATACTTTCGAACTGTGCCTATATTATATTCCCCATCTATGTCAAATTTTGATAATTGAAGCCATCTTACCGCTTGTTCTGAATCTCTTAGGACACCCTGACCATTGGAATAACAAACTGACATTAAATGTTGCGCTCGCGCATCTCCTCGTTCCGCAGCTTGGCGAAGCCAAAATACGGCAGCCGTATAATCTGTTGAAACACCATGACCACCATAGTAACAATATCCTAGTTCACTTTGTGCTTGCACATGTCCCTGATCAGCCGCTAATCGAAGCCAATGTACTGCTTCTTTATAATCTTTATCATCATAGAAGTGACAACCTAATCGATATTGTGCATTAGCGTCTCCGGTTTCAGCATACTCTCGAAGTGTGCCTACAGTATATTCCCCATCCAGGACAAATTTTGCTTTCATCTCAGAAGAATGTTTTGACATAGTAATGCTCCAAAGTTAGTTAGTATTAAAAATTAGCTAATGTTTTTTAGTGAAATATAAGTATGCCCCATATCATTTTACTAATACAAGTGAATTTTAGATGTTGATTCAGAAGCTCGTTTAGCTAATTTAGCTTTTTAACGCTTGCTCTAAAGGGCAGAATTCTTAACTATTTGAAAAATAATGATTTTTATTATTATAACGAGCTGTTCGCCATTATTCCCTTGTAAAATATCCAAAAACGATACTTTATTCCCTTGTGAAATGTCTAAAAATTCATATTTTATCCCTTGTTTTTTATCCAATTCTTCATTATAGTCATTTAATGAAACGAGATCTTTTGCAAAAATTAATAGTTTGGAAAACCCATCCATTGAGGAAACCGCTTATCCTTCGAGGTGCTCGGCAGGTAGGAAAATCTTGGGTGATTAAAAGGTTTAGTCAATACTTCCCTTCTTATGTGGAAATCAATTTCGAAAAAGAGGAAGAAACAAAGAGTCTTTTTGATGGGAAACTCGATGTCCAACAATTATTAGAAAGATTATCGCTATATGCAAAGAAAAAGATTGTGCCTGGAGAAACACTAATATTTTTTGATGAAGTACAAGAATGTGAGAGGTGCTTAAGAGCACTGCGTTACTTTAAGGAGGAATGCCCAGAACTTCATGTCATCGCTGCGGGTTCGTTGATAGATTTTACATTAGAAAAAATTGGGATGCCTGTTGGTAGGGTGCAGTTTTTATATCTATTTCCCATGTCATTTGGTGAATTTTTGATTGCCTGCGATCGAGAAGACTTAAGAAATCATATCCTATTGCAACAATTTGACCCGCTTATTCACCCTATTATTTTGGAATTATTCAAAAATTATCTTTGGCTTGGAGGGATGCCTGCCGTTGTTGATTCGTGGGTACGATTTCGAAACCCAGTACTATGTCAAGAAGTACAAACAGAAATTATTTTAGCGTATCGGCAGGATTTTGAAAAATATGCGCGTACTAACCAAATAGAACATGTTAGTAAAGTATTTAATGCAATCCCTTCCTTGATTGGAACAAAATTTAAATTTTCTAATGTTGATATCGATTTAAAAGCCGCACTTTTAAAAGAAGCACTATCATTATTAGGGAAAGCGGGTATTGCTTATCCTTGCTTTCATAGTTCAGGACATTCTTTACCGTTGGGTGCTGAAGTTGATTCAAAAAAATTCAAGGTTTTCTTTTTGGACATAGGCCTTGCTCAACGTATGCTAGGTCTTGATTTAAGAGAATGGGTATTAAAACCGGTAAAACTTAAGTTATTAGGTTCTTTGGCAGAACAGCTGGTTGCGCAAGAGTATATTGCCTATTCAGAAAGTAATACTCCCCCAGAATTATATTATTGGCATCGAGAAGAAAAAAGTAGTAATGCAGAAGTCGATTTTTTATTTCCTAAGAAAGGAATGATTATACCGATTGAAGTAAAATCAGGTCCTCAAGGGGGAATGAAAAGTTTAAAATTATTTTTGGAAAGTCATCCTAAATCGTCTTTTGGCTTGAAAATAGCAGATAATATTTATGCTAAACAGACCCTGTTTGAAGAGGTTCCGCTTTATGGTATAGAGGGATGGATTAAAAAATAAAAAATGGCTTGGAGTGGCATCGGGAGGATGTTAAAGACTATAATACATCTCAAACTCGACAGGATGGGTTGTCATGCGTAATCGAGTAATCTCACAGTTTTTGAGCTTGATATAGCTGTCTATTAAATCATCCGTGAAGACGCCCCCTGCTGTTAAAAAAGTGCGATCGGCATTGAGTGCTTCAATGGCGCATTCTAAAGAATGGGCGACAGTAGGGATTTTTTTCGTTTCCAGTGAAGTTAAACCATATAAATCTTTATCCATGGGTTCGCCAGGATGAATTTTTTTCTGAATACCATCTAGGCCTGCCATCAGCATTGCTGCAAAGGAAAGATAAGGGTTGGTGGCACCATCCGGAAAACGGACTTCAATCCGAGTTGAGTTTGGATTGGCGACGTGCGGGATGCGGACGGCGGCCGATCGATTGCGTGCAGAATACGCAAGCATCACAGGGGCTTCAAACCCGGGCACTAAACGTTTATAACTGTTGGTAGTGCAATTGGTAAACGCATTTAAAGCCCGTGCGTGATGTAATATGCCGCCTATGTAAAATAAAGCCAATTCAGAAAGTCCGGCATATTTATTTCCAGAAAATAAATTAATACCATTGGCTGCCAATGATTGATGGCAATGCATGCCACTCCCGTTATCGCCTACAATGGGTTTAGGCATGAAAGTCGCTGTTTTACCATAAACATGCGCAATATTGTGAATCACATATTTTAAGATTTGAAATTCATCTGCTTTTGCCACTAAACTATTAAATTCTGTTGAAATTTCATTTTGATTGCCCGTTGCCACTTCATGGTGATGGGCTTCAACTTTTAATCCCATTTTCTCTAAGGTTAAACAAATGGCACTTCGAATATCTTGTGAGGAATCAACGGGGGGAACCGGAAAATAGCCACCCTTAATGGTAGGGCGATGCCCTAGATTTCCCTGACCATTATTAAATTCTTTTTTTGAATTCCAGGCGGCTTCGTTTGAATCGATGACATAAAAAGCACCGTGCATCCCGACTTCCCAACGCACATTATCGAGAATAAAAAATTCAGGTTCTGGGCCAAAATAAGCGACATCCGCGATGCCTGTCGATTTTAGATATTGTTCAGCGCGCTTTGCAACCGATCGAGGGTCGCGTTCATAGCCTTTAAACGTGGTGGCTTCTAATACATCGCAGCGGATATTTAAGGTGTTTTCTTCATAAAAAGGGTCTATAACAGAAGTTTCTAGATCAGGCATTAAAATCATGTCGGATTCTGAAATATCTTTCCACCCGGCGATGGAGGAACCATCAAACATTTTGCCTTGATTAAAAAAGTCTTCATCCGCAACACGGGCGGGAATCGTAACATGTTGTTCTTTACCCCGTGTATCGGTAAAGCGAAGATCAATAAATTTGATATTATTCTCATTAATCATCTTGAGCGTTTTTTTGGCTAAAGACATCAAGTTCTCCTTCCTAATTGGATATGTTTTACCATAACACGATTGCATTAATTTGTCATTGGGATTAAATGATTTTTATGCCGTTTCTATTTTAATTTCGATTTCAGTTTTCGTTTGATGGCTAGATAGTACGGTATGGCCATGAATTTTACACCACGTTGGTACATCGTATAAAACACCGGGGTCGGTAGCAAGTAGCGTTACTTGTTCTTTAGAATTTAATTTTTGAATCATTTGTTGAAGGCGGATCACCGGAAGAGGGCAGAGCAGTTTCCGCACATCGAGAATTCTATTTTCCGTCATAGAGCCGTCCTATACATACCAACTCTCTTGCAGTTCACTGGCCAAAAGAGGGTGGGTATGAATCGTACGAGGCTCTTCTCCAGGGGTTGTCACTTGCACAGAAATGGCCTGCTCTTCCCGTCCTTGGCTGAAACGGCCGAGAATTTGAGAGGCCAGAAATATATTTTTAGCAGAAGCGTCGCCATCGATTAAGGCTAAAGGCCCGTTATGAGTTAGCATTCTTAAGCTTGTGAATTGATGACAATAGCCTTCGAGATAATTATTTTCACCTTCTTCTCGCCCAATAATAAGTTTGAATTCATTATTAGGACGAATATGCCGTCCTACCTTTAATAAGAGCACATCATCTAATTCATAATCTCTGGTGCCTCGATGTTGCCACAGATCTTTTAGTTTAGACGTATAATGTTCATTAGTGAGAAAACAACATCCTCCCGCAGGTTGGGCATAATCAAATTGATAGCGTTCTGCCAACTGCATTTGCGGTTTTCGGTTACGCCCTGAAAAATTTAATAATTTTTCTCGATCGATCCACCTTTCTCGTTCAGGCAAAGTAGGGGGTAAATTTTGAGCTGAAAGCGGTCTTAATAATCTATCTTCAGCACCAGATTGTGTTGCAACAATCGGCATTAAATGTTTTTGTTGGGATTTGGGACGTTGTCCCATCACTTCTCCGGTAATAATAAAATCAAAATTATGTTGTTCCATCCATTCTTTTGCTTTTCGGACCATAAAAATCTTGCAATCTAAGCAGGGGTTTAAATTGGCACCATAACCATATTTAGGGTTCAATAAAACGTCTTTATACTCTTCAACAATATCAATAATGTGGAGTTTTATATTAAGTTGTTCGGCTACCCATAGAGCATGATTTTTTTTTGCTTTCTCTTTTGCTTTTTTTCGAATCGCGTGTGTGTGGCCTTCTACACAGAAGCCCGTAAAAAAATTAATCCCCTCCACGTGTACTCCTTGATCAAGAATCACTTTAGCGGCAAGTAGAGAATCTAATCCCCCTGAAATAAGGGCAATGGCTTTTCGAATCATATTTCCCTTCTCTCCATTAATTGAGTATTCACGTATTTAGATATAAGGTAGAGACAATATTACTACAAAAGACCGAAAGAGAGGAATTAATGTTTCTGATGTGAAATAGTTGAAAAATCGTGGCGGAATAAGGGGTTAGAGATTCTTTTTTTCAACAATTTAAAGGCATAGGCGCTATGAGTATCGTTCCAAAGTTCTTCAGCTTCGATTAAATCAATTAATTCAACGTTTTCTTTGAGTGTTCTGATGGTATTGAGCACATCCATCATGCCCACAAAATGAGCACATAACTTAGAGAAAAGTTTCGCGAGTTCTTCATGATGGGTATAAGAAAGTGTGCCATAAGCACTTTGACCTAATTTAACATAATAACTAATACGAAGTCTTCTTCTGCGAGCGCGTCCCGGAAAAAAGCCGGCGACTAAAAGGCAATTATCCCCAACTTCTCGTAATAAAGCCTCTCTTGAACGTCCTAACTGTTCAAGACTCTTCAAAAAGTCTAACGCTAAAGGACTATGCGCCAATTCTGAATGATCTATAAATCGCATTAAAAGAAAAACTAGGTAACTTTCCAAATCCTCGGAAAGAGGAATATCTGCCTCGACTTTGGCTTCTTGAACTAAGGCATGCCATTGTGCTGCAGGCGTAGGATGTAATATCAAGGTTTTCATAAATTTTTCACCCTTTTATGCTCTATAGTTAAAGTATAGTACTGGATTAGGTATTTTTGAGATTTTTTGGTAAGATAAGTACCATAGTTCTCTTTTTTATTGAGTTTGAAAATAGTTATGATTGAAAAATTACGAAATATCGCCATTATCGCCCACGTAGATCATGGAAAAACAACCCTTTTGGATAAATTACTGCGTCAAACGGGCAGCTTAGGCGAAAGAGCCGATATTGTTGAACGCGTGATGGATAGCCAAGATCTTGAACGTGAACGGGGTATTACCATTTTGGCTAAAAATACAGCCATAGAATGGGGAGGGTACCGTATTAATATTGTCGATACTCCAGGACATGCCGATTTTGGCGGAGAAGTAGAACGTGTACTTTCAATGGTCGATTCGGTCTTATTATTAGTCGATGCCGTGGATGGGCCAATGCCACAAACTCGATTTGTGACTCAAAAAGCATTCCAGCAAGTATTGAACCCCATTGTGGTGATTAATAAAGTGGATAGGCCCGGCGCAAGGCCTGATTGGGTCATTGAGCAGGTTTTTGATTTATTTGATAACTTAGGGGCAACCGAGGCGCAATTAGATTTCCCAGTCGTTTATACCTCTGCATTACAAGGATATGCAACCCTCGATTTAGCAAACCCCAGTACAGATATGGTTCCCTTATTAGAAACCATTGTTTCAAAGGTATCCCCGCCGCCAGCAGAAAGGGAAGGGCCATTTCAAATGCAAGTCAGTGCATTGGATTATTCTAGTTACGTAGGCGTAATTGGAATTGGTCGAATTCGGCGGGGAGAGGTCCGACAAAATATGCCGGTTTCGGTTGTTGATCGCAATGGCAAAGTACGGGGAGGACGTATATTACAGATTTTAACCTTTAAGGGATTAGAACGTATTGAAGTGAAAGAAGCTTATGCAGGCGATATTGTCGCCATTACGGGCATCCCAGATTTAACCATCTCTGATACTGTGTGCGGAAAAGAGTTGGTAGAAATGTTACCCCCCTTAAGCGTAGATGAACCTACGATTAGTATGACATTCCAGGTGAATGATTCGCCCTTCGCCGGAAAAGAAGGGAAATTCGTCACCAGCCGAAAGATTCGAGAACGTTTATTTGAAGAAACCATCCATAACATTGCCTTAAAAGTAGAAGAAATGGAGGACGCGGATAAATTCAAGGTCTCGGGTCGGGGTGAATTACATTTAGGCATATTGATTGAAACCATGCGACGAGAAGGGTTCGAATTAGCAGTTTCAAGACCCGAGGTTATTTTGCATGTCGTCGATGGGGAAACCCAAGAGCCCTATGAACAATTGGTTGTCGATGTGCCTGAAATCCACCAAGGGGCTGTTATGCAGCGGTTAGGGGAACGCAGAGGGCGCTTAATCGATATGATCTTAGATGGTAAAGGTCGGGTTCGCTTAGATTATAAAATACCGGCGCGAGGATTAATCGGCTTCCATATGGAATTTCAAACCATCACGTCCGGGTCTGGTATTATGACCCACGTATTTGAAAATTATGGACCTCTGGAGGCAGGGGAAGTAAGCAAAAGAAATTCAGGGGTGTTGATTGCGAATGCAAAAGGGAAAGCAACGGCTTACGCATTATGGAACCTTGAACCGCGAGGGCGATTGTTCATTGAACCTCAAGCCGAAGTGTATGAAGGGATGATCATAGGAATACACACTCGGGGAAATGATTTAATCGTCAATGCAAATAGAGAGAAAAAGTTAACGAATATTCGGGCAGCAGGGAGTGATGAAAATATAATACTGACACCGCCTATTAGATTAACCCTTGAATACGCCTTAGAATTTATTGAAGACGATGAATTGGTCGAAATTACGCCAAAGAACATTCGTTTACGTAAAAGGTATTTAAATGAGAATGATCGGAAGAAAAAGATGCCCAGGTGAGGAACCTGGGCTAACACCGAATTTATGGTCGGTTGGAGATTGACAGTTCCAATTGTGCCTGAACGCCAAAGTCCGCCGCTATAGTCAACCCTCCCTATAGTTTGTAGGAGATCGACTACAAACTTAGTAAGCCTTTCATCAAAAAATAAAATTTATGCGAATTGAGCTTGCAACGGCTTGACATGCGTGTAAAATCGCGTTAAGTTTTTGAAGTGCGCTATGCTTTTTAAGCATGCTCCTCTCAATTAACGTGATTTAGTAAGTTTATAACTTTAGGGTGTGATGGAAAATGAAACGATTTGCAAAAAGTTTATTGGTAATAGGGTCAATCGCTGCAGCAGGAACTGCTAGTGCTGATTGGTTTGAAGGATTTGCGCCTTACTTGGGAGTGGATGCTAAATGGCAAAATACCCAAGGTAAGAGTGATTGGAAAAAGGTCATTCCAAAGAATTACTGGGGTGGCACAGTTTACGTAGGTTCTCGCTTTGACAACTGTTGGGGTTTAGAGTTCGGTTTTACTGAGACGCAACGAAAATCTAAAACCCACTCTTTTGCAGCAGGTGAGAATTTCTTCGGAAATGGCGATACTGGTGGCGCTGTAACGCGTGTTAGAAATAGATTCCACAATTGGCATTTAGATGTTAATGGTTATTGGCCAGTAGACGATTGTTGGGAACTCATTGGTTCAATCGGTTTTGGTTGGATGAAGCCTAAAGTCAGTGTTGCAGTTAATAATTTAGGAAATGGCGCTACAGGCTTTTTCCCATTGGATGGCGCTGCATTGGCAACAACACATGGTAAAGCAAGAGGGGTATTTAGAGTGGGGGCGGGTGCTCAATATATGGCAACCGATTGCTTAGGTCTTCGTGCCATTGCGCGCTGGGAAAATACTTCAACGTTAAGAGTAGATGGTAATTATGGTAATCGGGATCCTAATTCCACGATTAATTATTCCGCTCTTAAGAAAATGTTCAAAGATACGTACTCTGTTGCGTTTGGCGCATTTTGGAAGTTTTAATTATTAAACTCCCATTATTCGTTCTTTAATAAGAGAACTTGTCTATCGTCATTGCGAGGGAGCGTAGCTCCGAAGCAATCCAGAAGAGAAGTTCTCTAGTTAAAAAAACCCTAACCTGGGAACAGGGTAGGGTTTTTTTATAATAAGGGTTCAGGGAATGAAATTTTTTTTAAAAAGCATACTATGTTGTACGATACTACTCTCAGTAAATAAGCTTGCAGCAGCAAGTATAGAGGAAGAACATTGTTGTCCTGATTTTTGCGCAGAATTTAGCCCCTATGTTGGAATAGAGGGTAAATTACAACATACCGAAGGGAAAAGGGATTGGAAACCTATTTTGCCGAAAGGTTATGCAGGGGGTACCCTTTATATTGGAGCAAAACTTTTTGAGGTTTGCAGCTTAGAGTTAGGTTTTAGTGAAACCTTTCGAAAAGAAAAAAAATATACTTTCAAAACAAATGACTCTTTTTTCGGCGATACGCAAGTTGCCGGCGCACAAACCACCATAAAAAACCATTTTACAAATTGGCATCTCGATCTAAATGGGTATTATCCGTTTGCTGAATGTTGGGAATTGTTTGGTTCTATTGGCGGTGGTGTTGTTAAACCTAAGTTGGGAATTGAATTAGCTAACATCCCAGCAACCGATACCTTATTAGTTCAAATTCCCAGAAATGGAAAAGGAAGAGGCGTGTTTCGCTTAGGAGTGGGTATCCAATATATGGCGACCGAATCATTCGGGTTACGTGCGCTTGTACGATGGGAATCCACTTCTCGTGTTAAAATTTATGGTCCGTTACCTCCCATTCCTGCAGCGCCTCCTGCTCCCCCTCCTCCACCGACTTCTTTTTTTCCTATTACTGCTCAAAAAGGTTTTTCGAATACTTATTCCATATCAGCCGGGGTATTCTGGAAGTTTTCTTGGATTTAACCCACCGTCACCTCTTCCCTGTGCTTGCACTACAGATGTTACTTTAAGCAGCTAAAGTTTTATTACCTCTTTTGCCATCTCTTTTACCACGATGGTCCAAGTTAGAAAAACGTTTTATATATTTTAATTGTTTTTGTATGATCAGTTTTCTTTCTTCTAAGTCATAATCGGATTGTAGTCCCAACCAAAAGCCTTCAGAAATTCCAAAAAAACGCGATAAACGCAAATCCGTGTCTGCAGAAATAGAACGTTGTTCTTTTACAATTTCATTAATGCGTCTGGGAGGGACATCTATTTCTCTGGCTAGCTTATTTTGGCTAATATGCATTGGGTTAAGAAACTCTTCTAAAAGAATTTCCCCAGGATGGATATTTTTTAATCTACGCATAAATTTGTTCTCCTAATGATAATCTATAATTTCGACACCATAAACATGCCCTTCGTTCCATCGAAAGCAAATACGCCATTGGTCATTTATGCGAATGTTATACTGACCTTTACGCTTTCCTTTCAGAGATTCCAAACGATTCCCAGGGGGAATCAGAAGATCACGTACAACTTTGGCGTTTTGCAGCATCCGCAGTTTTCTCCGCGCAAGTTCTTGTATTGTCGAAGGAAACTTTCGGGAAATTTTACCTTCCCATATCCCTTTTGTTTCGTGACATCTAAAATCGTGTATCATTAGTGTAGTATAACGTCTTACGTTATACGAGACAATGCCTAATTTATTTTGGTGTAATTAAAATCTAAAAATAGGGAAAGTACACTCTCTAATTATTATTAGGCTCTCTCCCCCACTTCGTGGGGGAGAGTTTGGGTGAAGGTGGAACGTTTAACAATAAACAATCCCGCTTCAAATAAGCCCCACATGGGGAGAGCGAGTAATATTTGTGAAACCACATCTGGTGGAGTTAAAAGCATGCCAAAAATAAAGGCCGCGACAATTACATAAGGTCTAAGATAAGAAAGTTGTTCTATAGAAACAACTTGTGCTTTGATTAAAGCAAGGGTAATGACAGGGACTTGAAAAGCTAATCCCGCAGAAAATAAAACCGTTAACATAAAATCTAAATAATATCGGATGTCTGTCATCACGGATATTCCGAGGGGTGCACAATTTGCAAAGAAACCTAAGGCTAAAGGACAAATAACAAAGTACCCAAAACCAACACCCGTATAAAATAAAAGGGTACTACAAAGAATAAAAGGAAAAATTTGTTTTTTCTCTTTTTGATACAGTCCTGGCGAAACAAAGGCCCAAAGCTCATATAAAATGTAAGGGATAGCCAGCAACAATGAAACAATAAAAGCAAGTTTCATGGGCACCATGAAAGTGGAGGTTACTTCAGTGGCAATGAGAGCATTTGTTTTGGGTAATTGAAATAAAAGAAGCTTGGCAATCCAAGCATATAATGTATCATCAATCCAAAATAAGAAGATGAATAAAATGGAAAGCAGGGCAATACAGCGTAAAAGACGCGTGCGAAACTCAATCAAATGGGGAATAAAATTGTTCATATTCCCCCTTCCCGCAAGCGATCGATTATGGTGCGCAGACGAGCAAGTGTTTTGCCTGCAAAATAACACAATTCAGGTAATCGTTCTGGTTTGATGACAATCAGTGCCACAATTAAAATAATCATTAATTCCCAAAAACTCATTTAAGTTGCCTCTTAGTTTTCCTTAAAGGGGTGGAAATGCCCCCTTTGAAGGGGGCCG
>Ga0206998_1104_pt1 | contig 21876 bp, 27 predicted proteins | sample Alteio_BWMinCont_FD_153309 | JGI IMG/M metagenome (GOLD analysis project Ga0206998, IMG submission 153309) | Enriched cells from forest soil in Barre Woods Harvard Forest LTER site, Petersham, Massachusetts, United States -... | ecosystem: Environmental > Terrestrial > Soil > Temperate forest >... | reverse complement strand
TGACCCGGTTCATCAAGCGCGGCGGCAAGATCTGGCTGCGCCTGTTCCCGGACAAGCCGATCACCAAGAAGCCAGCCGAAGTTCGTATGGGCTCGGGCAAGGGCGCATTGGATCACTGGGTTGCAGTGGTGCGTCCCGGCAAGATCCTCTTCGAAATGGAAGGGGTGGCTCCGGAGATCGCGCAGGAGGCCATGCGCCTGGCGTCGAACAAGCTGCCGCTGCGCACCAAGTTTGTGCAACGGCCGGGCGCGGAGAAGTCCGCATCCGCAGAGAAGACGCCCGCTGCGTCAGCGGAATAAGACAGGATCCGGCGCGCGTCCCATAAGGGGATACGGCGCCCGAGAGAGAGAAGAGATGGAACTCAATAAGATTCGCAATTTGAGCGACGAAGAACTGACGGCCCACGAGAAGACCTCGGCGGAGCAGTTGTTCCGCCTTCGCTTCCAGGTCTCGATGGGGCAGAACGACGGAGTGAAGAAGCTCCGCCAGCTGCGCAAGGAGATCGCTCAGATCAAGACCGTGGCGCGGGAGCGCGCACTGGGCGTTCGCGGCGCAGCTAAAGACGGCGCCGTTGCAACCGCCGGAAAGGGAGCACGCTAAATGGCGACAACAGACGCAGTGCAGACGCCGGCGGCAACCACCCGGCGCAATGAGAAGGTCGGCAACGTGGTCTCCACAAAGATGCAGAAGACCATCGTGGTCGAAGTGGAGATGCGCAAGGCGCACCCCAAATACAAGCGCATCGTCAAGAGCTCGAAGAAGTTCTACGCTCACGACGAACAGAATTCGGCGCGCGTAGGCGATGTCGTCCGCATCCGTGAGACCCGCCCTACGAGCAAGCTCAAGCGTTGGGCTCTTGAAGAAATCGTGCGCCGCTCGTCGCTCGGTCAAATTGAAGATGCTGCAGCGGCAGCCAAGTAGCACGCGCGTAGGGAGAACAGACCATGGCAGTGCAAATGAGATCCATGCTCGCGGTTGCCGATAACTCCGGCGCGCGCAAGCTGCAGATGATCCTGCCCCTGGGCGGCGGATTGGGCAAGAAGGCATTTCTTGGCGACGTGATTACAGCCGCCGTGAAGGAAGCATCGCCCGATGGCACCGTGAAAAAGGGCAAAGTGGTGAAGGCAGTCATCGTCCGCACCCGCAAGGAATATCGCCGCCGCGACGGCACCTATATCCGCTTCGATGAGAACGCGGCCGTGGTGATTGACGACGCACACGAGCCGGTGGGCACCCGCGTATTCGGCCCCGTTGCCCGCGAGCTGCGCGAGAAGAAGTTTTTGAAGATCGTGTCGCTGGCACCGGAAGTTGTTTAACAGTGATCAGTGTTCAGTCAACAGTGGTCAGCAAACGATATTGGTTTTACCGCAGTCTTCAGTCCTGGCACGAACAAAGCTGATCACTGCCTACTGATCACTGTTTCGGAGAAACAAATCATGCAGAGCTTAAACATTCGTCGCAACGATACGGTCAAGGTCCTCGCAGGTTCTGACCGCGGCAAGACCGGTCGCGTGCTTCGCGTCTTCCCGGATAAGGGCACAGTGCTCGTCGAGCATGTTCGGGTGGTCAAGAAGACCGTCTCCTCGAAGACCGGCCAGCGCACCAAGGGCGGCATCGCGGAGCAGGAGTCGCCCATCAACATTTCGAATGTATCCCTGGTTTGCCCCAACTGCGGTCCGGCACGCATCGGCTTCAAGCAGGACGGCGACACCCGGGTACGCATGTGCAAGAAGTGCGGGCAGACGCTGCCCACGAAGAAGTAACGGGATCCCAGCAGATCTACGGATCTGCGTAACCCCTGCCGCAACGGTACACGGCCAGAACGGCCACTCCGAAGACCGGTAGAAAGAGAGCAGCAGTAATGGCGGCAAGGCTGAAAGAGAAGTACAACAAGGAAATTCGTCAGGCTCTGCAGAAGGAACTCGGACTCGAGAACTCCATGGCGGTGCCGAAGCTCGAGAAGATCGTCGTGAACATGGGTCTGGGCGAGGCCACGCAGAACACCAAGCTGCTCGATCCGTTGGTTGCGGACTTGGCTGCCATCGCCGGACAGAAGCCCGTGACGACCAAGGCGAAAAAGTCGATCGCTGCCTTTAAGGTGCGCGCCGGCATGTCGATTGGCGCCATGGTTACGCTGCGCAGCGACAAGGCTTACGAATTTCTCGACCGTCTTATTTCTACGGCGTTGCCCCGCGTGAGGGATTTCCGCGGCGTGTCGACGAAGAGCTTTGACGGACGCGGCAACTATACGCTCGGCCTGAAGGACCAGCTGCTCTTCCCGGAGATCGATTACTCCAAGGTCGAGAAGCTGAAGGGCATGAACATCACCATTGTGACCACGGCCAAGGACGACAACTCGGCGCGCGCTCTGCTCCGCGCCTTCGGCATGCCGTTCCGCCAGGGCGCCTGAGCCGCCAAGAGGATTTGAGGATTTATGGCAACCACTGCAAAACGAGTCAAAGACGCGCGGAAGCCGAAGTTCAGCTGCCGCAAGCACAACCGCTGCAAGCTCTGCGGACGCCCGCGCGGTTTTCTGCGCAAGTTCGGCGTTTGCCGTCTGTGCTTCCGCGGGCTGGCGCTCAAGGGCGAAATCCCTGGCGTCGTCAAGTCGAGCTGGTAAGAGAAGCAGTGAGCAGTGTGTAGTGAACAGTTTCACTTGCCCTGCAAAGCTTAGAGGCGCAATCGGTTTCTGTCCACTGTTCACTGCGCACTGTCCACCGTAGCAAGCATTCCCGCTGGTTCTCCTGATCAAGTGAGGCCGGGAGCGAACGGGGAATGAAGGAGAAGCAATGAGTCTGACCGACCCAGTAGCGGATTTTCTGGCACGCATCCGGAATGCAATCCGGGCTCGCCATCAGAAGCTGGATGTGCCGGCTTCGAAGCTGAAGACCGAGATTGCCCGCATCCTCAAGGAAGAGGGCTACATCTCGAACTACAAGACCCAGGAAGAGGAAGGCAAGCTAGTGCTCCGCGTGTATCTGAAGTACGGCGGCACTGAAGCGGCCATCCGCGACCTGGCGCGCATCTCGCGTCCCGGCTGCCGCGTTTACATCGGCCGCGACGAGATCAAGCGCGTCCAGGGCGGCCTCGGCATTTCCATCATGACCACCCCCAGGGGCGTCATGACCGGCCGTCAGGCTCGCCGCGAAGGCGTAGGCGGCGAAGTGCTCTGCGAAGTGTGGTAACGACGGCGCACAGTCAACAGTGAACAGTGGACAGATTGTCCGCGCGAGTAGAGGCCGAATCGGCAGATGCGCAACGGTTCACTGCACACTGTTCACTGTCCACTTGTTTTTCCGGCTGCAGTGGAACGAAGGCTGAATTGCCATAGGGACTCGCAAGCCAACAAAGGATTGATTCAATGTCGCGAATTGGAAAGAAACCGATCCCGCTGCCCGCGGGCGTCAAGTACAAAGTCGAGGGCAACACCGTTCTCATTGAAGGCCCCAAGGGCAAGGTCTCGGCAATGATTGCCCAAGGCATCAAGCTTGAGACCAAGGATGGGTTCCTGAACGTGGTCCGCGAGAGCGACAAGGTCGCCGCATTCCACGGCCTGACCCGTGCGCTGGTGTTCAATGCGGTGCATGGAGTCACCTCGGGCTGGAAGAAGGAACTGGACATCGTCGGCATCGGCTATCGCGCTGAGATGAAGGGCAAGGGCACCGTGGTTTTCACCCTCGGCTACTCGCACCCCATCGAGTTCCCGCTTCCCACCGGCATTGAAGTTGCAGTCGACCCCAAGCAGACACACCTCATCATCACTGGTATCGATCGTCAGAAGGTGGGCCAGGTGGCCGCTGATATGCGCTCGTTGCGCAAGCCGGATCCGTACAAGAACAAGGGCGTGCGCTACTCCGACGAGAAGCTCAAGAAGAAGGCCGGCAAGACCGGCGCGAAATAAAACCGGGAACAGTGAACAGTGGACAGTCGACTCCCTCGAAGCAAAAAACAGTTCACTGTGCACCGATGACTGTTCACCGCATTTCAAACCCGAACGGCGCCGCAGGGCGGCTCCGCTGATAGGAAGAGACACCGATGATCAAGAGAGACGAAATTCGCCAGCGCATTCACGCTCGCATCCGCCGCAAGCTGACGGGTACCACGGAGCGTCCGCGCCTCAGCGTGCACCGCTCGCTGAACCACATCTACGCGCAGGTAATCGACGACCAGACCGGAGAGACGCTGGTGTCTGCCTCCACGCTGGCCCTCAAAGCAAAGACCGGTGGCAACGTCGCAGCCGCCAAGGAGATTGGCAAGACGATTGCTGAGAAGGCCGTCGAGAAGGGAGTCAAGAAGGTGGTCTTCGATCGCGGCGGCTACTTGTATCACGGCCGCATCAAGGCCCTGGCAGACGCGGCGCGTGAAGCGGGCCTCGAATTCTAGCCGGTAGCTCGTGGCCTGTCGCTTTTTGAGACTGACTTGCAGGCAGCTGGCTACAAGCTACGAGCTACAAGCTTACGAAGTGCAAGGTTTTCCAGGGTAGTTGCACTAACCGCCCGGAAGGACAGACGAGAGCAATGACGATCTTAAAGAAGAAACTCGATGCCAACCAGTACAACCTGAAGGATCAGGTGGTGGCCATCAATCGCGTGACCAAGGTGGTCAAGGGCGGCAAGAATATGTCGTTTGCTGCGCTCGTCGTGGTAGGCGACGCCGCTTCCGGCGTGGTCGGCTACGGTTCGGGCAAGGCAAAGGAAGTTCCCCAGGCGATCCGCAAGGGAATCGAGTCGGCCAAGAAGAACCTGGTCCGCATCAACCTCACCGATACCACGATCCCCCACCAGGTGCTGGGTCGCTACGGCTCCGGCCAGGTGCTGCTCAAGCCGGCGCCGGAAGGCACGGGTGTGATCGCGGGTGGCGCGGTGCGTGCGGTCATGACCTCGGCGGGCGTGCAAAACGTGCTCACCAAGAGCCTGGGCACCGCCAATCCCCATAACGTCATCAAGGCCACGTTCGACGCCCTGGTGCAGCTGCGCGATCGCGGCGAAGTGGCCAACATGCGCGGCAAGCAGGTTGAGGATCTTTAATCATGGCTGAGACCAAGATGATTCGCATTCAGTACTTTCGCTCGAAGAACAACACGCCGCTCAAGCACAAGCTCGTCGTCAAGGGCCTGGGCTTCACGCGGCTCAATCAGATCGTCGAGCGCGTCGATACGGAATCCACCCGCGGCATGGTCAAGGCTATCCCGCACCTGGTCCGAATCCTGGAAAACTAGCTCGTAGCCGCTAGCTCTCAGCTACAAGCTACCGGCTACAAGCTGCACCTTAACGCGAGTCGGATGGCTGGCACTCCAGCCCCGGCGCTATAGCGAGGAAATCATGGCAAAGAATCTATCCAACCTCCGCGCACCCAAGAACGCAAATACAGGGCGCAAGCGTGTCGGCCGCGGTATGGGCTCGGGCATGGGCAAGACCTCAACCCGCGGCCACAAGGGCCAGGGCTCCCGCTCCGGCTCCAGCCTGATGCGCGGTTTTGAAGGCGGCCAGATGCCGCTGCACCGCCGCCTCCCCAAGCGCGGCTTCACCAACATCTTCCGCACCGAATACACAGTCGTGAATCTCGACCGCATCGCCGCCCTCGAGTCCATCTCCGAGATCACACAAGACGACTACAAGAAACTCGGCCTGGCCTCCAGCAAAAAGGCGCTCATTAAGATCCTAGGTTCCGGCGAACTCACCTCGGCGGTCACCATCCACGCCCACAAGTTCTCTAAGTCGGCGCAGGAAAAGATTGAGAAAGCCGGCGGCAAGGCCATCGTTCTGGGCGCACCGGAACCGGCCAAAGTCTAGGGGATTTCCCGATCTACAGGGCCTCGGTTGAGGCCCATAATCCTCCAAAAGATTCAACCCCTGTGCGCCGCGTCACAGCGACAACCTTGGCAATCCCGCGTAAGATGGAAAAACACGCACAATCTCGGGCGCACGGGCGCCTCAATTGGACACTTACACATGGTTGAGAAGTTCCTCAATATCTTCCGCATCCCCGACCTGCGCAAGCGCGTGCTTTTCACCCTCGGCATCCTGGCCGTCTACCGCCTAGGCGCGTGGATCCCTACCCCGGGCGTGAACTTCACCATGCTCGAACGGCTCTTCGACCAGCAGAGCGGCTCGGCTCTCGGTCTCATGAACCTGTTTGGCGGCGGTAACCTGCGCCGTATGACCATCTTCGCCCTGGGCATCATGCCCTACATCACGGCCTCGATCATCTTCCAGCTGCTCACCGTGGTCTATGAACCGCTGGCGCGCATCCAGAAGGAAGGCGAACTCGGCCGTCGCAAGATCACCCAATGGACCCGCTACATGACGGTCGTCCTCGGCGCCCTGCAGTCCATCGGCATCGCGGCCATCCTTACCCGCCAGGGCGTGGTTCTGCATCCCGGCATCGGTTTCAGCCTCATGACCGTTCTTACCCTCACCACCGGCACCGCCTTTATCATGTGGCTGGGCGAGCAGATCACCGACCGCGGCATCGGCAACGGGATGAGCCTGCTGATCTTCGCCGGCATCGTGGCCGGCCTGCCCCACGGCGTGGGCGAACTGGTCACCAAAATCCAGTCCAACGCCTGGGGATCGTTCACGTTTCTGGCTGTCCTTGTCATGCTGGCCGCCATGGTTGCGGTGGTCGCTTTTATTGTCTTTGTCGAGCGTTCTGAGCGCCGCATTCCCATCCAGAGCGCGCGCCGCATCGTCGGCCGGCGCATGATGGGCGGCCAGTCGAGCCACTTGCCACTCAAGGTCAACTCGGGCGGCGTAATGCCCGTCATCTTTGCCAGTTCCATACTCTCCGCCCCGCTGCTCTTCGCGCAGGTTGAGTGGATTCAGAACAACCGCTTCTTTGCGCCCATCATCCAAGCCCTTCAGCCGGGCTATCCGTGGTACGAAACACTCTACGTTCTGGGCATCATATTCTTCGCATATTTCTACGTGTCCATCGTGATGAAGCCTGACGACATCGCCGACAACTTCCGCAAATCCGGATCGTTCATTCCCGGCATCCGGCCCGGCCGTCGCACGTCTGACTTCATCAACGACATCCTTACGAGGATCACGCTGGTAGGAGCCCTCTACCTCATCATCATTTCCCTGGTGCCTACATTCATGATTTCCGGCATCCGGTTCGACAAGCTCTTCCTGATTGGCCGGTTATTTGAGAGCCTGCCTACCTGGACGACGCACGGCTTGGGGGTTAACTTCTACTTTGGCGGCACCTCTTTACTTATTGTTGTTGGTGTGGCCATGGACACCGTCAACCAGATCGAATCGCAGCTCATCATGCGACACTATGAGGGCTTTTCCCCGCGCTCCGGTCGTATCCGCGGAAGGAAAACCTGGTAATGGCTTCTTTGATCTCCGAACTTGAGCACGGCCGGGAAATAGGTCGAAAGACCATCCCCGGCCCGATTCTTCTGATGGGCGCGCCCGGTGCTGGGAAGGGCACGCAAGCCATGGAGCTCGTCAAACTCTGGGGTATCCCCCAAATCTCAACGGGTGATCTGCTCCGGGCCAACGTGGCTAATGGGACCCCACTCGGCAAGGCTGCTCACGAGATCATGGACCGCGGCGATCTCGTCCCTGACTCGCTCGTCAACGAAATGGTCGCAGTCCGCTTAAAGGACCCGGATACAGTCTCCGGCTACATTCTTGACGGCTACCCCCGTACCCTGAACCAGGCCAGCTGGCTCGACGAACGCACCACCGCACGACCTGAGTCCATGCCCGTGGTTGCTGTCAGTATTCACGTGGACTATAATGGATTATTGCGTCGGATCGCCGGGCGCAGGAATTGCCCAGTCTGCCACACGATCTACAACGTCTACGCTAAACCGCCTAAAATCAGCGGTATATGCGATGTTGAGGGTGCGGCCCTGGTTCAACGAGCCGACGACACGGAAGAAGTCTTCGCGGAGCGCATGCGCGCCTATACCGCTCAGACCGCGCCCGTCGTCGATCACTACCGGGCACTGGGACGTTTCGCTGAGGTGGATGGAGACCGGCCCATCGATGTGGTGGCTGCCGGAATTGTTGCCGCCGTTGAACGGATGCGCCTAATCTAGCGCGCCCGGCACGGCGAGTTTGTGCGTGTAGGAGCAATGGATCGGCGAACCGAGGGTCTCGTTCTGTCACGGTAACGCTGTTCACTGTTTACTGAGGAATTCGTGGCGGTTGTGCTCAAGTCGTCCCAGGAGATTGAAAAGATGCGCCGCGCGGGCCGGGTGGTCCGCGAGGTGCTCGAGTTGGTTCGCGCCGAGGTGAAGCCCGGCGCCACCACCCTTGACCTGGAAAATGTCGCCGAAAGGAAGATCGAAGAACTCGGCGCCAAGCCAGCGTTCAAGGGGTATCACGGCTTTCCGTGCGTGCTGTGCACTTCAGTGAACAGCGAGGTCGTGCACGGCATTCCCTCGCGCAAGCGGGTCCTGCGTGAAGGCGACATTGTTTCGGTCGATTGCGGAGCGATAGTGGACGGCTACTACGGCGACGCCGCGATTACGGTGCCGGTTGGTGCAAATATCGATCCGGACACGGCGCGCCTGTTGCGCGTTACTGAGGAGTCTCTAAAGTCCGGTATCGCGGCAGTCAAGCCTGGCGCGACCCTGGGCGACATCGGCGCCGCGGTGCAGTCGGTCGTTGAGGCAGAAGGCTTCTCGGTGGTAAGGGATTTTGTGGGGCACGGCATCGGATCGCATATGCACGAGGATCCGCAGGTGCCGAACTTTGGCGAGGCTGGACGCGGAATGAAGCTTCGCGCCGGAATGGTCATCGCCATTGAGCCCATGGTCAACGCCGGCAAGCCCGAAGTCCGCGTCCTCAAGGACGGCTGGACTGCGGTCACCGACGACGGAAGTATGAGTGCTCACTTCGAGCACACGGTGGCGGTTACCCCCACCGGCGCCAGAATTCTGACCGAGTAGAGATCCTCGGTCCAAAACATTGAGGTGCGCAAGCGCCCAGAAGCGGGATACGGTTTGTCGAAGGAAGACGCGATTGAGGTTATGGCAACGGTTATCGAAACGTTGCCCAATGCCATGTTCAAGGTCAAGCTCGAAAACAACCACGAGGTGCTGACCCATGTCTCGGGAAGAATGCGCAAGAACTTCATCCGCATCCTCCCCGGTGACCGCGTGGCCGTGGAACTGAGCCCCTACGACCTCAACCGCGGGCGCATCGTCTACCGCTACAAGTAAGACAGCCGGTAGCTCGTAGCTTTGAAACCTCAGCTACGCGCATTCGCTACAAGCTACCGGCTACAAGCTACGAGCTTTGAAACAAACCGCGACGTCACAAGATGCGCGGAGAAGGGCAGTAAACCAATGAAGGTCCGTGCATCGGTCAAGAAGATTTGCGTGAAATGCAAGGTCATCAACCGCCGCGGGGTGGTCCGTGTGATCTGCGAAAACGCAAAGCACAAGCAGCGCCAGGGCTAACGCGAAGCTTGGCATTCAACGGAAACCTCCACGGAAGTGAACAGTGCACAGTGTGCGGTGAACAGTTGAAAACCTCCGAACCAGCATTAACAAACGGTTCACTCTCCACTGATCACTGACCAATGCTTTCAGGGGCTAGTTAGCTTGAGTCAAGGCTTGCGATGAACCCCGGAGTTTTCCGCAACAACCGTGCGAACCGGTTAAGGCCGGATGGCACACAACCCGCACCACCAGAGGAATTCGAATGGCACGTATTGCTGGCGTCGATCTGCCCCGCAACAAGCAGGCTCGGATCGCGCTGACCTACATTTACGGCATCGGTGACCCCCGCGCCAAGAAGATCCTCGAGAAGGCGAATGTCGATGCCTTCAAGAAGATCCAGGATCTTGGCGAAGAAGAGGTCAACCGCATCCGCCAGGTCATTGAGGACGAGGGTGAAGTCGAGGGCGATCTCCGCAAGGACGTCCAGATGCACATTAAGCGCCTCATTGACATCCAGAGCTATCGCGGCAACCGCCATCGCCGGTCGCTGCCGGTGCGCGGTCAGCGTACCCACACCAACGCCCGTACACGCAAGGGCCCGCGTAAGGGAACTGTGGCCGGCAAGAAGAAAGCGACGGGTAAAACCTAAATGGCGAAACCAGAACAGAAAGCCGGCGCCGGCAAGGCCGCCAAGAACAAGAAATTCAAAAAGCGCGAGCGCAAGAATGTGCCGTTTGGTATCTGCCACATTCAGGCCTCGTTCAACAACACCATCGTTACCATCACTGACCAGATGGGCAACACGCTCAGCTGGAAGAGTTCCGGCTCTCTCGGTTTCCGCGGTTCGCGCAAGGGCACGCCCTTCGCAGCCCAGCAGGCAGCCTCGAACGCCGCCAGCATGGCCCGCGATCACGGTCTGCGCGCCGTCGACGTTCGCGTCGCCGGTCCCGGATCGGGCCGCGAATCCGCCATCCGCGCTCTGGCAGCGGCGGGCATTGAAGTGCGCTCCATCCGCGACGTCACGCCGGTTCCGCACAACGGCTGCCGTCCGCCCAAGCGCCGCAGAGTGTAAGAAGCCAGTGCGCAGTCAACAGTAAACAGCCCGATACGGCAAGACACTGTTCACTGCTCACTGTTCACGAAGTTGGGCCGGGATGACCTGCGCACCGTCGCACGTAAACCGGCCGTCATCCGAAGTCAGGAGAAGAAATGGCTCGTTATACCGGAGCAGTCTGCCGCCTTTGCCGTCGCGAAGGCACCAAGCTCTTCTTGAAGGGCACCAAATGTCACTCCGATCGCTGCCCCATTGAGAAGCGCAACTTCCCACCGGGCATGCACGGCAAAGATCGCAAGGCCAAGATCGTCGGCTACGGCCTCCAGCTGCACGAAAAGCAGAAGGCCAAGCGCATGTACTTCACGCTTGAAGGCCAATTCCGCGCGTACTACGAGAAAGCCAGCCGCGCCACAGGCGTCACCGGCGAACTGCTCATCCAGCAGCTTGAGCGCCGCTTGGACAATGTGGCCTATCGCCTCGGTTTTGCCATCTCCCGCCGCCAGGCCCGCCAGGTCGTCCGCCACGGACACGTGCAGGTCAACGGCCGCAAGGTCAACATTCCCTCTTACCAGGTGAATGTCGGCGACGAGATCGCTATCCGCGAAGGTGCGAAGAAATTGATCATCATCGAACAGGGCACCCAGTACGCCGCCCAGAACCCCGTCCCCGCGTGGCTCGAAGCCAACTTCGAAGGCATGTCCGGCCGGGTGCTCAGTTTGCCCAAGCGTAAGGACGTAAACCTGCCCGTCAACGAGCAGCTTATCGTCGAACTGTACTCGAAGTAATGCAGTGAGCCGGGAACAGTGGACAGCACCAACCCCACTGTTCACTATGCACTATTCACTGTCCACTCAACGTAAAGGAGAACTTGCGCGGCCGCCGCAAAATGCATCGCGACGTACTTGCCGCGCGGGAAAAGAGATCAACGATATGCTTTGGAGAGGATTCCAGAAACCCAAGCGTCTCGCAGTCGATGCGGAGACACTCACTGAAACCTTCGGTAAGTTCAGCGCTCAGCCCTTTGAGCGCGGCTTCGGCACCACCATCGGCAACGCACTCCGCCGCACCCTTCTCAGCTCCATTGAAGGCGCCGCTGTCACCGCCGTTCGCGTTGAGGGCGTGTTGCACGAGTTCCAGTCCATCCCCGGCGTGGTTGAGGACGCCACCGACATCATCCTCAACCTCAAGCAGGTTCCCTTCAAGCTCGCGGGCGAAGGCCCCAAGGCGCTCTACCTCCGCGCCGACACACCTGGCGTCGTGACCTCCGGCATGATCGAAGCCGATGGCGACGTCGAGATCCTCGACAAGGGCGTCTACATCGCCACTGTCTCTGAGGGCGGCAAGCTCGAAATGGAAATGCGCCTCAAGCGCGGTCGCGGCTACATCTCCGCCGACAAGAATTTCGACGGCGATCTCGGCCTGGGCTTCATCCCTGTCGACTCGGTTCACTCGCCTGTTCGCCGCGTCAACTACCTCGTCGACGCCGCCCGTCTTGGCCAGATCACCGACTACGACAAGCTCACCCTCGAAGTGTGGACCAATGGCGCCGTGCTTCCCGCCGATGCGGTCGGCCTCGCCGCCAAGCTGCTCAAGGACCACATGAACATCTTCATCAACTTCGAAGAAGAGATGGAGACCGAGTCCCGTGGCGACGACAGCCGCGTCATGCTGCGCAACGACAATCTCAATCGCTCCGTCGAGGAGCTCGAGCTCTCTGTCCGCAGCTACAATTGCCTCAAGAACGCCAACATTCAGTCCATCGGCGAGCTGGTGCAGAAGACCGAAGCCGAGATGCTCAAGACCAAGAACTTTGGCCGCAAGAGCCTCAACGAAATCAAGGAAATCCTCGCGCAGATGGGCTTGTCCCTCGGCATGAGGATCGACGAGCAGGGCAACGCGGTCCCCGGGCCAACCAGCATTTCGCCCGCCGCCGCACTGGCCGCCGGTTACAGCCGCTACGACGACGAAGACGAGCCGCTGGATTCCGTCGACCTCCAGCTGCCCACCGAGACCGAGAACTTCTAAAGACAGTTCACAGTGAGCAGTGAGCAGTGGACAGAAAGGGCACGAAACCACTGTTCACTGTGAACAGTTCACTGACCGAAAGAGAGTTTCACATGCGCCATCGCAATGCAGGATTCAAGCTCGGACGCAACACCAGCCACCGTCGCGCGCTGCTGCGCAACCTGGTCACGTCCGTCATCATTGAAGACCGTGTGGAGACCACCATCGCGAAAGCCAAGGCCGTCCGCCCGCACGTCGAAAAGATGATCACCCTCGGCAAGAAGGGCGATCTCCACTCCCGCCGCCAGGCTCTCAGCTTTCTCATGACCGACTCGGCCGTCACCCGCCTCTTCGAAACCGTTGCCCCGCGCTATGGTGATCGCCAGGGAGGCTACCTGCGCATCGTCCGCACCGGCTTCCAGAAGGGCGATGGTGCCGAAAAGGCATTCATCGAACTCCTCGGCGCCGAAAAGCAGCTCGACGAAAAGCGCCAGAAGCGCGCCGACGTCAAGGCCAAGAAGAGGAAGGAGCTCGAAGATCAGCTCGAAGCCTCCAAGAAGGAAGAAGAAAAGGGCGGCGAAGAAGCCGCATAAGCCAGCCTTCCATCTCAGCAACAACGGGCGTATCCCCACGCGGGGTGCGCCCGTCGTTTTTATTACCCCACCCGCGCTCTACCCCGACTTCCTACGGCTCACTCGATCGCATGTGGAAGTTGAACACCAGCAGTGTCAGAATTCCAAAGATCATCGCCATCAGCGCCACGGGTGCGCCGTATGGATGCCCCTCGGTCAGCGAGAAGCGAATGAGAATGATCGACACCACGAACGCCGCATTGCGAAACACCAGCTCGTATTGCCCTGACACCGCCAATGACAGAATCAGGATCAACACATCGGTAAATATCATCACCGTGAACAGGTCGTTGTAGAACGTCGTCGCGGGCTCGATCACTCCATGCCCCGTCTGCAGGGCTCTGAATGTAGTTACCACAAAGACAGCAATGTTATACCCGGCCATCGAGGGCAGCAGGGTGGCAAGTCCCACCGCCACCACCTTCTTTTGCGCCAAAAACCGCGCCGATCCGGGTGTCCCGGCCCCGGTCTGCGTGGCCTGCGATCGATGCTGCGCAACGAGCCGAAACACCGCCACCAGAAAGAACATCAGAAACCCCGCCCACATATCAAAGAAGACCGGAATCGCTTCGTGCGTGAGCTTATGCTCGGTTACCAAATCGGTTGCCTTAGCAATGTCTTTGAACACATCGCGGATAAAGATCAACGACACAATCTCATATTGGTTGGCAATAGAGCGCGTCGTAGAGGTGGGCAATGCCGCAATCAGCGTCAGCACCTCGTAAAACAGGATGAAATTGAAGGGCGTTGAAATCGCGGTCAGATAGTTTTGACCGGCAAGCGTAATCAGCATCGGCGGGTGAGGCAGCGTACGCGCCAGAAAAATCAGCGCCAAATGAATCGCGAACCCGGCGATGCTCAGATTGATAGCCAGACGCTTGAGGATCATCTTGCTTGAATCTGAGAACATGATGTCGTGCAACGATTCGAAGCGCGTCCAGAAACGGGCCGGTACACTCCGCCCGCCTGGCTCGAATTCGTCCCACCGGATTTCCATGTGACCTCATGCGGCTTCCCGGGTAGAATACCCCGGTAGCGAATTTCCGTTTATGTGCCGCGTCAAAGAAGCTTTCCCTGAAATGCGCCGCCATCCCCATCGCTCTCCGCAAACACCCCCCATTCGCTCGCAAATTCCACCCAGCCCGCAGGGACGCCTCCGTTTTCTCTGGCGACCGTTTCTCAGCCCAAATCATCCGCGCCCCGTCCAAGGCACCGCCTCCACTCAACTCTTCGGCAACGACAGCACGAATTCCCAGAACGCCGAGTCCCCCTTCAGCTTCAAGATCGAATCATCCTTTGAAGCATCAGGCATTTGTTCGCCCGCCAGCACGTTCTTCCGGCGATCGAACGCCTCTTGCAAATGCTTCCTTGCGTTCACCGCGTCGCCTTGTCCGGCATCGGCACAAGCCAGGTTGAAATAGTTCATCGGATAGTCCGGATCGGCGGTCACAGCCTCTTCTGCAGCGGCGCGGCTGCCCTTCAGGTCGCCACTCTTGCCCAGCGCCATCACCAACTGGTCTGTCGTCATCCGCCTTGGTGCGGTGTAACTGGGATCCGCGGGCATCAATTTCAGCGCGGCCTTGAAATACGGTACTGCGACGCCGGCATCTCCTCTCGACAAAAGCTGCCCGATATGAAAGAGGTCAATCGGCTTGCGTTGATAGCCCGGGTTCGGGTGGAAATCCGATAGCGCTCGCTGCAACTGCTCCGCCTCTGCCGCCGTATCCACGGTGCTCGAAAGATGCGCCTCGGCGCAGACCGTCGCGTTCCCGGCAAAAGCAAATAGATTCCGCTGGTGTCCCGCCTTCGCCTCAGCCGGGTAGAGCGTGTACGCCGTGATCGCTATCTCCGTCCCGTCTGAAAGCTTGGTGTTCCTGTCGCTGCGCTTGAAAATCACCTTCCCATACTTCTTCACGATCGGATCAATCGCATCCCCGCGGCATCCTTGCGCGGTCGGAGTGCCCGACCGGTTCTCAAACAGCAGCAGCGCCAAGCTGGCTTTGATCCGTTCATTTGAAAACTGTGCCACCGGCCGCTTGCCGTCGTCGTACACCGTCAACATCTCGGGATTCCAATCCGCACCCTGAGGCAGCTCAATGGCGCCGGGACCAAACGATGTCACCAGCATCAGCGGACCTCTCGCCGTGCTTGCCTGGGCCTCAACCACGCATGTGGCGCCCGCCATCACCCAACCAACACCCACCAGCGCGACAAGGGCCTTGGGAAGAATACGATTCATCGGCGACAGATCCCCAATCGGTGAACTATTTTGTGTAACGTGTGGCTACTTCTATTTTGCCACTTCTCCACTAGACGCTCCTTCCCGCGGAATTCACCTGAGGACACCCGGCTGGTCGCAAATGACGCGCAAAAGCCCATGGCTCCCCGTGCGCTTCTACAAGAAAAGTCGTACCTTCGTGTAGAAGTGAAAGGGGGCGCAAGACCGCCTTGCATATCGACCTTCGACAAGGAACCCTGGACCTTCTGATTCTTCGCACGCTTGCTCTCGGCCGCCAACACGGGTGGGCCATCTCTCTGAGCGTGTCCGGCAGCTGTCGAGTGACGCATTGCGGATCCGGCAAGGCTCGCTCTATCCGGCACTTCACCGGCTCGAGCTCGAGCGTCGCGGCTTGATCAAGGCTCACTGGGGAACATCAGAGAACAACCGTCGTGCCAAGTATTACGAGCTCTCAAAGAGCGGGCGTCAGCAGCTCGAGGTAGAGAAGGACGCTTGGGCGAAACTGACGGCGGCCGGGCCCAGGTGCTGGGAACGGCTTAGGAGGTGCGGAATGCTTAGCGATTTGATCTTCCGTCTTCGATCTCTATTCCGGCGCAACGCCGTTGAGAGCGAGCTTGACGAGGAACTGCGATTTCATCTTGAGCAACAGGTGGAGAAGCATGTTCGATCAGGCCAACTGCCAATTGAAAAAGATGACTCGCTCTACCTGTGCGCAATTGTGCTCGAAACCGATCGTCCGATGAACGACATGGAGCACCTTGCTCGAACGACACTTGCCGGCATCAATCCAAACCCGACAGTGGAGCAATTCCAGAACTTCGATCAACAGATTTCCGATCGGTTTACCGAGGAGCGGCTGATTTCGCGGCTGTCGACGCTGTTTGGCACATTGGCGCTGCTGCTTGCGAGCGTTGGCTTATATGGCGTAACCGCATATTCCGCGGCGCAGCGGACACCCGAGATAGGCATCCGCATGGCACTTGGTGCAGAGCGTGGAGGCGTGATTGCCATGGTGATGCGGGGGGCGATTATTCAGACTGCGGCTGGGCTGGCGATCGGGGTTCCTGTTGCGGTGCTTTGCGTGCGGTTCGTGAAGGCTCAGCTTTAGGAGATTACCGGCGCAGACTTCAATGTGATGGCGGGCGCAATTGTGACTCTGGGATTGGCGGCATTCGTTGCCGGAGTCATTCCCGCGCGACGTGCGGCATCCATAGACCCCGTCAGGGCTTTGAGGATGGAGTAGTGGATCGAACCCGAAACTGCGTCACAACGCCGTAAATCAAGCCATCTGCGTCTTCGCCACCGACTCCAGACCCCGCGCCTCAATCTCAAACTCGCGAATCTTGTACTTCTGAATCTTCCCCGATAGCGTGGCCGGAAAATCATCTACGAAGCGAATGTGCTCGGGAATCTTGTTGTACGCTATCTGCCCTTGGCACCAGTGGCGAATCTCCTCTTCCGTCGCGTCCTGTCCCGGCCGCAGTCGCACCCACGCCGCCACAATCTCGCCCAGTCGCGCGTTTGGAATCCCCACCACCTGCACCTCGCCCACCTTGGGATGCGTGTAGAGAAACTCCTCCACTTCTCGCGGATAAATGTTCTCCCCTCCGCGAATGATCACGTCGCGAGACCGCCCCGTCAGGTGCAGGCACCCGTCTTCGCGCATGATCCCCAGGTCGCCCGTCTTCAGCCAGCCGTCCGGTTGAATCACCAGCGCCGTCCCTTCGGGATCGCCGTCGTAGCCCTTCATCACCACAAAGCCGCGCGCGCAAATCTCGCCCTGTTCGCCCCTCGGCAACTGCTCGCCCGTCACCGTCGAAATCACCTGGATCTCGGTCTGCGGCATCGCTCTGCCCACGGTGTTCACCCGTACCTCAATTGAATCCCCGGCATCGCTCATCGTCACCACCGGCGACGTCTCGGTCTGTCCGTAAGCAATCACCAGTTCGCTGATGTGCATCTCGTTCAACACCCGCTTCATCAACTCCACCGGGCAGGGCGCGCCGCTCATCATGCCGGTGCGCAGGCTGGACAGGTCGTAGCTCGCGAACTCCTCGAGCCCGAACTCCGCCACATACATCGCCGGTACTCCGTACACCGAAGTAGCCCGCTCCTCATGCACCGCCTCGAGCGTGGCCCGTGCGTCGAATGTCCAGTTCGGCAGCACAATCGCCGCGCCCGTATTCAGGGCGCTCAACGTCCCAATCACGCAGCCGTAGCAGTGAAACAGCGGCACCGGCACCACAATCTTGTCCTGCTCCGTGTAGTGAAACCCCTGCGCCAGAAACTGCCCGTCATTCACAATATTGTGGTGCGTCAGCATCACGCCCTTGGGCATGCCGGTGGTGCCGCTCGTGTATTGAATATTGGCCACATCCTCCACCGCCACCGCATCCGGCAGCTTCCCCGGTGCATCCAGCAGCGCCGTCCACTCCGGCCCATCGAAGTAGATCGTGTGCTCCAGTTCCAGCTCGAGCCCATGCCGCGCTCGCCCCAATATCTCCTCGTAGTCCGCCCGCTTGTCCCTGTGCCATAGAAACAGCGCCTTCATCTTCGATCGCGTCAGCGTATAACTCAGCTCATGCGAGCGGTACGCCGGGTTCACGTTCACCAGCGACGCGCCGGCCCGCCCGCACCCCATGTGCATCATGATCCACTCAATGCAGTTGGTTGACCACACGCCCACCCGGTCCCCACGCCGGATACCCAGCGACCACAGCCCGCGCGCCACGCGATCCGCGGCCTCGCTCAACTCCGCCCACGTCATCCGCATTTGTTGATGCAGTGAAGCCACCGCCAGGCGGTCCGGGTAGAGCGTGGCGGTCCGGTCCAGCAGGCCGCCAACGGTCAGCTCAAGCAGCGGCCGGTCCGGGCCGCGTGAATAGCTCTGGGTTCTCAGCATTTCTCTGTTATACATGCGGTAATCTCAGGGATGTACAACCGCATTATGCTTTCAAAGTGTGAACTACCCCACATACCATCCGCAAGCGCAATCGGAACAAAGGCAGCTTTGTCATCCCGACCGGCCCGCTTTTCGCTGCTTAGAAATCGCCCGTCACGCGCTCGGAACTCGGTGTATCAGCGAGCCGGCCTGTTGGCCCCAACTAAGAGTTTGTGCTCCAATGCCTGCCCTGGATTATCCCTAACGTCCCGTGAGCTTTTTACAAACAATGTTATGACAATCGGATTACATTCTGCCCGCATAAGTTCGCCTTTCCCTTGTGTCTAACATGCAGACGCGGTTCCAACATGGTCAAGGGCCGCACCAATTCGTAAACGACTGCATGGAGCACACTGTGAAAAAGAAATTCTTGTTATGCGGGCTGCTCGCGGCCCTGGGAACCGCCACTGAGCTTCGCGCACAGACCGGCTATTCGCAGACCGATCTGGTATCAAACACTGCCGGAATTGCCACTACAACCGATCCTCAACTCTTGAATCCGTGGGGCATTTCCTTTCTGGCAGGGCAAGACTTCTGGATCGCAAACAATAATGGCGGCACCTCCACGCTCTACGATGCACAAGGGGCGAAGAATGCATTGGTGGTTACAATACCGGGAGCCACAATGAATCCAAACGGTAATTGCACCCCCGGCTGTCCAACGGGGACAGTATCGAACGCCAACGGCAGTTACTTCAGCGGTGGAACGTTCATCTTCGATACGGAAGATGGCCTCATTGTCAGTTGGACGGGAGGCGCAAGCGCCACGGTGGCCTTCGATAACTCGGCCAGCGGTGCGGTCTACAAGGGCCTCGCAATGGTCAACAGCACCTTCCTTTTGGCAGCGAATTTCAACAGCGGAAAGATCGACGTCTACGACCGCAACTTCAGGCCGGCTTCGCTCGGCGGTTCGTTCATCGATCCCAATCTGCCTGCGGGTTATGCTCCTGATGGTATCCACGTCATAGGCAACCATATCTACGTGGCCTATGCCATGCAGGATGCCGCCAAACACGATTCAAAACCGGGCGCCGGCCTCGGCCAGGTCGATATCTTCGACTTGAACGGCAATTTCCTGAGCACCTTTGTCGCTGCAGGCGGAAAGCTTAACGCGCCCTGGGCCGTGGTCGAGACTCCATCTACCTTCGGATCGTTCCCCAATGCGATTCTTGTGGGAAACTTCGGCGATGGCACGATCGATGCTTATGACTTGACGGGAACGTTTCTCGGACAACTCACCGACCCATCGAACAACCCATTGGTGAACCCGGGACTATGGGATATGGTATTTGGCGGAGGCGGTCCATCCGGCGATCCGGGTACCCTCTATCTAACTGCTGGCGGCGGCAATCAACCCAATTTTCCGGCCGGAGGCAGTACCGTTGCCGTGCTCGCCAGCGTTGTGCCCGCTACCGCCGTCGGCACTCCGGATTTCTCACTTAGCCTCCCGTCCCAAAGCGTAACTGTCGCGGCCGGCGGCTCGGCGGGCGTGTCCATCGGCGCTAGCGCGGTGGGTGGATTCAACGGTCAGGTATCGCTTTCCTGTACTGCGCCCTCTGGTGTCACATGTTCCTTCAATCCCACCATGGTCTCTACCGGGACCAACGGGTCGACCTCGACTCTGACGATCGCGGCCGCTGCTACCGTGCCCAGTGGAGGCTACGCCGTACTCGGCGCCATCGCCTTCTTGCCCGGACTTGGCATGTTCGGGACCGTCTTCGCAAGCCGGAGGCGGAGAGGGCTCCCAGTCAGAAACATTCTGTCGATCGCGGTTCTCGGACTGCTGCTCTTGGTTTCGTCATTCGCTCTTGGATGCGGCGGCTCTGCAAAAGGTCAAACCGCCGGATCGCAGGCGACCATCATGATAACTGGTACGTCCGGCTCACTTAGTCATACGTCACCGCTCACTATCACCGTGCAGTAACATAAGCAGCCTTGGAAGGGGCGTATTCCAATGCGCCCCTTCACTGCACCAGCTTGTACTGCGTCGGCAATGAACGACATCATCTACAACGATGCGTTTCCTCCCCGCGTTGCCAGGCACTCAGATAGCACCAATGCACGCCGAGCGCTCCGTCCCTGCTCATCGACCCGCTCTTGTGGCACCCCGCAACTATTCCTTAGCCGGATCGAACACGGAAGCTGCCTTAAGCGATCTTCCGCTTCACGAGCCGTCAGCTCAAACCCACGCATTTGAACGTCAACAAGCCGAGCCAGTATAGCCAGCAAAGTAACGCGATCAGCATGAGAATCGAAGTAGACATCTCTAGGATTTCAGGAATTGGGAGCTTGATCGGCGCCGAGTTAAGGCCAGCTTCGCTCGCCGCGCTCTGCATCCCCGCCCTGAAGGACGGAGTTGTCCGCGCAATAAGGATAAAATCAGATCGCAGTTCTGTAAACGATTCGCAGGCTGCACAATAGCCTCTTGATCAGATCGAAATCGCCGTTGATCGCGCTGTCCATACGCCTTGCGTCAAGCACTATTCGTCGCGCAAGGCAATCATCGGATCAATGTGCGCCGCCCGCCGCGCCGGGAGCCAGCTCGCCAACAGCGCGATGCATGCAATGACCGCGGTAATGGATCCAAAGACAACTGGATCGTCGGGCCGCACTTCGTAAAGCAGATTCGCCAATCCATGTGCAAGGCCAAAGGCCAGCACCAAACCCGTGCACACGCCGATGCCCGTGAGCCACCCCGCCCGGTTCAGGATCATGGTCAACACGTCGTTACGCCGCGCCCCCAAAGCCAGCCTCACGCCAATCTCGCGCGTCCGCTCGCCCACCAGATTGGCCATCACGCCAAAGATGCCGATCGCCGCCAGCAGCAGCGCCACCAGCGCGTCAAAGCCCAAAATAGCTGCTACATAGAACATGCCGGTAAGTCTCTCGTGCATGTACTGCGCGTAGGTTTGCATCCGGTTCAGTGGCAGCCCGGCGTCCAGTGCCGCAAGGGCCTTGCGCGCAGCCGGCGCAAGAGCCAGCGCATCGCCCCGCGTGGTTATCGCATAGGTTGTGCCGTCGGGCGGCAACTGCGCGACGTCCATGTAAACAGCCGCAGGACGCTCCTTCAGCCATAACGAGTACGTGGTTTCCTCCACCACCCCCACAACCGTCAGCCACGGGGTCTGCTCATTCCCCGCCGTTCCCATGCGAATATGCTTGCCCAGCGGGTTCTCTCCGGGAAAATAGCGCGCCGCGAAGGACCGGCTGATCACCGTCACCGGTTGCGAGCGCAGATCGTCGCTGGCGCTGAAGAGGCGTCCTGAGACCAGTGGAATATGAAACGCCCCAAAATACCCCGCACTCACCGGCAGCCGCAGCGCAATCCGCGATTGCCCCGGAGCCAGCGGGCGATTCTCAATCTGCACATCGTCATCCCACGCGTCGTCTGTATGAGGCAGTGCACCAGTCACCTCGGCGTGCTCCACTCCCGGCAATGCGCGCAGCCGTTCGAGGCTCTGGCCGTACCATGCAGCCGCCTTCTGCGGCGTGTCATAGCGCGACACGGGCGGGTGGACGTTGAACGTGAGGGTATGCGTGGGGTTATACGGATCGGCCTCGTGCAGCATCCCCATCATGCCCTTCGACATCAGCGACGCG
>Ga0206998_1103_pt1 | contig 21988 bp, 20 predicted proteins | sample Alteio_BWMinCont_FD_153309 | JGI IMG/M metagenome (GOLD analysis project Ga0206998, IMG submission 153309) | Enriched cells from forest soil in Barre Woods Harvard Forest LTER site, Petersham, Massachusetts, United States -... | ecosystem: Environmental > Terrestrial > Soil > Temperate forest >... | reverse complement strand
GAATGGTCAGCCATACCACACCTTTCGCGGTCCACTCCTTCTGCAGAGACTGCATGTTGCCGCTGTTGTAGTGCTTCTGCGTAAAGGGGCAGCCGTTGTTGGTCCACTCCAGAACAACAAATTTGCCTCGATAATCGGAAAGCTTATGCGCCTGTCCGTGAGTGTCCGTTCCGGTGAAGTCAGGAGCGGGATCACCGACACGGGCGGCCAGAACGGTAAGGGTGAAGGCGAAGGCGGCGACGAGAGCCACTGTCCAGATACGGGTCCGGAGTCGCATGGAGGAAGCCTCCTTTATGGCGCTTAGACGAGAGTTTACGTGGGTTTGTTTCCTGAAATCTCTATAAACCGGACCCTGTGTGACCGGGTGCGGCTTTAATGCTGTCCAGAGCGTTGAAAACAATATCGGGGGTCAGGACTTCGGGCAGCAGGACCGGAGGAGCCTGCGGATCGGCGGGGTACAGCGCATAGGTCGGCACGCCATCCCGCCCGAGTGAAGCCAGCGTCTGGGCGATGGTCTCGTCGTGGCGGGTCCAATCGGCGCGGACGAGCGCGACGCCGCTGGTCTTGAGGCGATTCTGCACGTCGGCGCGGCTGAGCACCACGCGCTCGTTCACCTGGCAGCTCAGGCACCAGCTCGCCGTGAAGTCGACGAAGACCGGCCGTCCCTGCGCGCGGTACTTCGCGACGAGCTCGGGACTGAACGGAGCCCATTGGGTGCTGGCTGTCTCGGCATTCACTACACTCGGCGAAGGAGTTGCCCTACGGACAGCCATCACCGGCAGCGCGACGGCGAGAGCTAAAACGAGGACTGCCGCCACCGTTGCTCCCGCCTTCGCCGGCCAGCGGCCGAGGATCCATCCGGCTACAGCCAGCAGCAGTATTGCGATCAGCAGATCCACCAGCGCGCCCGTGCCCGCCGTCTGCGTAAATACCCAGATCAGCCAGATGACTGTAGCGAAGATGGGAATGGCCACGGCCTGCTTGAGGATCTCCATCCACGCACCGGGACGCGGCAGCAGGCGCGTCCACGCCGGATTGAAAGCCAGCAGCAGATAGGGCGCGGCCAGGCCGAGCGCGAGCGCGGTGAAAATGGCGAAGCTGACCGCAGCCGAGTTCGAAAGCGCATAACCGATCGCCGCTCCCATGAACGGAGCTGTGCAGGGCGTAGCCACAATCACCGCGAGCACACCGGTGAAGAAGCTGCCGGTGTATCCGCTCTTTGCGGCTAATCCAGAGCCGGCACTTGTCAGCGTCAGGCCGATCTCGAATTGTCCGGCGAGCGAAAGTCCGAGGAAAAAGAGCAGCATCGCGATGAGCGCGTCGAAGGTCGGAGATTGGAACTGAAATCCCCAGCCGAGGTTGTGTCCGGCGCCGCGCAAAGCGAGCAACACGCCGACAACCAGCCAGAACGAAGCCAGGATTCCGAGCGTGTACACCAGGCCGTGCAGACGCAGCTTATGGCGCTCCTGAGAAGAGGACTGCACCAGGGCCAGCCCTTTGATGAACAGGACTGGAAAGACGCAAGGCATCAGGTTGAGGATGACTCCGCCGACGAAGGCCAGCAGCACAATGCGCAGCATGCTGCCCGACGATTGCGTCAGGCTGGCCGAAGCCAGTGCGCCGGGAGTCGCGTGAACTACATAGGCGCGGCCATCGCTGAGCACCAGCACGCCGCTTAATTCCTTAGGCGCAGTGTGCAGGTTGTCATCTTTGGTCAGCGCGATGGATATGCCGTTGTTGAGCGGCTTGACAGGCTGCGGAGCTGCGTTTGCGAGCACGCTCTGCTCGAAAGGAAAGAATGCGCCGGACTTCTCTTCGTGGCCGGTGGCGACGGTCAGCTCGAAGCCGTTTGGACCGGCGCGAAATCTGGCCGACTCGCTGCCGGGAAGCTGCTGGGGCAGCGTGCCCTTGAACCGTTCCAGCAGCTGCGCGTCCGCGGGGTTCTCCTTGTCGAGTGGGGGCGCCTGGGCGAGTGCGGCGCGATCGACGGAAAGCTGCGCCTTGCCCGGAATGCAGACTTCGCGACAGACGAGCCAGCTGACCTTACCCGCTAGAGTGACGTTGGGTCCGGCAGGTTTGAAGTCCGGGGCGACATGGATCGCAATCGGAAACAGAACCTCGTTGTCGTAGCCGAAGTCCATCAACGGGCCCAGGGGAAGGCGTTTGGGAGCGGGGAATTGAATCGCCCCGGCGGTGATGCCGGCAGGCAGATTCCACTTGATCGCGGGAGGCTCACCCGAATCGCCGGCGTTGATCCAATAAACATGCCAGCCCTTATCGAGCTTGAAGTACAAGCCCGCCGTAAAGGTCTGCCCGGGATAGATCTGCTCCGGGGGTACGACCATCTGCACCGTAAGGTGAGGGGCGGCCGCCGTTGGGGCTGCCCACAGCGCGGACGAGAGCGCCAGTAGAACGCAGAAGACGGAAGCGGCCAGTGCCGAGGCTGGAAATCGGGGGGCGCATGGGCATTCTGATTCCATTGTAGGGCGTCGGTTGCGAGAAGTTCTCTTTATGCGCTCTAGAAGTTTTTGCGGGATGGATTGCAGGCGAGCGCGAAGCGAGCGAAACTAGTTGTCAGATTTCACCAGACACAAAGATTGCTTTCATCCCTCGGATTGCAAGGGAAGGGTTTGAGGATGACTTTGACTACAGGAAGATGGACCCGGCGCACGTTTCTTACCCGCGTGGCAGCGGCGGGCGGTTACCGGGCGATGTTTACCGCAATGCAGTCTCTCGGGCTGCTGGCGACGGTTGCCGAGGCTTCTCCTTTGCCGCAGCTGGCGGCAAATTACGGCTTGGGCAAGAAGGTTGTGATTCTAGGCGCCGGCATAGCGGGGCTCGTCTCCGCCTATGAGCTGCGCAAGGCGGGCTTCGAGTGCATCGTGCTCGAGGCGCGCGAGCGGCCGGGAGGGCGCAACTGGACGGTCCGCAACGGCAGCAAGGTTGAGTTCACTGACGGCACCGTCCAAAGCTGTGAGTGGGAGGGCGACAACTACCTCAATGCAGGTCCGGCGCGGCTGCCCTCAATTCATCACCATATTCTCGGCTACTGCGAAGAGCTGGGTGTACCGCTCGAAGTGGAGATCAACACCTCGCGCAGCACGCTGATGCAGGCGAAGGATCTGAACGGCGGCAAGCCAGTCGAACAGCGGCAGGTGGTCAACGACACGCGTGGCTGGATATCGGAGCTGCTGGCCAAGAGCATCGACCAGCACGGGCTCGACCAGGTGTTGAGTAAAGACGACACGGAGCGGATGCTCACATTTCTGCAGGCCTACGGCGATCTTGATCGCGAGTACAAGTACAAGGGGTCAGAGCGCAGCGGCGTGGATATCGGGCCGGGCGCAGGTCCGGACGAAGAAAAGCTGCGTACGCCGCTCAAGCTGCACGAGTTACTGGTTGCGGATTTTTCCACGGGCGAGCTTTATGAAGAACAGCTCGACTGGCAGGCGACAATGTTCCAGCCGGTGGGAGGGATGGACCGCATCCCGTACGCCTTTGCCAAATCGCTCGGGCCGATTGTGCGCTACGGATCGCCGGTCAGCCAGATGCGAAAGACGGACAAGGGCGTGACGGTCGTCTATACCGACAACGCATCGAAGGCGACGCAGACGGTACAGGCCGATTACTGCATCTGTACGCTGCCGATCACGATTCTCGATACGCTGGACACTGACTTTTCGCCGGAGAAGAAGCAGGCCTTCAGGGGAATGAAGGTCGCCTCGCTCTACAAGATCGGATGGGAGTCACCGCGCTTCTGGGAGAAGAAGTACAACATCTACGGCGGCATCTCGTTTACAAAGCAGACGGTGGACCTGGTCTGGTATCCGAGCGCGAAGCTTTTCAGCAAGACGGGCGTGATTCTCTCCGGCTTCAACTTTGAGCAGCAGGACTGGGGCAGCGGCGCGCCAACAGAGTTCGGCGCTCTGTCGCAGGAAGGAAAGCTCGAGGCATCACGCGCCGCGGTCGAGGCTCTGCATCCGGGATACGGGCAATTGCTGACCAAGCCGATTTATGTCTCGTGGCAGAAGATTCCCTACAGCCTGGGCTGCCTGGGTCTGAACGGTTTTCCGGGCGCGAAGCTAGCCTACGGAGAGCTGAGCAAGCCGGATGGGCGCTACTTTATTGCGGGAGATTACGTGAGCCACTTGTCCGGCTGGCAGGAGGGAGCAGCGTTGTCGGCGCACCGGGCGGTGAAGGGAATCACCGAGCAAATGCAGAACGGATGAGGCCTGGTCTTACGGCGAAGGAGTCGCCCCCTGGACGGGCAGTCCCCAGCCGGCGGCCATGCGGTCTTTCAGGATGCAGCGGTCCATGACTACCTTTACGCCGGCCGCCTCGGCTTGTGAAGCCGCCGCGTCGTGGATCACGCCTTCCTGAAGCCAAAGGTAGGGAATCTGTAGCCGGATGGTGTCCTTCACGATCTCCGGCACATACGAGGGAGCGCGGAAGACATTCACGACGGCAATGTCTGGAACGGCTTCGACCGCCGCGTCGAGTGTGGGATACGACTTTTCGCCCAGCGCGCTTTCGATCCGCGGATTCACCGGGACGATACGGTAGCCCCGGCTCTGCATGAAGCGCGAAACGCCGAGAGAGGCCCGGCCCTCGCGGTTGGTGAGTCCCACCACGGCAATGGTCCTGGCGCGATCCAAAATCTCGCGGATGGTTCCGGGCTCGTTCATCTCCTCTCCTCGCCTATGCGTGGAAGAAAGAACGAAGCGTAAAGCTGAGTGCCTCGTTCGCATTGCGTCTCGAATGACGATTCTGACTAAGTGCTATCAAAGGACGAGATCGAAAAGCAAGCTCCCCGCCGCTGGGGGCGACGGCGGGGCTTAGTTATGTTTTAGTCCGACGCTACTTCGCGGAGTCGGCCGAGATTGCGCCAAAGAAGCTGGAGTGTCCAATAACGCCCGAAGTGAAATAGAGCGTGTTCGGATCTCCGGTGCCAGATCCGCCAAACGTGATTCCTCTAAGGCCAGGATTGACGATCACGCTTCCCGCAGCAGTTTTTATCTGCCCGACGAACGCGCCCGTTATGGGGTTAAATGCGTTGATGGTTCCATCTCCGAAATTGGCGATCAGGATATCGTTGCTGAAAGGGCCGAACTTAGCGCTGGCCTTGGCCACGCCCCAGGGTGCGTTAAGCTGACCATGAGAAACGAACCGCCGGGCGAGGCTGCCGTCGAGTTCGTAGATGTCGACGATGCCATTGCCGGGGCCCACGACTGGGCCGTTCTTGGCGGCGTTCTGCAGTGCATAGGTCACGAAGACCTGGCCGCCGATGACCTGAATGTTGTAAGGAGCATAGCCGGCGGGCAGATTCTTATCGATGAATGCCTCAGGAATGCCTAACGGAGCGAAGAAGTCTGTGTAGGTTTCGATCAAAGCGTCTTTGAAATTGGCCACAGCCAAGAAAGGCGCGCAACAATTGGGCGTCAAAATTGCGAGTCCGGTGTAAACGGCGCCATGCGTGGATTGATCCACCACCAGGAGCGTGGATTCCAGGATATCCCCATTTGGATCCGCATACTGGCCGGAGATCGTTCCGTCTGTCGTCGCGAACAGAAACGGACTGGGAAGAACGCAGTCCCGGGGGATGAAACTGCCTGTTGGGTTGTAGACGATTGCAGAGGGTCCGGGATTCGCTTCGAGCAATGGCGGTCCCGCGACTCTTGCGACCAGTGAGAGCTCGTTGCCGGCAGCATCGTAGGTCGCAAACGTTCCAACGCCACTGTTGACAATTCCGAAGCCGTCCTCAGGGGAGACGGCGAGGCCCCACGGAGTCACAAGAGAACGCTGGGTGTGTGCGGCTGCGTGTAGCGTGTTTGAAACAAGGTTGGTTTGTTGATAGCCGGTCTGCGCGGCTGCGCAACTGATAAGCGTTCCACTTGTAAATGCTAACCAGAACCAGGTCAATCGACGTAAACGGAGCCTATGGAGTATTACCGGGTGCATCACTTCTCCTCCTAGATACTTGTCAGAGGCATTTCCACACCAGGCACATAGAACATTGCCAGCAGGAACGAACAGCAAACTTTGCCACGAAGAGGCGGAGAACGGGACTTGAACGCGGTGTGGGAATGCGCTCGTTAGATAGGAGCGTATGTTTTCAACCTAGAAAGGTTGTCACGCACTGGTCAGGCGATTGTCAGCCGAGCATTAAAAGTTAGCGTCACGATGTCGTTGTGTAATTCGTTGCAGCTTCTTCTTAGGAGTACGTGACCGTAACTGCGATCGAGTTTTTGTCGGTCAGTGCGGGAGCAGGCGCCTTGATCTCGCTCGGGAGGTTGCCACCCGAGCACAAAACGGTGAGAGCCAGCACGACGGGTGCGACGAAATACGGAGACACATCATTGGAAATGATGGACTGAAGATGCTTGAGCAGTTGGTTCCAGGGATCGAGCTGGGACCCTGAAAAGCTGATTGTCACCAGGCTCTTGAGATCGGCGCAGAAATTCATGAAATCACCCGCCGCGCGGAGCGTGTAGCCGATGCCGTTTGTTTCGATTCCCGCCCCGGGGAACTGTGGATTCAGATAGACGAGCCCGCCGGCGGCGCTCCCCGGGTTTGTCCGGTCGGGAGACGAGGTGGGCGGAGCCGGCCACTGGTTGGTGCAGGCGATGTTCCAGTTACGCCAGATCCCATAGTCCAAGCTCTGATTGTTGTAAGAAAAATTCGCCGGCGGGCTTGTGAACAGCTTTCCGCACGCGGTCTCGAACGCGCTGTAGTTCTGCTGGTCCGGCGCTTCGTTGTCAGGCTTGCCGTTGGCAATTGTCGAAGCGTTCAGTCTGGAGTAGGTGCCCTCGCTGAAGATGATCTGAAGGCGCTCGGTTGCACCCGCTTGATCGGCGAGTGACTTGATGCTCTGCACCAGCGGGGCGGCGTTCGGACCGGCGCTCATTTTGTCGAGGAAGTCTGCGACGTAGGCGCCGAATCCTGGGTTGTTCGCTGCTTGCAGAACGCAGTGCAAATCGATGGGGCCGAGCTGCAAGGTTGGGCCGGTGAGATCGGCCTGGGCGGCGAAGTATATATCGATCTCGCGTTTTTTGTTGTTCACCTGGAAGAGCAGCTGGCGGCCTGTCTCTGCTGCGAGATGAAAGGTATTATTTCCGGCGTAGATCAGGCTGGAGTTGCTGATGACGGCATCACTCCACTGGGCGTTGAGCTGGCCAAAAAGATTCAGGCACAGAGAAGTCTTCTTGCTGTAGAGCTTCTCCAGGCCGCCGCCCGGGGACATGGTCACGCCGCCATTCGTCGTAGCCAGAGCGCCGAGAAAGTCTCCTGCGATCGCTGTCTTCCAGGCGGCCGCAAACTGCGCAGCGCCGAAATTGAAGGTGTAGTCGACGAGCAGGAAGCTCTGTTGAGTGCTTTCAATCGCGATATCGAGCGTAGCGCGACCCTTGTTGTCCGGCTTCAGCCATCCCGCGATCTTGTCGCTGGCGTCTCCGGCACCATTGCCGATTTCGGATGCGGCCTTGGGCAGGACCTTACTGTTAAACGAACTGGCCAGCGATGGCGGCAGGCGCTTACTGATCGATTCGCCTACCTGCGTGGCGATCGTGGCTGCGCTCTTCGTCTGGTCGAGGTTTAGCCCGATGCCTGCGTGGAGCGTAAGGGCGGCATCCTGCACCTTGGCGCGATACAGGTGCATGCGCCCGGTGTTCGCGTCGGTCTTCCACAGAAGAGCCTCAAAGCTGTTCTTGTAGGAAAAATCGAATGACAGCGCGGCATCCGCACTGATGGGCTGGACGGGCAACGGCGTTGGCGTAAACGCCTTCGTCGCGCCGGCAAGATCAGACTTCGCCTGCCCTCCATAGAAGAAGTTGTCGCAGCTGATGCTTGCGCCAAGGCCAAGCTTGAGGCTGGCATTGAAGTCGTGGTGAAGATAGTCGCCTACGTCCAGGTGGTCGAAGGTAAGGGGATGAAGGGGCAGGACATAGTTGGCGAATGCCGCGCCGATGGCATCATGCAGCGTGTCCGATGGGCTGCATCTTCTGTAGAAGGCGTTGCCGAAGGTGTCCTGCACGCTCGCGCTCCCACAGATGCCGACCATCCCCACAGGAGCAGTCGCGGAGATGCCCCCTCCGATGGTGAATTCGAGCTCGACGCAGACGTAGGCCTGGCCGGCGGGCACGGGGATAACGACAGGCTTTGGCGGGGTGCTTTTCGGCTGTGAAACGATGTCGATGCTGGTGTCAAACTCGTCGGCATAACTCACCAGCGGATCGCCACCCAGCATCACGGAGAGCGTTCCCCGCACTCCAGCGGTCAGGGAGAAGGTGAAATCGCCGGCTGTGAACGAGGGGCCTCCCCCGCAGTCAACGGCGACACTGCGCAAGTTCTGCGGCAGCATGGAAAGCGGCTGGTTCAGATGGCTTTCCAGCTCCGGTCCGAGTTTGAAATCGGACTTGATATCGCTCAGTAAATCTTTTGGAGCGTCGGGTGACGTAGCTTTAGTGGATCCTACGATGACATCGAATGACATGCACTGTCTCCTGACTCGGTCGTGGGCATTCGCGGCGGGAGTACAGAAGTCAGCGAGGGACCGCCTAAATGGTGACGGCACTTTATATCAGGCGCGGCGTCATTCGCGCATCGGTTTGTTTTTGAAATTCCTCAGGCTGCTCTGCGGCCGTTATCCGAGGCGCTCCGGGCAGGGGCCGAATTTGCCGAGTGCCGCGTCCACCTCATCCTTCTTCTTCGAGTGGAAGGTCTCTTCGGACCACTTCTGCACGTCGGGGGACGCATCAGTTTCAGTCTCCTGGTATACGCAACTCAACAGGCGGTCGACAGGCTCCTCTACCCACGTGTTGCCTTGACCGTGCACGCGCGTTGCTCCTTTTTCCCAGCCTCGCGGAGTCAGATGCCACTCCGTCCATTCTTTTCTCGCTGCCATCGTCTCGCTCTCCCGGCAAATTCGCTGACTCGCCATTTGTACGCCTCGGGCGGCTTCGCGGACAATGAAATCATGATCCTCGAAACCTTTCCCGTCGGGCCGCTGCAGTGCAACTGCACCATCGTGGGCGATGAAACGACCCGTGAGGCTATGGTCATCGACCCAGGCGACAATATACCGGAGATTCTGTCCCGGCTGGCAAAGCACGGACTAAAACTTCGACAGATCGTGGTGACCCATGCCCACATCGATCATGTGGGAGGAGCGGTACAACTCAAGCGGACGACGGGCGCTCCGATTTTGCTGAATGAAAACGACCTCCCGCTGCTGAAGATGATGGACGTGCAGGCGGGGTGGCTGGGCGTCGAGACTCCGCAGGTCGCTCCGCCTGACACCGGCGCGGAGGAGGGAATGATCGTCGGGATTGCAGGCCACACGGCTCAGGTTTTCCATACACCGGGACACACACCGGGCAGCATCTGCCTGCACTTTGCCCCGGAGAAGCTGCTGATTGCCGGGGACACGCTCTTCGCCGGATCGATCGGGCGGACCGATCTGCCTGGAGGTGACTCACGGAAGATACTGCGGTCGATCCACGACCGGCTGTTGCCACTCCCCGACGACACCCGGGTCATACCCGGCCACGGACCCCGCACGACCATCGGCGAGGAGCGGGAGTCGAACCCGTTCCTGCAACCGGGTGTTCACTTGTAAGCGGTGTATTTACAAGTAGTTGATTAAGTTAATCTAATCCCGCACTTGACCGGACTCAAACTTGATAACATCCCTCATGGTTCGGGCTCTATCTCGCTGAAAAAGCGGGACAAAACTTGAATTCCAGTCTGGAACTCGTTCTCTGGTGTGAGTAGGCTTGGAACCAGCCAGCCGTTGCCGGAGAATCCGAAGAAATATCCTGGATGGATGGAGAGCCCGTGCTCGCGGACCAGCCGCACTGCCAGCTTCTCTCCAGATGTCAGCGCCGGCACCCGCAGAACGGCGTACCAGCCTGCCTCGACTTCGAGCCGCGAGATCATCGTCTGGGATGCGATCAGCGAGTCGAGACTGCGCAGGTTGTTTTCGACGCGGCGGGATATCTGGGCCTGCAATCCCGCGCGACCTGCCAGCCAGTTGGGCAAGGCGCATTGGATCGGCGCGTTCATCGACAGGAAGGTGTCGCCGATGACCTCCAGCCGGTCAAGCGCATGGGAGAGATCCGGTTCCGGACCGAAGGCGGCGATCCAGGCAGCCTTCATCTGCGGCAGAGCGGCGATCTTGCTCAGGCCGCTCAGGACGAAGGTAAGCACGGGATGAGGTCCGTAGGCGAAGCTTCGGCCAGTGTGACCTGCAATGCTGTAGTCAAGAAAGACTTCATCGACGATGAGCGCGAGTCCGTGCTCGGCGCACAGGGCCTCCAGCTCGTTCCGCTCCTTGTCTTTCGTGAAGTGCCCGGTGGGATTATTCGGATGCACCAAAGCGATGGCTCGCGTCCTGGCGTTGATAAGCCGGCGCAGTGACCCGGCGTCGACATGCCATCCGTGATCGTAAAAGAGAGGGTAGGGAACCAGCCGTACATTCTCGAGCTGCGCCAGAAAATCGAAGAGCGGATAGCTGGGCTGCGCGATGAGCACTTCGTCGCCGGGATCGCAGAGCAGGTGGAAGAGGTAGCTGTAGGCCTCGCTGGTGCTGGTAGTCAGCACCAGGTGCGCGGGATCGATGGGGGCGCCGTGATCAGAGTAATTGCCGGCGACTGCCTCACGCGCGCGCAGCATGCCGCGCGGATCGGGATCGTACACGAGCGAATCGCGATTCGACAGGGCAGAGAGAATCGCTGGTTCGTCGTAAATAAAATCGCACCGCGTCGGGTTCGACGCCGTCAGATCAAGGAGCGGCAATCCGCGCTGGCGCCGCTCTGCGATGGCCTGCGCCAGTTCAGTTTCGGAGATATCCCACGCGGTGCGGGCTGAGAAAGTGGGACGTTGTGGCATCGAATTCATCTTTTCACAACGGCTTCCTTATTGATTCTTGGGATAATGGATACAGGTTGCTAATTCATCGCGAGGAGCACTCATGCCGATCGAAGCTGTGATCTTCGATTACGGAAAAGTTCTCAGCAATTCGGAAGATCCTCAGGCGCAGCAAAAGCTGATCGCGCTCACTGGCCTCGAACGGGCCGATTTCGACCGCCACTACTGGGCTCACCGCCACGCGTACGACATGGGACAGTTGAACGGCCGCACCTACTGGCAGAAGTTTGCCAATGAGGCGGGCCTTTCTTTCACACCGGAGCGCATCGACGATCTCATCGAGACCGACATCGTTATGTGGACCTCGCTGAACGAGGAGATGCTGGGCTGGGTCATCTGCCTGCAGGAAGAGGGAATCAAGACTGCGATCCTCTCCAACATGGGCGAAGACATTCTGGCATACATGCGGCAGGAGTTCGGCTGGCTGGCTCACTTTCAGCATCACACGTGGTCGTGCGAGCTCGGCATCTGCAAACCGGATCCGGCGATCTATCTCCACACCTGTGAGAAGCTCAAGGTCGAACCGCGCAAGGCGCTCTTTCTCGACGACAAGCCGGAGAACATCGCTGCGGCGGCGGAAGTCGGCCTGAATGCGGTTCTCTTCGAGAACATCGAGCAATTAAGGGTCGACCTCGAAGCACGCGGACTTCAGGAGGGGCTGCCCGTGCCCGGCGTCACAATGGAGTGCGAGGCCGAGCATCTCGAGAAACTCGACGCGTAGCCAGGCCTAGTCCACTACCGAATCGAAGAACCGACGCAGCAGCCGTCCGACCATCTGCGGCTGCTCCCATGGAGCGTAGTGGCCGGCATCGCGCAGCAGGTGAAACTCCGCGCCGTAGCCGCCGCTGCGGATCGATTCCGCCAGCAGCTTCATGTCAGCGGGAGTGGAGGACGTATCCTCTCCGCCGGCCAGCACAAAGCACGGCACGTGGATGCCGCGGGCTGTCTCTACGGAGTCGGGCCGCATGCCCAGCCCTTGCTGAATAGCGATCGCTGCTTCCGGCCGAACCGTCTGCATCATCTCGTGCGCTTCGGCCATTTTCTCCGGCGAACGTTGCCGCGCCGTCGGTCCGATCAGGCTTTCGAGCATCGCGTCGATGAAATCTCCCGTGCCGCGCTGGCGAATCTTGGCGATCCACTCTTCGCGTTTGGCACGATTGGCATCGGCATCGCCCTGCGGCCGCGAGCAGCAGAAGGCCAGCGCGGAGACGCGGGCCGGAGCCTCGCGCCATAATTCGTAAAGCGTGTATCCGCCGATGGAGCAGCCGCCGAAGAGCGCTCGCTGAATTCCCAGAACATCGAGCAGTCGAACCACATCCGCGCCGAGCCTGCTCATCGTGATGGGGCCCGTGCCGGCCTCCGACTGCCCATGGCCGCGAAGGTCTGGCAGAATCACGCGATATCTGCCGCTGAGCGACTCCACGACGCGCAGCCAGAAGCGATGATCGCAGGGGGTGGGATGCAACAGGACCACTGCCGGTCCCTGTCCAATCGAGGTGTAGGCGAGCTGCGCGTCGTCCGAAGTGAAATTCACACAGCCAGTGTAATGGTCGGGAATGACGGTGCAGCCTTGTCGGCTGTTACGAACGTTTGCCGGTGTCGTTTTCGAAGGGCGGTTCGGGAATAATCTGCGTGTTAGTCTGGGGCCGCCGCCGGCAAGAACTTCAGAAAACGCATCCCGGCGAATCTTGACGAAAGGCGCTCACGATGAAACCTTCGCTCGCAACCGCTCTTGGCATAATAGCGCTCGGACTCACTCCGGTCTTTGCTCAGCAGCCTTCTTATCCCTTCCGTGATCCGAGCCTTCCCATGGAGAAGCGCATCGACAATCTTCTTTCTCTGACGACAACCGACGAGAAGATCGATTGCCTGGGAACGCGAACCGGCGTGCCCCGTCTCGGCGTGCCAAACTTCGGCAGTTCCGAGGGCATTCACGGAGTCGTTCAGCGCGAGCCCAGACCCGGTCGCGACCCGATCACCACGACGCAGTTTCCTCAGCCGCCGGGCATGGGCGAAACCTGGGACCCGGATCTGGTCCGCCAGGCGGGCGCGGTTGAAGGATACGAGGCGCGGTTCATTACGCAGACCGAGAAGTACAACCGCCAGATCCTGATGTTGTGGGGTCCGCAGGCTGACCTGGCGCGCGATCCGCGGTGGGGCCGCAGCGAAGAGGTCTACGGCGAAGATCCGTTCTTCAACGGGACGATGGTGGTGTCGTTTATTAAGGGGCTGCAGAACGGGCCAGAGGGCAGCGACACGAAATACTGGCAAGCCGCGGCGCTTCTGAAGCATTTTCTCGCCAACAGCAACGAAAACAAGCGCACCAGTTCGTCTTCAGAGTTCGACCAGCGTCTCTTCTGGGAATACTATTCGGTCCCGTTCCGCATGGGGTTCCTCGAAGGCGGTGCCAAGGGAGTGATGGCGTCGTACAACGCGTGGAACGCTACGCCGATGGCAATCAACCCGATACTGAAGAGCATCGTCATCAAGGATTGGGGCGTGGATGTGCTGTCGAGCGACGGGGGAGCGGTCAAGTTGCTGATTACCGACCACAAGCGCTTTTCTACCCAGAAAGACGCGGTGGTCGCCTGCCTCAAGGCCGGCATCAATCAGTTCCTCGACCAGTACAAGGATGAAACCAAAGCCGCCCTCAAGGACGGTTCGATCACCGAGGCTGAAATCGACGACCTGCTCCGTCCCAAGTTTCGCGTCACCATCCGGCTCGGGTTGCTGGACCCGCCGGAGATGGTTCCTTACTCGAAGGTCAAAGATGCTCCCGAGCCGTGGAACACCGACGCTGACCGCGCGGTATCCAAGCAGATGGCCCTTGAATCCGTGGTTCTGCTGAAGAACGCGAACGGATTTCTGCCGCTGAAGAAGGAATCAATCAAATCCATCGCGGTGATCGGGCCCCTCGCCAATTCCGTCCACTGGGACTGGTATGGCGGCACGCCGCCCTACGCCATTACTCCGCTGGAGGGAATCAGGGACAAGGCAGGCCCGAACATCAAGGTCAACTATGCCGCCGATGAAATCGGCAACGCCGCCATCAATGCGGCGCGCTCCTCAGATGTGGCCGTCGTGGTGATCGGCAACGATCCCACCTGCGGGCCGGACATGGCGCACGACTGGCACGCGACACCAGACGGGGGCGGCACGCTTCCATGCACCGTGCCCAGTGACGGCCGCGAGGGGCGCGACCGCGAGAGGATCACGCTCGATCAGGAGCAACTGGTGAAGCAGGTCTATGCCGTGAATCCTAAAACGGTCGTCATCCTGGTCTCCAGCTTTCCGTTTGCCATCAACTGGACGCAGGAGAACGTTCCGGCGATTCTTCACATGACGCACTCTTCGCAGGACGAAGGCACAGCCCTCGCGCAAGTGATTTTCGGCGATTACAACCCTGGCGGACACCTGGTGACAACGTGGCCGAAGGCGCTCGACCAGTTGCCGCCCATGATGGACTACGACATCCGCCACGGTCGCACCTACATGTACTTCAAGGGCGAACCGCTCTACCCGTTCGGCTTTGGACTGAGCTATACGACCTTCCAGTATTCGAATCTCAAAACGAGCTCGCCAGCGCTGGCGAAAGACAGCACAGTCACGGTCAGGGTGGACGTTAAGAACACGGGAACCATGGCAGGGGATGCGGTGGCCCAGCTTTACGTCACGCACCTCGGGTCGAAGGTCGAGAGGCCAAAGGAGGAGCTGAAAGGTTTCCAGCGCGTCGCTCTCAAGCCGGGCGAGACCAAGACGGTGCAGATTCCGCTCAAGGCTTCAACATTGGCCTACTGGGATGAGAAGACCGGTTCGTTTCAGGTCGAGCGCGAGCCGGTGAAGGTGATGATTGGTGAGTCTTCGGCGGACATCAAGCTTCAGACGAAACTGCAGGTTGATTAGCTACCGCCGCCCCGCCGATTCCATTTCTTCGATAATTGCCTGCGCCACAGCAGCGGGATCAGGAGCCTGGGTAATCGGGCGTCCGATAACCAGATAGTCGGCGCCGGCGGCGATAGCTGAGGCGGGCGTTGCCACCCGTTTCTGGTCGCCGATAGCCGCTCCTGCCGGGCGAATTCCGGGTATGACCAGCCTCGAATCGGGATAGTGGGCACGCAGCTCAGCTATTTCCTGCGAGCTTGCAACAAGGCTGCGTATGCCTGCCGAATAAGCCAGCGCGGCCAGTCGCAAAGCCTGCTCACTGGGAGACCCGCTGACTCCCGTGGCCGCCAGCTGTGCCTGGTCCATACTGGTGAGAACCGTTACAGCTAACAGATGCGGAGCCGAGGGTGTCGACTCGGCGGCTTCCTGCGCGGCGGCCAGCATCGCGTGCCCTCCTGCCGCGTGAACAGTCAGCTTGCCCGCGCCGCTTGAGGCCACCGAGCGTATCGCGCCGGCAACCGTATTAGGGATGTCGTGCAGCTTCAGGTCGAGAAAAACGGAGTGACCGCGCTCACGCACCTTTTCGACGATCCGGTTTCCCTCGGCCAGGTAGAGTTCAAGCCCAATCTTGAACCATTGCACGAGGTTTCCGAGGCGCTGAACCAACGCCAGCGCTTGGGCCGCGTTCGGAACATCCAGAGCGACGATCAGCCGTTCGCGCGCACCGAGGGCAGACGCACGAACACCGTCGAGTTCGAGACCAGGCAAACTCACAGGATTATCGTAAACGGGCTGGCCGAAAATTATCGGGAAAATCTACCGAGCTGCCTACCGCACCAGTGAGGGGATAAGCGGGAAGACAACAGCGGTGTTCAGCGGGAAGACCAGTTGGGCCAGCACGGGATCATCCTTGAGCAATTCAAGCCGCACCGGCGCCGTTCCAGCATCACCGCCTCCGAATCCGAGGAAGCGGGCGGCGGCATAGGAGAGGTCTATGACCCGGCTACGAGGAACTGGGCCGCGGTCGTTTACGCGGACCACAACCGTCTTGTTGTTGCTCAGATTCGTTACCCGCACCAGCGACCCCATGGGAAGGCTGCGGTGGGCGCAGGTAAGATCGTTCATATCAAAGTTTTCGCCGTTGGCAGTCTCATGGCCCTGGAAGAACCTTCCGTACCACGAAGCCCGGCCAATCTGGAGCCAATGGTGTTGCGGGCCCTGCTTCTTCAGGGGCTGTTCTGCTTTGCCGGCTGTTGAGCCGGATATGCCAAGCACCGCGAGAATAGCGGCACTTGCCACGAGGGCGTAGCGACGGGAGCGTCTGATCGTATCGATTGCGATAGGGTTCATAGTCCTCCTATAGAAATTGTATGGAGGTTTCAAGCCGTAAGTCAAACGAGCAACGGGATTTATTTATACTCATCGCTTGCATTCATAGCAAGAAATATGTTAGGAACTGTTACGAATTTGTCGAAAGGTAACCTCGGCGAAAGGCGTCGTCCAGCATGACCACGACAGCGCCTCAGCGGCCTGCCGCCCTCACGATCGCCGGCTTCGATCCCACGTCGGGAGCGGGAGTTACGGCCGACCTGAAGGTTTTTGCCGCGCACAACCTCTACGGTCTGGCCACGATTACCGCGCTCACGGTGCAATCAACGCAGGGGGTCCGGCGTTCCCACGCGGTGAGTCCCGGATTCCTCGCCGAAACCCTCGATTGCCTAGCCGCGGACATCGCAATCGCCGGGGTCAAGATTGGGATGCTTGCCACGGCGGATATCGCCGGTGTCGTCGCCCGCTTCCTTGCGGGATCGGGCATTCCGCGCGAGCGGATCGTCCTCGACCCCATCGTCCGGTCCAGCTCGGGCCGGACCCTCCTCGACGCGCAGGGACTCGAGAGCCTGCAAAGAGAGCTGCTGCCGCTGGTTGGCTGGGTCACCCCCAATCTCGACGAGTTAGCCGAGTTGACCGGGGCGGAGGTTTCTGACCGCGACTCGATTGCCGCCGTCAGCCGAGTGCTGGCGGGGAATTATCCCGGCCTCAACATCGTCGTCACCGGAGGCCACCTCGACCCTCCCGACGACTTCCTGCTGACCTCCAGGGGTGCCGAGCAGTGGTTTCCGGGCCGGAAGATCGAGACGACAGCCACCCACGGAACCGGCTGCACCTTCTCCTCGGCCCTCCTGGCGCAACTCATCGCGGGTTCATCCGCTCCGGAGGCCGTTGCCGGGGCGAAACAATATGTCCAGTCAGCGATGGAGGCCGCTTACCCTGTCGGCAAGGGGCGTGGCCCGCTGAACCACCTTTATCGTCTCGATCTGCTCTAGTCGGCGTTTATCAGGATCCAGACTCGAGCTGGGCATCCTCATCTTCGCTTTCGACCGGCTTCGGGCCCGATCGGTGAGCGCGTAGCTCCTCGTGTGTGACGAGAAAGCGTCGGATGTAGCTCAGCGGCTCCTCGCAGGCGGCCATCTGCCGCAAATGGTACTTCCAGGCGTTGGGCTTCAGCGTTCGCCGGGTGTATGCCTTTCGCGTCACGGCAATTCGCTGGCCCTTGGCGTTCAGCCGGGAAAAATGCTGGGTAGGGACGACGAACTGAATCTTGGTGCCCGGCTTCCAGAAGGCCCGGGCAAAGTCGTGCGAAAAGAGCAGCGCGTAGTAGCGATGCCCCGAGCCCAGCGTCTCAATCGCCGCCTGCTGGCTGGTCCAGTGGCGGTTGATTTTAGACTGGTACCAATTGCGCAGCTCGAACCCGTTGGCTCGCGCCTGCATGACCAACAGGTGAATCAGATCGTTCCTCGTCATTTTCGGATCCTGAAACCCTGAGCGTCGGCAGCATCGGCCGCTCGGAGTTTCCACCCTGGCGCCGGGTCGCCGCTCATTCTCCCGTCAACCAGAAGACGATAGCATCGAAAGGTTTGCCGCAGAAGAGGGAGAGGCGCTGGTGTTGGAACACGCGTCCAAGGTGAAACTCGTCTCGTCTAAGATTCAATACGGAATGCACGTGCCAAAAATTTGCAGCCTCCGGCTTGCCCCGATTCCCGGATTCGTTTTGTTGGCCGTTGTCGCTGTTCTTGCCCCGGCCATATCTGCCGGAAGGGAAACGGTCGACACCGATCCGCTTAATCGCAATCCGGAGGTAGTCGATGCTTTCCAGCGCTTCTACATCATGGATTATCAGGGGGCGCTCAGCCGCTTCAACCGGGTCCAGGAGGGGCATCCCGCCGATCCCATTGCGACCGACTACATCCTGTATGTAACGCTCTTCCAGGAACTCTTCCGGCTCGACCTCCTCGATACAACGTTTTACGCCAACGATGGCTTCCTGACCGGCCATCACACCGTCGTCGAAGATCCGAAAGTACGCGACGAGATCAACGCCCTCGCCGACAAGGCCTACGATCAGGCCAACGCCCAGCTCAAGAACAACGCCAACGACACTAACGCGCTCTTCGCACGGGGGTGGGCTCGCTCGCTGGAAGCCTGTTATCTGGCCATGGTCGAACGCAGCTACACTGCCGGCCTCAAACTCGCCCTCGGAGCCAGGAACGACCACCAGAGGGTGCTGGACCTCAATCCCAACTATGTCGATGCCAAGATGGTCGTCGGCATCTACCAGTACGTCGTCGGATCGTTGCCGTTTGGGTTCAAGGTGCTGGTCGGCATCGCCGGCATCCACGGAACGAAGGCGGCCGGCATGGCGCTCCTGCAGGATTCAGCCGATCATGGCGTCATCACCAGTGTCGAATCGCGGACGGCGATGATGATCTTCCTTCGTCGGGACGCGAAGTACCTGCAGGCCAAGGAGATCGCCGAGGGCCTGGCACGGCAGTATCCGCGCGACTTCCTCTTCGCGCTCGAAGTTGCCAATCTCTCGAAAGATGCGGGCGAGGGAATGAAGGCAATTGCCGCTTATCGTCGCGTGATGGATGACGCCAAACGTCCGGGATACTACCCCTCATCGCACCTCGAGCTACCCTACTTTGGCCTGGCCGACAGCCTTCGCGGGCAGAAGCTCTACGCCGAAGCCGCCGAAGCCTATCGCCAGGGCGCATATTTGCCCACAACCAGCCCGGAGCTGAAGCGGCGCTCCCTGCTAGCCGCTGGCGAGGTCTACGACCTGATGAATGACCACAATAAGGCCCGCGAACAGTACCAAGCCGTAATTGATGCCGGCAGCGATACGGCCCAGGCCGATCAGGCTCGAAAGTTCCAGCGCGCAGCCTACACTGGCCGCTAGCCCGATCCCCTCCGGGAACCGCGAATCCTCGGCTTGCGTATTCCTTGGCATGGAACGGAGGTTCGTGCCATGATTCAGCCAACCGTAACAAGGCGCAGTCGATACGCGGCTCGGGTTGCAACACAATCGGCGGTTCCCGCTTTCCCCCTCACTTTCCTGGCGCTGGCGTTCGGCGTAATTGCCGGAGTCGGCATTGCCGGGGTCGTGATTCCTGCAGTGATGCAGGTTGTGGTTCCGGCGATTGTGCGAATCGTGGCCGGCGCCTGACGGGTGTAAGCTTTTTAGGATCTGTTAGCAGACCCTAACGAAAGAGAGATGCAACATGGCTGTTTTCTGTAGAAATTGCGGAACTTCGATCAACAATGAGGCGCGTTTCTGTTCGGCCTGCGGCGCGCAGGTAAATCCTGGCAATCCGCCCCTGTACACCGTGCAGACGCGCCTGATCCGCCCCCGCGCCGGGCGTATGGTTGCCGGAGTCTGCCAGGGTCTGGCCAACAACTATGGCTGGGACGTGGCGTGGGTTCGCGTAATCACTGTGCTGCTTGCCGTTTTCGGGGGAGGCGCAGGCATAGTGGCCTACGTCATCTTCTGGATTGTCATGCCAGAGGAGCCGCTGATGCTGCCGCCCGGCTCAACGTACATTCCCCCCGCGAGCTAGCGGAGAGATAGAGCGCCGCCGGTTTCGTCGAGCAACTAAGCTCCGGCGCCGGCGGTGTTCAGTTCCTTATTGATCCCGGTCAGGAAGCTCTTCGCATCCCCAAACAACATGAGGGTCTTGTCGAGGTAGTAGAGCTCGTTGTCGATGCCGGCAAAGCCCGGGCTCATGCTGCGCTTGATCACCATGACCGTCTGCGCTTCGGAGGCATTCAGGATGGGCATGCCGGCGATGGGACTGTTCTTGTCGTTGCGCGCAGCCGGATTGACCACATCGTTTGCGCCGACTACCAGGACAACATCGGTCCGGGGAAACTCGGGATTGATCTCGTCCATCTCGATCAGCCGGTCGTAGGGAACGTCGGCCTCAGCCAGCAGCACATTCATGTGTCCGGGCATGCGGCCTGCAACGGGATGAATCGCAAAGGAAACTTCGATGCCGCGCTTGGTGAGGATGTCGTGCAGCTCGCGCAGCTTGTGCTGAGCCTGAGCGACGGCCATGCCGTATCCGGGAACGATGACGACTTTCCGGGCTGCGTCGAGTATTTCGGCAGCCTCTTCGGCAGATGCCGAGCGCACCGGGCGCGCCTCGATCTTTCCCACGGCGACCTGGACCGTGCCGAAGGCGCCGAACAAGACATTAGTGAATGACCGGTTCATCGCCTTGCACATGATGACCGACAGAATGAATCCGGACGAGCCGTCAAGCGCGCCCGCCACGATCAGCACTTTGCTGTTCAGCACAAATCCCAGCAGAGCCGCCGAAAATCCTGCATAGGAGTTCAACAGTGAGATCACGGTCGGCATATCTGCGCCACCGATCGGCGTCACCAGCATTACGCCAAACAGCAGCGCCACAATCACCATGATCGGGAACAACACCGTCTGTTCCGGATGTATTACCAACGCGGCTGCCAATAAAACGGCCGCGCCAAGCACGGAAAGACTAACAATATTCTGCCCCTTATAAACAATCGGACGCTGGGGCAGAAGTTCCTGCAACTTACCCGCGGCGATCAAGCTGCCGGTGAACGTTAGCGAGCCGATGATCACTTCCATCGCGATCTCGCCCATCTCAAACCGGCTTATATGCGAAAGCCCCACATAATATTCCGCAATGCCGATCATTGCCGCCGAGAGAGCGCCAAAGGCGTGACTCAAAGCTGTCCGCTGCGGGACCGCCGTAATCTTTACCATGCCAAGGGGAATGCCGATTCCCGCGCCGATAATCAGCGCGATGACAATCCACTTGTAAGCGACCAGTTCCGGGTTGTAGAGCGTCGCTACGACCGCCAGACCAGCCGCGACCTCGCCGGCCAACACGCCTCTCCGCGCACTCACCGGCGAGCTCAGCCACTTGAGCGCCAGGATAAACAGCACAACCGCGGCGATGTAAGCGAAGTCGAGGTACTGCTGAATGGCCGCCGCGTTCATGATTTCTTGGCCGCGCCGGATTTGAACATGCGGATCATGCGGTCGGTGATGAAAAATCCGCCCACCATGTTGCTGAAGGAAGCAGCCACCGCGATCGCACCCAGCGTAGTGGTCAGCGGCGTCTCATGCCTCCCCGTGATGATGATCGCTGCTACCACCACGATGGCGTCGAGGGCGTTGGTCAGCGACATCAACGGCGTATGCAAAAGGGGCGATACCCGCTTGATGAGACCAAACCCGACAAACCCGGCCAGGATGAATACATAAAGATTCGAAATAAAGTCCGGCGGCATTCTTCCCTCCTACAGCTCTGACTACTTACCCCTGACTGCTGCCGCTACCTACGCATGAGCCGCCAGGGCCAACAGCTCCGCAACCTTCGGATGGACGACCTTGCCTTCATGGGTCACCAGCGCTTCGCGAATGATCTGGTCCTCGAGGTCCAGGCCCACCTGGCCTTCGCGAACCAGCAGCTTGGCCAGCGCGGCGATGTTCGCTGAGAGCATCTGGCTAGCGTGGTGGGGAATCAGCGACGGCAGATTTAGCGGCCCGAGAATCGTTACCCCGTTGTGGACCACCGTCTCGCCGGGCCGAGTCAGTTCGCAGTTGCCGCCCCGCTCCGCCGCGATATCGACGATCACCGATCCCGGTTGCATCGCCGCCACCATTTCGGCCGTGATGAGGATGGGCGATTTACGGCCTGGTACCGCCGCCGTGGTAATCACCACGTCCTGATCGCGCAGTGTTTCGGTGAGCAGTTCGCGCTGGCGGCGATAGAACTCTTCGTCCATGGCCTTTGCATAGCCGCCTTTGTCCTCCGACGATGCGGCATCGACATCGAGCATCACGAACTTGGCG
>Ga0206998_1102_pt1 | contig 22056 bp, 18 predicted proteins | sample Alteio_BWMinCont_FD_153309 | JGI IMG/M metagenome (GOLD analysis project Ga0206998, IMG submission 153309) | Enriched cells from forest soil in Barre Woods Harvard Forest LTER site, Petersham, Massachusetts, United States -... | ecosystem: Environmental > Terrestrial > Soil > Temperate forest >... | reverse complement strand
ACCATGGACCCGGTAAAAACAGCGTGTGCTGCGGACCGACGGACCAGACCCTGCCCAGCGGAATCCCATTCACCCACACAAAGCCCTTCGTGAACCCGCGAGTGTCGAGAAATGTATCGTCAGAAGCATTCGCATCGAATGAGCCGCGATAGAAGCAGGGTCCGCTGCAGGGCTCTTTCGTCCAGTGCAGATTGGCTGTATCGCTCATCGGAAGAGGATAGATGTCCCACCCCTTCAGCTCGACGCCTGCCAGCTTCGCGCTGCCGAGGATGCCTTTGCGCTCCCCGAGCAGCGCCTTTGAGAAATTGACGCGGCCCGTATTCTCCACCAGCAAATCCAGCCGGTCGCCCTTCTTTACCATCACCGAAACCCGATCCTGCTGCAGTCGGCGATCGATCGTACCCACGAGTTTGCCATCGACATACACCTGCCCATAATCGTGCAGGCCATCCAGCACCAGTTCGCCGTTGCCATCAGACGGGACTGTGGTGCGATACAAAATGTAGCCATAAGCCTGATCGAGGTCCTCCATCGAAAGCAATTCCTCCGAATGCACCGGCTTCGGCAGGTTGTCCCACAACGATGCGCTCGACGTGAGTTGGAACGTTGGGACCGCCACTGCTGTCGGAGCAGGAGGTATCTCTGGCAGCGTGTTGCCCGTGACTTTCGCAATTACCTCGCGAAACTTCAGATATTTCTCCGTGGGCTGTCCGCTCTCGCTTAAAGGAGCGTTGTAGTCATAACTGGTCACGTCTGGCTCATAGTTGTGGCCGTTTGAGTTGGCTCCGTTCATCCAGCCGAAGCTCGTGCCTCCGTGAAACATGTACACGCTGATTGAATAGCCCTGGCGCAGAATCCATTCAAGTTCAGCGGCTTCTTTGTTTGCACCAGTCACATGATGCTTATCGCCCCAATGGTCAAACCACCCGGCCCAGTATTCACCGGTCATGAATGGTCCTTGTGGTCTCAGGGAGCGCAGCTTCGCGAATCCGCTCTTCGCTTCACCGGGACCAAAGTTTATAACCGCAGGCAGTTCTGGCAGCGAGCCGTTTGGCACCTGCTCGGGACCGTCGGCCGTGTAAAGCATCGCCTTCGTGAAGCCGGCCTCTTCGATCGCCTGCTTGATTTGCTCCATATACGCGTGATCGCTGCCGAACGATCCGTATTCGTTCTCCACCTGCACCGCGATAATCGGTCCACCATTTTCGATCTGCAGAGGCGCAAGCTCCTGACCAAGCCGCTTGAGCCACGTCTTTGCCGACGCCATGAATTTGGGATCGCTGCTGCGCACGACAATCCCTTTTTGCTTCAACAGCCACGCCGGATAGCCGCCCCACTCCCACTCTGCGCACGCATACGGGCCGGGCCGCAGGATCACGTAAAGCCCTTCCTGCTGCGCTTCGCGTATAAACTCCGCCACATCGTATTGGCCTGAAAAGTCGTACGCGCCGGGCTGTCGCTCATGCACGTTCCAGAAGACGTAGGTTGTGACTGTGTTCAACCCCATTGCCTTTGCCATTCTTAGCCGCTGCCGCCAATACGCGCGCGGAACGCGCGCATAGTGCATCTCTCCGGAGATGATCTGGAACGGCTTGCCATTAAGCGCGAAGTGATCGCCCTGCACTCCAAATGTGGGCCCCGATGCGTGTCCCAATCCCGGCTGTTCCTGGCCGATCGCGATCAAGCCAGTCATTGCAATCAGCCCGGCAATCAAGCAGCCGGTACGCAAAATTACACGGAGACGCTTTCTCATCTTTCTCTCCAGCCAATAGCGACAGGCATTAAGTCCTGAGACGATGACCATCTTACCGGCTTGCCCCGGTAACAGATCCGAAGAAAGCACCTCGCATCGCAGCATGTGGTGTTCTCTGGCAGCCAAATTGGACCGGCTAAGCACCTCCTTGTGACATGCCGTAGCATCGGATCAGGCCCATGCTGACCATCAAGCCAGCCGCGACCCCCGACACCATCGCCGAGCCACCAGCGCGCCTGCCGCCTAACTCCGGATGGTGGCCGCAGCTCGTCTCACTCGTGCGCTATCTCGCCCAGACCGAAGTGCACACCTACGCCTTCAGCGTCGCCGCCAACGCTATCCTCTCTCTGTTCCCGTTCATTGTGATGACCTGGACCATCGAGCGCCATGTTTTCCATTCGCCTGCGATGGAGGCCGTCCTCGGCGACATGCTCCGCTACTTCCTGCCCGCGCACCAGGACTTCGTAGTCAAGAACATGGGCCTTCTCGCCCACGCCCGCGGCAGAGTTCAGATCATCTCCGTCATCACGCTGCTCATCTCCACCAGCGGAGTCTTCCTGCCCCTCGAAATCGCCCTCAACCGCGTCTGGGGAGTCACTAAAAACCGCTCCTACCTCATGAACGCCGTTATCTCCCTCAGCCTCGCGTTCTCCGTCGGCCTGCTGGCGCTCTTCTCCATCGCATTCACCACTGCGCAAAACCGCCTGCTTACCTGGCTCTTCCTCGGCCACACCCAGAACTTCATCTTTGGTGCCCTCGCCCACGCTGTTCTGCAGGTGTCGGCGGCCATCTTCAGCATTGGAATCTTCTTTCTCATCTACTGGATCCTCCCCAACCGCAAGCTTCCCGTCGCCTCGGTTCTTCCCACCGCCGTCGTCACCGGCCTGCTCTGGGAGCTCGCCAAGCGCATTTACATCCTCGTGCTCCCCTGGCTCGACCTGGAATCGGCCTACGGGCCGTTTTCGGTCTCCGTGAGCCTCATGATCTGGGCATTTCTCACCGGACTGATCCTGCTCGCCGGAGCCCAGATGTCTGCCACACGTTACACGCTCCGCCTCGCCCATCAGGCTGACCTCGAGGAACAGCGAAAGAGCAGGGAATAGGAACAGCCATTAGCCAATAGCCATTGCTGATTAGCAGTCGTCGGTGACTCACTTTGGGCGCCCCGGGGATCCAACGAGACTCTCCCTCGCCAGGACGATATCCGATATCCCGAAGCCCCTGATCGCTAATGGCTGTTGGCTAATGGCTGTTCCTCTTCATCTCCGCTAAACTCAACCAACAGATGGGACATTTTCGCAATTTCGAGATCAAGGTATTCCGGCGCCTGCGCCGTGATCCGCCCCGAAGCAAGATCCACCGCCTTGCATTCTGGCTCCTCATCTTCTACGTCGTCCTGGCCGTTGGACGAATCGTTCCCGGCAACGCGGGGTTATTTTTTCAGGGGCTCAGCAGTCTCACCCTTTTCGTTCTCGTTCTGTTGTGCATCCCGCTGCTCTGGCGATGGGTCTTTGGCCGCCTCCTCTGGAAGCTTCGCAACCGGCTCATCGTTACCTATCTCCTGATGGCTCTCACGCCAGTTGTCCTCTTCGTCTCGCTGGCGCTGATCCTGCTCTACGTCTTCTCCGGACAGTTCGCCATCTTTGCCGCAATCGCTGAAGTCGACGACGAACTGGCCCATATCGCGTCCACCAACCGAGCCTTCGATCTGCACGTGGCCCACGCTCTTCAACTTGATCCGAAGACCAGCTTGGTCGAGCTTCCCGAGGCGTCCGATACCTCCCCCGACCACGAGCATGTTGCCATGGAGGTCGCGGCCTTTGCTGATGGAAAGCCCGTCACCCTCGCACCCCCGATGGTCAACGCCACCACCATCACCCAGCCGCCGTCCTGGTCTTCAGCCCACTTCAGCGGTGTCGTGATCGATAAGGGCGAGCTCTACCTCCGCGCCATCGACAGCCACAGCCGCAACGGACACACCATCACCACCATCACCAGCCTGCCTCTGGGCAAGGAAAACGTAGGCCAGATCGCCCGCGGCCTGGGCACCGTCACTATCGTTCCCGACGTCGACATCGAAGAGGAACCCGATAGCCAGCAAGCGAAAAATAACCAGATCACGATTTCCGCCAAGCCCAGCGAGTCCGGCGTGAAAATCAACGGCCGTAGCATGGCCGCAGCCGAGGCTCGGCGTCACTCCGTCCGCGGCGGCATTCTGCCCGACGCGCAGCACTTCTACGACGTCGCCATCACTTTCTACGCCCCCCTTGAGACCACCGACTGGATCACCGGCAAGCCGCACACCACCTTCACCCACGTCACCTCCCGGCCATCGCTGCTCTACCAGCGCCTCTTCATCACCTCGCTCAAGATCGCTGCCGTCGTGCAGGACATGCTCATCGCCATCGCCGTTCTCTTTGGAATCCTCGAACTGGCGGCATTCATCATGGCCGTGCGCCTCAACCGCACCATCACGAAATCCATCCGCGATCTCTACGAAGCCACCACCGCCATCGACAACGGCGATCTCACCCACCGCATCCAGGTCACCCGGCACGATCAGCTTGCGGCGCTCAGCCGATCCTTCAACAGCATGACCGCATCCCTGGAACGCCTCCTCGAGGAGCAGCGCGAAAAGGAACGCCTCCAGAACGAGCTCGAAATCGCACAGGAGGTGCAGGCCAACCTCTTTCCCATGTCCAACGTCTCGCTGCCCATGCTCGAGCTCCACGGAGCCTGCTATCCGGCGCGCACCGTCAGCGGCGACTACTACGACTTCCTCGTCTTCGGAAACAGCGGACTCGGCCTTGCCCTCGGAGACATCAGCGGCAAGGGAATCTCAGCCGCGCTCCTCATGGCTACTCTGCACTCCGCAGTGCGCGCCTATCGCTTCGCCGGCATGGAGCTGATCAGTGCCGGCAACCTCGCCCTCGCCAGTTCACTCGACCCCCGCATCGGCGAAGCGGAGCTCGAGTGCGGAGAGCTCTTCGAGGAGCCCGGCAAGATCCTCGCTCTTCTTAACCGCCATCTCTATCGCAGCACCCAGCCCGAGAAATACGCGACGCTCTTCCTTGCCCATTACGAAGGCGTGCAGCAGCGCCTCGTCTACTCCGTGGGCGGCCACCTGCCGCCCCTGCTGCTGCGCGCCGACGACACCATCACCCGCCTCGAATGCGGAGGCACCGTCGTCGGCCTCATCGACAACATGAGCTATGAGCAGGGAACCGAGCAGCTATACCCGGGCGACATCCTCATCGCCTACAGTGATGGCGTCACCGAGCCCGAGAACGAATTCGGCGAATTCGGCGAAGAGCGCATGGTCGAAGTCGTGCGCCGCCATCGCCATCTCCCCCTCGATGCCATCTCCGAGCAGGTCATGCAATCCCTCCGCACCTGGATCGGCGGCCAGGAGCAGCCCGACGACATCACCCTTGTCCTCGCCCGCCAGCGCTGAGTCTGCCGCCGATTCGGCGCCTTAGTTTGGAAGCCCGGGGAAAAGTGTTGGCACCATCTGAAACGCGAATTCTTTGAACACGCGGACCGGGCGAGGCAGATAACGGTTGCCCAGATAAACCAGCCACAAGTTGAAGGTTTGGAAATGCCACTTTGGCATCACCTCAACAAGGCGTCCCTCGCGCATCAACTGCGGCTGCACGATCGGCGGAAGGTCGCCGATCCCCGTGCCCGCAAGCAGTGCTGTCACCAGACCCGCGTATTCGTTGATGGAGAGGTACGGCTGGAAGGTGAGAGTGTCCTTGTCTTTGCCATTTACATGCGCGAAACGCCACGTATTCTCCGGTTTCCAGAACGAGAACGCCAACAGCCGGTGCGCTGGCAGATCCCGCGGCGACTTCGGAGGCTTGCACTTCTGCACGTACGCGGGGCTTGCGACAAACTGATGCCGGTAGGTCAGGACTCTGCGCGCAACCAGCGATGAATCCTCGAGTTCCCGCACCCTGAACGAGAGATCCACTCCCTCTGCGATCTGATCGACAATCCGTTCGGTGATCAGCACCTGCACCCGGACGTTGGGATAGTACGCCTGGAATGTGCCAATCAGCGGCGCAAGAAGCGAGTCGGAGATGCTCGGTGGCGCGGAGAGCCGCAGTACGCCGGATACATCTGCCAGATGATTCGAGACAATGCCGTCCACCGCTTCGCTGAGCTCGGGGCTGTGCTGTGCATGCTGCAGAACCTCGGCGCCCACATCGGTAAGCCGCATGCTGCGCGTCGAGCGTTCCAGCAGACGAACCCCGAGCTGATCCTCCAGCTCTGCAATGCGGCGGCTCACCGTCGAGACCGGCATCTTCAGGCGTCGTGCCGCTCCTGAAAAGCTGTTCACCTCGACGACCTTCGCGAAAACCATGAGGGAATTGAGGTCCATCCTGTTTTCCCGATTATGGAAATCTGCTTTCCGTATTAGCCAGCTTATCGCGAATACAGGACAAGCCTATAGTCCATCTCGTACGCCCATTCCATCCCGAGGTCTCCGACAATGAATGCAGATGAAACAGGCAGTCGCCACTGCCCTTGCCGATTATGAGAAAGCCCTGAACGCTTCCAACACCGGTGCCGTCATGGAGCTCTACGCCCCGGACGGTGTCTTCATGCCGCAGCACTTTCCGTCCAGCATCGGAGCCGAAGCTGTTCGAAAGGCCTATGACGGCGTGTTCGCAGCAATTACCCTCACGGTGAAATTCAACATCGCGGAAGTGAAGCAGGTGTCTCCTGACTGGGCATTCGCCCGCACCAACTCAGCCGGAACGGTGAAGGTCAACGCAACCGGCGAGTCCAGCCCCGAAGCCAATCAGGAACTCTTCGTCTTTCAGAAAACCGCCGGCTCCTGGAAAATCGCGCGCTACTGCTTCTCCACAACCAATCCGCCAAAACGTTAACCGCACACTGAGGCGAACAAGGATAACCACTCATATCACCGAAAGAAAGAAAGGAGCCGAAAATGCCCGACATGAAAGCCGCAGTGATTTACAAAGCCGGCGGTCCCGAGGTTCTCAAACTAGAGAGACTCCCCATTCCGACGCCCAGGCCCGGCGAAGTACTGATCCGTGTCAAAGCCTTCGGCCTCAACCGCTCCGAACTCTTCACGCGTCAGGGTCACTCGTCCGGAGTCAAATTTCCGCGCGTACTCGGCATCGAAGCCGCCGGCCTTGTAGAGCAGGCGCCTGGGAACGAGTTCTCCAAAGGAACTGTCGTTGCGACCGCAATGGGCGGCATGGGAAGGGAGTTCGACGGCGGTTACGCCGAGTACACCTGTGCGCCTGCAAAGGGGATACAAGCTATCAAGACCCATCTCCCCTGGGAAACGCTCGGCGCCATTCCCGAGATGCTGCAAACTTCATGGGGCTCGCTCTTCAAGTCTCTTCGTCTCGAAAAGGGCGAGCGTCTCCTCATCCGCGGAGGCACGACCTCTGTCGGCCTTGCGGCGGCTGCCATTGCGAAGAATCACGGTGCCTTCGTCGCATCTACGACTCGCAACCCGGAACGCAATAAGTTGCTATTGGAAAGCGGCGCAGATCAGGTCTTCATCGACACCGGCTCGATCGCCGAACAGGTCGGGGAGGTCGGCCCCGGCGGTGTCGACAAGGTGCTTGAACTGATAGGCACCACCACCCTAAAGGATTCTCTCCTCTGCGCCAGGCAGGGTGGCATCGTCTGCATGACCGGCATCGTCGGCAACAAGTGGTCCTTCGATGATTTCGCTCCAATGGAGGCGATTCCGAGCGCAGTCTACATGACCAGCTATAACGGCAAATCTGAGGATTTCATGCGCACGCCGCTGGACGAACTGGCCCAGCAGATCGCAGCAGGAAAATTGCGCGTCCAGATCGGCAAAGTCTTTCACCTCGACGAGATCGTTGAGGCGCATCGCGTGATGGAAGAAAACAAAGCCGGCGGAAAGATTGTCGTGCTTACTTAGCGCCCAACAAGGCGGCCGGCGTGATACCGAATCAGCCCCGCTTGCACTAACAGAATCGCCGCGTCTCTAAGGCGCGGCGATTTTCATTCAACTCGAATTTGCTGATGCCCCGCCGAGCCTTACGGCTGCTCTACGGGCTTTTCTGCTGACGCTGCCGGTTTCTCACTGTCCAGAATGTGCAATTCTTTGCCCGGCTTGAAGCGCACAGCCTTACCCGGAGCAATGTTCACTTCGGCTCCGGTCCGGGGATTGCGGCCGATCCCTGTCTTCCGTGGCCGCACATTGAAGACGCCAAAACCGCGAAGTTCAATGCGGTCTCCGTTGGCCAGGGCTTTCTTGAGGCTCTCAAAAACGGTGTCGACTGCGGCCTCGGCTTTCACACGCGGCAAACCGGTGCGTTCGATTACGTGATGGATGATGTCTTGTTTAATCAATGCCTTCACCCCGAGACGCGGATAGATTTCGCCTACTTCAATGCTGGTGTGATGCTAGAAAGGTTTTTGCGCATTGTCAACGCGCGAAGCGTCTCGTAAGATGCAAGTTTTGAACCAACTAAACAAATGCCGGCCGGTCCGGACGGCACTTTTCCGCCCCATTTTCGCTTGGAAGCTGCGGAGAAGCGCCCGACGGCCGCGGCAGGGGAGTTTTCTTGTCGATTAAGAGCGACCGCTGGATTCGCGAACAGGCTTTAACCCGCGGAATGATTGCACCTTTCAGTGAAAAACAGGTCCGTGAGGGCGTGATTTCCTACGGCTTATCCTCCTACGGCTACGACCTCCGCGTATCCAACGAATTCAAGATCTTCACCAACGTAAACAGCGCCATCATCGACCCCAAGCAGTTTGACGAGCGCTCCTTCGTCTCCGTCGAGGCCGACTCCGTCATCGTCCCGCCCAATTCCTTTGCCCTGGCGCGTTCAATCGAATACTTCAAGATTCCCCGCGACGTCCTCACCATCTGCGTCGGCAAGTCCACCTATGCCCGTTGCGGCATTATCGTCAACGTCACTCCCTTCGAGCCCGAGTGGGAAGGCTTCGTGACCCTCGAAATCTCAAATACGACGCCCCTTCCGGCGCGCATCTACGCCAACGAGGGACTCTGCCAGATTCTCTTCTTCCAGTCCGACGAGCCATGCGAGATCAGCTACGCCGACAGGCGCGGGAAGTATCAAAAGCAGCAGGGAATCGTTTTGCCAAAGCTGTAGCCTGCTGTCTAAAGCCCGTGTTAAACCTTTAACGCTCGGTTTCTGGGTCCAGGCTGTAAGCTTATCTTTATCGATAAACCCATGCACTCTCTCCCCCATCGCCAGCGGCGGCTGCGCATCGGACTTATCGACTTCGAGCCGCTTCGCGTGGCCGGATTCGAGACCGTCTTTGATAACGTCTCGGACGTCGATGTGGTCGCAACCGACCTGCCCGGCGCGCTGGCCAGCAACGATTTCGGAATGGTGATCCTCGGCCTGCAAAACCCTGTCGAGTCCTTCGAACTGCTCGCCCGCCTCAAGGCGGCGCAGCCGAAACTAAAGCTCGTAGTCATGGGCGCGGAGAGCGACGAGGAGACCATCATCAGCGCCATCGCCGCCGGCGCCAAGGGCTATCTCGAAGAGACTGCAACGCCCGAGCAGGTCATACAGTGCATTGACGTGGTCGAGAGCGGCTCCATCTGGGCACCCCGCCGTGTTCTGTCGGTGTTCGTCGATCGCATGCTGCACGCCTCGGAGAAGCCCGTACTCCGCCACAACTTCAAGTTCACCGAGCGCGAGGGCGCCGTCCTTAAGCTGCTGGTCGCTGCCCGCTCCAATCGGGAGATCGCCGAAACCCTCGGCATCGAGGAACGGACTGTCAAGGCCTACGTAGCCCGCCTCATGCGAAAAGTGGGCGTGGAAAACCGTATTGCTCTCTCCATTCACGCCGCCAGCCGCTCTCTGGCCCCGGATGACGATAAAGCATAAATATTCGCCCTTTATTCGCCAGGTTACCTGCTTACTTTAGGCCACTGCACCAAGGTTACCTTGCGGGTTACTTTGGACAGTTGTACAACTGTTACTAGCAACAACGCAGATCTGGGGAACGGGGCTGCTGGGACAGGAGACTGAGCCACAGCCCCAATTTTTTCTCCTTCATCTGTCCGACCGTTCCCCCAGCCCCAACCTTTGCGCCGCCCGGTGCATCCATAGTAACTACCCCCTCGAAAGCATCTGGCGAAGTGCCGCAGTCTATTTGATGTGTGTGTAGGGTGGAACAATACTGCACACCTCCCGGCTTCTTGACAGGTCGGAAACGGCCCCGAATAAATAGAGTTGATAAATAGCCCTAAAAGTGTGTCCACAGGAGAAAGACCAATCATGAAGAAAATCCTCACCCTGCTCTGCGTTGCGGGAATAGCTGCGTCTGCCGTTGCCGCTACCGGCAAAGGCACCCTCGATGACAGGCTCGAAAGCTCCAGAGTCATCATCAATGAGATCATGAAGACCCCCGACCAGGGCATCCCCAATTCCATCATGAAGCAGGCCACCTGCGTTGCTGTGGTGCCCGGCCTCAAGAAAGCGGCCTTCATCGTTGGCGGCGACTACGGGCAGGGAGTCGTCACCTGTCGCACAGGCCACGGATGGAGCGCGCCGGCTTTCATTCGCATGGCAGGAGGATCCTTCGGGCTCCAGATCGGCGGTCAGGATACAGACCTCGTTCTCGTCGCCGTCAACGACCGCGGCATGCAGGATCTGCTTTCCAGCAAATTCAAGATCGGTGCTGACGCTGCCGCTGCGGCCGGTCCAGTCGGTCGCAACACGCAGGCGTCCACCAATCTGACCCTGAAGTCCGAGCTGCTCACCTACTCCCGCAGCCGGGGATTATTCGCTGGAATCGACCTGGACGGCACCGTCGTCAGCCAGAACACCGACGATACGAACACCTACTACGGCGCGCCCCACACCTTTGAGCAAATCCTCAAGGGCAACGTCCTGCCGCCCGACTCGTCGAAACCCTTCGTCCGCACCGTCGCTATGTACTTCCGCGACTCGCAGCAGTAGCACGATTTTCCAGCGGCATCACCGCCACGAAAGAAACGGCCCGCTCTATGCGGGCCGCTTTCGTTTGCCTCAGTCGTGAGGATCGGGCCGCGGTGTCCACCAGCCGCCCGGTTCCTCGACCAGCTTCTCTCCTTCCGCTGGCCCCCAGCTTCCCGGCTCGTAGACATGCGGCTTAGGACGATTTGCAAGTACCGGGTCGATAATCCGCCATGACTCCTCGACGTAGTCCTCGCGTGCAAACCACGTCTGGTTGCCTTCCATCGCGTCCTGTAGCAGCTCTTCGTAGGGAAGCAGTGTAACTTTCCCGCAGTCCTCTACTTCCATCTCCGTCTCGCATCCGCGCAGCCGCTCGCCGGGATCCTTCACAGACACCCCCAGCGCGATGTGCGAATCCGGGCTCAGGCGGAAGCGCATATAGTTTTGCGGCGGCACGTCTTCAGAAAACACCGGAGGCGTGGTGTGAAATTTTGCCACCACTTCGGTTGCAGTCAAAGGCAGCGATTTCCCGGTGCGGATGTAGAAGGGAACATCCCGCCAGCGCCACGAGTTGATATGCAGGCGCAGCGCCGCATACGTCTCGATCGTCGAGCCCGCTTTCACGCCCGGCTCATCTTGGTATCCCTTGAACTGCCCAAGGACAACATCTTCTGGCCGCAGCGTCTGAACACTCTTCAGTACTTTCACCCGCTCGTCGCGCAGCGCCTCGACGGTTGGCAGCGGAGGCGGTTCCATGGCAATGTTGCTCAGGATCTGCATCAGGTGGTTCTGCACCACATCGCGTATCGCGCCCACGCTGTCGTAGAAAGCACCGCGGCCCTGAATGCCGAACTCCTCCGCCATCGTAATCTGCACGCTCTCGATGTACTGCCGGTTCCATACTGGTTCGAGAAATGAATTCGCGAATCGGAAGAAGATCACATTCTGGACCGTGTTCTTGCCCAGGTAGTGGTCGATGCGGAAGAGATGTTCCTCGTCGAAGACGGTGTGGATCGTCTCGCTGAGCTCGTGGGCAGACGGTGCATCGTGACCAAAAGGCTTTTCGACCACCACGCGCGCTCCCTCCGCACAACCCGAGCTCTGCAGCTTCTCGATCACTTCAGCAAACAGGCTCGGAGGAATGGCAAGGTAGTGCAGCGGATGTTTCGCGTCGCCCAGCTCTTTCCGCAGCTGCTTGAAGGTCGCGTCATCGTTATAATCGCCGTCGATGTAGCAAAGTCGCCCAAGCAGATCCTTAAGGCCTTCAGGATCCGCGCCGCCATGCTTCTCCACACTGTCCGTGGCACGTGCTTTCAATTGATCGAGATTCCAGCCGGCCTTGGCAACTCCGATTACCGGCCCGTTCAGCTTCCCTCTCTTGGCCAGCCGTTGCAGCGACGGAAAAATCTGCTTATAGGCCAGGTCTCCAGTGGCTCCAAAAAACACCAATGCATCCGATTTGGACTGATCCATTCTCGAAAACCTTTCTTTGCTCAAAGCGAATTGTATCTACTCATTTGATTACAGGCGAAAGTTGCAGGGGCGTGAATTTTTGGGCGGACCGGCATGCTAACAGGAGAGGGCCGTAAAATTTGGCCCATGATTTTGAAGAAAGTGCTGCCGATCGCGATGCTCGGCATTCTCTGTGGAGGCGCTCTGTCCCAAAACAATCAGAAGACGCCCGATCAAAACGCATTCGACCGGATCGGCGAGCAGGTCGCGAACCAGCAGGCCGCTCCCGGCTTCTCTTTCCTCGTCTGGTCACACGGCAGCGTCGTCTTTGCCAAAGGATATGGCCTCGCCGACGTCGCCTCAAAGATACCCGTCACCCCCGACACGCGCTTCGCCGTGGGTTCAATCAGCAAACAGATCACCGCAGCCGCAATCCTCCTCCTCGCTCAGCAGAACAAGCTCTCCCTCGAAGACAAGCTCGCGAAATACCTGCCCCAGATGCCGAACGCCGTCACGATCACCTTGCGCATGCTTCTCAATCAGGACTCCGGCCTGCACAATTTCCCCAACACGCGCGAGCACAACTGGCCGACTTCCGGCACTATCCCTCCCGAAAAACTTATCGCCATCCTCAAGACCGACAAGCCCGACTTCGCCCCCGGCGAAAAGTGGGAGTACAGCAACACCAATTACGCGGTTCTCGCGTATGTCGTCTCTCGCGCCTCAGGAATCTCGTACCCCGACTTCCTCACCCGCAATATCTTCACACCGCTCGGCATGTCTTCCTCCGACAGCGGCTTCGCCTCGCAGGCAAATACCGCCACGCCCTACGAAGGCAGCCCCGGAAACTTCCGTCCCGCTGGACCCCGCATCAGCCTCGACCTCTTCTACGGAGCCGGCAGCGTCGTCTCTACCGCCCAGGACCTCGCCCGCTGGGACGCGGCACTCATCTCCAGCAAGCTCCTCAACGCCGATTCGATGCACGCCCTCTGGACCAACGGCACCCTCTCGAATGGTGAGCCAACGCATTACGCGATGGGATTTATAGCGACCTTTATCGGCTCGCATCGCGAAGTCTGGCACAACGGCTATTCTCCAAAAGCCGGAGGCTATTGCTACAACGCCATGTTTCCCGATGATCAGCTCGCCGTTATCGTTCTCTCCAACGCATCGCAGGACTCCTTCCGCGGCAAGCCCGAGCAGATCGTAAAAAGCGTGCTTGCCCTCTACGACCCGCGTATCTTGCAATAGACCTGGGACCTCTGAATCTGCCGCACAATCCCGCCCATCCAATCGACATGGGCCAGCAGACGATCATTCGCAAAGAGCTCCTGCGCGCAGCAGTAGGCCCGCGAAGCGTATCCACCGTCGATGTGAGAGAGATCGCCTTCGCCCCTGGACAACAGACCGGCCGGCACAGCCATCCGTGTCCCGTCGTCGGGTACATCGCCGAGGGAGCAGCTATCCTCGAGATCGAGGGCCGCGAGCCACAATCCCTTCCCACCGGCGCAGCCTTCCACGAACCCGCACAAACCGTCATCGCACGCTTCGACAACGCCTCACCGATCGAGCCGATGAAGTTCATCGCGTGCTACTTGCTCACCGCTGACGAACCCCTGATCGAAATGTTCCCCGAATCGTAACGCAGCAGTGCTGCTTCATCTGTTGCACCAACGACAACCATCCGCAGTCCCTTCTAATGGCTAATCCCTGCCCTTCGCCGTTTACACTAGCCTTTGTCGTCTTCAATGCGAGAAAGCCTGGAATTTGCCGTCGTATGGATCCTGGTCAAGCTACTCGGGGCAATCCCCCGCCGCTGGGCGCGAGCTGTGGGATCCGCCGTCGGTGCAGTGGCCTTTACGATCCTCGGCCGCCTGCGAAAAGTTGGCCTCACCAACCTTGAGCTCGCCTTTCCCGAAAGATCTGCCGCCGAACGCGAGCAAATCCTTCGCCGCCTCTATCGAAACCTCGGTTGGCTCCTCGCCGAGTTCTGCCAGATGCCGCGCTACACGCCCGACAATACCCGCTCCTTCATCCGCTACGAAGGACTAGAGCGCTACTTCGCCGCCCGCGATCGCGGCAAGGGCGTGCTCATCCTCACCGGCCACCTCGGCGCCTGGGAGCTCTCAAGCTACTACCACTCGCTCATGGGGCATCCCATGAGCATGGTCATTCGCCGCCTCGACAACGCGCGGGTCGACAAGCTCGTCAACGACATCCGCTGCCGGCACGGTAATCGAGTCCTTCACAAGGATGACTTCGCCCGCGGCCTGCTCGCTGCCATGCGTCAGGGAGAAACCGTCGGCATCCTCATGGATACCAACATGACGCCGCCCCAAGGCTCTTTCGTCCCGTTCTTCGGGCGCCTCGCCTGCACCGCAAACGGCATGGCCCGAGTCGCACTCAGAACCGGCGCTGCTGTCCTGCCCGGCTTCATGCTCTGGGAGGAGTCCGAACAGAAGTACGTCCTCCATTTCGGAGAAGCCATCGACCTCGTCTCCACCGGAAACGACGAGCAGGACGCCCTCGAAAACACCGCCCGTTTCACCGCCGTCATCGAAAACTGGATTCGCCGCTACCCGGACCAATGGCTCTGGGTCCACCGCCGCTGGAAGACTCGTCCCGAAGGCGAGCCTCCCGTCTACAGCTAGAATGAGTAGTTGGCTGCCCGGCAGCTTGCTCTGAGCAAAGCTGGAAGGGTCTCGATTTTGAGACGTGGGAATCGAAGTGACTGAGCCCTGCGCTCTGTGCTCTGAAAACTGATTTATGCGACTCATCCAACTTGCCGAGCTGCTAAAGGCCGAACTCAAGGGCGACGCCCCCGAGCATGAAGTCTCCGGTGTCGCCAGCGCCAAGAACGCCACCGCCGACTCCATCGTCTTTGCGCAGGACGCCGCCACATTCTACGAAGCACTCAACTCCGATGCCGCCGCTCTCATCGTCCCAGTCGCGATGGGAGAGGACGCCAACGTCCTCAAGCCTTTGCTGCTCGTCAAAAATCCCCGCCTCGCCTTCGCCCGTGCAGCCCAGCTGCTCCGCACCGAAGACGCCCACGCCTCCGTCCATCCCACCGCGGTCATCGACGGATCAGCCCTGCTCGCCCGCCGCGTCAGCGTCGGCCCTTACGCTGTCATCGAGCCTGAAGCAAAAATCGGCGAAGGCTCTACCATCGGCGCCGGAGCAGTCATCGGCCGCAGCGTCGTCATCGGCCGCGATTGCCGCATCCATCCCCGCGCTGTCGTTTACCCCTGCGTCGAGCTCGGCGACCACGTCATCGTCCACGCCGGAGCCGTCCTCGGCTCCGACGGCTTCGGCTACGTCCGCGACGACATCACTGGCGAATACATCCAGTTTCCCCAGCAGGGACGCCTCGTCATCGAAGACGGCGTCGAGATCGGCGCCAACACTACCATCGACCGCGGTGCCCTCGACGAGACCCGCATCTCCCGGGGCGTAAAAATCGACAACCTCGTCCACGTCGGTCACAACGTCCTCGTCGGCAGAGACGTCGTCATTGCCGCCCAGACCGGCATCTCCGGCTCGTGCACCATCGGCGATTACGCTATTATCGGCGGTCAGGTCGGCATCGGAGACCACGCCACCATCGGCACAGAGGTTATCCTCGGCTCCGGCTCCGGCGTCCTCACCCACAAAAAAGTCCACGGCCCCGGCATCGTCTTCTGGGGACGCCCCGCGCGCCCGCTCCGCCAGTACCTCAAAGAGCTCGCCGCTCTCGCCCGCCTCGCTCACGCACCCGAGAAACAAGGGGCCGCCAAGCCTGCGCCCAAAGAATCCGCGCCGAAAAAATCCGCACGCAAGAAGCCCGAGCACGAGAAAGACTAGCCATGGCCGTCATCGTCGTCGGAGGACACTCGCGCAGCATCGGCAAAACATCCGTCGTCGCCGGCCTCATCGCCCGCCTGCCTGAATTTCGCTGGACTGCCTTTAAGATCACCCAGTACGGACACGGCTTCTGCACCGCTGACGGCGCGCCCTGCGACTGCCAGACTGACGACCACACCATCGCCATCAGTGCCGAGCGCGACCCGGCCACCGGAACCGACAGCGCCCGCTTCCTCGCTGCCGGAGCGGTTCGCTCCCTGTGGGTCCGAACCCGCCAGGGCATGCTCGCCGAAGCCATGCCGCGCATCCGCAAGGAAATCGCCCTCGCCGAAAACGCCGGCGGCCATGTGATTCTGGAATCGAACAGCATCCTCCAGTTCCTGCGCCCCGATCTCTATCTCACCGTCCTCGACCACGCCACCGCCGACTTCAAAGATTCGGCCCGCCTCTACCTCGACCGCGCCGACGCCATCCTTCAGCGTGAATCCGGCCTCAGGCTAGAGCCCCGCTGGACCGGTGTCGCGGCTCGTCTCCTCGAAGGCAAACCCCGCTTCGTCATCGCCCCGCCCGACTACATGACCAACGCCCTCGCCGCCTTTGTGCGCGCCCGGCTTACCGCTGCGCAATCTGTCGCCCGCTAAAATCCTCGATTCCCTTTGTCTCCGTGTGATAAAACGTGTGCGTTCCTCCACGTGCCTTACCCGGCACGCAAACCCACGGGAGTGACTCACTATGACAATGAAATCAACCTGCCTCGGCCTGCTGTCCGCTCTGGCTCTCTGTTGCCTCGCAGGCGCCGCGGCAACAGCTCAGGACATGCCCGCCAACCCGCCCGTCAAGATGGGACTCTGGGAATCAACCATCGTCAGTAACATCGGCGGTCTCACCATTCCGCCCGACGTAGCCGCCCGGCTCCAGGCTATGGGGCGGCCCGTGCCCGGAGGCCCCCATACCACCGTCACGCAGTCCTGCATGACGAAAGATGAATGGGCCAAGGCCTTCGAGAAGATGAATAACAACGAAAACAAGTGCACCTATACCAATCGCACGATAACTGCGCAAAAGATCAGCTTCGATATGAGCTGCGCTTCAGAGCGCGGCAACGTGTTCACCGGCCATTTCGAGATGCTCATCGACGACGACGAACATAGCCACGGCACGGCGCACATGAAGGGCACAATGGGCCAGAACGCTCAGCCCATGACAATCGACACCACGCTAACGTCACATTATCTGGCTGCTGATTGTGGAGAAGTGAAGCCCGGCGACGACAAGGTCATCAAGAACCAGTAGCCCGGAGGTCCTGGACCGGAACAAATGAGGGTGGGCAAGCGATAATCCGTTTCAGCCCATCTGAACCCTGAGTGTTTCAGTCCTGCGTCCGTTCTAGTGGCTAATGGCTGCCTTTACTTCGGCGGGCTCAGTGGCGCAAACGGCTCCCGTTCCATCGAGCCATTTCGCCGCTTCACCAGCAGCGCAACCTTGCCTTCGGCTTCTTCCAGTTGCTTCTTGCATTCGGCGGAGAGCCTTACGCCCTCCTCAAAGATCCGCACCGAATCCTCCAGCGGCAGATCGCCCCGTTCCAGTTGAGCAACGATCGTCTCCAGCTGCTTCAGCGACTCCTCAAACGTTGCCAACTGCCGCTCCTTCAATCGACATCGCAGGTGCTGCCTGCTCCTTAGGGTGGTCCAACACGCCGGCAATCACATCCGCTGCAAGTGCATAGCGCCCGAACGGCGCGCTGACCTGCACGCCCTGAACCATCGACTGCGCCGCCGCGAGCATCTCCTGCGCAATTTTCACACCCTCCGCCCGCGCCAGGTCCGGCGTCGACGCCGCCTGCATGCGCAGCAGAATCGTGTCCGGCACGCTCACCCGCAGATCGTTCTTCATGAACTCCGCGTTGCGCAGGCTGGTCAGCGGCCATATCCCCGCAATCACCGGAATCCGGAATCCCTCAATCCGCTTCAGGAACATCTCCAGTATCCGCAGGTCGAAGACCGGCTGCGTAATCGCATACTCCGCGCCCGCCTCCACCTTGTACGCAAATCTGCGAATCTCGTTATCGATATCTGGCACGCCTGGATTCGCCGCGCACGCAATCGTGAATCCCGTCGACGCCCCGATCGGATTGCCGCCGATATCGAGGCCATGATTCAGCCGGTTCACAATGTTCACCAGTCCAATCGCGTCCACATCGAACACCGCGGTCGCGTCAGGATAATTCCCCAGCTTCGGCGGATCGCCCGTCAGGCACAAAATATTCTTCAGCCCGATCGACGACGCCCCTAACAAATCGCTCTGAATACTCAGCACATTCCGGTCCCTGCACGTGTAGTGCAGGATCGTCTCGATCCCCGTCTTCTGCTGGATCTGGATGCACAAGCTCTGTGCGCTCATGCGCGCTGACGCACGCGGCGAGTCCGGCACATTGATCGCATGAATGCCGCGTTTCACCAGTAGCGCCGCGCCTTCAAGTTCCTTTGCGGCGTCGATGCCGCGAGGCGGCACAATCTCCACCATCGTCACGAAGGCGCCGTCATGAATCAGCCGCCCGATCTTCGATCGCTGCTCAATCGGCGCCGGAGGCGTCTCCGTCACAATCGGCTCCCGCGCCGTCACCGGCTTGGCCGTCTTCTGCGCTTCTACCGCGCGCAGCGCCGACTTCATCGCGCGCACGTGGTTCGGCGTCGTTCCGCAGCAGCCGCCGATAAACTGCGCGCCCGCCTTCAGAAACTTGCGCGCAAAGCTGGCCATGTACTCCGGCGAGCACAGGTAGATATTCCGCCCGTCCACCGCCCGCGGCATGCCTGCGTTCGGCATCGACACCAGTGGAAGGCTCGTCGCCGCTGCTACCCGCTCCAGCGCCGTAAGCACCGTCGCCGGCCCCGTGCTACAGTTCACGCCGATACCGTCCACGCCCCACGACGTGAGCCTCGTCGCCGCCACTTCCGGCGAAGACCCGTCCAGGCAGTTCGCCTCTTCATCCACCGTAATCAGCGCCAGTATCGGCAGATGCGGTGCGACTTCCTGCGCCGCCTTGATCGCCTGCTCGGCCTCATTGAGCGCCACAATCGTCTCAATCGCCAGCAGGTCCACGCCCACTCCGGGGCCACCCGCCGCCAGTCCTTTGATCTGCTCCGCGAAAGCGTGGCGCGCTTCATCCAGGCCCGTCTTGCCCAGCGGCTCGAGATGGATCCCCAGCGGACCGATCGATCCGGCCACCCATGCCTTACCCGCCTGCTTGTCATTGAGCTGTTCGACCGCCTGTCGCGCCAGATGTGCGCCCGCCTGGTTGATCTCGAAAACCTGGTCCTGAAACCCGTATCGCAGCAGCCGGTACGAGTTCGCGCCAAAGGTATTCGTCTCGATCAGCTCAGCGCCCGCCTGCAGATAGTCCTCGTGCACCGAGCGCACCAGGTCCGGCTGCGAAAGGTTCAGTTCATCGAAGCAGCGATTGATGAAGACGCCGCGCGCGTAGAGGGTGGTACCCATCGCGCCATCGCAAAGAATGGTGCGGCCTGCAAACATTTCCTGTATGCGGTCGGTCATAGAGAAGGCGCCTGTTTAGCATGGTATGACACTCATTCCGCGATTGCCACTAATGCTATTCGCTTTGCTATACTTGGGTTTCCCACGCACGGTGAGGTTTTGAGTTTTGAACAAAAGAAGTCGACTGGTTTTCTGGTGTGTCTCCATCCTGTGTCTTGCTGTATCGCCCCTGCTCACCTCATGCGGTAAGAATTTCTATTTCGCCGGCCGCAATCTTCCTCCCAGCAAGGTTCTAAATCGCGTCCTCATCGCCGAGCAGAACCCCAGCGTGCTCACCGAGGGAGCTCTGCCCTTCGTCGACGCCTACTACGACATCCGCCACCCCTACAACAATCCCAACACCACCTTCTCCATCTCGGGCTTCTCCGGCAAACTTCCCCTCACCATTCAGAACATGCCCGAAGAGCAGGTGGGCTTTGTCTACTCGGTTGGCGACGGCAGCTTTACAAGCGTCAACTACGCAACAGAAGCCGGGGGCACCGCGATCGGAATTTCCGCCGGCCTCGCGTCCAGCGTCTTCATCGACCGTCCCCGCAAGTACGTCTATGCGGCCAATGAACAGACGCACATTCTCTCTGCCGTCGATCTTCAGGCCAACAAGACCTACCTCCTGAATCTGCCCAACGTCTATCGCGTTTCCGTGAATCCCGGCGGCACCATCGCCCTCGCTTTCGTGCAGAACTCCACCCAGGCAGCCGGCACCTATTCCTGCATCGGCGCCAATCCCAGCGACAATCCCGCACAGGATCCCAACGCGGTTCCTCCCGTCTCCTGCACCGCTCCTGCCGGCCAGTTCGCCGTCTACAGCGTTGTGCATCTTGACTCAGTCCAGCAGACGGCCGCGGCTAACAACCCGAATTACCTCGGCGCACAGGATTGCGAGCCGCAGAACCTGCCTCAGTACTGCGTCTTCCCGGTCAGCACCGGACCCTCCGCCACCTTCGATCACCCCATCAAGGCCGTGTTCTCGCCAGACGGCTCCACCGTCTACGTGCTCAACTGCGGCCCTGAGTGCGGTGGCACGACCTCCGGCGTTACCGTCATCCCCATCACCACCAGCGCTCTCAATCAGAATTCGGTCGGAGCCAGCGGCATCAACCTCATCGCTCAGAGCAACATTGCCGTCCCCGGAGGATCGACCAACGCCATCTTTAATGGCAACACGATGTACGTGGCCGGCCAGTGCTTCGCAGGTCCGAATCTCACCTGCGCAACCAGCGGCACGGGCGACGGTCTCTTCGTCGGGCAGCTTTCCATACTGGACCCCCAGAGCGGGCAGATCTCCGGGCCATATGCCATCAGCGACGGATCCCACACCAAGATGGCTTTCGGCGACGACAGCAGCCTCTGGGTTGGCTCAACGCAATGCCAGGCCGGCGAGCACTACAAGCTCAACCAGGCCGGCCAGGGCACGCAGTACGGATGCCTCACCCTGTTCAACACCTCCAACAACTCCGCGCTCATCGACTCCTATAAGGGAGACGACACCGGCATCGCCCCCGTCACCGGGCTGCATAAGACCTACACCGCCGAAGGCGGCCAGGTTCACATTTACAACACCGCCGACGGCACCGAGCGCGACAACTCCAACGTCACCGTCCCCGGAACCGCCATCGACGTCGCCTACATGGACGCGACCAGCGACGGCGACAACACGGATTACTAGCGTCTGCTTGAACAGAAACGCTGTCATCCTGACCGAAGTTTGGCGCTCTGCGCCAAACGAAGTCGAAGGACCTGCTGTCCCCTTAATTGCTGATCTTTATGGCTGATCCCGGCCCCGTTGACATTCTCGCCATTGCCGCCCACCGCGACGACGTGGAGCAGACCTGCGGAGGCACTCTGCTCAGGATGCGCTCGCTGGGCATGACCACCGCCATCCTCGACCTCACGCGCGGAGAATCCGGCACCCGCGGAACCGCCGAGGAGCGCGCCGCCGAAGCCAGCGAAGCCGCTGCGATCCTGGGCGTCACCTGGCGCGATGCCCTCGATATCCCCGACGGCCGCGTCGAGAACACCTGGGAGAACCGCCTCAAGATCGTCGCAGTCCTGCGCCGCCTGCGTCCCCGCGTCGTCATCCTGCCCTACGGATCAGGCCGCCACCCGGACCACTACAACACCGCCACACTCGGCTACGAAGCCTGCTTCCTCAGCGGCCTCGCCAAACTCGATCTTGGCGCGACGGAAACAGGCAAGACCGAAAACGGCGCGGAGCGGGTGTCGCCGTGCGCGGAGCACTCCCACAGACCTTTCAAGATCGTCTACGCCAGCCTCTATGCCGACGTCCGCCCCAGCTTAGTCGTCGACATCACGCCGTTCATCGAGGATCGTCACCGCGCGCTCATGGCCTATCGTTCGCAATATGCCAACCAGCAGCAGGGAAGCGGGCTTTTTGTTCCCGAGGAAGAGATCCGCGAGCGCACCTTCTCGGTCGCGCGGCACTACGGGCTGCTCGCCGGTGTCCGCTACGCCGAGCCTTTCGTTCAGAAGGAAATCGGCCTGGTCGACGACCTCACC
>Ga0206998_1101_pt1 | contig 22114 bp, 16 predicted proteins | sample Alteio_BWMinCont_FD_153309 | JGI IMG/M metagenome (GOLD analysis project Ga0206998, IMG submission 153309) | Enriched cells from forest soil in Barre Woods Harvard Forest LTER site, Petersham, Massachusetts, United States -... | ecosystem: Environmental > Terrestrial > Soil > Temperate forest >... | reverse complement strand
CTGAATCGTACGCAGGTCTGTTCCCGCCTCCAGCAGGTGGGTCGCCCAGCTATGGCGTAGGGTGTGAGGCGTTACATGCTTCTTGATACGCGCATAGCGGGCGGCTTCTGTACAGGCGTACCAGACGGTCTTATCTGAAATGGGCCTTTCCGTGCCGCGCTTGTGCGTGCCGCTGGGAAAAAGATAGGTGCGAGGCTTCTTCCAGCGCCAGTACTCGCGCAGCGTCTCCAGCAGAGCCGGGCTGAGTGGGAGATCGCGACCGCCGCCACCCTTGCCGCGTTCCACCCGGATCATCATGCGCCGGCTGTCGATGTCGCTCACCTTGAGCAGCGATACTTCTGTGCGCCGCATGCCCGTGCCGTAGAGCGTCATCAGCAGAGTGCGTTGCATGAGGTTGCCGGCGGCTTCGATAAGCCCCGCGACCTCATCCAGGCTGAGCACCGTGGGTAGTCGACGCCGGTCCTTCGAGTCCTTCGGGTATGGCAACTCCTCCCAGAACTCGCGCCGCTTGAGAGTGCGCACGAAAAAGAACCGCAACGCGGCTACGCGCGCCACCACACTTCCCACCGCCAGCTTGCGCTCCGTGAGCAGATAGGCCTGATAGCTCCTGAGGTCGTCTGGTCTCAGCTTGTCGGGGGCGTTTCCAAAGTGTTTAGCGAACTGCTCAACGGCTTGAAGATAGCCACGGATCGTGGACGGTGAGTAGTTGCGCCGCTGGAGTTCTTCCAGCATCTGCTTGCGTAAGTTGGTCACAAGGATCTCCTTCCTTGTGAATCAACCTACCGCAGCCACCGCCGCTCATGGCTGCACGTCAAGGCAGTGTCCGCCGCGCCAGCGGCTTCGTTCTTGTCGGCATTCCGGACATTTCGACCCCCAATTCCGCGAAAGTTCCGTATGGCCGGTAATACGTCCAGAACGCCGGATTCGCGGCGAGTCTTTGCATCCGGTTTCAGATCTATGCGTCCGTGGTTGGACAGAGCAAGACATCGCCCTCGTCCCGGGAACCGTGTTCCGCTCTCAACTCAGTTGGCGGCCCACGGCCTCGCGATTCTTTGGCTCCCACCGCCTGACAAATTCGCCCAGAGAATGGGGCTGCAAGGTCGTCGATCTCTCCTTGACCAAATAGGAGAGACGGGAGTACTCTCCTATCTCGAATAGGAGAGCAAAATGGGGAAGCAGATCGAATTGCCGCAGGGTGCACTGGAGATGCTTATCCTCAAGTCCATCTCCCTTGGTTCTCTGCACGGATACGGCATCCTGCTTCGCATCCAGCAAATCTCCGGAGAGCGTCTGGAGATACTGCAAGGCTCGTTCTACACCGCTATTTATCGCCTTGAGCGCCGCGGTTGGATTGAAGGCGAATGGGGCGAGTCCGAAAATAACCGCCGCGCCAAATACTACCACCTCACCGCTGCCGGAAAACGCCAGTTGAAGGAAGAAGCGGCGAAGTGGTCGGACATGGCCGACGTGATCGCCGCGATTCTTCAGACAAAACCGGAGGAGATATGAGCACCTTTGCCACACTTCGTTGCTGGTGGCGAGCCATCGCTCACCGCTCTCGCGTCAGCCGCGAAGTGGAGCAGGAGTTCCGGTTCCACATCGACGTGTACGCAAATGATCTGGTCCGTCAGGGCATGCCACCTGCAGAAGCTGAACGCAAGGCGCGCATCGATCTTGGCCAGCCTGATGTGCAGGGTGAAAAATACAGAACCGCAATCGGCCTCCGCGCCTGGGATGAAGTCTGGGCCGACCTCCGTTACGGAATACGCGGCTTGCTGCGCAATCCGAGCTTCGCCACTGTGGCTATCGTGTCGCTGGCGCTTTCTATAGGCATGGCGACGGCGATGTTCTCGCTTGTTCATGCCGTTCTGCTTGACGTCTATCCCTACGCGGATAGCGATCGCACGGTGAATCCAATCGTCTTCGATCCAGCGCATCCCAACGACTGGGATTGGTTCGTCCTAAACCGCGCTCAATTCCGCACATATCGCAGCAGCCCTATGTTCGAGGACGTACTCGGCCAGGCGAATTTCACCGTGCAGCTACAACAGGACGACGGTGAATCGCAGGCGCTGATGGTTGCGCTCACTGCAAATGCCGCGCCGTTTCTTAAAGTAAAGCCGCTCATCGGACGTGGCCTGCAACCTTCCGATGGCGATTACGGTGACCCGGCGCCCAACATCGCCGTCCTCGGTTACAGATTCTGGTTGAAACAATTCGGCGGAGACGCTTCGGTCCTTGGCCGAAAACTGACCTTCAGCACCGGAATACTTGGCCAAAAGGCTCAACCCGTCACCATTGTCGGCGTCATGCCCGAACGCTTTACGCTGGGCGGTCCACCCGACTTCTATATTCCGATGTCGCAAGTCACATTTCCCGACGTGCGCATCATACCCTTCGCAAAGCTCAAGCGCGGGGTCACCCCACAGCAGGCCAGCACTGCCGTAGACCCAATGGTGCATGAATTCGCCAGGCAGGACTCGCGGATGTATCCGAAAGTCTTCGAGACCCGTCTGCAGCCGCTCATCAAAGGCTTCACCGATCGCTCGAAATTTGTTCGCAGCCTGCCGATCCTGTTCCTCGCCGTCGCCATGCTGCTCCTGATCGGTTGCGCCAACTGCTCCATCCTGTTGCTCGCGCGCGGCACCGCCCGCACTCACGAATTCGCACTTCGCGCAGCAATCGGTGCGTCACCCTTCCGTCTTGTGCGGCAGCTTCTCGTCGAATGCCTGGTCATATCTCTGCTCGGATCGTGCCTCGGCGTCATACTTTCCTATTTTCTCGCCCGGCTTCCCCTGCAACTCGCCGACAATCTCTTCCCAACCGAAAGCGTCATGCGCGTAGACGTCTCCGTCTTGGCATTCTCGGTAGTTGTGGCTACTGCTGCCGGCATGCTCTTTGGACTATGGCCTGCCCTCCGTTTCTCGCGCCCGCAGATCGCGCAGGCTCTGCAGAAGAGCAGCCGCAGAACCGCAACTCGTAGCGGTCAGGCATCGCTGCGCCGCCTGATCGGAGGGCAAATTACCCTTACCTTCATCCTGCTGGCCATCGCTGGAGCGGCGGTCACCGGCTTCATTCGTCTCACACGCACTCCTCTCGGCTATGAGCCCACAAATACCACCTACGCTGTCGGTATCTCCCCTCAGGCCGACACCAAGAACTGGGCAGACCGCGTCGCCAGAAACCTGCATATGCGTGATGCCGTCGCCGCGATTCCTGGAGTTATCTCCGTATCCACGACCGAGGACTTTCCTCCCGGGACCGCCGATGACCGCTTTCCTCCTTTTCAGATCGTCGGCGACCCCGCGAATCAGGCTACGACCGCACGTCAATCCCGCGTGGACGCCGACTACTTTTCCGTCCTCCAGATACCGCTCGTCTCCGGACGCATTTGGACTGAAGAGGAAGGCCGCCTCGGACTTCCTCTGGCCGTCGTCAATCAGGCCTTCGTCCGCAAGTATTCTCCGAATCGGAGTATCCTCGGCAGAACCATCCGACTCACCGAGATTGTGCAGGAGGCCGTCACATATGGAGCCCTACGCTCGCCCGCCTTCACCGGCGATGAGGTACAGGTCGTCGGAGTCACGGCGGATGTCGTCAACGGTGGCCTCGGCCGGCCGGTGCTGCCGAATATCTATATCAACATCGACACTCTGTTCTTGGGATCACCTGCTCTCCTGCTGCGCACACAGGGCGATCCCTCGCAATACACCGCCACGTTGAGGCACACCTTGCACGAGGCCGGAGCCAAATACATCTATGTCAGCACTTATTCGCTCGAGGAGATGGTTAAACGCGACGAAACCTGGCGCCGGGAGCGGCTAACCGCTGTGCTCTTCGGCATCTTTGCCGTCGCCGCCCTCGCTCTGGCACTTGTCGGACTTTACAGCGTCGTCGCCTATCTGGTCGCGCAGCGCACTCAGGAGTTCGGCATTCGCATCGCCCTCGGTGCCACTCGGGGAAACATCCTGTGGCTCGTGCTTAGAGGCAATATTCGTGTGATCATTTCCGGGACAGCCATCGGCTTGATCCTGAGCCTGCTCGTAAGGCGCGAATCCGAGCGCTGGCTTGAAGGCACTCCGCAAACTCCCGCCCTCATGTTCGGTGCTGCAGCCCTGCTGGTTCTTGTGGCCATCGTCGCTTGCTTGTCGCCGGCGGCACGTGCCGCAATGACGCAACCGAATGACGTCTTGCACGCTGAGTAGAATCGTACCGTCAATCTGATTGAAGCCAGGTCGTCGGCAATCCGGCCACGATGTCCTTAGTACCCGAAAACGCTCTTGTGTTGAGTAATGCCCGGTTTGTGGCCGATCCGGACATAACCCCGATTTTGAGTTTCGGTCGCGCATTGCTGAAGGCCACTGTGCAACGCTCCTGATGACGGTGAACCAGCGGACCCTGCATCGTTTATCTTGGCTTAGACAGGATTCACCATGATTGGAGCGCGTCGCACCTGGCTAGTGTGTGCGACATGTGCTTGAAAGTGGTTCTTGATCCCATTACCGAGACAGAGGTATGCATCCGAATCAATCGAAGCTCGAAAGTCGGGTTCATCGCGCAGGGGAAGCGGCTTTGTCTCGTCAACAATACGTCAGCCCAATCGACATGCTGTGTGGAATGGGCCTATTGGTATCTGCGCAAGTAGACTCCTGGAGGAAAGGGCAAGTCGACTTCCTGGAACAGATGATTCAAGGGAATCTCGAGAAGATTTCCTCGTCCATGGCGATATTTCGCCGCTGGGCAAGGGAGAAGGGACTCAAACCCAGCGAGACACAATACATGCGCCATTCTCGGACCGGGACCGTGGTTTTGCAATTTTCCAAGAGTGGAGACCCGGGGATTGAGAAGAGCTACCGCACGCATTTTGTATCGCCGGAGCTCTCCGAAAAGAAAGAGCAGCGCCTTCAAGAGAAACTTAACCGGTCTCCGAAGCCCGTTGTATTCCAGAACCTGCGCGAGGCCCATTGTTCGGAGTGCGGCGCGGAGATTGAGCAGGGTTCTTTTCTTTCTATGGAACTGGAACAGCCGCTCTGCCTTCAGTGCGCGCATCTCGACGATCTCGAGTTTCTTCCATCGGGCGACGCTGCATTGACGCGGCGCGCTTCCAAGTACAGTGGAAGAGTCGCCGTAGTCGTTCGCTTCAGCCGGTCACGCGGGCGTTACGAGAGGAAGGGCATCCTCGTCGAAAGGTCCGGCCTCGAGAAGGCGGAGCGAGAATGCCTGGAGGACGCCGACGAACGCGCCGTAGCGCGGGCACGTGGAGCCGAGCGGCGACAAAGACAGGATGTCGAATTGGCCGCTCAAATGATCAAGCAGATTGCGATGTTGTTCCCCGGATGTCCGGCAAGCGAGGTTGCGGACATCGCCGAGCACACCGCCCGAAGGGGAAGCGGCCGGGTGGGTCGCACAGAAGCTGGCAGGAATCTCGAGGAAAGTGCCCTGACTTTAGCGGTTGTCGCTGCAATTCGCCACAAACACACCGGGTATGACGAGTTATTGGCTAGTGGAGTGGATCGTGTTACCGCCCGCCAACGGATTGCAGGCATGGTTGAAGAGATTCTGGCGAGGTGGCGAATACGGGATTGCGGTAAGAACACGCATTGAAGGGCCGGTCCAGGCGAATTTACCGAAAACCCGACTTCACAGGCATTTCAGGGTTACGTCCGGGTTGCCGGTGATACGACCATGATCGCGGTGAAAGCTATTTCGTTATACTTTTGGCCTTCCGAACGGCCTCAAACAGTGCTCCAACTGTGAACTCCCTAACGGTCGGTTCAACCGCGTCGAACAATGAAGCGAATCTGAATGGAAATGGGTCCCAGCCCTCGGCATGAAATAGGTATTCATTCGGTCCCAAATTGAATGTTTCGCGCACTCCTATTGCCTCAGAGGCTAGCGTTACACCAAAACGCTTCTCTGTGGCTTCCAGCAGCTCGTTTCCGTCGTCGCCTGTCATGCCCAAATCGCGCTCGAATTGGGTCTCTGGCGAAATCTCTTTGCGATCGGAAACGTGCCAGTACTCGCGAATGAAGTTGGCGAACTCATCAAATGTTAGTTCATCCATGTTCTATGTCCGAATCGAGTGTACCTCCCGGTTTGTCGGCAACCCGGACATTACACCCGTTTTGGGATAACTTCTGGGTGGCCGGTGACTCGGGCTCAATCCGAGATCCATTTAAGTTAGCGGAGACGGGATATGGCCTATAATCCCGTTCCATGAAAGTTACGGTGCTGGTCCGTAAGAAATCCAGAAATGTCGAGGCGGTTAACCAAGCAGTGACCATCGCCAACCGGATTCAGCCTGAATTCGAATTCGACGTTGAACAGGTTAAGTGGCTTCCAAAGGGAGACAGCGAAGTCAAGCCAGGACAAGCTCTCAGGACGATTAAGGAGAATCATTCTGGCAGACCGATCGTCGCCGTGATCTCTCCACCCCTGAAGGGGAACTGGTTCGAATACTCGAGCCGGGGGCGAAATGTTGTTTCGACCGCTGATTGGGAAAGCCGATTCGCTCCGCCACCGCTACAGATTTACCTTCTCTTTCAGCTCGCGTATGCGAGCGCTGTGTTCACGGCGAACCTGTCACCTCCTCAACTTGGCCGGCGGATGGTCCACAATTGGTTTCGAGGATGCATATTCAATTCCACTGCCGGTCGGCGCAAATTTCTATCCGTTTTGATTGCAGGCTATTTGTGTGCCGATTGTGAGGCGCGGCTTTGCGAATGGGGCGTATCCGACAGAGCTCTAGACTCATCGGAGACTTGCTCTCCTACGTTCGTGACTTCGCCATTCGCAAACCACGCACTATTCCAACCTCCGTCTTTATCGGACACGGCAGACGCAAGGATTGGCAAAAAGTCAGAGACCACTTGACCAAAACGCATGGCCTCCACGTAGATGAGTTCAATGTGTCTCCAAGCGCCGGTGTTACCACCGTCGAACGTCTCACTCAGATGCTTGGGAGCGCGTGCTTTGCCATTCTCGTTATGACGGCCGAAGATTGGGGAGGAGGTGGAAAGCGCAAAGCCCGACAAAACGTAGTACATGAAATCGGCCTCTTTCAGGCAGGCTCGGATTTCAGCGGGCGATCATCTTGAAGGAGAAAGGTGCAGAGGAATTCTCGAATATCAATGGTTTGACCTACATATCCTTCAAGAAAGCAAAGATTGCAGAGACATTTGCCGAGATCGACAGAGCCCTTTTCCGGGAAAGGGTAATCGCGGCGTCCAATCCAACAACCAACTAGACGGAAATATCACCAGGCAGAACGCATCGACCAAGGATCATGGACCGCAGCGCACCACGCCAGTGCCATCGCTCCGGACGATGACGAGCTAGACAAAGTTGAAAAGGCGATTACTGTTGCCGTAACTTTGACGAACCAACTTTTCTACGATTACCTTTTGCTTGTCCATTCGGTGCCACTCAATGGCGACTTCTTCGGGTGTCCGACCGTAAGCCACAACGTTCCTGAAAGCATCTTCAACCGTGAAGAATCCACCAGCAGTCCGGGGCGGGCGAACAAAAAAGTGGGTGTTGTCCGCCATAGAAGTTCCCGGCTTATAGTAAGAAACATTGGCGAGATGACTGGTGTCGTTGGGCGGTGGGACACCTTGTTTCAATCTAAGCGAGTCAGACCAACCTTTGTTGAGAATGAGTAATTCTTGCATCAGATCGTTAGGGAAAAATCCAATCTCGATGCCCGCTTCGACGAGGGAAGAATGCCCATACACTGACTCATGTTTATCCGCCACACCATATACGACTCGTGCGACCTTGCTGGCGATCAGGCGTTCAGTGCAGGGCTTCTTCGGCGGCTTCCGTTCGGAGCAAGGCTCCAGCGTTGTATAGACAGTGCAACTGCTCAAATCGACGTTGTCCACATCGTCATTGATTTTCTTGAGAGCACAGAATTCGGCGTGCCTTCCTTCGCCTGTTTCGCCTCGGTATCCTCGAATGGCGGATAGGAGCATGGTGCTTCGAAGACACGAAACGAGAGCGTAGCCGGCGCATGATCAAACTCCAGAATTGGGTATTGGCTCTTTTGCGCAGGTTGGAGGAACGGTCGAAGCCAGCCGAACGCAACCCCGGAGGTCTGGTTTTCACGTCGAACCTAGGAGGTCCAATTCATGAGTCGAAGTTTGTCGCGCGGCACTTCAAACCCCTGCTTCGGTCAGCTGGTCTTCCGAACATCCGTCTGTACGATCTGCGCCACACGGCAGCTACCCTCGCCTTGGCTGCTGGCGTCTCGCCAAAGATCGTGAGCGAACAACTCGGGCACGCGTCGGTGGCATTTACGCTCGAGGTCTACTCGCACGTACTCCCTCACATGCAGGATACAGCCGCCATGAAGGTTGAAGCCCTGCTGATGGCTGCGTGAAATGTTTCGGAGCGATTGTCTGCGGGGTTCCAGACAATTGCTCCGACATCTCCATTGTTCGACGATCACTGCGATTTCGGCGACGACTTGCGAACGTTAACGTCCTTTATCATTCACCCTTTGGAGGGCAAGCCCGCATCAGAATTCTGACTCATCTGTCCGAGAAACCGGTTTTACGGCCATTTACCAAAGACACAAATCGACCGGAATACCTCGATGGTTGCGGGGGCAAGCCCCTGCAACCAGCGCACGCCTTAACCGCTCTTCTAAAACGGGCGACCTCTGATAATGCGTGACTTGCCTTGTTGTCGTCGGGTGACAAGTGGCTTACAGCTGATGCCTCGTGATAAGGCGCGTTTCCATCCTCCGTCACTCTCACGGGATTCCAATGAGCAGCCCACCGCTCATACCGATGGATTGTTGGTGGCCTCTGGCAAAGCTGTAGTCGTAAGCCGGTTCAAGGTACCAGCCGAGGCGGTGTTTGCCGGTTGGCCAGAACATGAAGTCCCCCGCTAGCTCACCAGCTATGGAGTTTGTCGTTTTCCCATTCTGCTTGAGGTAAATCCATTCGGGACCGATGCCCAGCATGAACTCTGCCTTCCGCGATATGGTCCATGGTTTCTTGAAGAGCAGGTCGGTGTCCCATTCCGTAGAATTACGCGTGTAGAAGGGTGACACGCCTGCCTCGAGTTCCAGCCAGTTCTCTATTGGTGTCACCTCCGCTGCAAAATTCGGCGCGAACGTCGCTGCACCTCCGCTGAGATTCCAGGTTGTCGCTGCGCCAAGCTCAAGGATGGCTACCGGGTCTTTGTCCTCGCTAGCGTCTTGCAGATGGCCGGAGGACGCCTTGGGAGGAGTCTGCCCATGAGCAGACACACCAGAAAACAGGAACAGGCACGCTCCAGCGAGCGCGAACACGCATATACGCATATGACGTCTCCAGCGTGAGGTCGTTTGTGTCTCGCCCAAGGGGACGGAGGCAACAAGCTAAGAGGAGACAGGAATGCGGGGCGGTCGAAATATGGCCGAGCGCGGCGTTGAAACAGGTGAAGGCGATTCTGGCCGAACACCCGTGGTCACACTATTCGCTAGATCGAGAACAGCACTCACATTCGGGAGCCCGTGAAACCCACAGCACCAGCAGATACCGTTACAGGTGTCCGGCATAGCGGGCAGCGGGTGGTTGACGAGCGATTGCGGCGAAGAAAAGGCCGCAGCAAATGGTCGGTCGCACAGATCACAGTGTGGCGAGTGAACTGCCGGGCATAACAGTACCGCGCACAACAGCCATGCGATAACACGGGCCGGGGCTGTCATTACGTGATCCATGCTTTTTAACGATAGCCCTCGACGCGGTAGACCACCAGAGGCACCTCAGAGGGTCATTGGCCAAACCCGTTCATATTGTTCAGCCGCTTCCCATGCGGTTGGGTAATCGTGCACCGCGGAAGCGAGGAGTACCTTGGCGCCCACGGAAGTCATCCGGACCTACGATCTCTCGTAGCGACGGAGCAGGCATAAATTACGCTGACATCAGGCATGCTGCCGAAGTCGCGGGACGAACTAAGCATTCGACTTTCATCAGGCTATTTAAAGTAAGGAGTGGCGGTCGAGGTAGTCATTGCGCTGGCAGCTGCCTCAACTTCTCGAGGTGCCAGCAACCGCGTCGAATTCAGAATGAATGTCAGCTCCGAGGCAACGTGAATAAACGCCGCAAACAGCGGATTGAGCAATCCCGCCGCCGCCAGCCCGATGCCGATCGCATCAACGATCAATGTGCCGTAAAAATTCTGGAAGATGATCGCACGGCATCGCCGTGCAATGCGAACCGTCTCTACGAATTTTTCGAGGTCGTTTCCAATCAGCACCACATCGGCGCTTTCGCGCGCGACATCCGTTCCGCTACCCATCGCGACTCCCACCGTGGCTTCAATCAGCGCGGGAGCATCGTTGATGCCGTCGCCCAGCATGGCCACCATTCGGCCCTGTTTTGTGTGGGCTGCTACCTCAAACGCTTTCTGTTCCGGCAGAAGATCGGCATGAAAATGAATAATCCCCATCTGATCCGCTACCGCTTCGGCAGCGGACTGCGTGTCACCCGTTAGAAGGATTACGCGCGTCTTCATCGCTTCCAAGGCCTTGACCGCAGATGCTGCGCCAGGGCGCACCCGGTCCTCGATTAAGATGACGCCATAAAAGCGATCCCCAACTGCTATGAGGACCGCCGTTCCCCGGAATGCCGGGCCTTGAGGAGGCACTTCCACTCCAAGAGCGAGTAGGTGCGCGCGATTGCCGACCGCGACACGCTCACCCTGCACCTGGGCCACAATTCCGCGCCCAACCTCGTAGCGGAAATCGCTGGAGTCGAAGACCGGTATCTTTTGCTCTTCGGCATAGCGGACAATTGCGCGTCCCAGCGGGTGCTCTGAACCATGCTCGGCGCTCGCCGCGGCCTGAAGCAGCGTGTGCTCAGATACGCCAGGTTCTGGCCGTACCTCGGCGACTGTCGGTTCCCCAAACGTGATGGTCCCAGTCTTATCCAGAAAGACCGTATCCAAGCGGCCCATCGCTTCAAGAAAGATCCCACCTTTAATGATCGAGCCTTGCCGCGCCGCACGCCCAATCGCTCCCAATATCGCCAGCGGAGTACCAGCCGCGATTCCGCAGGCTCCGGCCACAATCACGACAGAGATCGTAGACCGGATGTTGTGCGTAATAAGGAACGTGAGCATGGCGGCGCCGAGAGCGAAGTAAACCAGGTAGCCGGCCAATCGGTCGGCCGTCTTTTGAATGGGGGCGCGCGAATGCTCCGCCTTCTCGACCGCTTCAATGATCTTTCCGAAGGTCGTTTCTTTTCCTAAACGATCCGCGCGGACCTGGAGACTGCCGGCCTGATTGATGGTGCCCGCATACACTTCGCTGCCGGTCGTCTTTTCACTCGGCATCGGTTCGCCCGTAATCGCTGCCTGCTCCACAAACGAGTGGCCGCTCACCACCTGGCCATCGACGGGAATCCGGCTGCCGGGGCGAATCACGACAATCTCTCCGGGAAGTATCGTCTGTGTGGGCACTTCGACAGTCTGGCCATCTCGAAAGACGCTCGCCGTCTGCGGCAGAAAATCCAGCATGTCTTGAATGGCACGCCGTCCTCGGCCAACCGTGAGTCCTTCGAGGATTTCCGCGGCCAGCACGAAGGCTGTAATGACCAGCGCAGTGAAGAACTCGCCGATCGCCAGCGCGGAGACGAGCGCAATGGTCATCGAAAGCTCCATCGTCATGCGGCGCTCAGCGATGTTCTCGATTGCTTCTTTGAAGATCGGATAGCCGCCAATCAGCGTTGCCGCCAGTCCAACCACACTTACCTTGTGAAATGGCTCCCATAGGTGGAACCAGACTGCCGCTGCCGCGAGCGCCACGAAAACGACGCGCAGAACCTCGGTGAGTTCAACACCATGCTCGTGACTTTGTTCATGCCCATGTTCAGCATTGCCCTCTTCATGTGCCACGCCAGCAGGGGCTGTCAGGTGTTGTTCATGGTAGCGAGTCTCGTTCTCAAGGGTTACCTTCATGCCAACTCCAAATCTCTAGCTGAAATACCGTTTCACCACAGCGATCAGCTCATCCGCTGCCTCAAGCTGCGAGGGGAGCGTTTTGTGAGCCGGGTCAAGTACATGGAATCGCACGTGGCCTTCAATTAGTTCCGCCATCAGCCCATTGAGCGCACCCCGGCATGAAGCTACTAACTGCAGAATGTCCTCGCATTCGCTGTCTCCCTCAAGCGCCCTCTCAATAGCTTCGACTTGCCCTTTAATACGCCGGGCGCGGGAGAGCATCTTCGCCTTGTTCTTCGTGGTGTGGGACAAGATAATCCTCCATGGGGTGATTGAAGTATACCCCCCTACACTATAATCGGTAAGAACCGATCGGAGAGCTGAAGCCGTGCTGGAAACCAAACGCCGTGTGATCGGTCAGATGATCGTCTGCCAGGGGTGCTGCTGCGGAGCGACACACAAGGACCGTCCGGAAGTGCCTGCAGATTGGCTAAGAAATGAGTGGCGCAGGCGCGGGCTGCTGAAGCGCGTTCAGCTATCGATCAGCGGCTGCGTTGGGCCATGCGATGTCCCGAATGTCGTTGTTGTGAATTCCGAGACCGGCTCTCAATGGCTGGGCAGTATCACAGAATTCCACCAATACAAATCACTGGTCGACTGGGCAGTGCGGTCCATGGATGCTGGGTATCTTCTCGAACTACCGATGGAATTCAAAGGGCACATGATCCAGCCCTGGAGGTAACAGGATTTGATACGGGTGTTGTCAGCCTTCGCCTTCCTCTGCAAAGCTCGGAACTGCGGACGCATCGGATTCAATCTGCTGGTGGTCATATTTCTTGGTCCCTGCCTCCAGCGCCGTCCCGGAAGAGCACGATAAGTTTCATTATTTACCCGGTTAACCGGTTTCACCACACTTACATCCGCCTTGCTAAAGTTTTGAAGTTCCCTTCCATCTGAGCTATAGTGCAAAAATAGTGTCTCTGTCCGCATCACGGCTGCGCGCACGATTCTCATGGTTAGCTCTCCTGGGATTCCTTTGCGTTTTGCTTGTCTTGATAAGCGGAATTGTTCAGGTCGGGCACACCCACGCTTCTGGCGAGCCCGATCACAGCTGCGCTCTTTGCGTTACCGCGCACAACGTCATTCAGGTTGTCGTGGTGGTCACGCTTCTCGTCTCCAGCCTGACGGTCATCCACCTGGCCGCGGAACCGACCCTTGACCTGCCTCGCCGGACCTTCTTCTTCAAGCTTGCCTGCCGGCCTCCACCTGCTGTCTCTGCTTTCGCCTAAGCAGAGCCCTTTTCACAATTCAGCAGATTTCTAGGAGGTCGTACCATGCGCACATTCGTGCGATGCTTCGCCGTCTTTGTACTTGCATTTTTATTGCAGGCCGCATTTTCCTTTGTCTTCGCTCAATCCGCCGCCAACTCCGGCACGATCACCGGAACCATCACCGACCCCTCGGGAGCGGTCGTTCCCGGCGCCACAGTGACCATCAACAACCCGGTCAGCGAATACACCCGAACCGCGACCACTGACGACGCCGGACACTTTAACTTCCCCAATGTGCCGTTCAATCCCTACCATCTGACCGCCAACCATTCGGGGTTCGCGTCCTTCGTCCGTGATGTAGACGTCCGCTCGACTGTTCCTGAGAACGTGAACATTAAGCTCGCGGTCGGCACCGAATCGACCACCGTCACGGTCGAAGGCGGCGAGGACCTCGTCGAGAATGACCCCACCTTCCATACCGACATCGACCGGAACCTCATCAACAAGATCCCGTTGGAAAGCCAGTCGTCGTCGCTGAGCTCGATCGTCACTCTGGCCTCGCCCGGAGTCGCCGCCGACTCGAACGGTCTCTTCCACGGCCTCGGCGACCACGCGTCGAATTCTTTTTCCATCGACGGCCAGCCCATCACCGATCAGCAGAGCAAGGTCTTTTCCAATCAGCTTCCATCCAACTCTGTCCAGTCGCTTGAAGTCATCTCCGGCGCGCCCCCGGCCGAATACGGCGGCAAGACCAGCCTGGTCATCGTGGCCACAACCCGTTCGGGACAAGGTATTACCACGCCGACGGGCAGCGTTTATACCTCCTATGGAACCTTCGGCTCGGCGACCGCCGGTTTCGATCTCTCCTACGGCAAGAAGAACTGGGGCAACTTCCTCGAGGTCGACGGGCTCAACAGCGGCCGTTTTCTTGATCCGCCGGAGTTTTCCGTCTTCCACGACAAAGGCAACGAAGAGAATATCTTCGATCGCGTGGATTACACCTTTACGCCGGTCGATTCGATGCATCTGGACCTGAACTACAGCCGTTCCTGGTTCCAGACGCCGAACACCTACGACAACCTAAACATCCAGAACGTCATCAGCGGAGGCAGCACTCCCAACCCTGTCTTCGGCAACGTCGGCAACACCGACCAGAAATCCAAGATTGAAACCTTCAACATTGCGCCGACCTACACCCGCGTCATTGGCGCAAATGCGGTCTTCAACTTAGGGGCTTACGCCCGCAAAGACTTCTACAACTACTTTCCGAGCGGTGATCCGCTGGCCGACAAAGGGCCGCCGAGCCTGCAGAACCAGACCATCGGCCAATATCGCAGCCTCTTCAACACCGGTGTCCGCTCGGACTACTCCTATGTGAAGGGCATCAACAACATCAAGGCCGGCGCCGTCTACGAGCAGACCTTCCTGCGCGAAAACGACAATCTATCCGTGGTCTCTCCCACCTTCAATTCACCCTGCGTTGATGCCAATGGCAATTCGCTGCCCGGCTTCAGCGACCCCACGCAGTGCGCTGCCTATGGAAATACCGCCAATCCGGCCTACAACCCGGTACTGGCTCCCTATGATCTGACGCGCGGTGGAGGGAATTACAACTTCTTCGGCCATACCGACGTAAAAGAACTCGCGCTCTATGTCGAAGACCAGATCAAGGCCAAAAATTGGCTTTTCAATCTAGGAATACGCGGCGACCTCTACAACGGCCTTGCCATCCAAAGGCAGGCTGAGCCTCGTGTGGGCATCGCTTACAACATCACCCGAACCAACACCGTCCTTCGCGTCTCCTACGCGCGCACGCTGGAGACTCCCTTCAACGAGAACCTCGTCCTCTCCAGTCAGGGATGCGCTGACGCCGTCCTGTCGCCGCTGCTGCTGTGCACGGCGGGAGTGCAGGGGATTCTGCAGCCGGGGTTCCGCAACGAGTTCCATGCAGGCTTCCAGCAGGCCTTCGGCAAATACGCGGTCGTGGGCGGAGAGTACATCTGGAAATACACGCACAATGCCTTCGACTTCAGCGTGCTCGGCAACACTCCTATTACATTTCCTATCGACTGGCACAACTCGAAGATTCCCGGCTTCGCGCTCAATGCCAGCGTGCCCAACTTCCACAACATCTCCGCTTACGTGGTCATGTCTTCTGTTGCCGCCCGTTTCTTCCCGCCCCAGGTGGCGGGGGCAGGCGCAACTGTCGGGCAGAGCGGCTACCCCTTCCGCATCGACCACGACGAGCGATTCAATCAGACGACTCACCTCCAGTACACCCTCCCTGGCGGCAGGTTCACGCATGCTATGTGGGGCGGCTTCAACTGGCGGTATGACAGCGGACTGGTTGCGGGCAACGCCCCCTGCTATGGACTTGCTTCCCTGGACCCCAATACCCCCTGCCTTAGCACCACCACTGCGCTGAATGGGGAGCCGGCCATCGCGATGGTCAATGCGTTCGGGATACCCCTGACCGGAGACCAGGAGTTTCAGGCCGGCCTGGCCTGCAATGGAGTGAGGGCTACCCCATTCGCACCACTTCCCAGTGTCTGCCCAGCTACACAGCTCACCTCCAGCCTGGTCAAAATCCCCGCCCCGAATACCGGCAACAACGACAAGAACCCGCAGCGCATTTCTCCGCGCAGTCTTTTCGACGCTTCGATTGGTGACGACAACCTCTTCGGCGGCGACAAGCACACGTGGAGTCTTCGGCTTACAGCGGTAAACTTCACGAATAAGTATGCCCTCTACAACTTCCTCTCCACGTTCAGCGGCACGCACTACGTCACTCCGCGAGCGCTTACGGCGCAAATAGGCTTCCACTTCTAACTGGCTGTAACTCGTGTTCACTCAGGTGCCGGGGAAGCCATCGACGGCTATCTCCGGCGTCTCTTTTCAAACGAGGCGGCCATGACTTTCGGTAAGGGAAGCAAAAAAAGGATTTCCCGGATCAGGTGGAAGCGCAGTGAGATCTTTTACGCTGTTGGATTTTTGGTGCTTATGGCCATCTTCTGCGTGTGGCTGGGCCTCTGGCTTCAGCACCACCACTTCGATTAGAGTGTGTCTAAGTGGGAACAAGATACGCTGCTCTTCCGGTTTGAGGGTCTCCAAATTCATTTTCCGTCGTCTTTATTCCGGCAAAAGGCAGGTAATGATCCCCACTGTTCGGTTTTCAATAACTACGTATGAAGGCTGCGCTGAAATCGGAGCACGACGAAACGAACAAGCGTCGCTTGTCGCTTGCCGTTATTCCGCGGGACGGATTCGGACTGCTCCCGCCAGAGGACGAGAGAGACGCAAAGTCTTCGGACTACTGCCCGTACGCAGAAGGAATTCCTCCTGGGACCGGCGAATGACTTTGAATCGCGCACCCGGAATGAAGCCGTGAGCCTTGAGTTGCTTTAGCAACTGCGCATCGTGATCGGAAACACTATCCACGACAAAATTCCCGCTATCTTCAATATCCGTCAATGGCCTAGAAATCTGCTTTGACATCTTTCCGTCCAAAGCGGGAATGCAATGTCCATGTGGATCGAAATTTGGGTGGCGCAGCTTTGCGGCAATACGCTCCTCGAAGCGCTCAGAGATGAAATGCTCCAGCCTTTCGGCTTCGTCATGGACCTCTTCGATCGGATAGTCCAATATCTCGTACAGAAATGCCTCCAGCAGCCGATGATGGCGCACCACTTCCAGCGCCCGCCGTCTACCAGTGGCTGAAAGTCGAACACCGCGACGCCGTTCGTATTCAACAAGGGGGGAGGGAGACGCCGCCAGTTTTTGCAGCATGTTCGTGATCGATGCTGGAGCGACCCCAAGCCGCTCCGCCAACGCGGTGCTTGTCACGCGCTCCTCCCCCGGTCCGCCCAGATTAAAGATGGCCTTCAGATAGTTGTCCACCGATTCCGTGTTCAAGTTGACTCTGCGTGTTGTCATGCTGTCCCATTTCTCCGATTTGACACGCCTTCTATTTTAGGCGAACCTAATTAAGTTAGGCATGCCTAAATTGTCTCGCGCTGGGTAGCCTTCACGAATCTCGCTCCAGCGAAACAGCACAAGACAACCGGAGACCGATATGCGCACAGTTCGAGCATGGATAGACAACCTCGTTCTCTTGTTGGCATTGAGCTTAGTTATTTCATGCTGGCTCCAGGCGCAGAGCGGGACCAGTAGCGCCCTCTCCGGCGTCGTGACGGACCCGAGTGGATCTGCTGTGCCCAATGCAACGGTCGCCGCGACGGACGTGAACACGAAGGCGACCCGCACCGGCGAAACGGACGCCGACGGCCATTTTCTCTTTTCTCAGATCAATCCAGGCACATATCAGGTTGTCGTGGAGGCCAGGGGCTTTGCTCCTTCGAAATCGGAACCTACCTCTGTGGGTGTCGGTCGAACTATCGCACTCAACTTCTCGCTTCGGGTTCAATCAAATAGTCAGACCGTCGAAGTGACGGCTCAGCAGGGCCTGCTCAGTCTCGACAATCCCAATATCACTACCACAATCGAAGCGAAAACGATCAAGAGCCTCCCGAACCCCGGACAGGACCTGACCTATCTGGCCCAGTTTGCACAGGGTGCGCTGATGAATACAGCAGGGTCATCGAACGATGCCAAGGCTGCGGGCGGCTATGGGAACGTCGAATTCAATGGTCTTCCCGCAACATCGAACGGGTACATTCTCGATGGCTACGATACGAACGATCCCTGGCTCGGCCTGAACATAGGGCTCTCAACCAATCTTGTCATCGGCTTGGATGCGGTCCAGGAAGCGACGGTGAGCACGAACTCCTTCTCTCTCGATCAGGGTCGCTATGCCGTGGCCCAAGTCAACTACTTCACAAAGTCCGGCACGAACGCATTTCATGGGGATGTCTACGAGATATGGAATGGGTCGCTGTTCAATGCTGAGGACTACTTCCTTCACGCGAACGACACGCCGGACAGCATCGCAAAAAAGCCCCGGTCCACCGTAAATGAGTTCGGCGTCAGTGTTGGTGGGCCGATTCGCAGGGACAAGCTCTTCTTCTTCGGACATTATGAAGGCATCCGCATCGCCTTGCCGATCATCTCCCAGATCACTCTGCCAACCCCCGCCTATCAGCAGTATGTCCTGAGACAACTAGCCGTTGGTGGAACCGATCCTGTCACGGGTACTTCTCTTCCGGCGCAGCCAGCAGAGATTCCGTTCTATCAGAAGATGTTCTCTCTGTTGCCAGCGCCGGGTGGATCACCGGTGCCCATCGTGGGATGCTCCCTCGGGACCAACGGTGACGGCTGCGCCAGCCAGCGCCAAGCATCGCTCAACAACAGCGACGGCGAGAATCTCATCGTGGTGAAGGTAGACCACACCATCAATGCAAAGGACAGTGTCTGGTACCGGTTCCAGCAGGACACCGGACTTCAGGCAGCCTACACCGATCCGATCAACCCTATCTTCAACTCGTATTCGCCCCAGCCGCAGCGGACTCTCGTCGTCGGCTACACCCACGTATTCAGCCCGGCCCTGGTAAACCAGTTCAATCCCGGAGCCAGTTGGTACTCCAGCATTTTCCAGCCGAATAACTATTCGCAGGTGCAGCAAACCTTTCCCATCGTGCTCTCATCCGGCAGCGACAGCGTGCCCTTTACGACCATCGGAGGCAACAACGATACCTATCCGCAGGGCCGCAAGGTGACCCAGTGGCAGGTCAATGACAACCTGACCTGGACTCGCGGGAAGCACACCTGGAAGTTCGGCATCAACACCCGCCGTCTCGACGTCAGCAACTATGACCTTGGCGAAGGCACCGTGCCGACTGCGACCTATAACGATCTCGCGCAGTTCACCTACGGAGCGGCGTATACAGCCAGCCAGAGTTTTCCGGTTTCCCTGAAAGAAAGGGTCTCTGCCGGAAACCTCGAATACTATGCGATGGACACCTACAAAGCTTCGCCGCGAGCCACTCTCACCTATGGCATGCGCATAACCTGGAACACCAATGTCACCAGTGCCAGGGATCTCTTTTCCCGAACGGCGGGGTCCTTTCTCGATGCCTCGCATGAAACCAGCCAGCCGCTCGATCAGGTCGTTCTCAGTAATGTCCACGACCTGTTTCCGGCAACACCGCTGTTCGTTTACCAGCCGAGGGCTTCCTTCGCTTACCAGCTTCTCTCGCATACCGCGCTGCATAGCGGGTTTGGGGTCTTCAATGACATCATCCCCATGCAGATTGCCGACCTTGCCGCTATGAACGCGCCTAACGATCCTACCTTTGTCGGTGGTATCGGCGGACAAGTCGGCGGCATCGGCATCGCGCCCGGTGTTCCCGGCAGCGCCATCGACGCCACCGTCAGCGCCAACAACTCCTTCCAGACCAGCTTTCGGTCGGGTGGGGCTCCTTGCCTGGGAATCCAGCCCGGCGCTCCAACCTGTCCGTTAGCGGTGAGTCTCAACACCTTCCCGAGCGGGACGCTCAAGACCCCGTACTACTATCAATACAACCTTGGCATCGAGCAGCAGATCGGGGCAGGCGGCAATTTCCGCGCCGACTTCGTCGGCACCAGAGGACTGCACGAACCCTTCCAGGTACAGTTAAACGGTTATCAAACCGTCTGCAATGGATGCTTCGCGCCCTTTCCCTATCAGCAACCCCTCGACCAGCGTTTCGGCAATGTGAACGAGTTCCGCACCGATGCCAACAGCAGTTATGCCGGTTTGCAGACCGTCTATACCCAGCAGTGGGGCGGACTGACTCTGCGCGGCAACTATACGCTCAGCCATTGTCTCGATGAGGTGTCGAATGGCGGGCTGCTTGCGTTCTCGACACAGGGCCTCATGTCTCCTCTGCCTGGAGAACTGAGACGGCAGTATGCCAGTTGTGACTATGACGTGCGACACAATGTCTCAGCTTTTGCCCTTTACCAGGTGCCGTTCCATTCCAGCCACGCTCTTCTGCGGCAGATCTTCGGAGGCTGGTCCTTCTCTGAGACTGCCTTCCTCCATTCCGGCTTGCCTTTCAGCGTGTTAAGCCAGCCTTACATCGCCAACGGCAATGGCGTCTTTCAGGCAAATGGAGCGAGCACTGTCCAGTTCAACGCGCCTGCTTACGCCAACCGGGTGCCTGGCGTACCCGTATACGGTAACAAAGGAACCACAGGCGTGACCGTGGCGGGCACAAAACAATGGCTCAATCCCAATGCGTTCGCCTCTGTAGTCGATCCCGCAACAGGAGCGTGCACTGGAGGAGACTCGCCGATCAATTGCCAGTTCGGTAACTCCGGACGCAACTCTGTCCGGGGGCCACACTACACAAGCTCGGACATCTATATCAGCAAGACGTTCCCGATTCGAGAGGGAGTCACATTCCGTTTGGACGTGCAGATGTTCAATGCCTTCAACCATCCCAACTTCGCGCTGCCCAGCGAGGTGGAAGCTGGCGTACCAGGCGGTTCTATCCCGGCTCGATTCGGAACGCTCGAAAGCACAATCTCGCCCCCTACGGGACTGTTGGGTGTTGGACTGGGGGGTGACAGTTCTCCGCGCATGATTGCTTTCCAGGGGAGGATTGAATTCTAGGAACACTACGAAAAGGTGACGCTCGTTCAATCCAGGTGCTTCGCAAGCTTAGTCTGGAAGAGAAACGGTCGAGATCGCATGATCGCCGACTCACTCAAGCGATTAGTGGCAGCAAGTCACACGGACGTGTAGTCGCCAACTCGGAAGTGATGCCGTTTTGGAGCTACTTCCTGATTGCCGGTGACTCGCTCACAGTGGCGCTCACGATTCATTCCTGTGACGGATTGATACTATTTGCAACCCTTCTCGCTGCTCGCGCCGCATTTTGCGTCGAGAACCATATCGAGAATCGTCATGTATGTTGGTCCGGAGACGCTGCGTGACCAATCCTTGTCAATGTTGACCTTGTGAGCGACGACGATGTCGTACATGGGGAAGACAGTGATGTATTGCCCGCCCGAGCCCATGGCGGAGAACGCTCCCTGATAGGGACCAGTCATGATATCGCCGGGGTATTTGGTCGCGTCCCATACCCACCAGAGGATTCCGTAGCCCCATCGACCAGTCCAGCCAGGGGACCAGTACCAGTCGCCGATCTCGTTGAAGTGCGTGGTGGGATACGTACTGTACTGGATGGTGCCCGGGTCAGCCCAGACGGTCTTGCCCCACCCACCGGTGCGCAGAGCGAGGAGGCCAAGGCGCGCCATGTCGCGTGTGGAGAGGGCGAGCTTGTAGCCGTAATGGGGAGAGTCGGTGTACGGTGGCTTCTCCTGCCGGGCACGATCAAAATCCTGAAAACGAAGCGGGACGGCAAGATCGTCGCGGAGGGCGTCCAAAAGATCCTTGTGTGTGAGCTTCTCGAAAGCCATGCCTGCAGCATCGAAGTCCCAGTTGTTGTAGAAGAAATGCGAGCCGGGGTAGTAAGAGCCGCGCGCGGGGACAATCTTCGCCTGATCGGTGTTGCCGCTTGGCAGGTAGATTCCAGAGCGGGACATCATGAGTTGTTCAAGGGTGGCGTGCTTTTCGTTATCGAGGAACGGGGTTTTGTCTTCGAGACCTAGTTCAACGACGCTTTTGCCAAGGGCCTCGTCAATTTTGAGGCCATGCTGAGCCTCGACGGCGTAAAGCAGATCGAGGACGCTTTTGCGGACAGAGGCGAGATTGCTGACGAGAGCGATGTCGCCGTACTCGAAGACGACGTGTCCACGGGAAACGACCATCATGGCGTCAGTCTGGTGTGTTTTGAGAAAGGCACGCAGAGCTTCCAAGCGAGGTGCAGCAAATCCCTCAGACTCAGGCGAGGCGTGCTCCCATTCGACGCCGGGAAGAACGTATCCGTGGCCGTCGTTGAAACCGTCCGGTGGCAGGAGCGGCGCGGGCTTACTGTCCGGCTGCGGCGTTGTTGGACTCGGTCCAATCT
>Ga0206998_1089_pt1 | contig 22249 bp, 24 predicted proteins | sample Alteio_BWMinCont_FD_153309 | JGI IMG/M metagenome (GOLD analysis project Ga0206998, IMG submission 153309) | Enriched cells from forest soil in Barre Woods Harvard Forest LTER site, Petersham, Massachusetts, United States -... | ecosystem: Environmental > Terrestrial > Soil > Temperate forest >... | reverse complement strand
CTCTAGGCGTATTAACATTCGTAAATACACAGGAAGGGCCACAAAAAACGTTTTCTTCTAAGGTAACACCTTTGTAAATACTCACATTATTTTGAATTTTACAATTATCTCCAATCTGCACATCTGAACCAATTGCCACATTTTGTCCAATAGTCACATTTTTTCCTATTTGAGTTCGGGGCAGAATATGGCTAAAATGCCAAATTTGTGTGCCCACCCCAATTTCAACCTCTTCATCTATATACGAAGACTCGTGAATTTGTACACCGGGAAATGCCAGTTCTTTCATTGAACTCTTTACATTGTCCTTTGCATCATTTTTCAGTGCTTTTGATGCTTGTGATAGTACTTTTAATACCCTTAAACCCTCCCAACCGTCTGTTCTGGGTGTTTTTCTTGTTGTAATACATTCCAGGAAATGTTTACATTCTTCTTTTAACGGTTCTACCGGAAAAAGTTCAACAGACATTGCCTCAGCTTTGGAAGCTAATGGAATACCTTCACGCCATTCTATGGCTTGCGGATAGAACCCCAATTTATTTTTCCAAGGTAAACCATCATCAAAAACTGCCATACCCTTATCCCCTATCACAATGAGTTTTTGTTCTTTAAAAGGATGCAACCAAGATACAAAAATATGGGCTTGTTCTCCGCCTGGAAAAGACAAATGCGTGGTGGTAACATCTGCAATGGTTTTATGCAAATAATAACTCCCCATTGCAGTAATGGATGTTGGTTCAGACCCAATCAGAGCTAAAATCATAGAAACATCATGAGGCGCAAAACTCCATAGAATATCTTCTTCTCGCCGAATTCGTCCAAAGTTTAACCTATTCGAATAAACATATTGGACCCGTCCCAATTTTCCTTCATTTAATAGTTCACGTAATTTACAAAATGCAGGGTGATATTGTAATAAATGCCCAACCATCAAACATCGATTGGCACTTTTTGCTAAGGTGCACAACTGTTCCGCATCAGCTACTTTTAAAGCCAACGGTTTTTCAACAAAGACATCCTTATCTGCCTCCAACGCTTGGCGTGCTAGAGAAGCATGCAAGTTTGCAGGCGTTGCAATGACTATACCCTGTATTTCTGGGTCTTTTAAAATTGAATCCCATTGTGCATGCCTAACATTATAAAACTTGGCAAGTTCAATTGCTCTCGTTTCATCACTATCACAAATAGCAGAAAGTGCGTTTAATTCCGAAAAATTTCTAACTAGATTTTTTCCCCAATAGCCACCCCCAATAACAGCAACTTTCAAGGACTGATTATTTAAACTAATTTCCATTCAGTATTTTTCCCATTTTATAACAGCTACTTTACTCTCTTCGTAGTTATTTTACATCCTGCTGAATTTTTAAGATTTTTATCCATTATGTAACCAAAACTAAAAAGTTGTTTTTTTATTTTGTAGGTAGTAAAATACTCACTATATTTTTGGAAATTGTAGCAAGGAATATGGAAGTGAGTTTTATTAAACGATTTAAGAAAAACAGAAAAATATATCTTTTAATTTATTTACTTGAAACTTATATTTTTTACATATAACGCTTGATAATAATGAGACCAGGGTTCTGTGGTAGCCTCTTTTTCTACTAACCAAGTTTTTCCTGGAGAAAATTTGTGTAAAAAATTTTTTTGAGCTTTTTTAAGATCTTTTGGACAAAATATATTTACAATATCGCGCAGGATCCCAGAAGACATTGCTAGTTCACTAGCTTTAGTTCTTTCAAAACCCAATTCAGCGGGGGTAAACTTACCAACTGTATTTTTAGTATAAAATGCATGCGCATTTTCATCTATAAAAAGTAAATACGCTTCAACCGTCTCAGGATTCATTTCTTGCATTGAATTAATATTAATAATTAAATCGTATTCTTGATCGAATAAATCATTTGTTGAAACAAATTGAACTTTTGAAAAATTTTCCTCATTAGATACTTTTTTAAGATAAGCACTCGATAAAGCGATCATTTCGGGCAAATCTACTATATGGTAGAATTTAATATTTGGAAATAATGACAAAATTGAATGACATGTACGTCCATACCCCGCTCCTATTTCAAGAATTGACGTTATTTTTTTTAATTTTTTCTTTAAAAATATAATTTCTCCGATTGCTAAAAGATAATCAAGATCAACTGTAATCCCGGCATAATTAATACTAACTCCTTTCCCAACATCACGATTGGGTATTCTATCTAATAGTAAAAACTCTTTTCCGAACGATTCTGCCATATTAAAAAGGATATTTTTAAGGAAAAGTAGCCCATGTGTTTTATAATTATATTGAGCAATCCTAAAATTAATCCCTTCATCTTTAAATTGATCAATATTGATTTTTTTAAAGCAATCAGAATCTAAAATAGAATCCCATAGTGAAGATTTATCAAAAATTTTCATTTTTACTGCTCTATCCTACCTAGTGCTTCGATTGTCTAAAAATTTCACATGCCACTCAGTTGTATGACACAGGCCTTCCTGAAAATATGCAAAACTCGGTCACGAATATGAGTACCGTAACCACCAGCTAAAATAACTGTTTTCATTATTACCTCTTTATATCATCATTTCTTTTAAATCAATAAAAAAAGTATCTTCAAATTTATTTCCCATAATTTTTTCCATCCTTTTTGTACATATTTTTAAGGACTTGGGCTCATAAATTGGGCTTTGGTACTTATCATATAATATATTACTGGTATCCACATTGTAATATTGGCTTATAAAATCAACAATGCTTTTTAGAGTTAATTGGTTATTTGCACTTACATTTAATAACAAATCATTTTTTGAATTCATAATGAGATAGGCAAGTGTTTTCCCTAAATATCGTACATGAGCATAATCGCGGACTGTATTTTGATTCAACAGATACATGGGTTCCTTGTGTTTAATTTTGGAAATTAACATCGATAAAAATTTATTAACAGGTTCATCTACACCAAAAAAATAGCCTATATGTGGCCAAATAATTGAAACATGAGAAAAATATTTTCTTTGAAGTTGCTTTAAAATTTCATATAAAGACCTTTTACATTGCCCATATAAACTATAGGGTTGATATGAGGTGCCATCTTCTTTAAGTTCAGGACAACGCCAATCGTATTCAGCAATACTCCCTGCTCCTATAAAGTAGCGTCCCCCATTCCTACAAAAATTTTTAAATAACTCTATCGATAAATTGAGCCATTTTATATTATCTAGTGAGTGCCAAAATTCTCCGGTAGGCACTGACCATGCTAAGTGCAACAAATACTCAGGTTTATATTTTTCAAAAAGCATTTTTTGTTGTTCTAAATCGAATAGATCACTTTGTATCCATTCGATGTCAGCAACCTTTCCTAACTCCGATTGAGAGGTTTTATTATAAATGCCAATTATCTTCAAATCTGTGGTATTCAAATATCTTAGTGTACTTTTTCCAATGAAACCTCTGGCACCTGTTATTAATATTGTTTTCATTTTTTTCTGAACACTAAATTTACAGTGCGCTTAACATGACGGCCTCGCTCTATTCCTTTTTTTGCTTTAATCGTAAAAATCCCCTTTATTAAAAAGGGAATATAAACTTTTACCACGGCTACCGCAGTCCTGGTGACATTCATTACGACTCCATATTTGATTTACAACTTTAAAATATAATCTTTATACAACTTTGACATTATAATCATTATTAATCTTAAATCTCATCTCTTGTTCGTAACATGAACCACTAATATTCATTCGTCGATTCTAGAACAACTAAATATGGAGATGCAAATTTATTTTTCAAATTTTGTTATTAAACTAAATTTTACTGAGGCACATTTCTAACGAGTTATAACAATGGAAAAATATATCCTTGACTATTAAAGAACATTTAGGTAGAGTTTTCATTACCTAACTCACATAAAGTTATCAACGATGTCAACACCCTCTATTTTGTCTGCATTACTAAAATTAAGAAGTCTTCTAACTCGTGAAGAGAAAATAAAATGGCTAACGATTGTTGGATTTGCATTTTGTACTTCCCTTTTTGAAGTTGTAACAGCTTTCGTCATTGTTATTTTTGCTCAAGTTTTAAATCAACCCGAAATTGGACAAAAATATCTATCCAAAGCAGGATTCAATGCTGCACTCCCTCCTGGACGTGTTATTTTTTACATGGCCATTACTATTGGCTTCATTTACCTTATTAAAAATCTTTTCGCCGCAGTTGAAGTTTTTTATCAAAATTTTTCAATTCAAAAAATGAATTATTACTTTAAAAATAAACTATTATCTCGTTATGCCGAAGCAGATTATGGCTATTTTCTAACCCGAAATTCTGCTCTCAGCATGCAGGTTGTAGGCGGTGATACGGAATTGATGTTTTCGGTTGGCATGCTCTCTTTTGCCAATGTCTTATCTGAAAGTATTGTTTTTATCTGTTTAATATTTATGCTGATCTATATGAACCCCGCTTTAGCAGTGATTATTTTTGCAGTGGGCATTACTTTAGGGTTTATTGTTAACCGTGTATTGTTCCCTCAATTCTACCGTTGGGGACAAAGAATGCAGGAAGCATCACTACGCGGTAGTCAACATTTACTCCAATTCTTTCAAGCTTTTAAAGAGATGGTTTTATTTGGAAAACGGACATCGTTTGTGGATGCCTATAAATATTATTCACAACAGAAATCTCGAATTCAAGCGATGCAAATGGCAACAAATGCTTTACCTCGTATGGCAATCGAGGTCTTATTCGTAGGGCTCTTTGTAACCACTATTACTTTTCTTTGTCTTGAGCATGAAAGCCCAGTCCAAATGCTGGGTATTTTAGGCGGATATCTTTATGCAGGTTTTCGATTAATGCCCGGTCTTAATCGCATCATTAATCAATTAAATGCCTTTAAAACTGTAATCCCTTCCATCGAACGTGTTTGCACTGAGTATAACACGATTGCTGCTAAAGACAATTATATTGATGTTCCGAACTTTAATTTTGAAAAATCGATTAACCTAAATAATGTTGATTTCTTTTACCCAAACACTGCCAAAAATGCTCTAAATGGGATTACAATAGAGATTAAAAAGGGAGAATGTATTGGTGTCGTTGGCGAAACCGGCTCAGGAAAATCAACTTTAATAGATCTTATCCTTGGACTTTTGCGACCCTGTAAAGGTTCTATATTAATTGATAATATGTACCCTGTTAATTCTTATCAATGGCATCAAAAAATTGGTTATGTTCCTCAATCTATTTATCTTACCGATGATTCTATTGAATCTAACATTGCTTTCGGTGAAAAAACGATAGATGAAGAAAAATTAAATACTGTCATCGATGCAACACAACTGCGAAAATTGATTGCGGAACTCCCTCTAGGTACAAAAACGATCGTAGGAGAACGAGGCGTTCGTTTATCAGGTGGAGAACGACAACGGATAGCAATAGCTCGTGCACTTTATCGTAATCCAAAAGTTTTAATTTTCGACGAAGCAACCTCAGCACTCGATAATGAAACTGAATTGCGATTAATGGAAACCATCCAAACAGTCAGTCAAAACCGGACTGTCATTATGATTGCTCATCGTGTCACAACGTTAAAAAACTGCGATAGAATATTGAGGATGGAAAACGGATATATTTCAAAAATTTTATCGTATAGCGACTTATCTTTACAATACGAGGCATCATAACATTCTGAGTTTACGATAGCTTAAAATTAATTTTGCAATAAAGATATCACGTATAGCTATACAAAATATATATATATGAAATAAAGTGGGTTTAATAAATTTCAAACTGCTCATCTTCGTGTTTTTTTTCAATAACGAAAAGCAACCTAAAATCCTACATAAATAATTAAACCAGTCTTTTATGGTCCTCTCGGAGTCAACAGAGGATGTACGATTTTTTCCTGTCCAATATTTTATTAAATATTCATTTAGAAAATAATATTTTGTTGTAATGGCATGCCTTAACAGAAACTCGTAATCTTCAGATGCGCCAATAATTTTAGCTTCAGAAAATCCACCATACTTATCCACTAACGTTTTTTTAATAAGAACAGAAGAAATTGGAATCGTATTAACATATAACAAAGTCTTTAGAGTAGCAGAACCTTCTTCGTGTGATACAGCCCATTCATGATTTTCATCAAATCGCAGCATTTTTGAATAACATAATCCATATTCAAAATTTGCTTCCAGTGCCGCAACCTGTTTTTCTATTTTTTCTGGCATCCAAAGATCATCATCGTCACAAAAGGCTAAATATTTTCCAGTTGCTTTTCTTATTCCATGGTTTCTAGGAGAGGAGGGACCACCAGAATTTTCTTGATCAAAATAAAACAATCTGGGATCTTTAATCTCTTCAACAACTATTTTATTGTTTTTATTAAAACCATTGGAAACCACTATAACTTCAATATTAGAATAAGTCTGACGTAGAATAGAGATAATGGTTTTTTTTAAAAAATCAGGCCTATTATGTGTGGGGATAATAACTGATACCAGAGGACTTTCAGGCATGTTCAATTTCCCAATTATAGGGTATAGAAGAGTCAAAAGGGCTTATCCTTAATATCTCTTTTGGATCATGCGGTATGGAAGAGCAATTTACTATCATAGCCTCCTTAGTTCCAACAACTTTAAAGCCATACCAAAGACCAGCGGGTATTGTTAATAAATAATAAACTTCGGGACTCATATAATATTCATCAAGCTGCTTAAACGTTGGGCTTTCAGGTCGATCATCATACAGAATAACTTTTATACACCCTATAGGAACAGCATAGTTCATTACCATTTTAATATGTTTATGCCATCCTTTGATAACATTAGGATATATCCACGAAAAATAAACCTCTCCAAAATTTTTAAAATGAGGGTCGGTGCAACGCAGCATATGCATCACCTTTCCTCTTTCATCTTGGATCTGCTTTAAGGGAGTTTGTATAACGCCATCAATCATCTTTTTTAAACACCATCATTTGCCAAAAAAAATTCTTTTACCTTACTTACTATCTTTATTCTTTCTTCTTCTGTTAATTCTGGAAACAAAGGAAGCGTCACTATTTCTTGCCCGATTTTTTCAGTAACAGATAGATCTCCTTTCCTACATTTTGAAAAATAAGAGAACATATGTCCTGGTTGCCAATGTATTCCTGTATCTATTCCATTGTCCTTCATGAACTCTCTAAATTTAGCTCTTTTACCGTTTAAAATTCGAATAACATAAATAAATGGGACGATATCGTTATCTATTTTTTCAGGTAGAATAATATTTTTAATATGACCTAGCTCATTAGTATAAAAATGACAAATTTTTTGTCGTTTTTCTTTTATGATATCCAATTTTTTCAATTGTTCTATTCCTATTGCTGCATGTAAATTTGCAAGATGATACCGGTAACCTATGTCATCAACATCATATGTCCATGATCGACTATTGCTATATAGCTTATCTAAATTTTGTTTTTGGCCTAACATTCTCATATACCTTGTTTTTTCGGCTTGTTCGATTGACTTAAAAACAATCGCTCCACCATCAATACAAGTAATATTCTTAACGGGATCAAAACTAAATGTGCAAATATTTGAGTTACTCCCTACCATTTTTTGTTCTCGGGAAGAACCAAATGAATGAGCCGCATCATATAAAACTGGTATATTATAACGAACTGCTACTTTCATTATTGCATCATAATCGCATAATGCCATTCCATAATCTAAGCAAATAATTGCTTTTGTTTTCTCTGAAATAAGAGGTTCAATTTGATCCACATCCATTGTTAGAGAATCTTTTTTAATATCGCAAAAAACGGGTTCAGCATGCAAAGCTCTTATGGCTTGAAAATCAGCAATATTATTGAAGGAAGGCGTTATTACTTCGTCATTATGTCCAACACCAAGAATTTTTAAACCTAAATGTACTGCAGAGGTACCGGTATTGACAGCAACAACCTGCTCAGAATTAATCTTTAAAAGATTCGCAAGTTGTTGTTCAAATTCTTTAACATAACTTCCCGGACCAAGCCATCCCATCTTTAAAGCTTCTACCGCAGCTTGAATTTCCTGATTATCCAAATAAGGTTTAAATACTGGTATATTCATCTTAGAACCCCTCCATTTCCATAAATTCCTTTATTTGTTGTTCAGTGACAATAGTAGCTTGTTCCCCACTTTGAATCCTTTGATACCATTCACCTGTCTTTTTTATTGCTTCATTGAAATGTAATTTTGGCGACCATCTAAGTAAAGATTGAGCTTTATCGATAGATAAATGCAATAAATTAGATTCATGGAGCTGTTTTTGAGTAGGCTCTATTTTCACTTCAATATTGCCCCATAAAGCTTTAATAGCATTGGTTAACTCCAAAACAGTTTTAATAGACTGATTGGATGGACCAAAATTCCAAGCCTCTCCATTAAATTGATTAGGATGGTTATACAAATGCATACCCAAAGATAAATAACCATGAAGCGGATCTAATACATGTTGCCAAGGCCGTGTTGAATAGGGATTTCGTAGAATGATAGTTTCTTTATTTTCAATCGCTCTTATAATATCCGGGATAATACGATCGCTAGAACGATCTCCACCCCCTATCACATTACCGGCTCTCGTAGAACCGCAACCAAAATTCTCTCGATCTTTAAAATAGGACAAATAATAAGTCTTAAAAACATGTTCGGCACAGGCTTTTGAAGCGCTGTAAGGATCAGGGCCTCCTAACATATCAGTTTCTCGATAACCCCATACCCATTCTTTATTCCAATAACATTTATCGGAAGTAATATAAACAAGTGATTTTACGGATGATGTATGTCTTATAGACTCTAAAAGATTTAGAGAACCTATTACATTGGTATGAAATGTTAATAATGGGTCTTCATACGAACGACGAACTAAAGCTTGAGCAGCCAAATGAAATACAATTTCAGGTTGTGACTTAATTATAATCTTATTCAATTGATCTAAATCTCTTATATCCGCAATATGATGTTGCAGTTTTGATTCTAAATTAAGCAGTTTGAATAAAGAATTACTAAATTCTGGTGAAAGCGCATACCCAGTTACTTCAGCACCCAATTGAGTTAGCCAATAAGCAAGCCAAGCTCCTTTAAACCCTGTATGACCCGTAATAAAAATTTTTTTACCGCGGTAAAATTCTTTAATACCCATCCTCATTCCCATGTTCTCCATGGCGCTTTGTTCTGTCCCCATAATTGATTTAAGAGCTGATAATCTCTGGAGGTATCCATAGGATGCCAAAATCCCTCATGTTTATATACCATAAGTTGTCCATCTTTAACAATATTGTTTATAGGTTCTTTCTCAAAAATTAAATCTTCATTAGGCGTCAAATAATCTAGAACCGATCTACTACAAACAAAAAAACCAGCCGAAATCCATCCCTCTGTCACTTGTGGTTTTTCATTAAAACCTACAACTAGATTATCTTCTAGCTCTAGCTCTCCAAATCTACCAGGAGGATGTCCTCCTGTAACAGTCATTAACTTACCGTGTGATTTATGAAAATAGAAAAGTTTATCAACATCAATATCAGAAACACCATCACCATACGTTAGCATAAAATAATCGTCTTTTTCGAGATACTGTTTAACTCTAAAAATTCTCGCTCCTGTGAAAGAATTTAAACCCGTTTCTACAAATGTAACTTTCCAATCGTCAATTATACGATTAGTATGATCTTCAATATTTTGGGTTTTTAGATCTAAGGTAAAATCGTTTTGTCGTTTTTGATAATTCAAAAAGTAATCTTTTATGACTTCATTTTTATACCCAAGACATAAAATAAAATCTTTGAAACTAAAATGGGCAAAATGTTTCATAATATGCCAGAGAATTGGGTAATTTCCAATTGGAATCATAGGTTTCGGAATGTCATTTGAAACGTCACGAATACGAGTACCATACCCCCCTGCTAAAATAACAACTTTCATTGAATCATTTCCTCCAATTTATTAACATTTAGGGGTTTCAAAATAGTTTTTGCCATTTCATAAATTTTCATTGAATATTTTTGATAGAAATCTTCATTCTCTATTAAAGATTTAACAAAGGTAACCCCCTCGCTTATGCTTAAAATAGATTCAGATTGATTATAAAATCTATCAAGATTTGGTAAATTTTCGCATTTAATATACAAAATTGGGATTCCTCTTAATGCAGCTTCAAAACAAACAGATGAGGAATTATAAATAACTAAAAAAACGTCCTCTAACAATTCTTTGGCTGGAGATTCAGATAATGTGACATGAGACTGATTTATAATCATTGATTTAATGACAACAATCGTTTCATTGCACAATTGCGGATGATAATTTATAGACAAATCGCAGTCAACCTGCTTTGAAATTTCAATAGCTTTATACGCTAAATAGAGAGCCTCCTTCGAGTCTAAAAACAAACAACACAAAATTTTATTTTTTTTCCTTAATTCGAATGTTGCAGGTAATTTTAATAATGCATCAAAACGAGTGCTCCCGATTAATACTGTCTCTACTTCTTGCTGACTTAAGAGTTCATTAGTTTGGCTATCACTTGTTAATATTTTTGTTGGAATGAAACCTCCTGCTTTAACTTTCTCAGAAAAATGATAAATCAAAAAATCCTTAGGGATGGGGAAAAATTGATAAGCCCATAAATTAATTTTTTTGGGTTGCTCTTTAGACGCCTTCAATAATCCCCTTTCCCAAGGCTGATTTTCAAAAGGATAAATTAGTGTTGCACCATCGGGTAAATCTTTAAAAAACCTTTTGAACGCTTTATAGTTCAAAAGATTTTTAATAAAAAATCCTCCAAAAAAATCTTTCATTATGCCATTCTGTATAATTGAAGAAAAATTGTAATCTTTAAAACTAACTCTTTTATTATAATAAAATATGAGTGAAAAATTTTTGAAAAATGCATAAATAATATCACTTATATTTATATGTTCTTCAATAAATGGAATATTGATTTTCAATATCTTAGCGAAGTCTGGATTTCTGTTTAAAATATGTCCTAATAATCCAATGTTTCTTTTTTTAATAAACTCCTCGGGTAATCGGCCAAAATAACTATTTGAATGTAGTAATTTCTCAAAATTTTCTGTATCATTATTAACCCAGGTAATAAAATTTAAGTTTGAGTAATTGTTTTGTTTCTTGTTACTCAACTTAATGCAAAAATATTCCTTTACGATATTTTTAATACATTTTACAAACAACAATAAATTTTGAACAATTTTTTTGATATGGTATTTTGCATTATCGCCTAAAACAAGTACATCTCTAGAATTAGATGTGAAGAATTTTTTCCACTGATGCGCCTCCTCATAACTATCGACAACAAATATGGTTTCTTGATTTTTATTGAGAATTTCTAAAATTAAATAGGCTTTTAGAACATCATCATGCACAGTCGATAAATAACGATTTGCAGTGCATATACTTAAAAGTTGAAAAATACTATCTTTAAAAAAAGAATCGAGATTCACAATAAATTGTTCTATTTGTTTTAAATTTAAATCTGAAATATTATAAAAGTTAAGTAATTTAATATCTTTAGAATTTAAACTGTGAATGTTATTACCTATATAATAGCACGAATCTCTTTTTACAAAATTCAATGGCATATTTTGTAAAATAGTGATTTTAATTAATGCTTTAGGTTTTCTTTGGACCATTCGATAAATACTCTAAGCCCTTCTTCAAGAGAAACAAAATGAGAATTCCCGAAAAATGCTTCGGCCTTTTTCATATCAGCATAAATTCCAAATTGATCCCCGGGTGTACTTCCAAGTTCAGTCCAAGTAAAGTAGGGTATAATTTTTTTAATAGTCGTTACTAAATCAAATACGGTTGTTCTTATACCCGTACCCAAATTAAAAACTTCATTTTTAATATCGTTATCCGCTATAGCTTGTAACCATATTTTAACAACATCGTCAATATAAATGAAATCTCTAAAACGTTGAAGGTTGCCTTTAATAGGAAGATGGCCATTTTTTAATATATGAGCTATGTAAATACTAACCATACCCTGACGCAAATTGGACAAATCTTGTCCTGGTCCGTAAACATTAAACATTCTAAACGCAATAAAGGGAAGTTCACGTCGATAAATTTTTAAATAGTTTTCAGCCGCATATTTGCCTGTACCATAACAGGAAATTGGATCGCAAGCAAAGTCTTCAGAAATAGCCTGATCTGGCGTTGCACCATAAACAGACATGGAGCTAGCGTATACGAACTTTTTAGCCCCAATATCAATACCATATTTAATTAAATTTAAAGTTGAAACACAATTTTTTTCTAAATCTGCAACTGGGTTATCAAAACTAATTTCACCAGACGATTGACCCGCCAAATGAAGTATCACATCAATATCTTTAGGAAACTTTTGAATGTTTTTAGGAGTAACCAAATCATATTCTAGAAATTCACATTGAGCAGGTACGTTTTTTTTGTATCCTTGAGATAAATCGTCAACACCTATAATAGAATATCCTTTTTTTATAGCAGAGTTGGCAATTTGAGAACCAATAAAACCTGCTATACCAGTTATAAGAATTTTCATCTAATTACCATTTTCCAGTATCAAAACCAAGGTATCACAATAACCTGAATCAATAAGGGTTTTTTTATAAGCTTCATTAAAGTTTTCACCCAATTTGTCTGAAAATCGTCCCATTCCACCGGGCTTTCCATCTCGAGCCCAAATCATATGATTAGACAAATCATAACGTTGATCCCTAAGAATCCTATACGAAATATTAGGAACCTCTTTTAACAAGTACGATATGGATTTTTCTGTAAAATACCAGTGGTGCGCAATGGACCAATAAAATTTTTCGAATTCAGAAATATTATAAATAGTATAGAGTGGGTCAGCCGCATTCGGTATTTCTATAATAAGTTTACCGTTTGGTTTTAATAATTTCAGGTTAGTTTTAATAAAATTTAAAGGATCTCGTACATGTTCTAACACAAAAAAATGCATAACAATATCATAGGTTTCATTTACCGACTCAATGTTTTCAAACAAAGGAATATCTTGGGATTTCAAATATTCTGAAAAATAACCCGAAGGTTCAATGCCAGAACAATGATACCCTTTTTCTCTAAGAGGAAATAACATAAATCCAGAAGAACATCCCATTTCCAAAATTTTACCACTTGTAGGAATATGATTTTTAAGATATAACCATCTTCTTTGAAATTGTTGCTCATTAGCTTGGATATGTTTTTCTGGAATATTCCAACCCGCTTTCTCACCGGCTCTGTTACCCATGAAATTTTCAAATTCTTTAGCATAAAACTTATATTCTTGTTCAGCATTTAATTGAGGATATAAATAAATGGCATCACATACAGCACATTTAAAAAACGCATGGTTTTTATCAACATCCCCATAGACATGGGGAGTTAAAACATGCTGATTTTCAGCAGTCTCAAAACAAAGATTACACTGAGTTGGTAAAGCCACATTTATCCTTTAAATAGATAGCATATCTAAATAACATTTTAAAACACTACAATTTCTGATTGAAAATAATTAAGCGGATAAAATTTATTATTACTTGGTAATGAAATAGTATCCAATATAGCTTGACGACTTTTTCTAATTAAAATAAAATTATTTTGACATTCCTTGAAATATTTAACAGATAAACTTATCCTCTTAATTTCTTTGAATATTGAACATTCAATTTTTTCTTGCCATAACCGACCTGGAAATAGTGAGGCGATATGCCCATCTTCACCCATACTCAATAAAGAACAGGAAAAAGGCTGAGGAACAGTCTCTAAGTTCTTTGCCAGTTCATGAATAGCATCTTCAGGATTCTCATGGTTTGTTTTTAAACTCATATAATTTGGTTTTTTAGTGAGATTATTTAAAAATAATAACTTAAGTTGTCCTTCATTACTTTGATCATGATCAATTGGCAACCATCGTTCATCACTTAATATTATCCACACCTTTGACCAATCAATATCAGTTTTAGAAAGAAGACTTAAGAAGGGACGCACAGTATTTCCGCCGGTCAATATCAAAGAAGCAATATTATGCTTGCTGATATCTTCATCTACGCTCTTTTTTATTTGATTACAAACAAATGCTATAGCCATTTCTTGGTTTAAAAAATTGTTAATGTTCATAAAAGCTCAGAAAAATTTTTTATAGTAGGATAATCTTTAAAAATTGGGTTATCATGCCATAATGATCGTCCTAAGAAGGGAATTTTAAGAGTTTCTGCCGCTTTCAAATCACTCTCGCTATCCCCAATAAAAATAGTGTCTTCAGATTTTAATCCAAATTGATTCATTATCAATGCTCCAGACTCCACTTTAGAGCTAGGCGCACCAAAAATTTTTTTAAAATAATGATCAATTTGTCTTTCTTTCACAATAATTTTTAATTCTTCATCTGGCGTTGCTGAAAGTAAAAATACAGGGGTATTATTGGACGTCATTTTTTTTAAAAATTCAATAATACCCTCAACAAAGGGGCATTCAATAATTTCTTGAAAAACTATTTCTGAAAATCTTTTTGATAGGGTATCTGATTCTTCTTGATGACATTCCCTATTTAGAAAATTTTTGTGTATCGCATTAAACTTTTGATTTCTGTTGATTCCTTGATATTGAATATGATAATTTTTAGCTTGCTCTGCAATCTTTTCGCCATAAGGTAGATATAATGCATAAAAAGCTTGTGTTTTGATATCCGCTGATTCTATTACAACGCCATCAAAATCTAAAAAGACAGCTTCAAGATTCTTGGGTAACATATTTCTCATAGATGTCTTGCATGCAACTTAAAATTCCTTGACCAAATTCAGTATATTCTGAAATAACCAATTTTTTTGAAAGTTTAGGCTTAAAAACATAAGGGGTCAGCTTATAATGGCCATGCAAACGATCTATTTCAGGTTGTAATATTTCAACGTTTATATCTCCACCAAGCATCTCATTTATTATATCTAATAATTCTTTACGGCTAATCTGTTGATAACCGGTTAACATAATATGACTATTTTTATATGCTTCAGAAAGTATTTCAACGCTCATCCGAGCAGCATCTTGTACATGAATAAAATCTCTCTTTTCATCAAGCCCATATCCTATCTTGATTGTTTTATTAAGAATAGCTTGTTTAATGATCCTATAAATAAAATTACGTTCATCTGCTCTGGGACCATACAGAGATCCATATCTTAAAATTGTATAATTGACATTAAAATTCTTTTGGTATTCTTCTATAATGAGTTCACAAGCTTGTTTACTTGCCCTATAAAATCCACCCATATCTGAATATACATAAATACTTGAAGCAAAAACAAAACGTTTAACATTAAATCGTCGGCATGCTTCTAAAATATTAATAGTTCCTTGAATATTTAAATTCAATGTTTCTTTAGGAGATTCAAACCCCAATCCAATATCTGCTTGACCAGCAAGATGAAAGATATAATCCTTTCCTTCAACCACTTTTTCTACCAACTCATGATCTAGTATATTACCTTGAATAAAGAATTGTTTTTCATTTAAATAACATGAATATTCGGAATCAAAAATCGTCGTTTCAACCCCGGTTTCAGTTAAAAAATCTGCAATATGGCTTCCTACAAACCCTGACCCACCGAAAACAATCGCTTTTTTCATTTCATTACTCACAAAAATTAAATCCCTCGAGAGTTCTTAACAAAGGCTCATTGTTGATAAATCGTATCACATCTTCAACGACTTCGGCTTCCATAATCGCTCTCACTTCTTGCGTTAAAGACCCCATATGAGAAGTTAAAAGACAATTATCTAGTTGATTTAATGACCCTTGATAAGGCTCGACTTCAAATACATCCAGGGCAGCGCCAGTCAAATGCTTACTCTTCAATAGTTGGTATAGAGCTTCTTCATCCATAATTCCGCCTCGAGAAGTATTCACAATAAAAGTATTTTTCTTCATTGAAAATAATAAATCTCCATTTATTAGTCCTTTGGTTTTTTCATTTAAGGGAAGATGAAGAGAAATTACATCGCATTCTTGAAAAAGAAAATCAAGATCACATTTTATCGCATCTTTTAAAACAGTAACATTAGGATCGTAATAATATATATTTGAATTAGGAGAAAGTGCTTTTATCAGCTCTATTACTCGTGTTCCAATTTTCCCCACTCCAACTATACCAATTGATAAGGAGGACAACATACGTCCCATAGGGCGATACCATTCAGCTTTATGCATTTTTCTATCCGATAAGGATATATTTTTTATCAAATTTAAAATAAGAGACACCGTAAACTCGGGTACTGCTTCAGAAGGAGCAAAAGGTGTGTAACTAATTTTGATTTTTCTTTCTTTCGCATAATCCAAATCAATATTATCAACGCCCGACCCAACCCGCGCAATTAATTTTAAATTTTTTGCATGCTCAAACACACGTCTCGAAATTTTCTCAGTTCCTGCTATTAATATAGTCGTATCGGAAACTTTACTTATAAATTCAGCCTCACTAAATTTAATTCCCTCTTCATTCAAACATACCTTAGCCATATTTTTTAACTTAGCTAAAAATTCAGGTGCTGCTTGGCCAAAGCCGACATTGGATATTAAAATATTATGCATAAAGCTTAATTAATTCATCCGTTAATAAAATGTTAGAGGCTCGTTCTAAATCATAAGGTGTATCAACCGCAACAGTTTCATGCATTGTATGAACGACTCTTAAAGGAAGACCATTCTCTAATACCCGAAGCATATCAATAGATTCAACTTTTTCCAAAGGTGTTTGAGGCAATTTACTAAACTCTTCTAAAAAAAGGCGTGAAAACCCTATTACACCTGTTTGTTGATAAATAGTAACATTTTGATTTCTATAAGTTGAAGGAATAGGAGCACGAGAAAAATAAAGTGCATTCTGACTGGGAGATGCAACTACTTTTACAACATTAGGATCTTCAAAATCTTGGGGGTTATAAATTTTTGATAATAAATTTATAACAGGCACCTTTTTTTGTTGATAATCTTTAATGACAGTATCAAGCATTTCTGGCGTGACTAGGATTTCATCTCCTTGTACCATTAATATTAGATCTTCATCTTGTAGTTTTAGATTAAGCTTATTAATGGATTCACTAACACGATCTGTACAACGCTCATGGGTGTGGCTTGTCATAATAACCGGAATATTATAGCTTACACAGACTTCTTGAATTTCTTGGTCACAGGTAGCAACGGCGACATAATCTAAATTGGTTGATAATGCACATCTTTTTGCAATATGAACAATTAATGGAACATCAAGCGCCTTCGCTAGTGGCTTTCCTGGGAATCGACTCGATCCCATACGAGCAGGAATAATACAGATTTTCTTCATTTTAAATCTCCACTATTGATTGGTATCCAATGCATGGCGAATCGCAACGACATCGGTTCCATAAGCTATAAAATCATACTGTTCTTCATATCTTTTATTTAATTCTGTTTTATCAGGCTGTACCTGGTGATAGCCGATCATTTTTCCGCTCGCTTTGGCTTTTTCGAAAATAAAATCACATATTTTTTTAAATTCTAAATCGAAAAATTGTCCTGGTTTATTAATATTTGCAGATAAATCATAAGGACCAATCATGATACCATCTAAAAATGGAGATGAAAGAATAGATTCAACATTTTTTGCACCTTCTTGGGTTTCAATTTGCGCAATCAGTATTGGTTTAAAATCATTAAAATACTCTTTAAGGTGAGTACCCCATAAGTTTGCCCGCATCAAACCTAATCCCCTTTTCCCTTTTGGTGGAAAGAAACAATGTTCCGCAAATTCATCAAATTGTTCTCGCGACTGAACAACAGGGACTAGTATACCAATCGCTCCAGCATCTAACAGACGCCTTGCCAAATAATGATCCGCAGAAGGTAATCTGACAAAAGGTTTAACATTATAACGTTCAGCCGCGATAAAAATAGCTTCAGCTTCTTGTGTAGTTATTGAAGAATGTTCAAGATCAACCACAATCCAGTCAAACCCTAAACTTGCCATTGCAACCGTTGATTGGATTGAAGGGATTTGTTGCCACCCCCCAATAAGGCTCTTTTTTCTATTGACCATGCTTTTCTCAGTTTGAACTATATCGCATAAAACCAAATTTTCGTATAAGCTGTACAAGCTTACATTTGAACTTACATTTGAATATATCCCACGTTTTTGTAAGAAGATAATATCTTAACGTCAATAACGATAACAACAAATGCTTTATTTTTTTGTTCAAAGCGAGATCTTTTTTTAGTAAAAAAAACTTTATATAATCTGTTAAATATTTAAATTGATTTATACCAAAACGGAAGTGGACCGCCAATTGAGGATCCTTTTCATCGTGTAACAAATCACTACAGTAGCGAAAATATAATATTTCATCAATATAGGCAATTTTTCCATAGATAAGCATATTTAGAAACCAAAGCTGTTCAGCAAAGTAAAACATTTTTTCAAAAAAAGTTTCCGAAAGGTATTTTTTTCTTATGATAGATGAATGAATAACAGGAGGAAAGTGAACAAGTTTCCCATGTGAATCCCTACCTTGAAAAACGTTCCGTACTATTTTTCGAAAAGGTAGCCCTCTAGAAAAATCATGATATCGATGGATATGTATTTCACCACTTTCATAAAAAGTTTTTATTGCTGTTGATACAAGGGCAACATTGGGATCTGTCATAAAATGTCCTACACATTTCGAAATAAACGTTGGATCATAAGCATCGTCCGGACAAGCCCAGAGAAACAAATCACCCTTTACCAATGTAAGTAATTTTTTTAAATTTTCAATTACCCCTACATTTTTCTCGTTTTGAAAAACCTGTATAAAATCATATTTTTTTGAATACGATAGACAGTCTTCATATATTTTATCTTTTGAACAATCATCTACGATCAAAATTTCTTTATTTTCATAATCTTGTTCAATAAGACTATTTAGTGCTTTTAGGAAGAACTCTCTCTTACCCCAGTCTGGATAGTTATATGTCAAAAGCCCAATGGTAACTTGTGGAAGTTTTTCAGATTTTTTCATAAAATTTCCTAAATAAAGTGGCTCATTTTTTATCTTTCTCACTTAAGATAAAGTGGTTGCCTGGCCAATCAATGTTGAACCTAGGATCATCCCATCTAAAGCTTTCCTCAGACGAAGCATCATAATATTGAGTACACTTGTAGTTCATGATCGTAATATCACTTAAAACACAAAACCCATGGGCAAAACCTGGAGGGACATAAAGTTGTTTAGGATTTTCTGTACTCAATTCTATCGAAAAATACTGCTGGTAGGTTTTTGAGGTTGCCCGCAAATCAACAACAACATCAAAAATCTTACCGTATACAACTGTTACCAATTTCCCTTGAGCTTTTTGAAGATGTAAACCACGCAAAACATTTTTATAGGAGACAGAAACATCATCTTGTAAAAATTCTTGATCAATCCCTATTTGCTTATAGTCTTCTTTACGCCAGGACTCGTAAAAACTACCTCGCTTATCTACATACAAAGAAGGTTCTATAATAAGCAGTTCTTCAAATTTTGTCTTCGTAACCTTCATAACAATAAACTCTTTAAATATGTCTTATACGATGATTCTGGTAAGAAATTTAGACTTTCTTTAAATTGCGTCTGCGTTAAAAAACCCATATTCAATGCTATTTCTTCAGGCGCGCCAATCGCAGTATTTTGTCGAGTTTGGATAAGCTCAACATACTGAGAAGCACTCAATAGTGACTTAAATGTCCCTGTATCAAACCAAACATAACCACGACCCAAGTGCGTTGAAAAAACTAATTGTTCTTCTAAATAATTTTTTATCAAATCCACAATTTCAAGCTCACCTCTGGATGATGGCTTTAATTTTCTTGCTCTATTTGAAACAGTATGATCAAAATAATAGAGGCCAGTAATCGCTCTTTTGGACTTGGGATCTTTGGGTTTTTCTTCTACGTCGATAACTTGATTGTTTTCATCTACAACGGCAATGCCATATCGTTGAGGGTTCTCAACCTGATAGGTAAATAGATGTGCCCCCTTAAAATGTTGAGCCTTATCAAATACAACCTCTGATAACTTATGACCATGAAAAAAATTATCCCCTAAAATCATGGCTACCGGCTCATTAGCGATGAAGTCTTCTCCCAATATAAAAGCTTCTGGAAGACCGTTTGGTTTCTCCTGTACCATGTAAATAAAAGACATACCTAACTGTTCTCCAGTACCAAACAATCTCTTCAACATCCCTATATTATCAAGGGATGATATAATCAGTATTTCCCTAATCCCAGCTAACATAAGCGTAGATAATGGGTAATAAATAGCTGGTTTATCATATATAGGCATGAGTTGCTTATTTAAAACTTTAGTCAAAGGATAAAGTCGTGTACCGAGTCCTCCTGCCAAAATGATACCTTTTTTTACTGTTTGCATTACTCAGTCCTCAACCCTATTCTTTTCACTACATTGAAATTTAAGGAATGGTTTGAAACCCGATTTAAATACCATTTGATCGTCTCTTCTAATCCCTTTGTAAAATCAGTCTCTGGGCTCCAATTAACGTCTTGAGAAACCTTAGAAAAATCTATAGCATAACGAAAGTCATGACCCGGGCGATCTTGGACAAATTTTATAAGTCTATCATAGGGTTCCTTTGTTGGCTTCAAAACTTCTAAAATAACACAAATCTTCTGAACAACCTGAAGATTTGTAAGCTCGGTTGCACCACCTACACAATACGATTCACCGGGAGTTCCTTTCTCTAAAATTTGCAGTAAGGCACTTACATGATCTCTCACGTAAAGCCAGTCTCTTACTTGAGTACCCTTGCCGTATACTTGTAGGGGTCGTGATTGAAGAGCGTTTAAAATTGTGAACGGAATAAGTTTTTCGGGATACTGTCGAGGGCCGTAATTATTTGAAGAATTAATAATCAAAACAGGAAAATCATAAGTCTTGAAATAAGAACGCACAATTAGATCGGAGCTGGCTTTAGAGGCAGAATAAGGGGAATTTGGCTTATACGGAGAATTTTCATTAAAGATTCCTGTAATCCCTAAAGCACCAAAAACTTCATCTGTAGATAGATGTAAAAACCTAAAATTATTAGGCCTTCCTTTTTGTATCCAATAATTTAAAGCACAATCCAAAAGGACATGAGTACCTAGCACATTTGTGCGTATAAACTCTTCAGAATTGTCGATAGACCGGTCTACGTGAGATTCTGCTGCCATATGCACTACCACATCCGGTTGATGTAAGACAAATATATTTTCTATTTCAGGTCGACAGCAAATATCTTGTTTACAAAATACATAATTTGAGTCGGACTCAACCGATTCGAGATTTTCAGGATTTCCTGAATAAGTTAATTTATCAATATTAATAATTTGATGACCTTTAGACAAAGCATATAAGATAAAATTGGATCCTATAAATCCGGCACCACCGGTGAGTAAGATTTTCATTGATTTTCACCTTTCAACGTGTATCGGATTCTACTTGACACATTGTATATAGCCATTTCGTGTAAAAGAGTTAATTGCCTTGTAATTGTACGAGTTTTCACGAGTAAATCTATCACCATTATTTTGTAAAAACTTATCAAGCGCTGTTTTAGGATTGTTACCATGTCCCCAGGGTCTAGGTCGATGACTTTGTTCAGGGATTTCTTCTATAATTGTATCCGAAACAACAAGATAGCTATCCTTTGAAACAAGAGGGGCATAAATTTTTAATTCATCATGCACATGTATATCGGTATGATTGCTATCTAAAATTACCATTACCTTATCAAGGGTGTTGATCTGATTTTTTATTTTTTGTACGACTGATGAATCTATAGAAGATCCCTCAATTAACTCTAAGCGATTTGCAAAATTATACTTTTTAATTGCTTCAATATTATGAGGCGGTAAAACTTTGTCAACTGCAATAACTTTTCCCTTACCAAGTAGTTCTAAAATAGAGGCATAAAGTACCACACTTCCTCCCCATGCGATACCTGTTTCTATAATAACATCTGGTTTTGTATCCCATATTATTTCCTGCATTAAAATAATGTCTTCTGGCATCTGTATAATAGGGAGTCCCATCCAAGTCCAATTATAAGCATAATTATACTTATCTGATTTTTCAATGAATTTTAAAGCCTGGGCATTAACTTCTTCAGACAAATAAAGACATTTTATATTTTTCTCTTTTTCACAGTCAAATTGTTTTCTATCAAACATTG
>Ga0206998_1100_pt1 | contig 22273 bp, 25 predicted proteins | sample Alteio_BWMinCont_FD_153309 | JGI IMG/M metagenome (GOLD analysis project Ga0206998, IMG submission 153309) | Enriched cells from forest soil in Barre Woods Harvard Forest LTER site, Petersham, Massachusetts, United States -... | ecosystem: Environmental > Terrestrial > Soil > Temperate forest >... | reverse complement strand
ACTTATTACCTGAGATCATATTTTGGGCAGGAATTATCACAGGTTCCATTGATCTGTGTGCGGCGTTGGCGTTCGCTGCGACTCGGGGCACAAGACCAAAGCTTGTCCTCCAATCTATTGCGAGCGCAATGATTGGGCCAAAGGCGTTTAGCCGAAATAGCACGGTCCCGCTAGGACTCGGTCTGCATTATTTAATTGCATTCGGCGCTGCAACAACCTACGCTGTTGCCAGCCGACACCTTACAGTGCTCAACGAGCATTCAGTGTTGTGCGGGCTTCTATTTGGCGCAGCGGTTTACCTCTTTATGACGTTTGCCGTGATCCCACTGAGCGCCCTCAATCGACCATTTTCAATGTCATTCTTTCTCGGGCAGTTGGTGATTAACATGGTGTGTGTGGGTTTACCAATCGCACTCGTTGTTAAGCATTTTCCCTGAGCTGTTTGAGAGCCTGAGCGAAATCCTTCTCTCAATTATCAAAGGGCGCTAGCCGGCGTCGGCACCTTCAGGGATAGTACCGATAAACGCACTTCAGCTGAGTAATGTCCGGTTTGTCGGCTAACCGGAAGTCATCCCGTTCATTGAAAAACGGGCGCCTGACCAATTGCCTTAGAAACGGCGTTTGCGGTAAGTGGTAGATCCCGGCTCTGGGAGGAGCAGGCATGGCGCAAACGACCAGGGAAGGCATGCTCTAAACGAGCCATTGTCCATCGAAGGTGTTGGTGAAGGAGCCTGTTCTGATGCTACCGCTGCGCCAACTTTGCAGGCGGAGTTTTACCTAACCGCGCTGCACTGGCCGCCGACTGGGTCGCCAACCTTGCCATGAGTTCGCGGCGACGGAACTTTTGTTTCCTTAACCTGTTGAATCTCGCCTTGTCGCCATTTTGTGATGACATATGCCCTCGTTCTTCCAATTTGTTCGTGACCCAGCGTGCCGAAGATAAGTCTGCCCGTTCCTCCATACGCCAGGCCACCGATGGAAGATGCGAGGCGCAGGCCACGTTGAGCAGAAACCCATTTCAGCGCCTGCGGGTCCGATTGCTCGGCGTGCTCCCTGACCGTTGACAAAAACGTCCTGCGGCATGCCGCAGCATACTCTATTTTTCGAAAGGTCTGCCATCTTTTATCCAGTGAGCGATGCTGGATAACGCAAAACCCTGCAACCCGGTGAACAATAAAACCGTCAGGGCCATTAGTGGGAGGTGGGCGTGTCTAGGATTCGAGTGGTGCTTGCCGATGATTATCAGCCCATGGTCGCTAAGGTTCGCGGAACACTTGGCGAGGAATTCGAGGTCATGGGCACAGCGGAAAATGGTAATGAAGCCGTCGACTTGGTTCTGACCCTGGATGCCGACGTACTCATCACAGATATATTTGCCTACCGATTGTGAATGGACTTCAAGCTGCCGAACGGCTCCAGATGGCTAATGGTCGGATAGTATTTCTCACCATCTATCAGGAAGAGGCCTATGTTAGAGCAGCATTCGATACCGGGGCTTCCGCCTACGTCCTCAAGTCCCGGCTCTTGACCGATCTGATTCCAGCAATCCGCGAGGCTCTCCTGGGGAACATATTTGTGTCTAAGCCCCTGAAATTTGCCTCTCTTGATGGTTCTTCCAACAAGGCGTTTGTTTCCTGAAAGGGAAAAGAGGAGTGGAATGAGTCATCTCTGGCACCCTCCTTTCTTAAGACAACACAACATTGTTCGCCGATTGGAAATATTCCACCCAGCCGTCTTCAGGATGAAGGAAACGTCACTTTTTCCCGACAACCTTCCCCACGACCTATCACATCGAAATTAATATCCGTTGTGGAGAGATGCTCGGCGGCCGAAGCGCATGGGCCGCCCGCACCTGGGAGGGCACTCCGCCCTAACGGGGGCCCTCCTTTCTCTTGGCTAGTACGGGATGTCGGGAGTGATCCTGGCCTCAGCGAATCCGCGGATCGCACCTCCAAAATAACCCATTTGGCGCGAGGTCCAACTGCGATGGAAACCTTACCGAGATTGCAAGAGGCGGAGATCAAAAGTGAAGTGCAGAGGATCATCGCCGAACTTGATGTAGCCTTGTCTTTTCTTCGCGAAGCGGATGAAACCTCCGACAAGCAATATCAGCGGCGATTAATCAGGTATGCGCAGATCGCGCATCTAGCGGTTCTTCGATTACAGCCTAGTCTGGCTCTTACCGGTCCTGAGGGAATACGAATCAACGTTCGACTATTACAGATTCGTGCCAATTTGAAGCGCTACGGCATCTCAGTCGCCGGGACACTGCAAGAGACGGTCGTCAAGCAACGGAACAACTCCGAGAAAACGGCTTACCTCAATTAGCCGCTGGCCTCCGTCACTGTCCCCACGTGCCAGATAGCAGTTCTGCCACCCGCGGTTGACGACCGCATGCGCCACAATTGGACTTCCCACCTCGCGCCCATCTCGCCTATTGTGTGACACCGACGGTCGAGCGTTCCCCGACGCTGAACCGTGACACGTATTGCTCTGAAGATGGAGGGACTCCCGCGTGCGTACCTCATCTCGACGCCGAGTCCACGACTATTGAGCACCGTGGCGGATAGCGTGTCATTGGCGAAGATGATTTTGAAGAGAGTGGTGGGGAATTGAACCTTGTCATCACTGTCACGCGAGCGGTGATGACAACCTGCATCCACTTTCTTGATGCCAGTTCGAAAAAGGGGGGCCACCCCCGGAAGAATGGCCCTCAATCGGCTGTGGGCCATGCGCGGTCTCGCCGGGCACATAACGCTGAGTGATCTGATGGGTCGGTCCCGACAGCGGTTGGAGGGGAGGAAATTAACTTTCCGTAATCAATCCATACACCCTCTGCTGCCGCGTCGGGTGACGATTTCATCTGCGAGATCAGATTTTAGGGCTACCGGATCGATGCCAATGCTAAGCACGGAATTGCAGATCGGGCATTGATAACGAACGCCTTTCCATATGGTGTCTGGCGCGATTACTGGGATCTTTGCAAGAAACGCTTGTGCGACGATCGCGTTGCACTTCGGACAGTTGTCGTTCATCTTAACGCCCTTCCCCCCGTTCTCGATGAGGCACCCAAGAAAACGGCCCTCGAAACAGCCGAGCGAGGGCCGTGTATGGAAGCAATGGGTGAGAATGGTGGAACAAATCATAGAACTTGTTCGGCGCGATGAACCGTTAACTTTTCTCCATTGTATTTTCGCTTTTTGTTCGCGTAGATTATCTCCATGTTCCAAGGTCCACAAAGCTGGCGTGACTTCGTAATCCGCTGCAAGCGATGCGGACAGAACGTTCCGGCGCTGGTCGAGACGTTGCCTGCATCGTGGATTGCGGTGAAGTGTGCGTCGTGCAGCGAGCACCGGCGCTACCTGCCGACTGAAGTCTTTCAGGGCAGAGTGGTCCTATGCGTTGATCAGGAAGCCAGTGCGGAGCGCACAGGGGGGCGCGAGGTAACCCCCGGATTCATCTGGGAATTCGCGATCAGCAGCGTTCCTCTACCACTCTTCGAGCATTGGCCAGCACATAGTCGGCGACACCAAAGTATATGCGGCGGTCGGTGTCTGACATTTCCTGCTGTTTGGCCTGATGGAGAGAATGCGCAACCACACCTAGTTGGTGACGAAGTTCGCGGCAAAAGCGTTGCAACTCGCCTGACGGTTCCTGTGTATGGGGCTGCCCGTTGAACAACGCCATAATTAAGACCTCATAAAAGTTATGATGCAGCAACCAGCGAGAGCCGCAAACTGCTCTTTGATAGCAGCAACACAGGGATAGTGATCCCCACCAGTCACGCGATTGAGGAGTTAGTCGAACTCGCGCATGAGATATTGAATCGGGTGTTCAGGAGGGTGCCCCCGAGCGCATGGGGTGAGACTGCAGTCAGCCAAAATGTAAAACGCCAGTGAACAGTTACGTCCACCGGCGTCGCACAATCAAGTAGCCCTCCCCCAAGTGCTACTCAATGGATAAAGCTTATGCGGCTGGGATTGACTTGCCTATCCCCCATCGGTTCTGATGGCGGCAACCTGGTAATCAGTGAAACGTTACTCAATCATTGCCGCTGTCAGGCTTGCACGCGATGACATCTCGACACCGAGTCCACGACTATTGAGCACAGTGGCGGATAGCGTGTCATTGGCCAAGATGATTTTGAAGAACCGCTTCCACAGCAGCTAATAGTTCGCTTCCGGCATGCGCCTTAACCACATAGCCTAGTGCCCCCAAGGCGAGCGCTTCCTGCACCACATCGGCAGAAGATTCTTGGCTCACGAAGAGTATTTTGATTTTGGGAAACAGCTTGCGGATTCGTCGAGCCGCATCTATTCCATTCAGTGAAGGAAGCCCGATGTCGAGCGTAATCAAGTCCGGTTGGAGTTCTTCGGCTTTCTGAACTGCTTCTAATCCGTCTGTGACCTCTTCGACGATCTGAAATCCCGGTCTCTCTCTTAGCGTCGAACAAATGAAGCGCCGAACCGGTTCATAATCTTCGACCACGAGAATCCGGCTTAATGGCGTTTCCAAGTTGTCCTCTTTACAAGGTCCAAACCCGACTCTGCGACGAGTTGCTGGAGTTCATAATCCCATGTTTCCGCAATTTCAGGTCATTGCGCACGCGCCCTGGACAAACCAGCGCCAATTCTGGCTGGGGGGACTGGTACAAAAGATCGGGTAGGCCACTACGACTCTTTTTCCTCGCTACGCTGCCTGCGCATTCTCGCCTTTCCAAAGGTAAGGTCTGCCATTCCAGAATAGAGTCGAATCGCTCTGCGGTCCTCGAAAGAGGCGTTCCGATGAATGCTGTGACCGGGCGGCTTCTTCGTCGATCATTTTGCTTGCGTCTGCCCTGAAGCGAACGGACTGCTGGAGACAAGGCCGACTCTCACGAGGCCTCACCCTCCTAAACCTTGTCAGTGACGGTTACGATATAGGCTGGAACTGGCTGCGAGCCGATGAGGGCCTGGTCACTCAGAACCCGAACAACCTTCCAGGACTTTCTCCTGCGTGTCACAATATCGCCTACGGCGTAATGCGGGAGATCGCCGAGTATATCAACTTCGACATCCGCATCTGTGTCGTCATCGTTGTAGCGAAACACCACGTGCTTTGCCTGGTCGCGCATTCTCGCGTCCTCCTGATCCTTGAGAGGAGAATTGTACCCTCGACGTGATCCGGCTCCACATGCGCACCCGCCCTGCCACTTTCCCTCGCCGATGATCGCCGCGAGGTGGACTATCGCTCGTGCACTGCCCATATACTAAAGTTTTCTTTGTTCGGACATGCGTGGCCGCTACCAACGCCGATCTGACAAGCAGCGCAGTGCTGAAGCCTTCGCCGTCGGCAACGTTGTCCAGCACTGCAATTCCTCCCTGCAAGTTCCCATTCCGAGCGCTTCTCCCATGCGCTTCAGCCTATCCCAGGATATGGGTAATCATGACTCAAAGGGCATATCCAATTACCGATTAGGGGATGTTCAAGATTCAGGGTCATCTAGTAATGTCCCGGATAGAAAGTCCCCCGTGTTTATGCGGGTAGGCCGAATCGCCTGCATACGCAGATCGGATCGGAGTGGACCTCAACGAACCTATTACCCTCGACCAGGAGGCGCGATTCTGCCCCATCGGAAACTCGCTCGCGCTGCTATTCCTTACGGCTTCGCGGGACGCCGTAGGGCTCGCTGGGATCGAGCGCCCGGAAATGCTTTTTCGGCGTGCGAACGACGCACTCTTGGAGTTGCTGAAGCACCGGTCTGAATGCCCGGCCTGCAACGCGATGTGAGTCGCGGCAGCTTCGAGCCAGTCATCGATGAGGAAGACGGTCAGTTGGGATGTTCGGCAAGGTTGAGGATGGGCCGATGCCATTGCCCCGCTCAATCGCCGATTCGTTCCACAGCATTCTCCGCTCACTGCACTATGAGGCTCACCGTCGCAGTGTTGTTGGCTGGATTTGGGTCAAAGGTACCCTCCGTGGCTGTTGCGCTTTCGGTGATGACCGTACCCGATGGTGCCGTCACCTTCACCGTCAGGCGCACTGTCCACGTGGTGTTCGGAGCCATCGCGCTGTTCTCGTTGCAGACGATCGTTCCGGTGTCTCCGTATGCCGGAGTCGTGCACGTTCCCAATCCCGGTGTGCCGGAGATTCGGATGTAATCAAACGTCGTGCCCGCCGGAACTTGCGTATTCAGCACTTCCAGATAAGCGTTGTCCGGACCGAGGTTCCAGACCGGAAAGGCATAGGTGATCAAATCGCCCTGCTGCACCGTCGTCGGAGTAGGTCGAATCCGCAGGAAAAGATCAGCGTTCCCCAGGCCGAACGCATAAATGAAGCCCCCGGAAGGCAGATATACAACTCCATCCACCACTACGGGCGCGGAGTAATACCCGAATTCGGCAGTGTAGCTCCACAGGAGAGCGCCGGTGTCGGCATCGAGCGCATAGACGTTGCCTTGAGCAGGCCCGACATAGACCACCCCATTCGCCACTGCGGGCGGTGAGTACGCATCGAATCCGGTCGAGTAGGTCCACAGCAGAGCGCCGGTGCTGGCATTCACCGCCAACACCAAGCCGTCGCTGTCCCCGACATAGACGACGCCGTTCGCCACAGCGGGCCCAGCAAACTGAGTCATGTAATTTCCAGTCTGGAAGTGCCACAACTCCGTGCCGGTAGCGGTATTTAGTGCATAGAGGTTGCCATAATCCGTGCTGGTGTAAAGCACTCGATTGGCAACTGCCAAGCCGTCCACAGGGTAACCGGTACTATAGTTCCACAACTTGACGCCGGTGATGGCGCTCAGCGCATACACGTTGCCGTCAAACGAGCCGAAATAAACCACGCCGTTCACAACAGCGGGGGAGGAAAGCACTGCTCCTCCCGTGGTGTAGCTCCACAGCAGTGCGCCGGTGCTGCCGTTCAGTGCATACAGATTGCCGTCCCGAGAGCCGATATAGACCACACCATTGGCCACGGCGGGCGCGGTGTCTACAAGGTTTCCGGTGGGGTAGCTCCACAATAAGACGCCCGTGGTGGCATTCACTGCGTACACCTTGTTATCCCAAGAACCGAAGTAAACCGCACCATCCGCCACAGCGGGCGAGGAGTTTATACGGCCTCCGGTGGGGTAGCTCCACAGCGTAACGCCTGTATTGGCGTTCATCGCATACAGCTTACCGTCGTTCGCGCCGACATAGACCACCCCATTCACCACCGAGGGCGAGGAAAGTGTGTTTGTGCCGAAGGGGGCCCTCCACTTCAATCCCAGTTTCCCAACATTGTTGACGCCGAGCACTGTTTCATACGGATTCCAGCGCTGCATGTTATCCCGGTGGAACTGCGTCCAGTCCGCGGGCGAAGACATTGTCTGAGCTTGGGACGTGTTGGCTGCGGCCAGCATCAGCCCCAGCGGCGCGATCGCAAGCATCGAGACCGCAATCCGGAAGGAAGCAGTCGGCTTCCTGTTAGTGGCACAGACATTGGCGACACAGATCGGGGATTTCATTAGCGCACCTCCACACAGCTCTTACATCAGTAAGGAGTGGAGGCGTCGCGCAGATTGGAGGCGGTTGGGTTTCTGGCCTCGGGGGACCGAGCCATGCGGACGTCGGCGTTCCGGTTCGGTACGCCCAACGGGAGGATTCTACTCTTCGTGCACGCACCTCACCTGGTTTTCTTTCGCTTTCCGAAACACTTCCGATCCGTTTTTCGCCTTCTCGTCACTGCACCGTCATGCTTACCGTCGCGGTGTTGTTGGCTAGATTGGGATCAGGCTTGTCTTCTGTCGTGGTCGCATTTTCAGTAATAACTGTCCCTGAAGGAGCCGTTACCTTCACGATCACTCTCACTGTCCATGTAGTGTTCGGAGCCATGGCGCTGTTCTCATGACAGACAATCTCTCCAGTTCCCTCGTAGGGCGGAGTCATGCATGTGCCCAGCCCCGGCGTGCCGGAGATGCGCACGTAATCCAAAGTTGTGCCTTCGGGTACGTGGGTGGTCAGAACTTCGTGAACAGCGTTTTCAGGTCCCAGATTCCATACCGGGAAGGCATAGGTGATCAGATCGCCTTGGTGCACGGTCTCCGGAGTGGGGCGGATCCGCAGGAACAGGTCGGCTCCCACCCCGAGGCCGAACGCGAAAACGTGGCCTCCAGTATTGGCGTATACCACGCCATCTACTACTGCGGGCGACCCGTTCACTGGGCCAGGCGCTGAATAGCTCCACAGCTGGGCGCCGGTGGTGGCGTTCAGCGCATATACCTCGCCAGCGCGTACGCCGGGAATGCCAGTGTCGCCAATATAGACCACCCCACCCGCGACCGCAGGCGAGGATTCGAAAATGAGCCCGGTGGCATGACTCCACAGTTTGGCTCCGGTGCTGGCGTTCAGTGCGTACACGGTGCCGCTGTCCGCGACGCCGTTGGCCGAACCGTTAAAGCAACCGATAAAAACTACCCCATTCGCCACCGCGGGCGAGGAATACACACCGCCTTGGTTAATCGTGTTTCCCGTGGCAAAGCTCCATAGCTTGGCGCCCGTGCTGGCATTCAGCGCGTACACGTTGCCGTCGTCTGAGCCAACATACACCACTCCGTTCGCAACTGCGGGTGAAGATTCCACTATGTAGCCGGTGGCATAGCTCCACAATTTGACGCCGGTGCTCGCGTCCAGCGCGTATACATTGAAGTCCTCGGAACCGACGTAAACCACCCCGTTCGCCACGGCGGGCGACGATAGCTCGTAGTAGCCTCCGATGAAATAGCTCCACAGCAGGGAGCCGGTCGAGGCGTTCAGCGCATATATGTAGCCGCCAGTCAGGTTGGAAGTGCCGACATAAACCACCCCGTTCGCCACTGCGGGAGCGGAACCCCCGCCTCCCCCTTCCGGGTAATAGCTCCACACTAAGGCGCCGGTCGTGGCGTTCAGCGCAGAGACAATGGACTGGCCCCCGACCACATAAACCAACCCGTTCGCCACTGCGGGCGGCGAAAATACAGCGCCTGACGTGGCCGTGGCAGCGCTCCACAGCTTCTCGCCGGTACTGGCATCCAGCGCATACACATTATCTTCGTTCGAATCGTTGTCCGTTCCAAAATAAATTACCCCATTCGCGACTGCAGGCGAGGAACTTGCATAGTCGAGGACCTCCTTGTCGTGGGCGTAGCTCCACCTCAACTGCAACTTGCCAACGTTATTGAAATTGAGCACCGTCTCATACGGATTCCATCGCTGCATGTTGTCCCGGTGGAACTGCGTCCAGTCCGCAGGCGAAGATATAGTGCTAACGCTTGCGCTGGAGTTAGAAACATCATCAGACGTCTGAGCATTCGCGGAGGTGTTGACTGCTGCCAGCATCACCCACAGCGGGACGATGGCAAGTATCAAGCCTGCAATGCGGAAAGAAGCAGTCTGCTTCCGGTTGACACAGATCGACGTGATACAGATCATTAGCGCAGGCCCCCACACAGCTCTTACATCAGTAAGGAGCGGAGGCGTCGCGCAGATGGAGGCAGTTGGGTTCTGGCCTCGGGGGAACGAGCCATGCGGACGTCGGCGTTCCGGGGTTCGGTTCGCCCAACGGGGAGGATTCTACTCTTTGTGCACGCACCTTACTGGGTTTTCTTTGCTTTGCGAAACACTTCCGATCCTTTTTTGGGCCTTGTCGTCACTGCACCGTGGTGCTCACCGTCGCGGTGTTGTTGGCAAGATTGGGATCAGGGGTGTCTTCTGTCGCGGTCGCATTTTCGGTGATGACCGTGCCCGATGGCGCCGTCACCTTCACCGTCAATCGCACAGTCCATGTGGTGTTCGGCGCCATGGCGCTGTTCTCATGACAGACAATCTCTCCAGTTCCCTCGTAGGGCGGAGTTGTGCAGGTGCCCAGCCCCGGCGTACCGGAGATGCGGACGTAATCGAAGGTCGTACCTTCGGGCACCTGCGTGGTGAGGACTTCGTGAACAGCATCGTCGGGTCCCAGATTCCACACCGGGAAGGCGTAGGTGATCAGATCACCTTGATGCACCGTCGTCGGAGCGGGTTGAATTCGCAGGAAGAGATCGGCACTGCCGGGCGACGGCAGCCCGAAAGCGAATAGGACGGCGTAGTCTTCCAGGTTCCCGGAGCCAGCATACGTAGTGCCTACGTACACCCTCCCATTCGCGACCACGGGGTCCCCCACAGATCCACCGGTGGCATAGCTCCACAGTTTGACGCCGGTGGCGGCGTTCAGGGCATAGAAGTTACCGTCGTCGGAACCGATATAAACCACCCCATTCGCCACCGCGGGCGAGGAATACACGCTGCTTCCGGTCCTATAGCTCCACAGCTTGGCACCAGTGGTGGCGTTCAGCGCGTACACGTTGCCGTCGCCTAAACCAATATAGACCAGCCCGTTCGCCACCGCGGGCGAGGTGAGCCCAGAGTTTCCGGTGTCGTAGGTCCACAGAAGCTTCCCTGTGGTGGCGTTCAGTGCATACACGAGGCTGGTGAAGGCGGAGGCGGTATAAACTACCCCATTCGCTATCACGGGTGCGGAGGTATCATCGCGGGCAAGTGGACCCGATGGGCCAATGTAATAGTTCCACAGCTGGTCGCCGGTGCTGGCGTTTAGCGCATACACGCCGCCAGTCCGTTCGCCGACATAAACGACGCCGTTCGCGACTGAGAGCGGCGCCAGCACAGGATCAGTATTGCCCCACAGCAAGGTGCCCGTGCTCGCGTTGAGGGCAACCACGCCGCCGTCGCCGCAGCCGACATAAACCACCCCGTTCGCTACCGCAGGCGTCGCCACATAAAGGTCGATGGTGTAGCTCCATAGCTGCGCTCCGGAGGCAGCATCGAGCGCATAGATGACGCCGTTGTCCACGCCGAACCCCCCGATATAGACCACTCCATTCGCCACGGCGGGCGAGGAATTCGCGAATGCGTTCGCCTTCTTGTCATAGCTCCACAGCTTGGCGCCGGTGCTGGCGTTCAGCGCGTATAGATAGCCGTTCCCTGAACCGATATAAACCACCCCGTTCACCACGGCTGCGGAGGAGAATTGCGAGCCGTTCTGAGGATCGGGAACGAAGGTCCACTTCAATCCCAGTGTTCCAACATTATCGACGCCGATCGTCGTCTCATAGGGATTCCAGCGCTGCATGTTGTCTCGGAGATACTGCGTCCAGTCCCCGGGTGAAGGCGTGCTGGAAGTCTGAGCATTCAAAGACACGTTGGCCGCGGCCAGCATCAGCCACAGCGGGGCGGCGACTGCCAGCATCAAGCCTGCAATGCGCAAAGACGCGGTCTGTTTCTTGTGAGTGACAGGAATATTGCTGACACCGATAGGGCAATTCATTAGCGCACCTCTACACAGCTCTTACAATCAGTAAGGAGCGGAGGCGTCGCGCAGTTGGAGGCGGTTGGGTTCTGGCCTCGGGGGACCGAGCCATGCGGACGTCGGCGTTCCGGTTCCGGTACGCCCAACGGGAGGATTCTACTCTTCGTGAGTAAACCTCGCAGCGTTTTGTTCTCCCGCCTCCGTTCGTTCCGGGATTCGGTAGCCGCCTTGCGTCGAGTAGCTTCCGGATGGTCGGCTATACGGACTTTTCAACTCGAAACTACTGGCATGGTCCGCCGCCTAAACCCCCTCGAGGGTGTAGAGGTGAGTACAGGAGGTGTTCCATGGAGATTCGCACAATTGGTATCGATCTAGGGAAGACTGTCTTTCACCTTGTAGGTCTGAACGCACGGGGTGAACTCGTGGTTCGCAAGAAGTGCTCGCGGACTCAGCTGCTGCGCTTTACATCTAACCTTCGCGAGTGCCTGATCGGCATGGAGGCCTGCGGAGGATCTCATTTTCTCGGCCGAGCTCTGCGGGAACAGGGGCATGACGTGTGCCTGATGCCGGCACAGTATGTGAAGCCGTACGTGAAGACGAACAAGAATGACTACATCGATGCCGAAGCCATTGCCGAAGCTGTAACCCGCCCCACGATGCGCTTTGTGCCGATCAAGACCGACGATCAGCTCGACCTGCAGGTGCTGCACCGAGTGCGCGAACGGTGGGTCGTGCGCCGCACCGCAGTGATCAACCAGATTCGTGGATTGCTGCTCGAGCGTGGCATTACGATGCGCAAGGGACGCGAGCATCTCAAAGCCTCTCTACCCCGCATCCTGGAAGACGCAGACAACAGGCTATCAGGCGCATTGCGACAACTTCTGACACAACTGCAGATAGATATGCAGTACCTGCACAGACAGATCGAGGAATCCGACAAGCTGATCGTGCGCATCGCCAGCGAGCTTGAAGCATGCAGGCGCCTGATCGCGATCCCTGGAATTGGACCGCTGATCGCTACAGCCACCATCGCGGCCATCGGTAACGGGGCAGCCTTCAAGAATGGCCGCGGGTTTGCTGCCTGGCTGGGAGTTGTGCCTGGCGAGCACTCCACCGGGGGCAAGCAGCAGCTCACTGGCACCAGCAGACGTGGGAACAAATATCTGCGAAAGCTCTTCGTCCTAGGAGCGCATTCCGTGCTGCTGCAGAGAACGAAGCAATCTTCGGGCCTGAGTATGTGGCTGGCCAGTCTCACCGCACGCAAGCGCAAACAGGTAGCGACAGTGGCTTTAGCCAACAAGATGGCACGCATGGTCTGGGCGGTTCTATTCAAAGGAGAGGCTTATCGCCCGCCGCTTTTACCACAACCAGTCACAGCCTGATGGGCTGCACATGACGCCTGGCACAAGCGCCAGGCTTGGAAATCGCTGAAGCGATTCCCACATCTGCAGTCCAACGACGACGGATCTGAACTCTAAGATTCCCTGCCAGGTTTGCTGGCGAACCATGAGATGGCACAACGGTCGATCCCGGCGCTCCCGAAACCTGCATTCGGAAAATGCCTCCAAAGGCAGCGAAACTAAAAAGGACGAGGGCGCAGCGCATTCCATTCAGGCCAGGAGATCGCTACTCCAACAGAGGCCGGATACATTCGCGCAGACCAATTCTGTCTTCCTCATCTTTCGCTTGCAAACGGCGGCGGACCATACATTCCGTATTGCCGGTAATACGTCCAGCCGAGCAAGAACGTGTATGGGGTCCATCTTGTTCCCTGCGCCAACCCGCTTCAGGCGCGTCCGGTCGGATGCTTAGAACCAACCGTGTAAGGCGGCGTGGCGGCTGGCTTCCCATCCTGTAACGGACGCCCGCGCTGGCCTTCACCAAAGGCACCATACGGATAGCCGCCGGATTGGGGCACACTGACCCTCTCAAGAACGGCGGTTGCCTCGCTGTCTAGCGTCAGGTCGGCTGCCGCGAGGTTGTTGCGAAGGTGCTCAACCGTGCGAGCACCGACGATCGGTGCGATAACGCTGGGGCGGTCTGCGATCCAGCTCAACGCGACTTGGGCAGGCGTCGCACCGATTTCCACGGCGATGCGAACAACCGCATCGATTGTCGCCCAATTGCGATCGGAGTTGGCATATTCTTCTGAAATCCACTGATAAATTGGCTTCTCGGAACCTGCGCGAGTGTCCGACGGCGCGGCTGCGCCACGCTGATATTTGCCGGTGAGAAAGCCGCCCGCGAGGGGTGACCACGGCAGCAGGCCAATCCCGTTGTAAAGTGCGGCGGGGACAATCTCCCACTCGATTTCGCGGGACAACAGGCTGTATTGCGGCTGAAGCGTCACGGGAACCTGAACGCCCATCGCCTTGGCCGTGGAGATGATGAGTTGAAGCTGCCACCCCGTGAAGTTCGACAGGCCGATGTAGTGGATTTTGCCGGACTTTACCGCCTCATCGAGAAACGAAAGCGTTTCCTCCACCGGTGTGTGCATGTCGGAAGCGTGCAGCTGATAGAGGTCGATCGTCTCAACGCCCAGGCGGCCGAGAGATGCGTTCAGCGCACGATGGAGGTGGCGCCGCGACAATCCGACCGCATTGACATCTGGGCTACCACCGAAGCGACCCTTGCTGGCGAGGACAACCCGGTCGGTGACATCACGAGGCCGTGCGGCGAACCAGCGACCGATGATCTGTTCCGAGACACCGCCGACATACACATCGGCGGTGTCGATCAAGTTGCCGCCAGCCTCGACGAACGTGTCGAGAATTGCGAAAGCGTCCTCCTCTGAGGTCTCTGAGCCGAAGTACATGGTTCCTAGAGCAATTTTGGATACTGCGATTCCAGTGTTCCCGAGCTTGCGATGCAGCATGGCGAATAAACCTCTCCACTGAGTGTAAGACGCGAAGGTTGATGGAACACTCTGCTCCATCGCAAAGCGTCATGAGAACGCTCTTGCGTCCAGAAGTGAGATTGTGCCTGGATGGTCGCCAAACAGGAAGTGATGCGCTTGTATAGCCGTTAACGTCCGGGTTGCCGGTCACACGTCCGGAAGCTGGTCAATGAGGGCATTGGCGGCTTGGCGCTCGTTGAAGTTGAACTCCTCTTGCGACATCTTGGGCAGGGGAGCCTAATAGTGGAAGGGGGGCTTCGTGGATGAGCAGTCGGCATCCCTTCTGTGCGATATCCGAGGTAGCGCGTAGCGAGGTTGCGGGTAAGGGTATTCCGCGATTCTTCCGTCTGTTGCTTGTCTGCTTCCTGTGTTGTGCCTGTACACGGCTGTTCATCGGTCAGTCGGCAGCTGCCCCATCAACGGCCACTCCTGCGCCTGTGCCACAGATTCGGGGACCGAATCAGCGTCCGGCAGTCATGTTTGGCGAGGCAGAAGGTCTCATCCACCTCGACGTACTGGTGACCGATAACTCGGGAAGACCAGTCCCCGGTCTCGGAGCCAAAGACTTTACGCTGGTTGACAACGGACAGATCGAAAAGATCCTTTCCTTTCGCGAGCTCGGTGGTGTCTCGCCCAAGCCGGATTCTCCGGTTGAGATCATTCTGCTCATTGACACGTTTAGCATACCGGCCAACTTGGCTTTTTATGAGCGAGGAGAAGTCGGGAAATTCTTGAGGCAGAACCGCGACCGGCTGACTCAGCCTGTATCGATATTTGGGATCTCAGAAAATGGCTTATGGACGGTTGCCCACCCGTCTAGTGACGGGAACACCATGGCTGACGACCTCGCGCACAATCGAGAAATCTTCCTGCTGAACGACTCATCGCGAAGGAACCTGAGAGGACAGCCTCTTGACTCTCTCCAGTTTGGAGATCTTCCGTACATAGCAGCATTGAAGGCACTCGGATACATTGCCACTGCAGAACGCCGAAAGCCGGGCAGAAAATTGCTAGTCTGGATCGGGCCCGGGTGCGGGATAGGAAGCGGCGCTTATCCCGGAAGAGCCAGCGGAGACCAGCAGACCTTCGACATGATCTATTGGTTTTCCACTCTCCTGCGCGAGGCTCGCATTTCAATCTGCAACCTCTCAGTAGGAGAATCCGATCCGCGCTCCCTCCTCTATCTGGATTATCTGAATGGGGTGAAAACGGTCCGGCAAGCCAGCGCAATGTATTTGTACAAAAAGGTTCTGGCTGTCGAGAGTGGGGGGCAGGTGCTGGATGAAAGCAGTGACCTGGTCAAGCAGATCGAGGTCTGCGTCCGCGACGCAAATGCCTTCTACACACTGTCGTTCAACCCCGCCCCAGCACAGCACAAAGACGAATACCACGACCTCAAGGTGAAAGTAAGCAGGCCGGGGCTGACTGCCCGTACCAACACCGGGTATTATGACCAGCCCTATTACTCTGACGAGCTACATCCCGCAACCCAGCGTGTCACGGTTGCCCAGTTGGAGCAGGTATTATCAGCCAGTCGCGGAGAATCCGATGACCAGGCAGCACGGCAATTATCCAACGTGGAACTAACTGAACAGGTGAGCGATGCAAAGCTTGTGTCCTGGACAGTCGAATTGCGAGGCAAGAAGACTCGGCAGGTGTTGACGGCTCTGGCCGACGCTTCAGCGTTTCTGGACCCACCTCCGGCAGAGATCCCTTCTGACGCGCCGCCGGACGAGAATACGCAACGGCACATGATCTCTTTGGCCGCTGATTACCTGCAATCGACGATGCCCAGGTTGCCGAATTTTTATGCGAAGCGAACTTCGGTTCGCTACGAGGAAACTCCCCAGTATGACGAAGCAACCACTCGCGTCAACCCTGAACCAATGCATGTGGTGGATCATTCGAAGGCAACGGTGCTCTATCGCAATGGCAGCGAGGTGGTCGAGGCAAAGGCGCCTCCACGCGGGCAGGAAGATCGGTATCTGATTACATATGGCACGTTTGGCCCACTCCTTGGTGCAATGAAAGATGCGATTGCGGCTCCCGAAGGCTTGACCTGGATTCGCTGGGAACAACGTGCCGGTGGCAGGCTCGCAGTCTTTCGCTATTCGGTGCCCAAGGAGAACCAGAAATCCGCCTATGCTGCGGCGGGTTGCTGCCTCCCCGATGGCTACGGCACGGGTGGCTTCGAAAAGCGAACCAGCTATCACGGCGAGATCTCGATCGATCCGGCGAGCGGAGCGATCATGCGCCTGACGATCGAGGCCGACTTATACGGGTTCGTCCCGCTCGATCGCTCGGACATCATGGTTGAGTACAGTCCGGTCGAGATAGGCGGAAAGAACTATATCTGTCCCGTACGAAGTGTCTCCATTTGGAGAGCGCGGTCCGTGCCTACTCTTTGGGCATGGAATGAGGGCTTCAGTACCTGGGGACCTTATGCGACCATGTTGAACGATTTTACTTTCGACGACTATCACATGTTCCGCGCAGATTCGCGTATGTTGAGCGACTTTAGCCGAACGTCGGAGGCAGCTCCGCCTCACAGTGGTTCCGAGCCCCCAGCCGCGGCTCGGCCAGGCCCGCAGTAAACTCTATCTGCAGTTGAATACCAAAGTGACGTGGTCTGCGTGAGTCTCCTCGCGGTTTGCAAACCGATCTGGGCTCGCACCCAATACTACGAGCCCCGATATAGCAGTTCGCGGGCATGCCGTGGCCGTCGCCAAGGTCAGTTGACGCTAACAGGGCGATAATCGCCCACCGACCGATCAGGTAGGTGGTAGTTACTGAGATGTATGGTCCGCCGTCCGACTGCAAGGGAAAAGTGTTTAGAGGAAGAAAGCCTGCGTTAATGTATCCGGCCTTTTTGTGGAGAGTTGTTTCTCCTGGCCATGATGAGATACGCCGCGTGCCTTTCCTTAGAAACCCCTCGGCCATGTAAGGGCCCATTCGGTAAACAGGTTTCAGGCACGCCGTTCTGACTGTTCTTTCATCTTCACTCGCCCGATGCAGACTTTGGTGAGAGAGCGGGGGGCAATCTTTTGTTACGTCTGTTTATGGCGGTATAGCGCCGGGAATCGCTTTGTAATCCTGACCACTTGAGAGCACTGCCCATGCGATCCGCGCCAGCTTGTTCGCCATCGCGACGATCAACACGTTTCGTGGTGCTCTCATCTCGAGTGATGTCAACCATGGGCCCATCGCGATCCGATCTCTCTTCGATCGCAACACGACAGCACGAGCCCCATGAACCAGAATCTTGCGGAGGTAGCGGTTGCCGCGCTTGCTGATCCCATACAGCTTCGCCTTGCCTCCGGTTGAGTGCTGCTTCGGTACCAGACCCATCCACGCCGCAAACTCTCGCCCCTTGCGGAAGGCCGCACCGTTGCCAATCGATGCGACGATCGCCGTTGCCACCAACGGTCCGATGCCTGGGATCTGCCGCAGTCTGCAACAGGCAGCATCGCTTGAAGCGATCCGTTCTATTTCCTCGTTCATCTCCTGAATCTGGAGCTCCATATGCTTCCACTCGTTCCACAGCATCGCAATCAGGTTCCGTATCCTGGGAGTGAGGTTCTCGTTGGCGTTCTCGAGTACCTCAGGTATGGCTTCCCTCAGCCGAACGGGGCTCTTGGCAAAGACCAGCCCGCGCTCCAACAGAAAAGCACGGAGCTGGTTGATCACAGACGTTCTTCGCACCATCAGTCGGTCCCGCACCCGGTGCAGCGCTTGCAGGTCCAGTTGGTCGTCCGTCTTGATCGGAACGAACCGCATGTTCCGACGATCGACAGCTTCGGCGATCGCTTCAGCATCAATGAAGTCGTTTTTGTTCGACTTCACGAAAGGCTTCACGAACTGTGCCGGAAGCAGCTTCACGTCGTGTCCCTGTGCTCGCAGTGCACGGCCCAGGAAGTGAGCACCAGAACATGCTTCCATCCCGATCAGAGACGTCTGCAGGTTCGCCGTGAAGTGAATCAACTGCTTCTGCGTGAACTTCTTCTTCAGCAGCACCTTGCCCTTATCGCCAAGCGCCACCAAGTGAAACGTCGTCTTGCCAAGATCAATGCCAACGGAACGAATCTGCATCTCGATGATCCTCCTTGAACCTGCCTACAAGATCCCTCCACGCTTACGTGAAGTTCAAGCGGCGGACCATCTCAGTAACCCCGTTTTTGAGGGGCTTCGTGAGACACTGCGTTCTCGGGGCTACAGAATGAATAGTCTTTCGTTCGGCTGGAAGGAGCAAGAATCGTTAGCTGGCGAACTTGCCCGGCCTATCACGCGAGTGTCGATTGAGTTCGCATTCCATGGAAGACCGGTCTATGTGACCCTGTGGAGACCTGATGAGACCGACTCCTCATACATTCCGATATGCAGGATGTGGCAGATCGCAGAGAAGTTGGCGTCCTACAGTTTAGTCGTGTCTACGCAGCAGAAACTCAGGAGATCACGCTTGAGGTGCCTTCAGTCTTTCGCGGGAACTTGTCAGTATCCAAGCTGGCCATCGAAGAATCGGGTATGGAATCTGAGTCAGGGATCATCCTTCAAGCAAACTCCGGCGAAGAGATTGTCATAGTTGCTGGTGTACAACCGTATTCAATTGCCGTTCGGGGTGTCACATGGCCTGAGTACACCTTTGAGCCTGAATATCCGATGGAGCAATATGCCCGGATCGCTGTGATTGTTCCCTGAAAGTCGGGTTTACGGTACGTTGCCGTTTGGGGCAAGTCGCTGGGTTGAACTTACCGAGATTCCCGTTTTTCCCGCATCACGCATTCTCAGACGAGCAGCGACCTTCGTTATTCCAAGCGTGTAGTAAATTTCTAGGCATGACGGGCCTTTGTCCCAAGCTGTTTTTGCCCTCGCTGTCAGTCTTTCGCTCGCCACGGTTGGAAACGGGTTCCCGCAAGGGACCCTACAGCGGAATTGGAGGGAGACCGATTCATTCTGCTGTAGGTTGAATTGATGTGAACCCAGACACCATCACGATCTCACCGGGACCGCGAATGCGCACCGCGCTCTTGCTGGCGATCATTGTGGATACCTTCCAGATTGTTTTCTCCCCCTTATTCTTCGAAGGCGCCGCTTCGCCCGCTGATGACATTCTCGATCTCTGTATGGCGGGGATCCTGAGTTACCTTCTTGGCTGGCATTGGGAATTCCTGCCATCGTTCCTTGCCAAGCTCGTGCCCGGTGTGGATTTGGTCCCACTTTGGACGTTGGCTGTTGCGAACGTTTACCGGAAATCGAAGCGGCGCGGAGTCATCCAGAGAAGAGGTGGAGAAGAAAACCAAACGGACAGAGACGTTCGAAAATCATAGGCGTGTTGCCACACCTTCTCACGCGTGAGTACCTGGATCCGAGTTCAGGACGTATAGTCGCCCATCCGTCCATTACTACTCAGTAATGTCAGGGTGGCCGGTAATACGGAAGCAATTCTGCCAATCTTGACCAACTGGAGGTGAGTTCTACCCTTTACCAGATAAAGCTCAACTGTTGCTCCCACGATTCCCGCGTAGCGAGATTCTCCCGCGAAAGCGCACATCGCTTCGACGCATCTGATGCGCCGCAACCTCACCGGAGGCCAGCAGAGATGGTGATGGCGATGATGTATCCAGAAACTTAGAGTGGCGCGATCTGGTGGTAACATTCGGCATGTGAGAAGTCTGCCCGCCTTCATCTGTGTGCTGCTATGCGCCGCTGCAGCGGCGCAGGTGCCCCGCGAAGCTCCCGCTCACGGAGTCATTTACGGCACAGTCTTCGATCTTGAGGGACAGCCCGCAAAAGAAATCGGATTGATGGCTATGCCGCTGGGAGTTCCACTCGGGACTGCGCTGCCTTACGCAAAAACAGATCAGAACGGTCGCTATCGTTTCCCCGATATTCCTTGGTGGGGCAGATATACCGTCTACGCCGAAGACGAGGCAGCGGGTTATTCCATGCATGCTACCTACCCGATAGACCTTCGCAACAGCATCGAGGAGGTGACGCTTTCCCCCGAGCATCCCGAGGCTGAATTCAATCTTCACCTCCCTCCTAAAGCCGGATTCCTCCAATTCCACTTGACGAACAAAAGAACAGGAAAGGTCATAGAGGCAGTTCAGGTCACCATATTCGCGGCTTATAACGCGGAGCAGCTTCTTTTCTCCCAGAGTTGTTCTTCAACTCGGGCCATCCTCATCCCGCCTGACAAAGACCTGCTTCTGCACGTGACCTCATCGGGATTCCGCGAATGGTCGCAGAGTGTTGGTGCGGGCATGCCCATTCGTGCGCACCCCGGAGAGCAGGTGAAACTCGGCGTAGAGCTCGACCCCTTGGACTGAGCCTACCGCCTCAGTTGTGCATTTCTAGACAACATTCGCAGTTGTTGTGGGTGCATGGTCGCCAATCCGTCCATTACTACTCAGTAATTTCCGGGTTGGCGGTGATACGGACGTTAACTCGTCAGCAAAGGCCCGTGCAGCCCGTCCTACGCCCCAAAATTCAACCTCACTGCACTGACACTCGCCCCCTTGTCCCGTCTATGTAGAAGTGACCTGGCAGGCACGTAAGGTGACTGCACGGTGTAAAGTCCCAATTCTGGAGCTTCTCGTATTGCTAGACAGCAATTCCATTTCTAGTCACACTGATTCCGTCCAACTCTGAGAGGTTATGATGCTCCGCCAATCTCTTCGATCAAACAGACGACGTCGTGCCTTCGTTAAAACCGCGTTCGTTCTTGTTGCTTTTGCGCTTGGACACTTTGGCGCGCGAGCTGAAGTAAGTGTCCCTGATACCCCGGCCGGTCACACGTTGCAGGCGTTTCTCGACGCATTTGATAGTGGCGACCATGACAAGATCGCTGCGTATGTGAAGCAATACGACCCCGAGAACAACGCGGATGGGCTGACTTCTTTCAGCAATCAGACTGGCGGCTTCACGCTCACATCGATCGAGAAGAGCACGCCCGATAAGCTCACTTTTCTCGTCCATGGTCGCGGAGACAACATCGATGCTTACGGAGTGCTGCAACTGGCCAGCACTACGCCGCCGCGGGTCAAGCGGCTCAGCATTCGTGCGCTTCCACTTGGCGCGAAGCTCGATGATATTCAACTTGACGCTACTACCCGACAGAAGACGATCGACGCCATCAGCACAAAATTGACCGAATACTATGTCTATCCAGATGTCGCCGCGAAGATGATCGAGGCGGTCCAGGAGCATCAGAAAAAAGGTGACTACAACTCGATCACGGATGGGAACGAATTTGCGGTGCCCTGACCCGCGACTTGCGCGCTGTGAGCAACGACCGACATCTTTTCGTTGGATACAATCCGTTCACCTCGCCAGAACCGCCCGGTTCCTCCTCGGGGCCGCATGAACCAAGTCCTGCTGAACAGGCGCAATTCCGCGCAATGCTGGAACAGCAGAACTGTACTTTCTCCAAGGTCGAAATCCTCAATCACAACATCGGCTACGTGAAATTTGGCGCCTTTCCGCCTCCAGATATTTGCGGACCCACTGTGGTCGCTGCGATGAACTTTCTGGCTCACACGGACGCCCTTATTTTTGATCTGCGGGAGAACCATGGCGGCGATCCCAATATGGTGGATTTCATGGTTTCCTATCTGTTTAGCCAGCCTACCCACATCAACGACCTTACCAACAGGCACGATAACGAGACTCACCAATACTGGACGCTGCCTTGGGTTCTCGGGCCTCGCTTCGCGAATCAGCCGGTGTATGTTCTCACTTCGCACGAGACTTTTTCTGGTGGTGAAGAGTTCACGTTCGACTTGAAGACACAAAAACGCGCCACCATTGTTGGCGAGACTACGGGCGGGGGTGCTCATCCTGTGCGAGGGATGCCAGCCGGCGACCACTTTACGATTGGTGTGCCATTCGGTCGCCCCATTAACCCTGTGACCAAAGGTGACTGGGAAGGTACAGGTGTAGAGCCCGATGTGAAAGTGAGCGCTGCCGATGCTTTGACCACTGCGGAAAAGATGGCAGCGGATAAATTGGCAGCTCAGAGCAAGTCCAAGTAGGTTGTAGCTTTTCGCATCCGCACATGACTTTGCTCCGAGCGCCCCT
>Ga0206998_1099_pt1 | contig 22372 bp, 21 predicted proteins | sample Alteio_BWMinCont_FD_153309 | JGI IMG/M metagenome (GOLD analysis project Ga0206998, IMG submission 153309) | Enriched cells from forest soil in Barre Woods Harvard Forest LTER site, Petersham, Massachusetts, United States -... | ecosystem: Environmental > Terrestrial > Soil > Temperate forest >... | reverse complement strand
AACCATCGGCACATGCTCAGCCACATACAAATCCCATAGGCTCCCGCGGGGGGCGGCTTCCTTCAAGTCGCTGTATCCGAAGCGCCCACAATACTCCTTCGATCCACGAGCTACGTCTTGCGGGGCGCTCCAGGTACAGCCCTAAGACTTCACAGGACTTACCCCTCGATTTGCTTGTGTGACCGGGCAATATGTGAGCATCAACGCCTAAAATGAGGGAGCAGGGCGCGTTTTCTATGGCCGCATTTTTCGACGAGACAGCAGTCGCAAAAGATCGACTTTATGCGGATATAGTGAAAGCGTCTAACCGTTACTTACGCAAGGCACGGCGCTTGACGGAGCGCATGTGGACAAGCTGGGGCCAGTTTGTGGAGGCCAATGCACCGATACGGGCATGGGCAGATGATTTTTACCCGGTTTGGTGGGAACTGTACCTGGCCTACGCCCTTTCCCAGGCTGGCATTTCGCTAGTTCCAACTAAAGAGCACCCGCGAGACGAGGGCAGAGGACGGCCTGATTTACTTGCGAATGGTCCCCGCGTCTGGATTGAAGCGGTAATGCCGCAAGCCGGTGTGGGATCAGATGCACTTATCGAGCCAACATCCCAAACAGCGTTCGATATCCCGACAGATCGATTTGTCCTTCGGCTGACAACCGCACTTAGGGAGAAGTTTGGCAAAGTTCGGCAATACATTGAGGAGGGTACGATCCCAATTTCGGATGCCGCAGTCGTTGCAATCTCAGGTGGACGATTGCCCTTTCGCTTTCAGGAATATCCGATTCCCAATATCGTGCGCGCATTATGCGGTGTGGGATCCTTATGTGCGGAGATTGATGTACAAAGCCTGCGGCGGCGGGAAACTTATATTGAATTCCGCGATCATGTCGAGAAAATATCGAAATCTCCGGTCTCAACAGACCTATTTCTGCGAAAGGAATTCGCCCACATAAGCGCCGTGCTTTACAGCAGTGCTGATTGCGTAAATTATCCGAGAAAGCCAGGTCTGGAGTTTGTTCTCGTTCACAATCCAAATGCCAGAATTCCCCTACCAAGTGGCTGGCTGCCAATGGGGGAACAATACTGGATACAGGATGGTGTACTGCGACGGGAAATTGCGCGGTCCAAATGATCTAGCCTGGCTTTCGAGCGCATGTGACCTAGACCAAATAGCTCTCGAGAACGGCAGAAGAGTCGGCATCGTTAGCGATTCGAAAGGAGCTATTATGAGCAACGTTACCGATGAAGACTCCCTTTGTTCTTGCGGAAGCGGTCTCAAATTTAAACGATGTCACGGATCAATCGTTGATCCGGCTCAGTCTCCCGGCAATCTCCCTTTGAACGCCACCGAGTTCAAAGCTGGTCTCGCAGGTTTTCCCGGCCAACCTCAACAGTTGCATGTAGTGAACCAGTATCCCGACGATGATCCTCGCAGCTCAGTCCCTTCCCAAGGAGCTCCTGGACTGTACGAGGTCGTTTTCGTTTTGAAGAGACCGGGCCTTCCACTTGTTGCCGAACGGCAAGTGTCGTTCTCAAGCGGCCTGCTAGGAGATTCTCACCTTGGCATCTGTCCACCCGCGTTTACTCCGCCCGGCGGCGAAGACGTAGACCGAATATTGCTTCGATCGGTTGGCGATGACGGCCAATTTGATTTCATCGGCACTGCGAATCAGAACGGCTTTTTGGGGAAATTCACGTCGCGCCCAATCCATGCTCGCGACCGTTTCCACGCCGAAGAAACCGCATTCAGAGCCTTGGCGCCATCGCTCAGCGAGTTCAGTTTGCAGTTGGACATCCCATTAGAGATCGCACAAGTTGAGACGAAAGACCTTACTACGGAAAACTGCATGTAACGATCACGGTTCCATTTTTCAACGTACCTATGATTGTTGCGCCGCTCTCACGGACCGAGCCAGATTTTCGCGGAATTGCATCCTTATACCGCGAAGCCCTGAACTCAAATAGCCCCGTCTATCAATTTCTCTGCCTCTTCAAGATTATTGAGGCTTTGAGAGCCAGACGAAAGAAGCTCCAACGAGCTGCAAAAGCCGCCAATGTCGGATATGCACCCCTTCCATCAGAGAATTTTCCAACTACTTATCATGACATCCGGACGTGGCTTGATGCACTTTTCTATGTGCGACCAGCATGGAGCCTCACAGCGCTCGATAGTGCTGTTCCGCTAGAGGTTCGCGGCAAATCGTTTGATGCGGTGATTGCAGATCTATTGAATCCGCTCAGAGTGAACATTGCCCATGCGCTGTTTGAAAATACTGGGCGTGAACTTACGATTTCCTATGATGATCTACTCGATACGCGAAAGATCGCTAAGCTTGTGCCGCTTATCAAATGCATCGTACGGCGAATGATGAAGACGGATTTTCGTGCCGAGTTCTTAGCTCACGTTCCCAATTGAACCTTCGACCAATCCGCGATGTAAATAAGAAAGCGATGGGAAGGAGTGTCAAGCCGGCTTGAACCAAGCCGCTTCGCGGACATCGTCACCGCCGTGATCCGGAGTTGGAATCAGCCCTCAAGGAGCTGGGCAAGCGTTAGTCCTCGAAAACGTTAGGTCTCTATCGGGACTGCCCGGGCGACGAGGCTGGATTGAGCCCGGTTATTTTTTCCGGGGCAGTTTCGATAGAACCGTTTGAACTGAGCCTCCGGCGTTTGCGGCGGATGCGGTGACGACCTATGCATTTTCAATCGCGCCGACTGGCTTGGTGGGAGCATTGCAGGCGCAAAGGGCGCGCACTGGAGTAATGGGAGTCCCGTTTGTGGAAGGGGAACTGTGTCCGGCAAGGTGTGAGCCGGTGGCGTTGACAGGGTGCGTAAGCAGCTTGCTGGCACAGGACGGCCTTGCATGTGCGGGCATGGCATCGGGCGTAGGGCTAGAGACGTTGTGGGCTATAGATGTCTTATGAGCTGTCAAGGCTGCACCTCTGCGGGGTAGCAAGGCTTCGATCTGGTAGGAAGTAAAGTTGAGCGCTGGTGATCCGTTCGATGACCAGCATGGTTCCGGAGCAGGCGGGGCAACGGATCAGGGTCGTTGTTTCGGATCGATCTGTGCAGGTTGCTGCGCCGAGCAACTCGCGGCAGCGTGCGAGGGCGGTTTCCCGTCTTCGGTTGGCGAAGAGGCCGAAGTGGCGGATGCGAACCAGGCCTTTGGGCAGGACGTGAAGAAGAAATCGGCGCAGGAACTCATCTGCTGAGACGGTCATGACCTTCTTCTTGCCGCCATGTGCATAGTCTCGCCAGCGGAATGACACGCGACCGTTCTGGAAAGCCACGAGCCTGTGGTTGGAGTTGGCGACGCGATGGGTATAGCGGGCCAGGTAGTTGAGAACCTGTTCGGCGCCGCCGAAGGGTGGCTTGGCGTAGACGACCCAGTCCTTTTGGTCGAGTTGGCAGAGGAAGCGGTTGAATGCGCCAGGCGAGGCAAGTTGCTCGAGTGAGTTGTGGAACTCTAGTCTGTCCTGTTCGAACAGTCCACGGAGTTGCTGGCAGAACTTGTCGCGGAAGACATGGCTAAGTGCCTTGACGGGCAAGAAGAATCGACTCGACGAGTCTATCCACTTGGAACCATCGAGAGCGAGGCCGCCGGCGGGAACGATGTAGTGTACGTGGGGATGAACTTGGAGGTTCTGTCCCCAGGTATGGAGCACGCCGAGGAATCCGATGTCGGCTCCCAGGTGCTTGGGATCGCGGGCAAGTTCGAGCAGTGAAGCGGCGCTGGTGCAGAAGAGCAGATCGTAGAGCAACCGCTTGTTCTGGAGGATAAGAGCGGAGAGTTCGTGCGGCAAAGTGAAGACGATGTGGAAGTAGGGAACGGGCAACAGCTCAGCCGAACGTGCGGCCAGCCATTTTGCGCGCACGTTGCCCTGACACTTCGGGCAGTGCCGATTTCGGCATGAGTTATAAGAGGCGGTCAGATGGCCGCAGCGGGTGCACTTATCTCGATGACCGCCCAGTGCCGCGGTACGGCACCGTACGATGGCATCGAGCACCTTGCGATGCACCCATGCAAAGTGTGACTTGTGCTTTTCCCAGAATCTGTTGCCCACTGCGCGGACGATGTCGGCCACCTCGAGGGTGGGTCGGCTCATCGCTTCATCAGCCTCCTGGAACGCTTCACCTCATCGGGACGCGAAACCTCGATGGCTTCCAGCGGACTGGCAACCGCCTGCAGATGGCGGCGGGACAGATGCAGGTAGAATGCCGTATCCCCGATCTTGGCATGGCCAAGCAAAACCTGGATGGTGCGCAGGTCAGCACCGGCTTCCAGCATGTGGGTCGCGAAGCTGTGTCGAAGCAAATGAGGCGCAACGCACTTACTGATGCCGGCGCGCTTACCAGCCTGGTTCACAGCCTTCCACACGACCTTCGCAGTAATGGGCACATCTGCACGCCAGTTGTTCACCGTACCTGGGAACAAATAGGTCCTGGGCTTCATCCAGCGCCAGTACTCGCGCAGAGCCTCCAACAGCTTCGGGCTCAACATAACATCGCGGTCGCGACCGCCCTTGCCCTTGTGGACATGAATGACCATGCGTTCGCTGTCGATATCGGAGACCTTGAGGTGGCACAGTTCCGAGCAGCGTATGCCGGTTGCGTACAGAGTCATCACCATGGTGCGGCGTATCAGGTTCTCTGCTGAATCGATCAGCCGCTGAACCTCTTCTGGACTGAGCACAACGGGCAATTGCCTGGGACGCTTGGGAAATGGGATGTGCTCGGGCAGATACGGCCGTCGCAGTGTCTTGACGTAGAGAAAACGCAGGGCCGCAACATACGATGTGATCGCTCCCGCTTGAAGCTTGCGATCACGAACAGATGAGCTTGATACTGCCGAATATGATCAGGTCCCAACCTGTCTGGCGAGCGGTGAAAATACCTGGAAAAGTCTTCTACCGCGTGCAGGTAGGTGTAGACCGTGTTCTGTGAGTAGTTGCGACGCTGGAGCTCATCCAGCATCTTCTGCCGAAGATGGGTCACGGAAGCCTCCTTGTGACCCAAACCTTAACGGCCTAAAAGGCTGGGGGACCACCACTGCCGCAGCGTCCGCCGCGCCGGAGGCTTAGTTCAAACGCGCTTCTCGTCACTCACCGTTACCGACCCACACAGGCTCGGACATAGCTTCGCACCACCAACACCAGTTCGCGCTGCATCACCTCAAACTGCGCCTCTGGCATATCTGACTCCAGCAGCTGCCGCTTCAAGCCCGCGATGGTGCTCTGCAACACCGTAGCCATCAATTGCAGGTCCTTCGTCAGTACCTCCGGCGCGCTCTGTAGCAGCCCAACGATCGCGTTATTCACTCGTGCCACTCCACCAGCTGCAATCTTTGCGCCCTCCACATCGGAGCTCACCGCATATAGCGCGCGGCTCTTCTTCGGGTCACGCATCTTGACCGCCAGGAACGACACCGCCAGCGCCTCGGCCATCTGTTCCACGGGCTGTCCGCGCTGCGCTACGGAAACCTTATCCACTTCTGCGAGGATCTCCTCCATGTGGAGCCTCATAGCAGCCCGCAGCAAAGCCGTCTTGTTCGGGAAGTACTGGTACAGCGTTCCCACGGAAACCCCGGCCCGCGTTGCCACACGGGTTGTCGTGAGTTTTTCCTTACCGACCCTCAACAAAACCTGAATAGTCGCCTTCAGGATCGCGTCTACACTAGCGGTGGAACGCGCTTGAACCGGCGATGTTCTTGGCTCTGAGTGGGTTGCCGTCTGTCGCACCAAATGCGAACTCCTAACCTGAAGCTTTCTTCATCTAAGGATTGTAAGCTCAATTCGCAGCTCGTATTTCAGGGAGACCCATGACCGAACCATCGAATCTCGGAGGTACCTTCACCTTTCTCAACACTTCAACCACCGTCAACCGCGTGGGCTACGGAGCCATGCAGCTTGCCGGGCGCGACGGCAACAAATTGGTTTGGGGTCCGCCCCGCGACATTCCCGGCGCAATTGACGTGCTGCGCGAGGCCGTCGCCTCCGGCATCGATCACATAGACACCAGCGACTTCTACGGCCCGCACGTGACCAATCAGCTCATCAAGCAGGCGCTTCACCCGTATCCTGACAACCTCACCATCGTGACAAAAGTCGGAGCACGCCGCGGCACTGACGGCTCGTGGCCACACGCCCGCTCGCGCCAGGAGATTATCGACGCCGTGCACGACAACCTGCGCAATCTAGGCCTCGATGTGCTCGATGTGGTCAATCTCCGCCTCGGCGGCCTTAGCGACCCGGAAGATGAGCCCTTTGAAAAGCCGCTGACCGCCCTTGCCGAAATGAAACAACAGGGCTTGATTCGGCATATCGGCCTCAGTACCGTCTCACCCCGGCAACTGGCCGAGGCGCAGACCATAACGGAGATCGTCTGCATCCAGAATTTCTATAACGTAGCCAGGCGCACCGACGACGCGTTCATCGATGCTCTCGCCGCTCAGGGCATCGCTTATGTGCCCTACTTTCCCCTCGGCGGGTTCTCTCCGCTGCAGTCATCCAGACTCAATGACGTGGCCGCGGCGCTCGATATCACTCCCATGCAGGTAGCTCTGGCGTGGCTGCTCCACCGGTCTCCCAACATCCTGCTGATTCCCGGTACATCATCCGTCGAACATCTGCGCGAGAACCTCAGCGCAGCCAGCCTTCAACTCGCACCCGAGACCATCACACAGCTCGACTCCATCGGCACCGCAGCGAAGTAAGTAACTTGAACCGGCAGATCGCCGTCGCGTAGGATCAGCAGACGAGGAAAGAGATCAGCTCATGCTCTTGCGGCGCGTCAACAGCACCATCGCTATCTACGCCACGGCCGTGGCGATCGGCGTAGTGGCCGCGTTTCCCGCAGCAATATCGGCGCAGGATGCATCCGGCAATGGGAGAATCAACGCTCGCTCTGCGCCGGCCTCAGGGGGAGTTGTCGGCACTGTCGATTGCTTGTCCACATCGAGCCTCGTGGTCTCGATATCTGCGGGTCAGAAGGTCACCATAGAGGAAAAGCCCTCCACGGAATACCGGAAGGGGACGGACTCGATCCCGGCGAGCGCCATCACAAAAGGTGACAGCGTGTTCGTGCTCGGGATCGTCAGCGGATCGACCATCGCGGCTACCCGCTGATTGACTAACCGTTAGAAAGCGTCCACGCAGCTTGTTGTCCATCAATGAGCCCGACTGTACTGATAGACCGTTTCACGGCTGATGCCAAACTCTCTGGCCAGAGCCGCTTTCTTCTCGCCAGCGGTAATTCTTGCGCGTAAACGCTGCGCTTGTTCATCTGTGAGCGACGGTTTACGACCCTTGTATACTCCCGCTTTCTTCGCCAGAGCAATTCCTTCTCGCTGACGTTCCCTAATTAAGGACCGCTCGAACTCCGCGAATGCTCCCATAACGGAGAGCAGCAACTGCGACATGGCAGAGTCTTCCCCCGTGAACGTCAGGCGTTCCTTGACGAATTCGACAAGAACCCCCTTGCTGGTCAGGCCCAGAACAATTCGCCTCAGATCGTCCAGGTTGCGGGCCAGCCTGTCCATTGAATGCACGACGAGAATATCGCCCTCCCGAAGATAGTCGAGTGCAGCCTGCAACTGTGGTCGTTTTGTATCCTTCCCGCTGGCCTTATCCGTGAACACCTTGTCCAACTCCTGCCCATCCAGCTGGCGTTCGGTGTTCTGGTCGAGAGTAGATACGCGGATGTAGCCAACGCGCTTGCTGTGTCGTCGTGCTGCTGCAGTCATAGCCTCTTACTCCTGAAACCGTCAGGAATGACTCTAAGAGCGTTCGGGTGCGGTGTCAAGAAAAATCAATATCAATCCTAATCTGACATAAAAAGTGTCAGATCAAAATGTCAGCTTGGACTATACCCAAACTTTACATTGGTACGTTCAACTATGAGGCGGCAGGAACGAGTGAGAGCTCCTGGCCGTCGTACTCCCACTTGCGCTTGTAAACCGCGCCGCCGAGTGCGAGGGTCTCGGGTAGCGTGGATGGAGGAACTTCAGCGGGATTTACCGGCAATTGCAAAGCCCAATCATCGATGTGGTCCACATCCAACCCGGCAAACCGATCGAGAACGCCCAAGTAGAGAGGTTTCATGGACGTCTGTGGGACGAGTGCCTGAACGTAAGTTGGTTCTGGAACGTGTTCGATGCGCGGAGAAGGATCTCCGGCTGGCAGCGGGAGTATAACTGCCAGCGCAATCGGCTTGATGGAGTCGGTCAAGGAACACGCCGCGACCATGATCTCTTCCATTAAGGTTAGCAACGGTAAGACCGGGGCGCGCTATGAATGCATCGGTAGTGGAGGCAAAGGCTTCGTGGGATCCAGAATCTGAACCTCTTGCATCATGCCCCTGTCCTCATGGTCGAGGATGTGGCAGTGCAGGACGAACGTCCCCGGAAAATCCACGAACCGGCTTCGAATCCTCACGTAGCCGGGTGTTAATTTTGTTCCAACAGTTTTTGACGCCGGAATTGCGATCGTATCGCGCCAAATATAAGGAGGTTGCAACACGGCCTGCGTGGAGGCGTTAGGGTCAAAAATCTCCAGCACCTGAAACGGGTTTACGTGGATATGGAACGGATGTATCGAACTGTCCCAACAGTTTTGCAGTAGCCATTCCTCGGCAGTATTCAACTTAATGTACTGGGTGGTATCGGGCATACCGTCATAGGCTAGGTCGTTGATAGCGGGCCTGGCGCTTGCATCCAGAGTTTGGTTGAATTTCAGTGTCCGGCTTTTCAGAATCTTGTTTATGGGGGCGTTCTCATCCCATTGCAACCATGCCGGCATGGCCGGGTAGTTCGCCGCCGTCGGGAAATTCATCGCCGGGCTTACTGGGGAACCTGAGACATTCAGATACAAGAGGAAATCAGCCTTAGTCGTCTGTTGGCAACCGGCCGGCGGCTGTCCGTAGACAGATCGAAACGCCAGCCGAGATTTTCCTGTTGTTGCCGGCGCCTGAACCAGGAGGTCGATGCGGTTCGCGGGCGCCATGGCAAATTCCTGCGCGAGCCCAAAGTTGGGGTCGTTGTATCTCTCCGGCGCCAACTGAATGCCGTCATAGGCGATCTGGCGGATTACCGGGGCGTAGCCGGCATCGGACGGGAAGGGACCGCCCTTTGACGCGTTGTGCGCATCATCTCCTAAGAAGCGATAGGCGAGATACGAAGCCTGCTGCATTGTGGCATTGATGAATCGCCAGCGCTGGATCTCACCTGGTTTCATTTCGATGGTCGGTTGCAATTGGCCATTCACCAGGGGACACGGATCCCCGCCAGCACAGGTGTACATCGGGGGTGGGTCGGTATGAATCAGAATGGTGTCGCCCAGTTGTTGAATAACCAGAACCTTTTCAGTCTTGGCCAGACCGGGGATCAGGGCCTCCAACTGATCGTCGAATTCACCTTCGATAATGAAGGCACCCGCCATTCCGTTTAATAGCTGCAGAGCGACCGAACCGTGTTTGTGCGCGTGATACCAGTGCGTTCCCGGCGCCTGCCCCATGATGAAAGGCTGCTTGGTATCCGGGTTGGTTGCCGGCGGGGGTAGGGGCAGTGTGAAACGGGTACGGCGCGTATTTTTCGGCGGTTTTCCCGGCGGCACATCAACCATCACGTTGTCACCTTCTCCATCCGGCGTCACGTGCGTGCCGTGGTAATGGAGGTTGGTCACATTGTCTTCGTGGAAGCAGGACGGCATATTGTCGTTAATGGGATAGATTTCTTTAAAATCTTGATTGGTCCTTAAATCGCATCCATTTGGGGCCGAATTCGTTTTGCCGAAGAAGTTCGGATCAATCGAATTAACAAGATTAATGTCGACCGCGTCTCCAACTCTCATGCGTAACGTAGGGCCTGGCCCGGGAAGAGCGGGGTTTTCGGGCCATTTCGCTCCTCCGTTCCCCCTCTCTTGAGCCTCGTAGTAGCGCAGCCTCATGGGGCAGCACTGATAGCCCTGGCCAGAGATCGTGGCGACGCTCTTCGTCGTTCCCTTGACGGTCATGTCGACCGCCAACTTTTTGTTCTTACTGCGAAACTCGCGGACAGGCACGAACAGGTCTCCGACTTTAGAGCAATTCGGTTGTCCGGGTTTATTAGTGCACGCCTGCGCCCACAACTCGCACGGTCGAACTAAATCCGCGATAGAAACGCCCAGAGCCGAGGTCAATGCCGAGGCAATAAATCGACGGCGTGAAGGAGCGATCAAGGAGGGGTCTTCTTTGAGAGCGTTCGACTCTGAATCCATGAATTTATTCCTCGCGCCGCATTATTCAAAACCTTGAGATCTGTGCCGTAATTGTCGCCTTCGCCGTCCCCGGAGGAAGCATGCCGTATTCGTAGGTAAAAGGATCCTTCCCCTTACCCTGAGACCAGTCAAATTCCAATGGCGCCGAGCTGGTATTTCCGGCGAGCACACGCCAGATTTTATTAGAATCGGGTTGCCCGTTCGTACACACAGCCAGCGAATACGACACCGCATCTTTGTTGGTCCAGACAACCAAATCACCCCACGCGATTGTCACAGCCGCGGGATTGATCTTGCCGTCGATGATCTCGATGAAGTTTGTTATTGGCTGGGGGGGAGGGTATCCACCCTTTTTAGGTTTGCCCATCAGAACGGCCCTCCGATCGATTAAGGTGCCTGATGTTAAGGGACTATAAGAAGTCTGATACCAAGGGACAATAGGAAAGTCAGATATTAAGGGACAGTAGTTAGGTGTCTGATGTTAAGGGAAATTATTAAGGTGTCTGATACTAAGGGACAACGGAATCGCCCGTCAACTATTTTTTGGCTTTCGCCTATGTTCTTCTTCTAAAAACGAGCTTTCCAATCGGCTACTTCGGAATAGAACCACTGTTCATCGGGATATTCTGGCGCGTCCGCGATCACGGCAATCCGGCATCGGTAGGTGCGTTCAAGAAACAGCAACAGGCGGGCCGAATAAATCGCCCCATAATTCTTGTGATGGTAGAACCCACTCGAGTGAAAGCCGGGGTTGTAAACCGTATGGATCCCGCCTATATTCACTTCGATCACTGTGAATGAACCATCTTGCAGTAGCGCAACATCCCACCCCAGATTCGAGCCCGAAGTGATCCCGGCGGGAAGGGAATCGAGTATCCTCTGGACGTAGCCATTGGGACCGTCTCTTTCACCGGGACGAACCGAACCCTGATGCCGGTGTACCGTGAGGTCTTCAATCAGGGTGTCTTCAATCGTATGGACCCGATACTCGCGCCGGATATTCTTCAGTTCCTGCACGATGAACTCTTCATCCGTCAAACGTCCCGCACCGGGCATGTACCGTCCACCGCTCTCGATCCATGACAGTGCCGCTTCTGTCCTGTCGTGTATCTCGTTCCCCGAAGTGTCGCCAAGAGCTGTCTTGATAACGAAGCCGCCCGGAAACCTTTCACGCAGCAGCTTGCGTAGATCGCTGGGATTCACTCCTTGACCCAGCCGGTCGAGACCGCAGGTCAACGGCAAGCTATCAGGGCAGTAGTGCCGGAACACGTGCGCTTGTGACAATTTGTGTTCCAATCGCCAGAAAGGCAATCGCCTTTCGTCAAATCCGAAAGTTAGCAGAACCTGTCTCAGCATCAGCGCCCGGGTAGAAGCTGCCAACTGCGGCAAGAGTTGGATCGCATCCGATAACCGAAGTTCCAGAGCGTCGTCAACTGGCCCCCGCCGCCGGAGGCCACAAAACTGGTCGATCTGCCGGATCAGTGGTTCGGCCAGCTCGTCCTCGGTGCGGAAATCAATACACACTTCAGGGAGCGGAACGGCCAGACCGCGATGTCGAAACTGCCAAGCTGCGGTCTCCATATAGAAACGGTTTTCGATGGGGTAATCGGGCGCATCGGGTTCGGCGCTTACCTCGACGCCGTCTGTTCGGGCTACGTGGTTCAGCAACCGAGCTGTATCGCAGGCACCCCAGTGTTGATCGTGGAAATAGCCGCTGCAATGGAAGCCGCGTTTGAACGCCCGGTGAAAGCCACTGAAGTTGACTTCGATAATCACGAATGAATCGGAGGGTTGCAACGCGATATCCCAGGCCAGCAAAGATCCCCCCACCAGAGCGTCGGGAAGCCGCCGAAGGAGGGACTTCACGAATGCATTCGGCGCTTCACGCTCTCCCGGTATGCTGCCGTCGTTATAACGGCGGAAGGTAAGATCCTCAATGACCTCTTCCTCGAGGCTGTGTACGCGGTATTCGGTCGTGATCGGAACACGTTCCTGAACAACGCATTTTTCGTCTAATAAGGAGCAAGGTTGCCGCGGCCCGGCTGACTCCAGTCCGATCGACGCCAAGTCGGAGCCGTTGCCATTCGATATCTCGCCAGAAGAATCTCCCAATGCCGCCTTGATCACGTAGCCGCTTGGAAAATGACAGGCAAGAAACTGCCGTAGCTCTCGGGAATCGTGGCGTCCGGGGAGTGCACTGAGTCCGCAAGTAACGGGAATCGATTCAGGAACGAATGAGCGAAGAACCAGAGCCTGTACGAGCTTGTGCTCCATCCGCCATTGCAAATGGCGGTGCTCGTCGAAACCGAGCGCGCGCAGAAGTTGCCGGACGAGCAACGCTCGCGTGCTTCCGGCCAGGCCATCGCGGAGACACAAGCCTTCTGACAGCCGAAGATCAAGTCGGGAAGCCAGCGGACTGCGGCGGCGCGGCAGCCGGCAGCTTCCGATTTCCGCCGTTAGCGTGTCAACCTGACGAATTTCTTCATGTATCCATTGCAACAGGAAATAATTCTATATGCGTTCGGCCCGCCACGGCTCAAGCCGCCGCACTGGCCGCAGCGAAGAATCTTCGATCTTCAATTCGCCTCGCTTGATCGCGTCGAAATCGCGCGTCCACACTGAACTCAGCCGGCGGCGCAAAGGACTATCAAGAATTGTCTCGGGTGTATTGGTCAACGACGCAGCGTGACGCCGCCGGATGTAGAGGAACTCATCCACATTGCGAATGCTGCTATTGAAATGCGCGCGGAGGAGGAATTGCGTGTCGTTGGCGATGATTAGATCGGTTGAAAGGCCGCCCAAATCGAAAAACACGCGGCGGTAGGTCATAAGCGCGCCGTGCAGAAGTGCGTGGTTAGCGCAGATCGCCAGCGCCGCGGTGCCGTCCAGTGGAAAGCGGACGGGCTGCACCACTGCGCGAATCTCGTCCAGACACAATTCATGTGAGCCAACGATGTCGCAACCCGTCTCCGCCAGCGCATCGCTTAGCATTACAAAGCGGTCGTAACAGGAAAGATCGTCGGAATCTTGCAGAGTCAGGAGCGGTTCCGCGGAATTTTCCGCCAATTCCTGGCGAATTACGTACGGTCCCACGGGCGCTGGGCTGAACTTGACGAACTCCACGCCTGGGTATTCCGCGGGAAATGCAGCATAGTCCCCACCGTCTTCGACATCCAGGCCGACGCGAATCTTTAGCGAATTTTCTGCGGTTTTCCCCGCGAATGCCAGTGCAGCCCGCAAATGTGCCGCCTCTCCGCGATGAGGTATAAGGAGAGCTTTTGCGGGTGCCTCGCGGCCATAAACGTGGCGTCGTAACAGCGGGACCTGTCGCACCAATAGGCAATCGACCTCGATATCCCGTCTCGCGATCGCTCGAAGCACCGCGAAGCAAAGAGTCTGGGCCCAGCAATCGATTCCCAGAGCGGCGAAACGAGCGAAGACTTCTGCACTACAGAAGAATGAGGTAATAGGATCGCAATAACTCGGATCAACTATTGGTGCTACTCCTCGCGGTACGAGCGCAACAAATGCGGTCTTATGGTCAGGAATTTCCGCCCATAAGGTGGCGAGGGATTGGTCGATTTCGTCCGTCAAGTTCTCTTCGAAGATCAAAACTGCATCGGAGCAGGCGGCGAGATCCTTCGACGGATGGGCAAAGCGTAGGGCTTGCTGAAGGGCCGCCCCAAGAGAAGAAGTTCCTCTTCGAATCAGGCCGGCAGCCAGCATCTTGATCTCGCCTGACTGAGGTAGCTCGGTAATCAGCATCGGAGGCTTTCGATGTTAGACTACAACGATCCATGAGGGTGCTCTACTATCTCTCCGATTCGAACGTCCCCAGTTGGGGGGTCGGAATGATATATACGCATGTCCGTCTATTGTGCGCTAACGGAATCGAGGCAGCCGTGCTGCACTCCCAGCCTGGGTTCCGGCCGGAGTGGATGAGCTTCGATGCGCCTCGCTTGTATCGGCGCGATGGATCGCTCCGCATTGCCCCCGACGATCTACTGGTGGTTCCCGAAGTTCATGCCGCTGAATCGGATGTTCTTAGTCTGGCTCGGTGGCGCATCGTATTCGTCCAGGCAAGCTCGTATATTGCACCAGGTCTGGGAGGCGCGAAAGACTACCGCCAGCTAGGGTACTGTGGTGCGATCGCCATAATGCCGCATGTCCGGGAAATTGTGGAACGGCATTACGGCGTGGAAGCGCCAGTGATTCCGCCGTGCGTCGCACCGTGGTTTTTCGAGAGCCAACGTGCAACCGCCAAAGCCCGGAAACGACAGGTTGTGCTTTGCCCCAAAACTTGTTGCCGCGACTTCCCGACTATTCGCCACGCACTGCGCACCAAGGCTCGCGCCTTGGGCTGGACAGTGGTGGAGCTCGAAAACAAGCCGCATCGACACGTCGCGCGTGTCTTCCGCCAAGCCGCGATCCACATCAGCGTAAACTGCCAGGAGTCCTTTAAGGCAACTGTTCCAGAGGCTATGGCGGCCGGTTGCATCCCCGTTTGTTACGAGGCTTTCGGCGGGCAGGATCATCTCCGCGATGGCGAGAACGCGTACGTTTTCCCCACCCACCATGCATATCCACTTGTAGAGCGCACACTGGAATTGATGGCTTCATGGGACGCGAAACAAAGGGAACTGGCCCGCATTCGGCGCGGCGGCCAGGCGACAGCGCGGCGTTACACGGAGGCTCTGACGGAAAAGGCACTCCTCGCCTATTTTCGCCCTTTATCGCGCTGATTCCTAAAGAACCGCCGCAGCGCGCATTCGGAATAGCGCGGATCACTCTTCACGCTGTGGATCAGCGCGTGCCCGCGCCGCAACATTTCTTGCGGGCTGTAGGCAAGGCCGCGCCAGTTGCTGCCGAATGGTTCTCCGGACAACGAGAAATCGGTGCTTTCGAGCCCCACCGTTCTCGTGAACATGCCCATCATGACGTCTTCGGGAACGGCCAAGGGCAGCCAGTCTTCGGGATGGTCGAAACATCCCAAACCGGACATCCGTTCCAGCGTTCGGAACGGCAACACATAGATGCCACCTTGACAATATTCTTTGCCCGCATATCCGTTCCTATAGGCGGTGCTAAGCTGTGCCTCGATGCGCGCAAAACCAGGAGAATCACGCGGCAGCGTCGCCAGCGCGTCGACAACATCCGACACCGCTGTTTTCTCACATCCATAGTGCGGCGATTCACGGCAGCAGGTGAAGCCGAGTGTTCCCAGCATTCCAGTCTGCGGATGCCGGGCAAGGAACTGGCTTACGGTGTCGCGAAACTTGCCGACGATGAGTGCGTCAGTATCCGCGCGAAGCACGAAATCGAACGGCCCCGCTTGGTGAATCAGGGCGAATCCCAGCAGCAGGCTCGCTGAAAGGCGTCCCATCAGAGGTTCTCCCAGCCCGTGAAAAGGATCGCGCAATGTGACAAGATTGCGCATGCGTTTATCGCGCGGCATCACATTTCGCACATGCGTCGAGCTGTCGATGGCAACGTACAGACGCGCTCCTCGCTCATAACCCCAGAGGCTCTCGATAAGGTCATGGAAACGCCCCAATTCGTCGTCGCCTGGCCCAATCGGCACAATGAGCGCGAAGCTTTTCATTGGGATAACGCTTGTGCGACAGCGTTCACGACATCAGACCATACTCCCGGCCGCGTCTGGCGGAACAGTCGCATCGCTGGATACCAGGCGGTGTCGTCTCGGTTCACCATCCATCGGAAACAGGCGTTATACGGCAACATCAGGAACGTTCGCTTGCCCAGCGCGCCCGCTAAGTGAGCTATTGAAGTATCGATCGTCACGACAAGGTCGAGCGCTTCTATCGCGGCAGCGGTGTTTGGAAAATCGGGCGCCAGGTCGATGGCGGGGAACGGAGGGTTCGCATTCCATAGTTCGGCTCGCCCTTCGCCACACTGCAAGCTGTACAGCGTGACTCGAGGAATGCTGGCGAGGATGCGAAGATCTTCGAGCGCCATCGACCGTTTGCCAAAGCGGTCCCGAATGAGGTACGGCGACCCCCGCCAGACGATTCCGACATTAATTCCCGATGTGCTCGGAATTCGCTTTCCCCACTCCGTGCGCAGGTCGCGGGAAGCCTGAAGGTAAGGCGCTTTGCCGATCATCTCCGCGATGGGAATATCCAGCGAGTACATCAACCAGAAGGCGATTGCGTGGAAATCGGCTTCGGGTGCAGGGTCATGCGGCGCTACAACGCAGTCCACACCCTCCATAGTTCGCGCAAGCGATCGAAGCCGTTTGGGGACTTGAAGTGTTACGCTGGCGCCCGCATGCTTCACTACCCGTGCAAAGCGTGCAAATTGCAGGGCGTCACCGAAATAGATGTCTCCCGCGTTGAGGCGCAAGGTCTTCCCGCGAATATCCTGCCCTTGCCAGCGGCGGCTTGCCGGCCCCAGCATGCCATCGAAGTTCTCGCCCTGCATGTGCGAATGAAAGGATCGCCTCGCGCGCTCGAAGTCCCCTAGTCTCGACCAGTGGATCAAATAGCCGATCACCATCATAGGGTCCTTGCCTACGGCAATACCCTTCTCGTACCAGAACTGCGCGGTAGGCCAATCTCGTAAGCCCGTATACAACTCAGCGAGCCGCCTGATCGACGTCAGATCGTCTGGCCACCGGCCCAGAATGTTGTGCAGCATCGCGATCGCCTCTTCGTAAAAGCCCTCCTCGGCGAGAGCCATGGCCACTCCGCGTTCCACGTTCAACGAGTCCAGGGCGGAAGGGATTGCAACCCTCAGGCGCGCAGCCGCTGCCGGGTCCGCCTTGCCGTTCCACAGGCAGCGGGCGGCGGATTGATAGTTCTTAAGATCGTCCGGCGCGAGCTCAATCGCTTTGATATAGCAACGCAAGGCTTCATCCGGCTGTATGAAGGTGTCGAGGTACAACCCGCCGCGGATTTGCCATGCCTCTCCGTAGCCTGGGTGAATGGCCAGCGCCTTATCGACATACCACTTAGCTTCGTCAGCAAGCCCCACCGAGAGTGCGGCACCAGCGCAGCTGCAGAGGTACTTCACGTCTTGAGGGTGGCAAAGCGCCGCTGCACGATAAAACAGGAAGCTGCGCCTATATTCGCCACGGGCCGCAAGTACGGCACCTAGAGCGTGCAAAGCCGCGGCGTCGTCCCGATTGTGCTGGATCCGTTTGCGCAGACCCGTTAGATCTTGCGGGATGTCCTTCACGGGTGAGTGGAGTTTAACATTGCAAGTGTTGCAATGTTAAAGCGAAGCCGAGAAAAGGCTCATCCACCGATCATCAGCCGTATCTGAGGCCATAACATACTTGGCACAGGTTGTCCGGCCAATGGCGAGGGTGCTGCGCTCCAACGTCTTGAGTATTAGGAAGCCATGAAAATGTTCCCTGGGTGCGGCGACAAGCAGTTGCGCTCACAGCAAAAAGGAACGGCTCAATAGTGGTGGAGTTTGCTTGACATTTGTGTGTCTTCGTGGAATGCTTCGACCATTTCTCGCACTAACATCCTTACACCGCCGAAACCAAGCATAACTGTCCCAAACGTTCAGAGACTGTATTTACAGATCATCGGAGCTACAGCTCATTTGTTGATTTCTCTTGGCATGAGACAACTCTATGAACACCATTCTGCCGCTACGTTATCTCGTTACATCGGCAATCATAGTATTTCTAGTGAGGAGCCCCGCTCTTGCCCAGACACCGGGGACTGGCGCGATCTCCGGCGTAGTCTACGACCCGGCCAATCGCTTGGTGACGAATGCCACGGTGGCGGCAGCCAACAATGCGACACATATCTCGAGATCGGTGACATCGACAGACGGCGTATTTCGAATGCCGCTGCTGCCGCCAAGTGGTTACACAGTCACCGTGACTGCGCCGGGATTTGCGCCAAACGTTCTGAACTCGGTCCAGGTCACGGTGAGCCAAACGACCTCATTGCACGTGACCCTGGCGGTTGGGGCGGTTGGAGAAGCTGTGCATGTACTCGGAGACTCTGAAATCGTCGACATCGACAGCTCAACGCTGGGCGGAGTGGTAAACGAAACTGCGGTGCAGGCTTTGCCGCTGTCGAACCGCAACTACACCCAGATCCTTGGGCTTTCGCCGGGAGTGGTGGTCGACCTGCCAAATGCAGGCGAGCTGGGAAACGGGACCCAGAATGTGGCTTCCAATGGCGCGACTCCTACGGCGAACAACATTCAATTCAACGGAATTGACGCCAATAATCTGGCCGAAAACTCGGCCGCCACTGCCGGAACATCCGACGTCGGCACGGCCATTCCAGCGCCCGACTCGATCCAGGAGTTTCGAGTGCAGACGGCAAACTTCGATGCAGCTTACGGACGCGGCACGGGCGCAAATGTCGATCTGGTTACCAAGAGCGGTACGAACCAATACCACGGGAGCGCATGGGAATTTGTTCGCAACAACATCTTCAACGCGAACGATTTCTTTTCGAAGCTCGATGGTCAGCCGCGGCCCGATCTGAAACAGAACCAGTTTGGCGGCTCGATCGGCGGCCCGATCAGGCGTGACAAGATGTTCTTCTTTGGGGCCTATCAAGGAACGACCGATGTGAACGGCTTGGGTGGCGAACAGAATCCTATTCTGCCGCTGCTAACTTCTGACCGTTCGGCGGCGACGCTGGGAGCGCAGTTCTGCCCGGCGGGACACCTGAACAACATGGGACAACCGGCGACAGGATATCTCACCGAGGCCGGCGGAGCCCAGGTTGTCTGCGATGGATCGAACATCAACCCGGTAGCGGTCGCGATCCTCAATGCAAAATTGCCGAATGGGCAATTTGCCGTGCCGAGTCCGCAGGTCCCGCTGCCAATTACCGGACCAGACCCCTCAGACCAATTTCCGGTTGGACAATCGACGTTTGCGCCACCGGCCCATTACCGCGAGGACCAGTTCACGATCGATCTGGATGACACGCTGAGCGATCGGAATACGCTGTCGGGGCGGTTCTTCTACTCGCGTGCGCCAACGACGCAACCCTTCTCGCCGAACGCCGCGAACGTTCCCGGCTGGGGAACCGATGAGCTGAACCGGAACACGATGTTCGTCTTGTCGGATACTCACGTCTTCACGTCGAACCTCGTGAACATCGCGCGGTTTGGATACATGCGCTACGATGGGCTCTCAACTGTCCAAAATCCGCTTACCGCGCAGGCGATCGGAATGGGCACACCCACCGGTTCGACAAGTTCAACAGCGAACGCTCCCGGACTGACCGTCGGCGGGTTCACGATCGGCGATGCCGGAACGCCATCGCAGTGGCAGGTGACAAACTCCTTCATCTGGCAGGATACGGTTTCGCTGACACGAGTCCGGCAGAATATGCGCTTTGGAGCCGAGGTCAAACGGCACGAGGTAGATCAGAACGATCCTATCGAGACGGATGGGCTACTGCAGATCGGCACCTTCAATGACTTTCTTCTGGGGCAAAGTGCAGCCCAGAATGGCAGCCCGCAAGGACTGAGTAACGTGAGCAACAGCCAGGCAGGTGGAGGGATCTTCCGCAGAGACTCGCGCTACAACGACTTCGCTTTCTTCGGCCAGGACGATATCAAGGTGACGCCGCGGCTTACAGTCAACGCCGGTCTGCGGTACGAGATCTTTGGTGCGCCGATTGAGATCGACGGACGGCTTGCGAATTTCAATCCACTCACCGCAATGCAGGGTCCAGTTCCGGTCACGGGAACGTACAACGGATTTTCTCTTCCTTCCAATTTCCCCGGCGCACTGCCGCCCGGCTATACGCGGACACCTTTCCCCAGCTTATGGAAGACGCCCTATGGAGACGTTGGGCCGCGGCTGGGATTTGCGTTGCAGCTGACGGACAAGCCAGTTGTGTTACTCCGAGGAGGCTTCGGAGTCTACTTCGACCGGCATTCAGGCAACCTCGCCGAGCAGACCCAGGACCAGGCACCGTTCGCAACCTTACAGTTCGTTGCGGGCGATCCCAACGGACCGGCGACCTTACAGAGCCCCTTTGTTCCTCTCGTCTTGCCAACCTCAAGTTACCCGATCTTCATGCCGCGCACTCCTACGTCAGTCCCGTTCATCGAGAGCACTGATCCGAACATACAAGACGGCACGACCTACGAATACAACCTGAACGTGCAGTACGCGCTGGGCCGCGACTATGTGCTCGAAGTGGGATATGTAGGAACGGTGTCCGCGCATCGGTCGGGACAGTACGAGTTCGATCAGGCTTTGCTGGCGAGCCCCGAGAACCCAGTAAATGGAGAGACGACGAACTCGGTCAACAACGTCACCGCCAGACTCCCAATACAGGGCGTAAGCCAGGGGTCGCTGTTGACGTCATCCCACTTCCTCGCCAACTACAACGCCCTGCAGGTTAGTTTCACCAAGCGGATGCGAAATGGCTTCCAAATTCTGGGTAGCTATACCTGGGCAAAGAACCTGGACGAGGTTAACGGCGAGGTTGGGACCGATGTCTACGAGCTGCAGCTGCCAAGCAACAACCAGAACAATCTGCGGCAGTCGTCATACGGCCCAGCGGGCGACGACCGTGACCAGCGGGCCGTTGTAAGTTTTATCTGGAGTGCGCCAAAGTTCACTTCGTTGCCGACCCTGTCACGGCGGATTTTGACCGACTGGCAGTTCTCAGGGATCGGCGTGGTTCAGTCGGGAGTCCCGCTCAGCATCTTTGACTACAATGCGGGCTCCGTGTACGGGCTGCTCGGCGGAGAGGTAAGAGCGCAACGGACAGGGAGTAATCCTTCGACGAAAGGCTCGCTGTACTCGCGGGTGCTGAATGGCTATCTCGACCCAAGCGCCTTTACGCGTGCGCCCGAAGCGCCGTATGGTACGAGTCTGGCGGACCAGGACTTCGGCAATAGCGGCGTCGGCATTGTGCGCGGGCCGGGTCAGCACAATCTTGACTTAGCCGTGGAACGCATATTCCCGGTGAAGGAGTCGAGTAGCTTCGTCTTCCGGACGGAGTTCTTCAACCTCACGAATACGCCTCAGTTCGGAAACCCGAACCCCTATCTGGGTTACACGGACCCTACGCTTTTGAACCCTACAGCGAGCCCGACCTTCGGCAAGATCACAAGCACGGTGACCAATCCACGCATCATCCAGTTCGCGGTGAAGTACCTTTTCTGAAGGTGCGCAGGGAGGTAAACCATCGATCGAACTGTCGACGGTGTCCATGCCAAAGATCATATGCGCGCCAACAACGCGAGTGGACTTTATGGTGTTTTTGAATCGGCGCACGGGAGGGTGGGTTGATGCCTTACCGCAAAAAGGTAGCGCGGCATTTCATCCGGCAGGTTCAGTTTGGACCGCCAAGGTCGCGCGCTGTCCAGTATGCGGCCATCGAGAACCTGCCGACTGACGAGATTTTTGAACTCCGATACACCGACCTGGACTTGGCCATCGACCGGCTGCGGACCCCGGTACGGGAGGGGCGATAATGGATGTGCTGCTGCAACATCCCGCCCCGGATACAAGGGGGACAGACTCTTTCTGGAACAACCCCTTTGCATGGTTGCGGCAGAAAAAACTGGGCCGCGCCTTCTGGGTATTTTTCACCGCTGCGTTCTTCTTCGATGCCGGATTTGCGGTCTACTTCTTTTTGTTCAACCTCTATCTGCTTGACTGTGGCTTCAAGGAGCGTGCCATAGGACTGGTAGGCGGCGCATTTACGTTCGGCACTGTATTAGGAACGCTCCCCGCCGGCCTGTTGGCGCGGAAAATCGGGGTGAAGAGATTGTTGGTCTGCTGCTTTGTGGCCGCTCCGCTCGTGAACACTGTGCGAACCGTCTGGATGGGTGAGGCCGCGCAGGTCGGATTTGCGTTCTTGGCGGGATTGGCAATGTGCACCTGGGGGGTCTGCTTTCTTCCGGCAGTGGCCCGGCTGACTACGGAGGGAAAGCGCGCATCGGCCTTCAGTCTGATCTTCTCGGTGAGTATCGGTACCAGCGCCCTGGGCGGCGTGGTGTGCGGCTATCTCCCGCAATGGCTGAGAGTGGCCGGCTTTGCAATGCAAGCCGCGGAAGTAAAGCGCCTGATTCTGCAGGTCTCGTGCGGCATCGCGTTGGTCGGGCTGATTGCGGTGCTGCGTCTGCGAATACCGCCCCCAACGGCGGCAGAGGG
>Ga0206998_1065_pt2 | contig 22608 bp, 15 predicted proteins | sample Alteio_BWMinCont_FD_153309 | JGI IMG/M metagenome (GOLD analysis project Ga0206998, IMG submission 153309) | Enriched cells from forest soil in Barre Woods Harvard Forest LTER site, Petersham, Massachusetts, United States -... | ecosystem: Environmental > Terrestrial > Soil > Temperate forest >... | reverse complement strand
GGAATCGACGGTACTCTGAAAGACCTGGATGCTCGCGGAATTCCGAGAAGCATAGGATGGCTGATCATCATTGGACAGTCCTTCGGTAGCGCCGCTCTCCTTTTCGGCTTTCTATCAAGGGTTGCTGCTGGCGGACTTGTCGTCATCTTTATCGGCGCTGTTGTCGTCCATTTGCGTGATGGATGGATGATGAACTGGTGCGGGAGAAAAAGTGGAGAAGGCATTGAGTATTTCGTCATGCTGCTTTCGCTCCTCATGCTCATCATCCTGAAAGGAGCGGGTGCTCTTTCTGTCGATCTTTGGTTAGCACGAAGGATTGCGATACCGTGATGACGAATTCTGACATGGATCAATTGGATGATTGAACCCCATCTGTGGCGCGGCACGCGTTCGGGCCAACCGCTTCGACGACTCCGGATGCTTCGTCACCGATGATCGCTGGAAACTCCGGGACCGGCAGTCCGCTGCGCATTTCGTAATCTGGCGTAAATAAGGATAATCAGCAGAAATAAAGTCCGCCACAAGCGAGCCAAGATATTGAAATGACAGTGGATGCGCACTGTACCTGAACTCGTACCTTAGAGTAGCTCCGACCAAAAAGCACCCAAAGCACAGCGCACTAACGAGTGCGGCAAGCCTATGATTCAACAGAGGATATTGGGATTTTAGATGGTGCCGGGAGGGGGAATCGAACCCCCATGGAATTGCTCCCGACGGATTTTGAGTTTCCGGATATCCCTGTAAGTCTAAGATAATAGAAGAAAATCGAGAGCAGTTAAGCGTAGCCCTAAGTAATTGAGCAAGCGTAATTTAGCGTGGTTTATCGCAACGGGGAAAAGCTGAGGAGTGTACCGCTATTGCACCGAAAATGTAACCGCCGCGATTACATATACAGATCATCCTACAAGCCCATCGCTACGAAGTGTTCCTATTTACCTTTGCTGTGACAGCTAAACTGGATACGCGAACTGAAATCGGGCGTAACGGATGGCTCCTATCGCGCCCTCGAGAACACCTATATCAGGATAGCCGGTTAGAACGAAGCCGCTGCGCTGCGACGTGGGCGGCGATCGACATCTCGGTGTCCGGTAAGAATCCTAGTCTTGCGTTAAACTAGGCCGGTCATGGACATAACCGTTGCCATACGTCTTATAGGTTCTGCAGGTCTCCAACAAGTTTCCTGCAATCAGATGCTTACAATCGAAAACCCATAGGTGGATCACCGCGTCCGCCGCAATCCGCATCGGCTTCCTTCAAACCGCTCTATCCGACCTGCTCCGCTCTACCCCTTCTACTGCGCACGCCTGATCCGCGGAGTAGCTCCGATAGAGTCCTGACGTTTTTCGTCCATCTCTAACAATCTCGGCTGTGTCAATGCATTTTGAGCGTAGGACGGCACTCACTCCGAGGAGCTGTTTCGTTACGCTTTGGTTGAACAAACTCATCATCGCCGACAAAGGTTCGCATGTAATCTTTCGGGCGGAACTCGGTCCGACCCAACCATCTCTCCGATCGCACGTTCGACCATGATTACTACTTCGAACTCCCTGGATAGGGAGCGGGATGCCCAATCAAGTGGGCGGTGATTTACTTCACACCATGGACGAATCCAGGCTCTCCCGCGTGCGAACCGAACTGCAAAGTCTGTTGATAATCGCATTTCTTACGCCACATCCAGTAGAGGCTGACGGCCAGTTTGCGTGCCATCGCAACCTTAGCGATGCGACGGTCGCGACGCATGGCCAGATGAACGAAGCGACGTCGCCAGTCGGGGTCCCAGCGGACAGCAGCCTGGGCTGCCTCCACCAGTAGAAAGCGCAACAGAGAACTTCCTTGCTTGGTGATGTGCCCCAGTCGTTGACGATCGGCGCTGGAGTCCTCACAGGGAATGAGGCCCAGATAGCTACCTATCTGATGGCCGCAAGCGAAGCGATCTGGAGATCCAAGCACCAACACAAAGGCCAGTGCTGTGATGGGCCCCACGCCGGGATGCGTCATCAGCCGCAGTACCTCCGGCCGTTGACGGGCCTCCTGCTCAACAGCTGCGGTAAGCTCACCTATGGTTGTGTTCAATCGATCCACCAACTCCAGCAGGTCCTGTCGGCGCCGTGTGGCCCACGGAGCAAGCGGGAGTGCCTCCAGTTGCCTTCGTCCGGTCTTGCTCCACAGTGTCTTTTTGCGCCGTACTCCCTCGTTCATCGCTGCAGCCTGGATTTGGTTCATGGCCCGCGTGCGCATCTGCACCAGGCGATGCCGATGCCAGATTAGCTGGCGTAGATCACGGTTCTCCGGACTCGGGACCCAGATCTGGGGAAAGCGATCCTCTACCAGCAGCCTAAGCAATAACGGAGCATCCTGTCGGTCAGTCTTTTGCTTCCGTACCCGTGCTGCCTTGATCCTGGCCGGATCCCCAATCCACAGCTCGAAGTTCAACTCTGCCAGCAATCGCTCAACCAACGTGCATGTCCAGTGGCCTCTATCCCAACACGCACCTTGACCTGTCTTCGCTGTAAATCGCGATAGAAACGCTCTGCCTCTCCATCGCTGTGGCTCAGTCGCCGTTCGCCGGTCTCGCCCGTCTCCGTATCTAAAAACGCTACCTGCTGAACGCTTGGATGATAATCCACTCCTACAATGATCATGTTCGGCTCCTTCTCCCGAACCTTCGGTCGTCGATGCCCAGAGTCTAAATCGCGCCTCGACAGAGCAAACACTGTTATGAAATCAAGTGGATCCAACCACACTCCTAAACACTAGACGGCGACTATTCAATCAGTTCGGTGGTCGTCATGCGCATTGGTTAAAGAGGTTGCCCAGATGCTTCCTTAGGAGAAACCTGGCGCATCGCCTCGCGAAGCCATGATGTTCGGAACAATGTCAGTTGGCGGGGTTGCGATAGACCCAAAGCCAAGGATGAGGATGAGAATCGACGCGGGGACCAGCATGAGCAGCACCATGGCCTGGGTCCGCTACTGCGAGTACCCAGCCGCCCGTTCGAGCAGTGGCACGCTTACCAGCGCGCCGCCAACGACGAAGAGCCCACTGAGCGCACCGGCCAGGGATCCGATATCGATTTGCACCGGAGCTGAAAGCGGCGAATCCCGGTCGCCCTCACCGAGGTGTCCGAACACCGCACCATTTGGGAGGACGCGAGCCCCAGTGCCGTACTGCAGGCCGTCATGATTAGGCCATCGCGAACACGCAAGAGCTTCTTTCGCGCATAGATCAGCAAGGTCACACTTGCGCTGGCAAGAGCCATCACCATCGCCGTTCCCTGCGAGTCGTGTTGGGTGAAGCCGAACCCGGCGGTTAGCAACGGGATCGCAATCAAAGCGCCTCCGATCGCGAACAATCCGCCGGCGAAGCCCACCACCGCTCCGAGACCGACGAAGAGAACAACCTCCGAGAAGCTCATGCCGATTACCTGTCGTCCACCACGAAATGTTAGCTAACCTCGATAAAGCTTGAACTTGTCTTTGTGCTCGACACAAGCTCTCAAAACTTATAGCCGGCCCACAACACCCAGTAGTTGAGATTGCGCCCGGGCTGCGTCTGCTTGAGAAAGGAACCTGCATAAAAAATCGCGTAGTCACCCTGAAACCAGAGATGACGGTTCGCCTGCCATTGAATCTCCGTGCCAGGCCGGTTTCCAACGAATCGTGCACGACTGTCGTCTGCGGCCCTGATCAGAAATCCCGGTATAGCGTACACGCCATCTTCAAGACTCTGCCGCCACTGAAAAATCCAATCGGCAAAGACAGAAACACCGTGGGGAGCTTCGAGCTGCACTTTAGGGTGAATGTCCATAAAATTCAGAGGTCCGGGACCGGTGGATGCCAAGACGCCGAAGTAACGTCCGGACGGGTAGAGTGGGTTGAATGTTCCGAGCGTCTTGCTACCGGGGTGATCTCCACTTGCAATGTCAGCGTCCACGCTGAACCGCGGTTTAAGAGGGGCTGTCGGGAATCGATATCCGGTATTGGAAGCGATGGTCCATGCCTCGATGTTTCCCGAACCGAAAGTGCCGAACTGCCAGGTACCCTCATAGTCAAAGTCCAATCCGGGCCGTTCAGTAGCGGCGGGCTGAAAAATCCTCGCCCCCAAGAAGTGGCGCACCTCCTCGGCTGTGCCTCGTTCGAACGTCGCTTCTTTACGATTCAGACCCAGGTAGTACACGTCCAAGGTATGTTTGCGAGGCAAGGGCCGTGTGGCGTACACGCCCCAAAAACCAACGGTGTGGTCGGGCGCGTTGTCGAAAAATCCGAACTTATCCAAGTCGGGACGCATCGCAAATCCGTCGACTTGCCAAGAGTCGATTTTGCTTTTTACCATAAAGCCATCGAAGCTTAGACGACTGTTCGGGCCTTCGCGCACGTCGATCAAGCGGCCGGAGCCGTAGTCCATCTCCTGTCTACCGACTCGGAGCTTGATCCAGTTCCGATCACCCGATGTGCCCAGCTCCAAGAACGCCGCCTGGAAGTCGAGCATCTTTTCATCGATGGTTCGCGCCCCGCCTATGCGGAACGAATTCAACGCACTCTTTAATTCGACGAAAGTCCGAACGTGTTTGCCGTAGTGAACGTCGAAGTGGATCATATATCTTTCGTTGAAGTAGCCGTTCATATAGGGCTGCTGGCCCCAATTTTCATTCCCGATCTGCTCCCAGACCTCTCGCGCCTCTCCACCGATTGTGAGGTACCAACCTTCCCTGCCGCCGCGCAACGCTATGTACTTGATCGGATCCCAAAAGTCTTCACGGAGGCTCGGATCCCTCAGGAAACTCCAATCCTCGTCCTCACTCAGTAACTTGTAGCTGCGATCCGGCGTTGGCGGGTTTGTTTGATCCGATTGGGCACTCGCGGGCAGCACGCCGAGGAACACCAGTACGAGGATTGGAAAGACTCGCATCGGATATTTTTCTGAAACGCCTGCTGCCGCTGAGCGTCGCTGATCTATTTGCTGACGGGCGAATGGATCTCAGCAATATAGCCCCCGGGGAATTGCACTACGGCCGAATTTCGCTGCTCGGCCGTATAGGGAGCAACCAAAATCGTGACTCCCGCCGTCTTGGCCTTGGCGAGAGTGTCCGTTAGGTTCCGGACCTCATAGCCGGTCGTCTCTCGTCCGTAGGGGTAAGGAAGATGGCCATCCGTCACAAACACGGTCATTTTGCCGAAGTTCGATTCGATCCGGATTCGCCGATAGGTGTCAGTGGCCCGCCCGATCTCCAGGCCGGGAGCGTACGCGTCATCGGAGGTGACTTTGCCGAGAGAAAAGGCGAGGAAGCTGCGAGTGAATGCGTCCACCCTGTCAGCGGAAACATAGACGCGGTTTTCCGGAATAGTCTGAAGTGGCGCTGAGGACGACGGTGTAGTATGCCGGTAGAATTGCATATTCACGCCGCCGGGCCATTGGATTATTACATCCTGCCCGATCGGATCGTTAAATGGGCTCACAAGCACATCTGCGTCATCAGCTCGGGCGGCTCGGATCGCCGCATCCATGTCGGTTACCAGATAACCCGTCCGCTCCGCTCCGAAAGGATATGGGGCCGGTGTCGTGAAACCTAAAACTGAAAGGATCCCCACTGGTGTAGACACCGCCTGCCACATGGTTCGGCTCGGAGTTGGGGTCACGGTCGTGGCGGCTTTCTTGGAAGCAGTGCCGCCGAAAGTGGCGAGCAGGCTAGCGACTAAGTGATCGAAATCTTCTGGCGCGACATAGACGTGCGTCGTATCGTATTGCGACCCCACGGCGAAGTTCGGCGTTGCCACAGCAGCTTGGGCGGCTGCAGGTGCAGTACGCGGCAACAGCAATAGACGGGCGCTTCCGAGAGTGAGAACGGCCACGACAGCGGTGACCGCAAGGGCTCTGCTTATACGCATCTGATTCTCCTTTCTAAATGTGAATCAAGATTTCAGCTGAGGGATAGGCTTGCCGTCAGCATCAAACTGCTCCATCTTCACATTGTTGTCAGATCCGACCACGAGGTCTAAACGTCGCACGCCGTTCGAGTCTACAAGTACGACCCCCGATGCACCGGCATTGTTGAGGAAGAGATAGCTAGATGCCCCACCTGGACGATCGAACAGCACATGGGTACCCTTGTCGTCCACCTCGAGCACTGCCGTCGGACCTTTCGAGTCGGGGTTGGCCAACTTCACCGCCGGACGCCCGGTGGAGTCGAGCAGAACCTCCATGCCAATTGCGCCATTCGTTTCAAGCAATTGAATGACCGCGTTTCCGGACTTTGCAGACATTATGATTCGGGGATGGGCCTGGCTATCGACAATCTTGATCTCATCCGTGATCACCGGTAAGGGCGATGCGTGCATGTTGGCCTCCGATACCTCCCCGTGTTCAGAACGCAAAACAATCGCAACCCAACTCCCATAGCCCAAACTCACCCAGCACCGGTAGGTGCCAGCTGTTGCTTTCCTTTGTGTGACCCGCTGCATGGGAACACGCAGCAGAATGGGAAGCGCCAAGCGATTGCTTCGAAGCCTTCGCGTACCCGCCATACTCTTTGACAGGCGACCAGTCCGGACTCACTGGAAGCGCCGGAGGCGCCAGTTTTGAGAATTCGGCGGTGGCATATACGATTTTCCCGCCGACAATGGTGAGCACCGATTCGAGCTGTTTGATCTCTTCTTCCGGAATGGAGAAATAATCTGCCGACAAAACGGCGAGGTCTGCCAGTTGTCCGGGGGCGAGCGCTCCCTTCTTTCCGTCCTCGGTTGAAAACCAACTGCTTCCCATTGTGTAAAGCTTCAGGGCTTCCGCGCGATCCAATCGGTTTTCCTGCGGATACAGTCTAAGGCCGCCTATCGTCTTGCCTGTAATAAGCCAGTGGAGCGAGACAAACGGATTGTAACTGGACACTCTGGTTGCGTCCGTGCCGGCCCCAACCGGAATGCCCATCTCGAGCATCCGTCGGATTGGCGGAGTGCGCTTGGCCTGCTGCGCGCCGTAGCGTTCGACGAAGTATTCTCCCTGGAAAGCCATGCGATTCTGTACGGCAATGCCGCCGCCCAACTTCTTGATGCGTTCCAGGTTGCGATCTGTGATTGTCTCGCAATGATCGAAGAACCAATGGAGACCCTCGAAGGGAATCTCGCGGTTTACCGCCTCGTATACGTCGAGTGCACGAGAAATCGTTTCGTTGTAAGTAGCGTGCATGCGAAACGGCCATCGGTTTTCCGCCAGATATTGGACCACTGCCTTCAATTCACTCTCCATCACGGGAGGCATGTCTGGCCGCGGCTGGAGCATATCCTCGAAATCCGCTGCCGAAGCCACGAGCATCTCTCCGGCACCATTCACACGATAGAAGTCATCGCCCTGGCCAGGCTTCGTTGTCTTTGTCCATCGTTGAAAATCCGCGAGCTCTTGCTCCGCTTTTTGGGGATAAAGATTAGCGGCTAGACGAACGGAGAGCTGGTTCATCTGATGGAGTTCGTTGACGACTTCGTAGTCGTCGGGATAGTTCTGGAAACCGCCGCCTGCATCCACCGCACTCGTGATGCCGAAACGATTCAACTCACGGAAAAACAGACGCGAAGAATTGAGTTGATCTTCCCGTGAAAGCTTTGGCCCGTTGGCCAACGTCGAGTAGAGGATGAAGGCGTTCGGTTTGGCCACGAGAATTCCCGTAGGATTGCCTCGCTTGTCCCTCTGGATTTCGCCCGCCTGTGGATCAGGCGTGTCCTTGGTGTAGCCCAGGGCGTGCAAAGCGGCACCGTTGAGTAACGCACGGTCATACAAGTGCAGCACAAAGACGGGCGTGTCCGGAGCCACGGCATTGATCTCATCGAGCGTCGGCATGCGTCGCTCGGCGAACTGAAACTCGGTCCAGCCTCCTACGACTCTCACCCACTGTGGCGCAGGCGTACGTGCAGCTTGCTCCTTCAACATGCGGAGAGCATCTGCAAGCGATGGCACACCGTCCCAACGCAGCTCCATGTTGTAGTACAGGCCCCCGCGGATGGGGTGCATGTGCGAATCGTTGAGACCGGGGATGACCGTCCGCCCCTTGGCGTCAATGACCTTGGTCGCTGAGCCCCCCAGTCGCATCATCTCATCGCTGTTTCCTGTGGCGGTGACCTTTCCGCCATCGATGGCAATCGCTTCTACAAACGACGGAAAGACGTTCGTCGCAATCTTCGCATTGTAGATAATGGTTTCTGCAGACATCGGATTTCCTCCGTCGATTGATTTAGTTTGCGCAAACTCGGGGAAAGGGCAAGGGTGCTCCCTACCCCGCCCGATTACTTGTGTGCCGCCGCGGCAAGAGGAACCTCGTATTCCGGGTACTTGGTGGGCGGGGCTCCGTCCACCATCGTGTCGGCGTACTCCACCCCCATGCCGTAAGCCCCAAAATGATTCTTCACAATGTCCATCACCGCGTCGTAGGTCGCGAAGTTTGCCCAATCGCGTTGCCACTCCAACATCACCATAAGCGCCGTGACGGGCTTCGCGCCTGCTTGGATCACCCGTTTCATCGCGTTGTCGTGAGCGAGTCGGCTCACATCGCCACAGCAGTCCTCCACGACATAGACCTCATACCCATCGTGAATTGCTTGCACCGTCGGAAGCGTAACGCAGGTTTCCGTCCAAAGCCCGGCCAGCACGATCTTTTTCCGCCCTGTCTTTTCGATCGCTGCGACGAAGTTCTTGTCGTCCCAAGAGTTCATCGAAGTACGCTCGATGGGGACCTTGCCTGGGAACACCGCCTGGATCTGTGGCCAGAGATTGCCGCTGAAGCTACTCTCAACCGTGCTGAGCACCACGGGAAGATCAAAGACTCTGGCTGCTTTCGAGAAAGCAACGACATTGTTGATGACTCCTTGACGATCAAAATTTGCGACCCCGAATAGCATTTGGGGCTGATGATCAATCAATGCCACGACGCTGTTGTCCGGAGTCAGAAGTCCCTTTTCACTGAGCTTGGGACGATTTCCAGTTGCTGCTTGTTGACTCATACGATTTCTCCTTTTTGCGTGTGAATCACTGCTACAAAGGCAACATTCTTACTACTTGGCCCGCGCTTCATTCTTTGATCGCGGATTTTCTTTTCTCATCGACAGGTTCGCTCTTGGCTTGCATCGACTTCACGAGGTCCGCCGCAGATGCTCCTTCGAGCGATAGTCCATAGCCCACTTCTCGCACGATGCGCTCCTTCAACGGTTGAATAAAGTGAATGCGGGTGTTGCGGCGCGTCACTTCTGGAGCCTTCAAGTACAACTCGGCCAATTCCCGCGCCCGGCTGAGTGCTTTCCCGTTTGGTACAACTTCGGCAACCACTCCCCATTCTTGCGCGGTACGCGCCGCCAGCGGTTGTGGGTTCAGCAGGAACGCCTCCGCTCGTCCAGCTCCAGCGCGATAACTCCACGTGGTAAAGATTCCGTCACCCGGTACTATGCCCCCCGCGAAGTGCGGCACATCCTGGAAGGTCGCACCCTCGGAAGCCACGATTACATTGGCAAGTAGCGCATATTCTGAGTGCACATGGGCGCGTCCCTCGACAGCCGCGATGACCGGCACTCGTATATTGGCTATGTTTTCGACAATCTGAACGCCTTCGTCGTGAACCTGGCTCCAGATGGTGGGATCGGCGACGCTGCCGAAGGACGAAAAATCGATGCCCGGAATGAACTCCCCGCCCGCTCCGGTCAGGATTACGATCTTGTTCGCTCGATCCTGACCAATCCGGTAGAACGCATCGACAAAGTCCGTATGATCTTGCGCCGTGAACGTGAACGGCCCGCCGTTACCATGAAATTGAGCAACCAGCACACCTCTGTCATCGCGCGTCAGCTTCAGGCTGCGATAAGCGCCGAAGTAGTCGTCGTGTAGTTGCATAGCATTCTCCTCTCTTGTCTGTTTTGCACCTTCGATTGAATCAACATCACAACTCTGCTGAGGCCCAATCAAATCGTTAGCCTCCGTACCTGAACGACAGGGATGGCACACCTCTCAGGCTCAGATTTGGGCCAGCCCTCCATCGACGAACAGTTCCGCACCGGAAACATAGCTCGCCTCGTCGGACGCCAGAAATGAGACGGCCTTTGCGATCTCGTCCGAGTCTCCCAACCTGCCGAGCGGCACATTGTTCGTCATCTCTTTCTTCATCTTCACGAGCGCCTCTCTCTGCTGAAGGGACCCTTCATGACTTGATTCTCCTAAGTAAGGTAAGGATGAGTGAACCGTTTGTTGCGTATCCAAGAACGTCCACGCTCTTTACTGAGCATGTCGAGTGCCAGGAAGCGGGGTCGCAGTATCGCCTGAATTCAAAAGGGTTGCGAAATGGCGAATCTCGGCGTCACTCGTTTCGTGACAAATCTCTGACGTCAAGGCGGAAAGCAGGTTGACGTGGCGTGCGGGCGCAATTCCATCGCGCGTTCAACGGAGAGCTTGCGAAAAACCGGGAAAACTCTGGCTCGGAAAGTGCCGGCTGGTGCTGAACCAAGCGGCGGCAGGACTTTCCCGTCTGTGTGGGATCAGGTAGGGAATCTCCGCGCTCCCTCGCGCAGAAGGCGGACGGCTCTCATTTCGCACTCAACGTGCTCTTCCAAGCGGGTCGCATCGGATCGAGCCGTCGCTGGGCGCTCCGGACCAGGAGCAACGTTTCGGTTTACGCTTCCCCAACGGAGGACAGTGCACACATGACCTCAGCGGCTGACCTCATGGTGTTCATCATTTATCATCACTAGTTATCGTTGGTGGCGCCCGTATGCGTGCATCGATGCAGCGTCTGTTGAAGTCGATTTGCGGACGCCCGTACGAACATCAACGATGTGTTCCGATGGAGCATATGTCAGGCATTGTGGATATGTCAGAATATGTGCGGGAGTGTCTCCGTGAGGATGAGGAATTCATCCTGTACAGAGCACGTGCAAGCGCAGCAGAAGTGCCTTCTGTTTTTCTGCTGACCCTTGCATCAATACACCCCCGAGTGGAAAGCCTCAAAAAGATAGAGCACGAATATTCGCTCTGCCACGATTTCGACACAACATGGGCAGTTCGGCCCTTTGCTCTTTCTGAGTACAACGGACAGAAAGCGCTTGTGCTCGAGGATCCTGGCGGTGAGTTTCTCGATCGTCTCATTCGGGGACCGATGGAAATAAAGCAGTTTTTGTCCATCGCCATTGGTCTTTCAATTGCAATCAGCCAGTTACACAATCGGTCGGTAATCCACAAAGATCTGAAGCCCTCAAATGTCCTCGTCGACACCACGACCGGCCATGTTTGGCTCACGGGTTTTGGAATAGCCTCGCGTCTCCCGCGCGAACGGCAGTCTCCCGGGCCCCCTGAGTTCATCGCTGGGACCCTGCCCTACATGGCGCCTGAACAGACCGGACGAATGAATCGTTCCATCGATTTGCGCAGCGATCTCTATGCCTTGGGCGTCACGATGTACGAGATGCTGACCGGGAGTCTTCCCTTCATCGCTTCTGATCCGATGGGCTGGGTGCACTGCCATGTCGCTCGGCAGCCTGCGCCACCCGACGTGCAGCTGACGGGCATTCCGAGAGTGCTTTCGGCCATCATAATGAAGCTACTCGCCAAAACCGCTGAGGAGCGGTACCAAACAGCAGTGGGCCTGGAGCGTGATCTTCGGCGTTGTCTTGACGAGTGGGAGACGCAGCACCTCATCGACGAATTCCCTCTTGGCGAGCAGGACTTTCCAGACCGGCTGATGATTCCCGAAAAGCTGTATGGTCGAGAGCGCGATGTTGACTCATTGTTCGCAGCCTTCGACCGGGTCGTGACGCAGGGTAGGCCAGAGCTCGTGCTTGTGTCCGGTTATTCTGGCGTCGGCAAATCCTCTGTGGTGAACGAGCTACACAAGGTGCTTGTTCCGCCGCGCGGGCTTTTTGCGGCCGGCAAGTTCGACCAGTACAAGCGCGACATACCTTATGCAACCCTCGCACAGGCCTTCCAGAGCCTCATCCGTGCCATCCTGGCGAAGAGCAAAGAAGAGCTAGGCCGCTGGCGCGATGCGATCCGAGAGGCGCTCGGTCCGAACGGTCAGCTCGTAGTGGATCTGGTCCCCGAATTGAAACTCATTATCGGCGAGCAGCAACCGGTTCCTGAACTTCCGCAGCAGGAGGCACAAGGGCGCTTTCAGCTGGTATTCCGTCGATTTATTAGCGTGTTCACGCGGGAGCACCCGCTCGCCCTCTTCCTCGATGATCTGCAATGGCTTGACGCGGCTACGCTAAATCTGATGGAGGATCTACTGACGCATCCGGACGTGAAACACCTGATGTTGATCGGCGCCTTTCGGAACAACGAAGTTGGTCCCGGGCATCCACTGACGCGCAAGCTCGAGGCGATCCGCCAAACTGGAGCGCTAGTTCATGAGATTATCCTCGCGCCCCTCACCCCTGAAGACTTGAAAGGGTTAATCGCGGATTCTCTTCACTGCGAGCCGGCGCGCGGCGCGCTTCTAGGGCAACTGATCCATGAGAAGACGGACGGCAATCCATTTTTTGCGATTCAGTTTATTTCTGCACTTGCAGAGCAGGGGTTACTCACCTTCAATCATAGCGAAGCGAGGTGGTCCTGGGACTTGAATCGGATTCACGCCAAGGGCTACACGGATAACGTTGTGGACCTCATGGTTGCGAAGTTGAACCGTCTGCCTATTGGAACGCAGAAGGCATTACAAGGGTTTGCCTGCCTTGGGAACAGCGCCGAGAACAGTGCGCTTTCTATCGTTCACGGGACATTGGAGGACGAGGTCCACGCGGATCTGTGGGAGGCTCTCCGTCTCGAGTTGATTGTACGTGTGGAGGGCTCCTATAAGTTTGTGCACGACCGTGTCCAGGAAGCAGCCTATTCACTGATTCCTGAGGAATTGCGTGCGGAAGCGCATCTTCGCATAGGAAGGCTGCTCGCAGCGCACATCTCCCCCGACAAACATCCGGAGATGATCTTCGAAATCGCGAGTCAGTTCAACCGCGGCATCGCGCTGATCACCTCTCGAGAGGAACGCGAGGCAGTGGCCGAACTGAACCTGATGGCAGGGAAGCGTGCGAAAACTTCCACGGCCTATGCCTCGGCGCTCAACTACCTTATCGTCGGTGCGGCACTCTTAGCAGACGACCGTTGGGAGCGCAGGCATGAACTTGCCTTCGCGTTGGAGTTGAACCGGGCCGAGTGCGAGTTCCTGACTGGCGAACTGGCGGCCGCAGAGGAGCGATTGACTGCGCTTTCCTCCCGGGCCGCAAACACGCTCGAGCAGGCTACGGTCGCGTGCATGCTCGTGGATGTGTACACGGCCTTTGATAAGCCCGACTGGGCGGTTGACGTCTGTCTGGACTACCTCCGACGTTTGGGCGTCGAATGGTCGCCACATCCGACAGCAGAGGAAGCGCAACGCGAATACGAGCGGATCTGGTCCCAGCTCGACCACCGCGCAATCGAGGAGCTCCTTGAACTGCCCTTGATGAGCGACCCGGAATCCCTCGCGACTCTTGATGTGCTGACCAAGGCCTTGCCGCCTGCCATGATTACGGATGCGAACCTCCTTTCCCTGGCTGTCTGCAGGGCGGTTAACCTCAGCCTCACGCATGGCAACAGCGACGGATCGTGCTTCGCTTTTGTGTTCCTTGGCATGATCGCCGGACCCCACTTCGATAATTATGAGCGTGGTTTCCAGTTCGGCCAGCTCGGGTATGCGCTGGTCGAAAAGCGCAGTCTGCATCGTTATCGGGCCCGAACATACATAGCATTCGGCAGTTTCGTTATGCCATGGTCGAGGCATGTCCGGGCTGGCCGTGACTTGGTGCGTCGCGCATTCGAGGCTGCGAACAAGATCGGCGACCTCACATATGCGGCTTACAGCTGCAACAACATGAACACAAAGCTTCTGGCTGCGGGAGATTCGCTGGTTGAGGTCCAACGTGAAGCCGAGAATGGCCTCGAGTTTGCCCAGAAGGCTCGGTTCGGTCTGGTCATTGACATCATTACCTCGCAGCTCAAACTTATACGGACTCTTCGTGGGTTGACGCCGAAATTCGGCTTCTTTGACGATGGACTGTTTGATGAGCTCCGATTCGAGCGCCATCTGGCGACTTACCCGGCATTGGCGCTGCCAGAGTGTTGGTATTGGATCCGAAAATTACAAGCGCGTGTCTTTGCGGAAGACTATCCTTCCGCGATTGAGGCGTCATTGAATGCCGAACGACTGCTCTGGACATCGCCCTCGTTCTTTGAAGTGGCGGAGTTTCACTTTTACAGCGCTCTTGCTCGGGCTGGGGCTTTTGATTCTGCAACCGAGGACCCTCGACAGCGGCACTTCGAGGCTCTGGCCGATCACCACAGGCAGCTTGAAATATGGGCGGAGAACTGCCCGGAGAATTTCGAAAACCGCGCCTCGCTGGTCGGAGCTGAGATCGCTCGAATCGAGGGTCGTACTCTGGATGCCGAGCTCCTTTACCAACAGGCCATCCGCTCGGCGCATAGCAATGGCTTTGTCCATAATGAGGCGATCGCCTACGAGGTTGCCGCGCGATTCTACGCAGCCCGTGGTTTCCAAAAGTTCGCGGACACATACTTGCTCGAAGCCAGATATTGCTATCAGCGTTGGGGGGCTGATGGCAAAGTAGCGCAGTTGGACCATCTATATCCGCATCTTAAAAAGGAAGGGCTGAGATCAACGCCGACGAGCACAATATTGGCGCCTGCCGAACTCCTAGATTTGGCCACGGTGATCAAAGTCTCGCAGGCAGCCTCGGGCGAGATGGTTTTAGAAAAACTGATCGACAGGGTCATGCGCGCGGCCATCGAGCACGCGGGTGCTGAACGGGGCCTCCTCATCCTTCCGCGAGGTGATGACCTGCAAATAGAGGCAGAGGTCACTACCAGCGGAAACGATGTCTCGGTGCATCAGCGAAATACCTTCGTCGCCGCAGCCGTGTTGCCTGAGTCCGTCGTTCGCTACGTGATGCGCACTCGCGAGGACGTTATTCTCGGCGATGCCTCTGCAGGGAACCCGTTTTCAGCTGATCCTTATATTGGTCGGCACCGTGCGCGTTCTATTGTCTGCTTGCCTTTGGTTAACCAGGCCAGGCTAAATGGGGTCATCTACCTGGAAAACAACCTGACCGCCCACGTTTTCACTTCCGAGCGGATCACGGTTCTGAGGGTGCTGGCGTCGCAAGCGGCCATCTCGCTCGAGAACACGCGACTTTACCGCGATCTAGAAGATCGCGAAGCGAGGATTCGTCGCTTAGTCGATGCCAACATTCTTGGGATTTTCATATGGAATCTCGACGGTGCGATCGTCGGGGCCAACGATGCATTTCTACGCATTTTGCAATACGAGCGCGAAGATCTCGTCTCGGGTCGCGTACGTTGGACAGACCTGACGCCAGATGAATGGCGTGAGCGCGACGAACGTGCCCTGGCAGAAATAAGAGCAACCGGGAGTGTCCAACCGTATGAGAAGGAGTATTTCCGGAAGGATGGTGGCCGTGTGCCTGTGCTGATTGGGGCAGCACTGTTCAAAGAAGGCGGCAATGAGGGCGTCGCGTTCGTTCTCGATTTAAGCGAGCAAAAGCACGCGGCGGAGACCCTTCGTAAGCGCGAGGCTTACTTAGCCGAATCGCAGAGGCTGGCCCACACAGGAAGTTGGGCCAGCGATGGCACAACCCACGAGGCCCACTACTGGTCCGAGGAAATGTTCCGGATTTTCGGATTTGATCCGCAACAGGGCCTTCCGAAGCGGGACCAATGGCTGCAGCGAATGCACCCAGAAGATCGCGACAAGGTCAGGCTACAGGCCAGCGATCGGATGTTCGTCCAAAAGGTCGATGCCGACCTCGAGTTCAGAATCGTGCTGCCTGATGGAAAGCTCAAACACATTCGTGGCCTGGCCCATCCAATAGTGAGTTCCGATGGAGAGCTTGTTGAAGTGGTCGGCACGGTTGCGGATATCACTGAACGCAAAGACGCCGAGGAGGCGTTGCGCCGAAGCGAGAGTCATCTCGCGCAAGCGCAGAGACTGGCACGTATCGGAAGTTGGGTTTTTGACACAGTTCGAATGAGACCCGTGCATCTTTCAACGGAATGGCTTCGCCTCCAGCACTTCGATCCTAAAGACGGTATGCCCAGCTGGGAACAAAGGCTGCAGCGAATTCATCCCGAGGATCGGGCTAGGTATGAAGAGGCATTCAACCGAGCAATAGCCGAAAGATCGGACCTGGAGGCGGAGTTCCGAATTTTGCTTCCGGACTCGACCATTAGATATATTCGTTCCGTCGGCCACCCTGTTTTGGACGCACTTGGCGAAGTAACACAGATGATTGGGGTGATAATGGACGTGACCGAAAGCAGACAGGCTGACCAAGAACAGGAGAGATTACGGCAGGACCTGGCGCATCTCTCGCATCTGAATCGAGTTAGTACGATCGGGGAGTTGACGGCCTCATTGGCCCACGAAATCAAGCAGCCAATTGGGGCGGCGGTTACAAATGCTCAAGCGTGTTTGCGATTTCTTGATGGGGACCGACTTAATCTAATCGAGGCGCGCGAGGCTGCTTCGGAAATGGTCCTCGACGCTAGACGTGCGGCCGACATCATCGATCGTGTCCGCTCGCTTTACCGAAAGGATTCTTCACATCATGAGACGGTCGACTTAAACGACCTGATTCGAGAGATGATCATTATGCTGCGCGACGAGGCCAATCGGCATTCCGTTACAACGTGCACTGATCTCGCCGAAGGGCTCCCCAAAGTAATGGCCGATCGTGTGCAGTTGCAGCAGGCATTGATGAATCTCATGCTCAATGGCATCGAGGCGATGCGGGACACGACCGGCGAGCTGAGCATCAGGTCGCGGCTGGCTGAAGATCATCAAGTGCAGATTTCCGTCGCCGACGCCGGCGTGGGGCTACCGATCGGGAAGGCGGACCAGATCTTTAACGCGTTCTTTACTACCAAGCCGCAAGGCACTGGCCTGGGACTGGTGATCACACGTTCCATTCTGGAATCGCATGGCGGGCGCGTGTGGGCAACCGCGAACGCCAGACAAGGCACAACGTTTCACTTTACACTGCCGATCAGGATGACGGTCTCTGCATGACTTCGCCCGTTAAAGCTACCGTGTTCATTGTCGATGACGACGATCGCATGCGTGCGGCCACGCAGCGCCTGCTGAAGACGGTGAGTTTGCATTCCGAGGCGTTTGCCACGCCGCAGGAATTCCTCCGGCACAAGCTTCCGGACGTCGCCAGTTGCCTCATTTTGGATGTACGGCTTCCTGGAATGAGTGGGCTGGATGTTCAAAACAAACTAAAGGAGAGGGGAGTCACCATCCCTATCATCTTCATCACCGGGCACGGCGATATCCCCATGACTGTCGAAGCCATGAAATCGGGGGCGGAGGAGTTTCTTACAAAGCCTTTCCGGGATCAGGATCTTGTCGATGCGATTCAGCAGGCCCTGAAGCGCGACGACGAGTCGCGGCAACGACAAGCGGAGATTGCTCAGTTGGGAGAGCGCTACGCGAAGCTGACTGCGCGTGAGCGCGAGGTAATGAGTCTCGTCGTTTCCGGCATGCTTACAAAACAGATCGCCTCCACGCTCGCTATGAGCGAGATCACCGCGACCGTCCATCGCGGGCACGTGATGCGTAAGATGCAAGCCCACTCCCCGGCTGAGTTGGGAAGAATGGCAGAAAAGCTTAAGCTTCCGACAATGACCTGACCATCGAGCGGTAAGCGAAACTACCCCTGCACAATTAAAGATCACCTTATAGATACCTATCAGCCCCCTAATCACAAGCCACAATAGCATTTTGCGGTGGTCGAATTGATCCTGTATCTGTATGGCCAGAGAGAGGGTACCCAAAATGGTCGCGGTGGTCGAAGACGATGAATCGTACCGGCTCGCGATGCAACGATTACTGAAGTCAGAGGGTTTCTCCGTGCAGTCGTTCGCTTGCGCAGAAGACTTCTTGGATTCTGGCTGCCAGCGCGAGACGGGTTGTCTAATCGCCGATATCCGCATGCCCGGAATGTCAGGCTTGGATCTTCAGGCAAAGTTGAATGCGGATCATTGCCCGATTCCTATTATTTTTGTTACCGCACACGGAGACGAAAAAATGCGGTTGCAGGCAATGAGAGGTGGCGCAGTGAAATTCCTCGCTAAGCCATTTGACGGCGCAATTCTACTGGAAGGCGTTCGAGCGGCCTTGGGGAGCGAAGCCTAAGACCGAGTTGAGCAAAGGTTTTGACGGGAGGGATGCTGTGGCCGGCTTCAAAACACTTCAGTCCGGGGACCAGGAGGACAAAGATCGCCATTTTGATCAAATCATCGGACGCAGTGCGGCCCTTGAAGCCGTTCTTGAGAAGGTCGAACTGGTCGCGCCTACCACCTCAACGGTGTTGATTCAAGGCGAGACGGGCACCGGGAAGGAACTGGTCGCGAAAGCGATCCACAATATTAGTCCGCGCTACGACCGTCCCTTTGTAAAGGTCAATTGTGCTGCCATTCCCTTAGATTTGTTGGAGAGTGAGCTTTTTGGGCATGAGCGGGGAGCATTCACCGGGGCGATCTCGCAGAAAATCGGGCGCTTCGAACTGGCCGACAAGGGGACGCTTTTTTTGGACGAGGTCGGCGATATTCCACTGCCGTTGCAGTCCAAGCTGCTGCGGGTTCTGCAAGAACAAGAGTTCGAACGTCTGGGAAGTACTCGGACCCACCGCGTAGACGTGCGCGTGGTGGCGGCTACTCACAGAGATCTGGAGCACATGGTGAAGCGGAGCGAATTTCGTTGCGATCTCTACTATCGTCTCAATGTGTTCCCGGTGCTACTGCCGCCCTTGCGGGCGCGCAGTGAGGATATACCCGCTCTGGTTACTTATTTCGTTGCCCTCTATGCCCGCCAGATGGGTAAGCGCATTGAACAAATTCCTAAAGAAACCATGGTGGCGTTGCGCTCATACAACTGGCCTGGCAATGTGCGTGAGCTGCAGAACCTGATTCAACGCGCAGTGATCCTTTCCTGTGATGGAGTGCTTCCGAATCCCCTAGAGTCGAACGATCTCGAGACGGTAACTGTAACGTCGAGATCCGCGGCGCTGAAGGAAGTTGACCGAGCCCTGATCTTGCAGGCATTGGAAGCGTCATGCTGGATGATCGGCGGGGCGGAAGGGGCGGCAGCAAAACTGGGGCTCAAGCGCACTACCCTGTTTTATAAAATGAAAAAGCTTGGCATTTCTCGCCCTACGCCGAGCCGCGGGATAAAGGTTCCCGTAGCAGCGCTCGAGCCCGCGGAGTCGTCCTCCACGCTGTAAAGGCGCCGAGAATATATCGTTTAAAGCTGTGAAAAAGTCCCGGGCACTCCTGTCTGGACCGCCGTTACGAGTGGATCCTCGCGGTTTGTCGCCAATTCGTCAACTTTTCGATTAGCACTTCTGGCCTACGCAGTTCATGGCAGCACCTCCCGGGCGTGGTATCCGCATCGTTTCGCACTCGATATTTGTGGTAGCAACTTGGTTGCCAGGATGCGCTTCGGAGAAGACGCTTGAGTTCAAGTGAGTTATGAAATGCGCATGTTCGGATGCAGGACTAGCCCACCGGGTATTTCGGCCTCAATAAAACCAGTGTATAAGGGCAATCGTTCGCTGACGGTAATAAGGTGTAGCAGCCCATTTTCCATAGCGACGGCGAGTGGTTGCACACCCCATCGCTCTTTCGCCCGCGTCGATCCCTTTGGACCATGGCTGCGGCCAGATTGTGGATAAATGGCGGCGACCCTTGCGGGTTCGCGCAACCCACTTCAAACCGGAATAAGCGGAAGCTGTTTAGCTTCCGCTTATTCCCAGCAATCGAGACCGCGAACGGTAAGAGTCTGGTGCACCGGTGCTCACTACGCTCCTCATTCATCGCCAGAACGGCGATTTGGACGGCCAGGGAGTTCTAGACTGGTTGTGCAAGTTGTTTGTTGGCGTCGAATGAGGTCTCGAGCAGGCGCTCCGCGTTGAGGTACCCGATCTTCTTCTTGTCATTCTCGTCAATGGGCATCTGATCAAAGCATTGCCGGGCGGCTTTCATGCTGCCATAAGGAGTATCCGTGGTGAAGAGGACGCGGTCGCTACCGATCGTGTTCGCCATGCCCAGATAGGCCTGGTATGCCGCACTCCAGCTCTTATCTATCGCGCCGGGCACCTGGTCCGAGAACTCTCCTGCCAGTATTCCGCCATAAAAATTCTCACGAAGGTAATCAATTACATGGCCCTTAAGTCCCGTATCTTTCGGGGGGAACGCATATGTCGCACGCCATCCGCTCCAGCTGAGTATCTCGAAATTGTGTCCGACAATGATCTGCAAACGTGGAAACGCGTCAAATACGCCGCCCAGAATTAGTCGCATGGCGTGAATCCCCACGTCGATATGCCAACCAAGACCCGCCAATGCCAAAAAGCCGGACACGATAGGATTGAACCCATCGTAACAAGCACTTACAACCGGTTGAGGCGGTCGGTTTGGGTGGAGATAAATCGGAACGTTTAGGTTTTCGGCGCACTCAAATACCGGCCAGAAAAACTTATCATCTAGATACCGGCCGTTAACATGTCCGTTTATCAATGCGCCGACAAAGCCCATTTTGTGGACAGTGCGCTCAAGTTCCTGAACCGCCGCTTTGGGATCGCGCATAGGTAATGTTGCAAAACCGCGAAATCTGTCCGGATATCGGGTGACCGTCGCATGCGCGGCATCATTCGATTGTTTAGCTAGCTCAATTCCCAATGACGGCTCCAATTCCTCCGGCCCCGGTACAGTGTGAGAAAGGATCTGAACATCGATTCCAGCCGCGTCCATCGCAGCAATCCGTTTCTCATCGAGATCGTAGATGCCAGGGGGCACGCCTTGCGATGGTTTACCGGGGAATCGACCCAATTTCTGCCATTTTTCATAGATTTGCTCAATCGGATTATCTTTGTTGGCCTGAGCAATCGCAGGTATCTTGTAATGCTCTTCAAAGGCGATGACCTTCATGACTTGATTCTCCTTGGTGGGGTGAGGGTGAGTGAACCGTTCGCTGCGTATCAGAGAACATGCACGCTCTTTACTGAAGCATGTCCAGTGCCAGGAAGGGGCGTCGCAGGATCCGCTGAATTCAAAAGGGTTGTGAAATGGCGAATCTTCTGACTATCCGTTGCGTGCCGAATCTCTGACGTCAAGGCGGGAAAAAAGATTGACGTGGCGCGCGAACACAATTCCATCACGCGTTTCAACAGAGAGGTTGAGACAGACGGGGGGAAGACTCTGCCTCTTCTGTGGGCACTCCAGGGACAAGCGCTGACTTCCGTGCGACAGATTGGCCATCAGAACGCGCATGACTGTTGGCGTAGACTTGGGCATTTGTGATAACGCCACCGAAGCATTGACCACAAGTGAATCAGTGCCTCATCCAACTCTTCGAGGACTACCTGGACTCCCCGCGTGGAATGTAACTTAGGCCGGACTGATCCGATCACCCTTTCAAACATGCCGCTATCAGCGGCTCTACTTCAACTTCAAGCAATGAAGGCTTCCCGATGTCAATTGCCGCCTTCAATGCATCGGCCATCTCGACGGCATTACCTGACTCGACGACCTGGAAGTCCATAACTGTCTGCAATTGATACAAAATCGATGCCGGGTAAATCCATACCGGGAAGGTCTTGAGCACCGAGATAAGCACCGTAATCCTTGAGTGCCTGGTAGACACCGTTACGTACGATTACAAATGTGCATGGCACGTTCTGTTGTGCGGCAGTCCATAGGCCCGTGATGCTGTAATTAGCCGAGCCTTCGCCAACAAGCGCAATCACAGGCCGGTTGCCAAATGCTCCCCGCTCATGCCCAAAAAGCTCACTCTCCAACAAATTCACCGGGGCGATCTCGCAGAAAATCGGGCGCTTCGAACTGGCCGACAAGGGGACGCTTTTTTTGGACGAGGTCGGCGATATTCCACTGCCGTTGCAGTCCAAGCTGCTGCGGGTTCTGCAAGAACAAGAGTTCGAACGTCTGGGAAGTACTCGGACCCACCGCGTAGACGTGCGCGTGGTGGCGGCTACTCACAGAGATCTGGAGCACATGGTGAAGCGGAGCGAATTTCGTTGCGATCTCTACTATCGTCTCAATGTGTTCCCGGTGCTACTGCCGCCCTTGCGGGCGCGCAGTGAGGATATACCCGCTCTGGTTACTTATTTCGTTGCCCTCTATGCCCGCCAGATGGGTAAGCGCATTGAACAAATTCCTAAAGAAACCATGGTGGCGTTGCGCTCATACAACTGGCCTGGCAATGTGCGTGAGCTGCAGAACCTGATTCAACGCGCAGTGATCCTTTCCTGTGATGGAGTGCTTCCGAATCCCCTAGAGTCGAACGATCTCGAGACGGTAACTGTAACGTCGAGATCCGCGGCGCTGAAGGAAGTTGACCGAGCCCTGATCTTGCAGGCATTGGAAGCGTCATGCTGGATGATCGGCGGGGCGGAAGGGGCGGCAGCAAAACTGGGGCTCAAGCGCACTACCCTGTTTTATAAAATGAAAAAGCTTGGCATTTCTCGCCCTACGCCGAGCCGCGGGATAAAGGTTCCCGTAGCAGCG
>Ga0206998_1097_pt1 | contig 23175 bp, 19 predicted proteins | sample Alteio_BWMinCont_FD_153309 | JGI IMG/M metagenome (GOLD analysis project Ga0206998, IMG submission 153309) | Enriched cells from forest soil in Barre Woods Harvard Forest LTER site, Petersham, Massachusetts, United States -... | ecosystem: Environmental > Terrestrial > Soil > Temperate forest >... | reverse complement strand
AAACTGCCTTTATTACGGCAGGCGCTTTGTCACTTTCTTCTACCGCTGTTGTGGTTAAGCAACTTGTTGAACAAAATGAGCTCCATACTATCCATGGGCGTTTATCGCTGAGTATTCTACTCTTTCAGGACTTGGCAGCGGTCTTATTTTTAATCTTAATTCCCGCTTTAAGCACTCAAGAAATGGGGTCATTTTTCATGCCTTCCCTACTTGCCTTAATCAAAGGTATTGGGGTTTGTATTGCACTGGGTTTGGTTGGTCAATGGTTATTACGCCCTTTATTCCATGAAGTTGCAAAATCTCATTCTACCGAACTCTTTATGCTGGCAGCTCTACTCGTCGCTTTAAGCGCTGCCTGGGTGACTCATCAATTACAACTTTCTATGGCTTTAGGCGCTTTTCTAGCAGGACTGATGCTGGGTGAAACAGAGTTTCGTCATCAAATTGAAATTGATATTCGTCCCTTTCGCGATGTTTTGTTAGGTCTTTTCTTTGTCACCATTGGCGCTTTATTACAGATTAGCGATTTACCCAAACATTGGCATTGGGTTTTAGCCATTTTAGTCAGTCTTATTGGACTAAAAACACTTATCGTTATGGTTTTAACCAGAATGGTTGCAGGCGTTTCTTTGTCGAAAGCCTTTCGAACAGGGTTAATCTTAGCGCAAGGCGGCGAATTTGGCTTTGTGGTTTTAACGGTGGCCATTAACCATGAACTCATTGACCCTGCCCAAAGCCAAGTGGTGGTCGCAGGGGTCGTGTTGAGTATTGTGATCTCGCCTCTTTTAATTCGTTATAACAAAGCCATCGGTCTTAAACTTTTTGCAAAAGCCAAAGAAATTCCCATCGAAGAACCGAAACCTTACCTATTGTCAGAGCATGCTGCTGAACTTAAGGAACATGTTATTATTTGCGGTTTTGGTCGAGTGGGACAAATTCTCGCACGTTTTTTAGAACAAGAAAATATCCCCTCTATTGCACTAGATTTAGATCCGGTTCGGATCTCTTCCTCCTCACTGGCTGGAGAACATGCTTTCTATGGGGATGCTAGACGTCCTGAAGTATTGGCAGCGGCAGGTTTAGCACGAGCACGACTCGTTGTAATCAGTTTTGCAGATGAACCCGCAGCATTAGAAACTTTAAAGCATATTCGTGCTTTTAGATTAGATGTCCCTGTGTTTGTTCGAACCCGAAACGATTCCAATCTGCAAGCTTTTCAAGAAGCGGGGGCAACGGAAGTTGTGCCGGAATCCTTAGAAGCAAGCTTAATGTTAGCTTCACATTTATTACTTATGTTAGGGGTCCCTGCTTCTCGAATTCTATTTAAAATTCGGGCTATTCATGCTGATCGTTACCGGATTTTACAAGGATTTTTTAAGGGGACGGATGATATCACTTTCTTGGAAGAAGAAGACAGTGTGCGAAAGAGTCTACATGCTATTACAATAACGGAAAATGCCTATGCCGTTGGAAAAAGTATTCAGGATATTGTTAGCCCCGATACGCCCTTTGCCATTAAATTATTAACGCGAGGCACCATTCGATATTCCGATCCCGAACCTGATATGGTAATAGAATCAGGGGATGTCTTAGTCTTGTACACAACCCCCGAAGATATTTATCTCATCGCTGAAAAAATACTAAAGGGGCCTTAACTAAACGTTTCTTTATTTTCAGCCTTCATTTTTGCTTGTTCTCGATCGACAAAATTTTTCTGAACTAACTCTATTAAATTTTGATCTAACGTTTGCATGCCTTGAGAACGACCCGTTTGAATTGCAGAATACATTTGAGACACTTTTGCTTCTCGAATTAAATTTCGAATGGCTGAATTACAAATCATAATCTCATGAGCCGCAATTCTTCCTCCCCCTACTTTTTTTAATAAGGTTTGACTTATTACCGCTCGTAGCGATTCAGACAGCATGCCTCTCACCATATTTTTCTCCTCCCCGGGAAATACATCCACAAGGCGATCGATTGTTTTAGCGGCCGAAGAAGTGTGAACGGTTGCAAATACTAAATGGCCTGTTTCGGCTGCGGTTAAGGCCAAACGGATTGTTTCCAGATCTCTCATTTCTCCCACCAAAATGACATCGGGATCTTCACGAAGCGCAGACCGTAACGCATCTGAAAAACTCTTGGTATGGTGAAAAACTTCTCGTTGGTTGACTAAACATTTTTTGCTTTGATGCACAAATTCAATGGGATCTTCTATGGTAATGATATGATCCTTTTTATTTTCGTTAACATAGTCGAGCATGGCAGCGAGGGTGGTACTTTTACCCGATCCGGTCGGCCCGGTAACCAATACGATCCCTCTTGGATGAGAGATGATGTCTTTAAACACAGCGGGGGCATTCAACTCTTCTAAGCTTAAAACCATTTTAGGAATAGTACGAAAAGCAACACTCGCCCCATGCAGTTGATTGTAAGCATTGACGCGAAACCGGGCAATATCAGCTATTTCGTAAGAATAATCAATTTCAAGATTTTTTTCATAAATACTTTGTTGAAGCTCATTCATCGTGGCATAAATGCAAACCAATACTTCTTTATGGCTTAAAGTAGGCATATCTAATCTTTTTAAATCCCCATCGACACGAAGAATGGGGGGGCTACCCGCTGCTAAATGTAGGTCAGAGGCATTATTTTTTACCGAAACCGTCAATAACTCATTTATTTCCATTCATAAGCTTCCTTTGTTTTCAAGCCCCTCACCCTAACCCTTGCTTTCCTATTCCTGGTTACATAGTATAGATCGTCTTCTAAACTTATTTGTATAATACCCACGTCATTCCCGTAAACGCGGGAATCCAGATCAACAGAGGATGCTAAGGGAGCTATATGGAAAATGCATTGATTGGATTTATTGGGGGCGGCAACATGGCCAATAGTTTAATTAATGGCCTGGTGGATAGCGATTTTGATCCTGCCCATATATGGGTAGTAGACAGAAATCCTAATAAACTAGAACAATTAGCGGCTCGCTTTAATGTAAAAACCAGTACTTCAGCGCGAGAAGTGGTACAAAAGACCAACGTGGTTGTCTTAGGCGTTAAACCCCAAGATATGGAAGCCTTGTGTATCGACATTCGAGAAATACTCTCAGAACGGCAAACCTTAATTGTTACTCTGGCAGCAGGCTTACAAACTCGACACTACGAACACTGGTTTCAAGCGCATCTGCCCATCGTCCGAGCCATGCCTAATACCCCTGCCTTATTACGATGTGGCGCAACCGGTTTATACTCTAACGCCCGCGTGAATGAAGAACAAAAAAATCTAGCCGAATCGCTACTCCGCACGGTGGGCATTACCGTTTGGGTCGATCACGAACAGGAAATAGACAGCATCACAGCGCTATCGGGTTCGGGACCGGCTTACTTTTTTCTGATGATGGAAGCCTTACAACAAGGTGCTCAAAAACTGGGCCTCTCCGAAAAAGTAGCTAAAATTTTAACCCTACAAACAGCATTGGGGGCCGCTCGGATGGCACTTGAAAGCGAACTCTCCCTTGAAAAATTAAGAATGAAAGTCGCCTCGAAAGGGGGTACAACCGAAAAAGCACTGGGGGTATTGGAAAATGGCGGACTCCGGGAACTGATGAGTAAAGCCCTTAAAGCCGCTAAAGATCGCGCCGTGGAAATTAGTCATCATTTTGATAAGGATAAATCTCCTTAACTAATTTTAAGAATACCTTATAAATTTTGTTATATTTCTAAATTTATCCAGCACCTGATAGAACATCAGTATTTACAAAGAATAGCAATGAGATTATCATTTAAAAAAATTTATCATTCTTAATTAAATTAACATTGAAGAATATTATGAGCTTAACGCGCAAACAAATGGACCGCATCAATAAGAAACATGCCGAGGAATAGGGTAATTTGACTCAAGGTGGCATTTTTCAATGCGGCAGTATTTTCTATAGATAACCTGAATCCCCACTCCTATTTTCTAATGAGTGTAAAATTGCATCTGTTACCCATGCGTTTAAGCTTTCACCAGACTTTTTAGCAGCAATATAAGCTTGTCGATGAGTTTCAGGATCTATTCTCAAATTAAATTTTCCTGAAAAAGGCTTATCTGGTTCCTCATTAATGGAGGCACAAAAATTCAAATAGTCTTCTATTGAATCAATAAATGCTTTTTTAAGTTCTTTAACTGTTTTACCTTGAAAGGTAATAACATCACGTGTATTAATTACCTCACCATGAAAAATTTCAGATTCGTCATCAAACTCAACATATCCTACATAATTCTTATAAGTTAACATGGTTCTACTCCTGCCGTAGTTAAAAATCGTCTCATTGAAACAACAGCGCCTTTATCTGTTTCTTTCCTAGGATGTGGCCTATGAAAAACGGACCGGATCCCATTAAGTTTAATACGCACGCGAGACCCTTCCCCCTCCGAAACCTCAGCTCCGTAAGCACTCAACATTGATTCGATATCTCTCCAAAGGATTCCACATGGAACTGGTTTCTTAAAGATATCTCCTAACGTTTTTCTGTGTTTATCCTTCATATTCAAATAGTACTACAAAATGGTACTGATTTCAAGAAAAAATAACATTATTTTTTAAAATTAATAACACTGAATTCCCGCTTTCGCGGGAATTCAACCCCTAGGGATTGTCACCCCGCCGCGTTGTTAATAATTTTAAATAATGACAACAAATGTAAATGTATTTTTAGATACTGTTTTAAAAAACAGTATCATTTAGTTTATATATGGATTATAATTAATTTAAGTTCATACAGAGACTTTAGTTATGTCACAACACTATATAGACCCCCCTAAAAATTTTAATTTAGACCAATTATACATTACTGCCTTAACCGCATTCTTTAACATCACAAAACGTTGGGGATTAAGCGCTGAAGAAGAACAAATTTTATTAGGGTCTCCTGCGAGATCCACTTTTTTTAAATGGAAGCGAGAACGGACAGGCCATCTTTCTCGAGATACCCTAGAAAGAATTTCCTACATCATGGGTATTTATAAAGCTCTCCGTATTTTGTTACCGAGTGAAAAAGCGGCAAATGAATGGGCAAAAAAACCAAATACGGCACCTCTATTCAATGGCATAAGCGCACTCGATAAAATGCTGGGAGGACAGGTGGTTGATCTTGCCGATGTTCGTCGATACCTTGATGCAGAGCGTGGTGGATAAAAAATGCAACCCTTACCCAACACTGTTTCCCTAGATTGGGAAAAACAATATCGAATTATTCCTTCTGTATTTCCGCCTATTAATTTTTTTGAAAATTTAGTGGATCCTCTGCATATGGAAGAAGCGTTTTACATTGAAAGTTTAACAAACGATCGACTTAGAGAAGAGATCGGAGACATTTCTTTAGTGGCTAAACAGGACCGAATTTGTGGTGAAGGGGCCAGTATTATTATGGCTGCTTTTACCCATATTGGAAAACCAAGCCGTTTTACTGATGGACAATATGGTGTGTATTACGCCGCAAATTCTTTAAAAACAGCAGTTAACGAAACTGTTTTTCATCGCGAAAAATTTCTATCTTATACTCGAGAAGAACCCGGCTCTATTGATATGCGGGTTTATATCGGCACCATTTTAAAACCAATGCATGATATAAGGGGGCCTTTATACAAACAATTGCATCATCCTATCGATTATACCCCTTCACAAATTGCTGCTGCCTCATTAAGAGCTTTAAATTCATGGGGTGTTGTGTACAATAGTGTTAGGGATCAAGGGGGTGAATGTATTGGCGCTTTTCGACCTCCTTCTATCTCAATACCTAGGCAATCTAAACATTTAGTTTACATTTGGGATGGAAATAAAATTGCAGATATTTATGAAAAATCTATATTATCATTTACTTGAGGCATTGATAAACTCAAGAAAAAGGTTGTTTTTTTGCACCCTTTAATAATAAGATGCAGCTAAATCGAATTAATTAAATTCTTTTGCCCTGGAGACTTACTTCTAAGGATTGCAAAATTGCATCTGTTATAAGCTTGTCATTATCTCCTTAAATGATTTTTAAGAATACCTTATAAATTTTCTCATCTTTCTAAGTTTATATAGGGCTGTTTTTAAACTCAGTGTTTACAAAGAAGTACAATTCGATTACGATATAGTTATCATTATTAATTAAAACTGGAGAACCACTATGAGCTTAACACGCGAACATTTTGCAAAATTTGTCAACCACGTTCTTTATAGGAAACCACAAGAAGAATGTGACAACATAGTTCGGGCTGGTATCTGTAATACTAGAGGCGATAATGTATTCTTAGGTGTTGAATTATTTGGTAACCGAGTAATAGGGGTAGAGCTAGGAAAGAAGCAACTGGATGAATATATAAGTAATAATTATTTACCTAGGTATGACAAAAAGACTCACGACGAAAAGGCTTACAAAGCAGCTATCGAGCCTGAATATCGTAGGATAGTTGGTAAACTTGCAAGAGAAATAGTACTCTATGGAAATAGAGTTTTTGGGGTACCCACCACCTTTGTTAGAGTAGACGCAGGTGCTGGCGCAGGCGCAGCAGGAAAGGCTGGAGCAGACGCAGCAGGAATGGCTGGAGCAGACGCAGCAGGAATGGCTGGAGCAGGAATGGCTGGAGCGCCATCCAACCCGACACCTCAAACAACCACTGCAGCTATGAGCTCAGCGGCGGCGGTCCTACCCGTACAACCATTGATGTTTATGTCAAGTGTATCACGAGCAGCCGGTGCGACCGCAGGAGGAGCAATTGCCGCTCCAGCGAGTGTTGCTCCAACACCTACTCCAACACCAACACCTGCTGTAGCTGCCGCTCCAGCGAGTGTTGCTCCAACGCCTACGCCAACACCTGCTCCAGCGAGTGTTGCTCCAGCGAGTGTTGCTTCAACTGCTGCTCCAGCGGCACAAGCGGCTAGGAAAAAACACCGCCGAAGGCGCCGCTAATAATATTGAACTCCCGCGAAAGCGGGAGTTCAACCCCCAAGGATTGTCACCCCGAATTCTACATTTTTAATGATGGTTATTCGAGATTAAATCTTATAATTTATTAATTTTAACCCAATCTGAAAACAAGTCATTTTCACAAAAATAAGAGGCACGACCCTCTAATCCAATTAAATTGAGTTTGATTAAACGATTTAAACTTGTTTGTACTTTTTGGGTTGTAATTTTTTCGCCTATGAGCTCAGAAAATGTTTTGAGTGTTTCTACTGAATATAAATTTCGATTAGCAATAATTTCCATAAATACCATTTGTTCTAGCGTATCTAATCGAGACCAAATGCCTTGAAAATTATTTTCTTCAGATATTTCTGATTCAATTAATGGATAAGCATCATTTAAATTCATACTATGAAAAAGACATTTCATAATTAGATTTCTAAAATAAAAAGGATTAAAGTGCAATTTTTCGAAAAACTGAAGCGCAAGTTTTAAGTCCAATTTTTTTTTCGTTATTTGGTAGTATTTTTTTAATATAAATTCAACAAATTTGATATCCAAAGTTGGAAAAGGAACATTAACACTCATATTAAAAAAGGGGGCCTTTGAATCATTAAACATTCTAAGCAACCCTTGCCGAGAAGAGCCTGTAAAAATAACTTTGACTTTTACTTTTCGAGTATCCAAAGCGGTTCGTAAAGCAGCAGTAAGCGGTAAAAATTTCTTATGAGACGCTAAGTGCTGCACTTCATCTAATAAAATAAGTGGCGTTCTATTTTTGGCTAGATCAACGAGCACTTGCAATAATTTATCAATCAATAAATTCAAATTGATTGTTCCTATTGCATCGGGGTCCTTTTTTTTCTTAAATTCCACTTCGGTACCAATCTCTCCTAAAAACGGTAATGTTCCTTTCATATAAATTTTTTTGAGCTCGGGTTCTAGCATTTTAATAAGAGAATGTTTGCGATTATTCAGTTCTAATATTGCTTCATATAATTTTTGGACTATAACCAAACCAGGATCTTCCTGTTCACTCCAAAGGTTAATATAAATAATGATATAATTTTTCTTTTGAGCAATGGGCATTAGGTCCTGTAGCAAAAATTCTGTTTTCCCCATACGCCTAGGCGCAAATAAAGTTAAATGGTTGGTAATCCCAGATTCCAAAGCAGTAATAAGCATATTGGCTTGCTCTGTTCTTGGGAAATGCCAAGTATCGATTTGAGACATATCTAATTTATCCAAAATTATGACAGAATTAATAATTATTATTATATTCATAATTATTAAAAATTCAATAATTATTTTACTCTTAATAATTTCAAATAATAACGTTATGATACAACCATAATACTGATTTAAAAATCAGCACTTTCTATAGATAACCTGAATCCCCACTCCTATCTTCTAAAGAGTGTAAAATTGCATCTGTTACCCATGCGTTTAAGCTTTCCCAGACCAATTATTATATCTCACTGCCTTAACCGCGTTCTTTAACATCACAAAACGTTGGGGATTAAGGGCTGAAGAGGAACAAATTTTATTAGGGAAATAAAAACAGCAATTAAAGAAACTGTTTTTCATCGCGAAAAATTTCTATCTTAATTAGAATTTCTAGCAAAATTCGTAATTTCTCTTACCAGAGGCAATGGCATAACCGTATTTCGCAAAGAAGTTGTACTATTTGCACGAGTAAACGCAGTAAGTATTGCAACTCTACTCCAATTTAAAACCAGCCTCTCTTCTTGCACCCTGTTCCTGTCGCAAATTCTTGTCACTTCTTGAAGATCTTCAGCATCGGCGTCATTGTGCTCGAGGCAAAGTTTAGTGAGTGAAGTATTGGATTGTAGGGTTGCGGTAAAATCTTTTACGCCTGCAGCACCAATACCACAATGTTCCAACCCCAAGCTAGAGAGCAAGGCACCCTGTGGTCGGGTTAGTGCTGAGGCGATAGCTTTTGCTCCCACAGCCTCAATGGGATTGCTATCAAGCCGTAAACTAATGAGTGAGGTACGGTGTAGGATTGCAGAAATGGCAGTTGCACCAGCAGCGAAGATGCCATTAGCGCCAAGATCCAAGTCAGTAAGTGAGACAAGAGGGTTTTGTAGGGCTGCAATGATGACATCTAATACATTTTTGGGATCTAACCCACTGCCGAGATCGGAGGTAGCAAAAAGATTCAAACTGACTAGAGAGCGGCTATGCGGTAGGATGTCGGCAAGGGCTTTTACCCCCTCAGCACCGATCGGATTGGAACGGATACTCAAGTGCGTAAGTGATGCATTATTTTGTAGTCCTTCGGCAAGTGCTTTGGCTCCAGGAGCACGGATGCTATTCATTCTAAGTTCCAGGCTAGTGAGAGAAGAGCCATGATCTAGGGCTGCAGCAAGCGCTTTTGCCCCAATATCGCTAATCCTATGATGTCCAAGGTTCAAACGAATAAGTGAAGTATTATTGTGTAGCGCTGCTGCTATTTTTTGTACCATAGCATCGTTGACGGGACACCCGAAGCCCAACGTCAGGAGTCCTAGATAATTTTCTCTTAAAAGTTTACAAATTTCGGATAACATTTTTTTATTGATGTTATCCCAGGCACTAAAGTATAAAGTTCCATCCTCTAGTATCTTAGACAGTAAATCTCTTCTAACTTTTCCTTCCAATAATTCAGGCGGCGCAACGAAAACAACTGATCTTGGACGCATTAAATACAATGAGATAGAGGCTTCATCATGATCACTCTTATCAAAAACCTCTGCATTTTCTCTAACTACTTTTTCTGTTAAAAAGTCTCCTGCTGTTAAAACTTCATTAATAAAATACATTACATCGACACTGTCTCCAAATTGTTTTTTTAACCCTTCGATGATTTGTATTCTTTCCTCGTCATTCTTACAATTGGCAATAATAAGGCATAATTCACCTCTGGCTTTAATTCTTTCATTTTTATTCATAGTGACTAAACGGGTTTGTAAATCACCTCTTGTAAATAATTCTATGGGAGTACTCATAACTCTATCTCCAAATTTTAACTGTTTATCATCATGTCTTTATTTGTGTATCCACAATTATATTACTTAGCTCCAAATATAGGGCTTCCGTATTTCTAGCTATCTAGCTTATCATAATTTTGAACCTATTGATAGAGTTAATTAGAGGCTGGTTAAAAACACAGCCTTGTTAGTTGTATAAAATTTTAAAGCGTTAAATGTATTTTGAATTTTAATAATAAAGTAACCAATGATTGTCTTCTGCATTTTTTAATAATAAGATGCAGCTAAATTGAATTAATTTAATTCTATTACTCTGGAGACTTAAATAATTGAAGCTTACCTTCCACTCTTTTAAAAAGACTTTCTTTCTTTTTATACCCCACATTATAAAAAATCCTTCCTCTATACGAAGAGGGTTTATCGCTCTTGCTCTTATTTTGGCCGATATTGCAACCAGCAGTCTTGTGCCTTATTTCTCCAAACAAGTTGTCGATTCCCTTTCTCTTAGTATTGCCGCTGGTGTTTCCATTAGCCTTTTCTTTCTTGGTTTATTTTGGACTATCGAAAAAACGACGAGTCATTTACAAGAAATCATTTTCTTCCCTGTAATTAATACGGCTATTCGAAATATCACTTTTGATGTGGTACAACATATCCATAAAATTCCTTTGGCGAGCTATCAAAAACTGTCTATCCCTGAAGTCATCAACTGTATGCGTCGGATTAGTTTTAGCGCTCGATCCTTTATTAAAGTTCTTTTTCTACTAATTATTCCCACCTTTTTCAAACTCTGTATCGCAACCGCGATCACCATTAAATTAGGGCTCTTTGGATTTGGTTTGGCTTTTTCTTTAATATTGGCTCTTTTTGTGCTTTATAAGGGAACGGCCTGGTATGTAGGGACAAGAGAAGCAGCTTGGCGGACAACCGATATTGTGACAACGCGAATGAACGACAGCCTTTTAAACACAAAAACCGCTCGTTTTTTTAATAACTTTGAAATGAATGAAGTCGGCACATTATTAACCACAGAAGCCCATCTTTGGTATAAAACAAACACGCGTCTTCATACTATTCACATATTAATTGGTTTATTACTGGGATTAACGATTACACTGATTCTTTACTTTGCCATTAAAGGGATACAGCAACAAACCCTCACTATTGGGGATTTTGTGATGTTAAAGGGACAATTAATCGCAGCTTTCTTACCGTTAAAAAGTTTGTCTGTAGAGTTCCGACAACTTGCCGAATCTTTAATCGATATTAAAAAAATAACGCAGATTTTTGAGATTGAACCTCAGAAAAAATTAGAATTTTCAATGACTCCTTTATCCACAACTGAAGCCATTGTGTTTAAAAAAGTTTCTTTTTCTCATGCCACGGACGCTACGTTATTTAATGAATTATCGTTATCGATTAAAACGGGAGAAAAAATACTGATTATAGGAAAAACGGGCTGTGGCAAGTCCACCCTACTGACCCTAATGAATGCTCTTTATTCTATACAAAAAGGAAGCATTTGGATCTATGGCCACGAAATATCTTATTTGTCTCATGAAGCGTTAAGTAGGCTAGTGTGTTTAATACCGCAAGATTTACATTTATTCAATCAAAGTATCCGCTACAATCTCACCTATGGACTCGCCTCTGTTTCCGAATCCGAACTGCAAAAAATAATACATTCAATAGGGTTAACTGAAATCATTGAATTAATGCCAAATGGATTAGAGACAATAGTAGGTGAAATGGGCTCAAGGCTTTCCGGTGGAGAACAACAACTTGTGGCTTTAGCCCGTGCGCTACTCTTAAAACCAAAAATTCTTCTATTGGATGAAACAACCCATTCCTTAAATCTTGATAAGGAAAAAAAGGTTTTACAAGAAATATTTAAAGCCATCCCTACCGTTATTATCGTCTCTCATAAGAATTTAACCTTGCCTGAAATCAATCGAGTGCTAGTGCTAGAAAAGGGCACCCTCGAAGAAAAAGTCTTATTCCCTCTACCCTCAAATGTAATTGTGTGATATTTTTGAAGTTAAACTGACACCCTAATCAAGGAAATTGCAATGATTAGATTAGATATAACCTCACATAACTATGATGAAGACAACGCTGAAAAAGTATTTAAGGCAGCTAAACTTTTTTTAAAAGATGTCAAATCTTTATTAGCAGAATTGGAACGAAGATTAGGCTCAAAATATGATTCAGCTTGATCCCGTTTCTATGGAAATAGTAAAAGACATTTTGAAAAAATATTTACCTAATCAACGTGTGGTGGCTTTTGGTTCACGCGTGAAGGGGACAAAAAAACCCTTTGCAGATCTTGATTTATGTATTATGAATGATCAACCTCTATCGATAGAGGAAATTGGAGATTTAAGAGAAGCCTTCTCTGAATCTGATTTACCTATTCGAGTTGACATTATAGAATGGGCGTCTTTGACGCCCGACTTTAAAGAAGAAGTTAATCAGGCCTATGAAGACCTTAACTAAGTTAAGGTAATTGTTCAGGTACCCTATTTTTACCGTTGAATTTTTACCGCGACGTTCATGTCTTGGAAGAACCCCCTTTGAAAAAGGGGGGCGACGCGTGTAGCGTAGCGGGGGGATTTTAGGGACATGCGCGTAATGATGGTGAACGGTTACAAGTTAAGTCTAAGCAGGTAATGACTTAATCGTATACCCTTTCAAGTAACAGACAAAGTCTTGTAACTTTTGGATCCCTGTTGCTTCTGCCCGCCGACACCATTCCTGAAGCGCCTCCAGCAATTCTTTTTGATTTGCCGTGGTTCTATCCCAAATGGATTGAAGCTGAGTCCGAAACTGATAAACGATCCCTAACGTTTTATTCTTTTCCAAGAATTGCTCTAAATCGCGACGCCAAACCTCATCGATTACCGCATTTTCTCGAATAAGCGCAGTCTTAATTCTAAGCCAAACGCCTCGTTCAATTGAATTTTTTTCTTTCCCTTGTTTAAATAAGGGTAAAATGACGCCTTTTGAGTATTCTGTCATGACTTGAATACGATTATGAATAATCGCCTGCAAATCGGTGATGTTGATTTGATTTTTTCCAGGAATAATTTCGGGCCTTGGGACGGTGCGTTTCACTTTGACTAAGCCAAATGCAGATAACGTTTTAATGTACAACCACCCTAAATCAAATTCCCACCACTTGACCGAGAATTTAGCAGAGGTAGGATAGGTGTGATGGTTATTGTGAAGCTCTTCCCCTCCAATCAAAATACCCCAAGGAACAATATTAGTCGCCGCATCGGGGCATTCAAAATTACGATAACCAAAATAATGGCCAACACCATTAATTATGCCTGCTGCGAAAAAAGGTATCCACATCATTTGGATCGCCCATATGGTTAATCCTGGTACACCAAACAAGAGCAGATCTAACAAAAGAGCAATTGCGAGACCCTTAGCAGAATGGGGCGTATAAATATTTCGCTCTAGCCAATCATTGGGTGTTCCATGTCCATAACGTTCAAGGGTCTCAACATTCTTACCCTCTCTTCTGTATAATTCTGCCCCATTCTTTAAAACTGTACTTAAACCCATAATTTGAGGACTGTGAGGATCATCCTCCGTCTCGCATTTAGCATGATGCTTTCTATGAATAGCCGCCCACGCTTTTGTTTCCATACCCGTGGTTAACCACAACCAAAACCGGAAGAAATGACTAATCGCTGGATGTAAATCCAACGCTCTATGTGCTTGATGGCGATGTAGGAAAATAGTAACGCTTGCAATTGTGATATGGGTAAGAATCAACGCTGAAACGATGTACCCCCACCATGGAAGATCTAGCAGACCATAAAACATATACTTACCCCTAAACTGTCGTTCATATTAAAAACTGTACAACTCCCTCACCCTTAGCCTAACCCTTTCCCCAGGAGGAGAGGGAATTAGTTGGTAAAAAATACTAAAAAGTAACACAACTTACACATTTCTTTATATTCTATTTCTGTTTATCACTTTAACCTTGATCCAAACCTCTTGTCTATCATTATCGTAGGTGTTCTCCCGCTCTTCAAGATTGGGGTATTTCCTTTAATCTTGATAGAGCTTATAATCCGTCCTAAGCTTAAGACCAAGTAAAGCTGTTCTATTACTGTTTAATTCAATTGTGAGGCATAAAAATGGCCAGGATGGATTCCCTAGACACTTCAAAAACCAAAGCCAACTTTAAAAAACGTGAATTTAGACCCTGGAGGCCCACCTTACTTGAAGGCGCAACCCCTCTAGAATTCAATGAACAGAGTGCGTTTGAAACGGCATTTTCGGTAGAAGGCCTGCAACTTGAAAAAACCTTAGAAGAAAAAAACGTCGAACGGGATGCGTTGTTTGAACAATTAAAATCACGTGAGGACAATCGTCTTTTGATAGGGGGGTTCTTAAAACCCACCAATATTATGCTACTCGATGCCTCTGCTAAGAAAGACGTCCTTTTCAATGAGCTTAAAACCAAAGAAAAAGAAATTTTAGACATTTCAATTAATTTAAAAATAGCAAAATCGCAAGAACTCGCTGAAAAAGCCGAAATGGCGCGACTTACCGAGGAAGCGGCTAGAATCGTTGCGGAAACTAAGGCTTTACATGCTCTAGAGCAAGCAAAAATAAGCACTGAACAACTGCTGCAAATTGAATCGCAGTTTATTTTAGAAAAGGAACACCTAAAAGAATTTGAAAAAACAAAGCGAGGACTTGAAGCTAAAATTTTGGAAATCGAACAAGAAGTGGAACTGCGCGAAAGAGAGCGGTTAATGGCGCTCGAGGCGAAAAAAATTGCTGAAGATAAGGTGCAATACGCTCTAGAATATGCAACCCATGCTGAAGAAAAGGCAAACCAAGTTCTTAATGAAAAAATACAAGCGATAGAACTGGTTTCTCAAAATAAAATGCGTGAAGCAGAGGAACGTAGCCAACATGTTCAAATGCAAGCAGAACAAAAAGTACAAGCCCTTCAAGAGCAGTTACGTTTAAATGAGAAAGCTAAACTTTCTCTGCAAGCTCAGCTCAAAAAATCGTTGGAAAATACCCAAATGGCTGAGAAGAAAAAAAGAGAAATAGAAGAAAATTTAAAAGTGCTAGAAAAACAACAAGAAATGTTAATGGCTGAAAAAGGTAAAATTGAAACAAATTTACATCAAATCGTCGATCGTCTTAAGAAAATTGAAATATTGGCCGATTCTGAAAAGAAACTTAGAAAAATTCTTGAAGAACGAACGCAAGAACTCTCTGAAACCGTAAAATCAACCCTTTCAGAAAAAAACATGGCAGAAAGTAAAGTGTTTGAGCTTAACCAGAAACTTCGCGACATGGAATATTTAAAGCAAAACGAAGAAAGAGCAAAGAATTTAGCAGAGGAAAAGATTAGAGAATTACTTGAGCAAGTGTATGAAGCTGAACGATTAAGAAAAATGGAAGAAACCGCAAGACTATTAGCGGAAGAAAAAATTAATCGCGCCATTGAGCAAGCCAGTCAAACAGTCATGGATGTATTAGGAACCTAGAAACAAACGTTATTTGGCACTAATGCGAACATTTCTCTTGAAATACCTGTAGTTAAATACAGCCTACCTTTCTATATGCTATTCTTGAACTTTATATATCAAAATAACTTAAACTAGGTGAATATGCCCCCGAAGCAATATTTCACAAAGCTCGTGCATAATTGTCTACACTTAATTTTAATGAATAATTTAGTTTAAACAAATAAACCGATTCATGCATATACCTATACCGGAGAAGCCATGAACATATTCTTATTAAAGCAGATACTTCAAAATCGTATAAATAAAGACGATGTGGATTCAATCGCAAGAGAACCCAGGTTACCGCTATTAATTGATTTTTTATGTGCTGAGGGTTACCAATCAGTTATAGATCCAATGCAGAAAAATGGGGTTTCCATTACAACTACTCAAAAAAAACAATTGGAAGCTGCTCTACTCAATAGAAAAAAAGAAGAACCATTTGGTCCTAATGATTTACCTCCTGTTTTATCCGCTAAGGGATTAAGTACTTATGGATTTAATCGAAAGGTTTATGAAGAAATTTTAGCCTTAACAAAACTTGCTTGTGTTGTAGAAGGCAATCAAAATCCAGAAGAGCACGCCTACAAACTAACAGTATTATTTGGAAGCAGTGAAGAAGCCTTAAAATATCTAGAACATTTCTACAAAAGTAAAGGAAAAACCACGGGACAACCCATCCATGATGCTTGTCTTTTTTCCTTACCCGACGGTAATGCTTGGGACATCCCTCTTTGGAGAACGATGGCAAGAGAACATTTGCCCAATCCAACCCTGGAAAAAGTTCTACCTTGGGCATCCCAAATTGAAGATTATGTTAAGCAAAATCAAGAAATACTTAAAAAAGGGGCGGAAGAACGAGCAGATCGACTATTCGAAGAAAGAGCCTCTAAAGAAAAAGAAAGAAGAACAAGCGAAATGGCTGCAAAAAAAATAAAATTACAAGCAAGACCCACAGAAGCCGAATATCTTAAAAATGCACGCGAAAGTGAAAAAGGAAAAAAAGAACTGGATCGATTTACTCAAAGTCATTTAAGAACTTTGGTTTTAGAGGAACTTCAACTCCCTTCAGGTAAAAAATTATCTGATGAACAAAATTCAAAATTAAAAAATGCCATGGCTAGCGTGGGTGCTAATGTGGTAGCAGAAGCAAGAAAAAAAGCAGAAGCTGATTTTGAAACCAATGTGAAGAGTCAATATGAAAAAGAATATCCCACCCTCGAGTCTTATAAAGCAAAAAATCAAGTTCAATTTAGAGTAAGAATCGAAAAAGAAGCAAAGGACAAATTTGAAGCTTATTTAAGAGAAAAATATTTAACAAAAACCAAAATTAAAAAAGAAGACAACGTTGAGGATAACAAGCTTGACAAGAGAAAAAAGGGAGTAGAAGACATAAAGAAAAAATTAGAAAATATCCAATTAAACGCCGAAGATCTAAAAGAAAAGCAAAAAATACAAGAAGAATTAAAAGCCGCCTATAATCATAAATTTACAGTTGAATTCAAAACAAAATATGAAGGTGAAACGCCATCACAAGAAGGCGGTGTTGATAAATCTACTTTAGCAAAATTTGAGGAAGCAAAAGCTAAAAGTGACGAAAAAGAGAAATCACAACTACGATCTGTCGAAATAGAAAGGGTTTTATCACCCAAAACACCTCTTTCAATTCTTGAAGGTTATATGAGCCAGCTTTCCTATACAAGAGCGGACGAAAATAGAGCAGCGGCAGCTTTGTTTTTCGAACACGGATTATCAGAAAAAGAATTCGAACAATATTTAAGATTAATGAAACTGGCGAAAGATAACCCACGAACATTCGAATTATGGGAGGAATATGGAATTCCTCGTTATGGCTTAATAGGGGAAAGAGGGGATCAATACAGAGAAGCAACGGAATCTTTTAGTAAAATTGTAGGTGCACCCTCCAGCCGAATTCCCGATGTGACTATAGAGGGTGCTTCCATTGGACATTCAGGATATTATTTGAAAAAACTGGACCCCACTGACCCAAGAGCGGCTGTTCTTGGAAAATTAACAGCCTGTTGTCAATCTTTAGGAGGTCAGGGTTATCAATGTGCCATCCACGGAATGACAAATCCTAATGGAGGATTTTATGTTTTATGTAGGGGAGAAGCAAATCATCCTAAACTAAGCGATGAGGTGGTAGCTCAAAGTTGGGTTTGGCGAAGCAGAGAGGATAATTTAGTATTAGATTCGATTGAAAGCCAACCTAAAATGCGAGAGGAATCGAGTGGTGTAAAAATGATTGCCGATTTTTATGCGCATTTAGGAAAACGCTTAGTTGCAGATCACAATGTTAATAGAGTAACCTTTGGAGAAAGTACTTATAGTAGTCATGCTCCCCATTTGCTAACAGGCATCGACAGTTCTTTTGAAAAGGGAAATAGAGAAACACCCAGAGCAGATTATATGGGGTATCGAGATTCAGACAGAGGTCAGGTGTTGTTGGCTTCAAGAAGCGCACAAGGTTTATTATTGGTCGAAGCTTATTTAGGAAATAGAACAGCCATACAAAAATATACATCAGAAAATCCCACTTTTTGGGAACCTGAAGAACAATTTCGTAATCTCTGTTTAAAATTAATTAAAGGAGGCAATCCTAATAATCATCTCATTTTAAATGATTTACTAACAGCACTCCCGCCTAAAGTAAAGAAGGAAAATAGTTCGCTATTGGCTAGTTTGTTGACCACTGCGGTAGAAAGTAATCAAGTTTTTTGTCTTAAAGCGCTAGTAGAGCATGGCGTAGTATTAAAAACTAACACCGAACATACTATATACTCCGTAAAAAGTGGTATTATACCTTCACATTTAGAAATTGCAGCAAAATTTGGAAGCATGGAAGTTCTGGATTACATTTATCAAAATTACTCAAAACAAATTAAAGATCAAACAGAACTGGACGCGTTTAAAGCCGCGAGTGAAATGGGCAGAGTCAATGTTGTGGATTATTTGACAAACAGATTTAAAAGTAACACGGAAAGAACTCAACAACTAAAAACCTACTTAGTCACAGCAGCAGGTAAAGGACAATTTGAATTGGTAAAACAATTGCTTCAAGGGCGATTCGGGATACTGTTTCGATTTGGAAGTGAGCTCAATCCTGCAGAAAAAACGGTACAAGAAGCATTACATGTGGCTATTGGATCTGGCCATTTTAATATTGTACATTATTTGACAAGAATGGGGGTTAATCTTAATACGAAAATAAATGGCAAAGCAGCACTTCATCAACTTCGAGAATATATGAATTCAAAACCTTTTTATTTTGAGCCAGATGTTATAACAGCAATCACAGAGGCGAAAAAAATATTGGATGAATTTCTATCAAAAGGGGCCGATCCCTACCTTCCTGATAGTAATGGCGACACTTGGATTAAATGGGTGGATGAACAAATTTTAAAGGCTACTGCTGAGCGCAGACCGGCCATCTCGGAAGCCTATCAAGCCTTAAAAAAATCTTTAGATGAACATCCGCTTCTACAAAAAAGGCATGGAGAAGAAAAAACGAAAAAAGCATTTAGAGAAAAGGTTTTGAATGATGAAACAATGCTTTCTAAAATTGAAGAAGAATGTACATCCGGAAACGTAGATTTTATTATCGATGTTATTAAAAAAGGATTTGATGTTAATCATCAATTCAGAAATGGAGAAACTCTATTGATGATTGCGGCAAAACATGGACATTCTGACTTGGTGAACGCTTTGATTAATAACCATGCAAACGTTAATGCCGCTGATGAAGATGGGGATGTTGTGATTACCTATGCTATTGATGAAGGTCATATTGACATTGTAAAACAATTGCTGGATACTAACCAAATTGATTTAAGAGCCAAAAATAAAGAGCAAGAACCTGTTTTGATGCGCGCACTTCGTTCAACAAGTATGGCAATCGCATGAAAACTCGATGAATTTTAATTTTTTATAATCCTGCCATTTTAAGTGCCACAATACAAACATTTTTTCATTTTTTATCATTAAAACCCTATAAAATGCTGTTTTTATTTGAAAACAGGCCATAGTCATCCTATAAAAATAAATTTTGTATATGGTGGCACTATTATTGATAAAAGTTAATCTTCTGATTTCTTAAAATGGGAATCTGCCATCAATACCTTCAGCAAATATTTATTATCCCAACCGGCTCTTTTTCGGCGAGCCGTTATTCCTACTTTGCTTGTCTTTTCTTGCTTTAAGAGATTTAATGCCACTCGTCGTATAATACCTAAATTTTCTGCGGCATGTCCAATACGAACTCGACTCAAATCTTCTTTAAAACTAACATCTAATGACCAATGGAGATTAATCTCAATATTCCAGTGCTTCCTTATCGATTCCATAAATTTATTTATATCTTGATCTCGTGCGGTATGACCTCTTTTCCCTGTTTCTGCTAAAATCTTTAACTTCAATTCCCTTAACGTTTTTGTGCTAAAATTTTTCGTTTTAATATCAAGAAAAGAATCAATTTTATCTCCATTAGGAGCTTGTACAACATATCTTAGCTGTTCTCCCACCTGCTCTACATACATCTTCCCTTCTTCTGGCACCATCCCCTCTGGTAAGTCTGACATTAGGGAAAGGGTATAGCCATCATCTAGGCTTGTTAAAAAAAATCGCTTTATATGCTCTACTTCATTATTAACTGTTCGCTTGACTTCAACCATTCCGAGCCTATTTAAATGAGGCCATCGAACACCAAACAATTGTTGGTCTCGTGGTGCTATTAAGGTATATCTTCTTGTTTCTATGCGGCCGTGACAATGAACTTTTTCTAGCTTTTGTTTATGGATCATCTTTTTATATTGACACTGCTCCGCTTGTTCGAATATAGAGGCAACATCTTGGTGTAGACTTGGCTGATTATTTTTTAGGGACAAAACATAATCTGCTTCTTTTTCAACAATCTTTTTGGCTATCTCTTGTTGGCATCCCATCGCATCAATGGTAATGATGCTGCCTTTTACATCAATCATATCTAACAGTTCCGGAATCGCTGTTATTTCATTCGATTTCTCTTCTGTTTTGACTTGCCCAAGGAGTATTCGATTATTTGAAGCCCAGGCACTTACTATATGAAGCATTTTCACATTTTTTTTCTTATCGTGAGAACCCCGTAAACTCTTCCCATCAATCGATATAATTTCATTTTTTACATCAATGGATAAAGACTTAATCCACGCCAAAAAACATGCCTCAAATGTTTCCGAATCTAATAATGAAAAAACTCGGCCAAATGTATCATGAGAAGGGATCCCATTAGGAAGTTTCAAAAAAGTTTTCAACCAATCTAGCTTCGCTTCTGCAAATTCACAGATTTCTGTCCATCCATCTGCTCCACAAATTGTCCCAAGGATTGCTATTACCAAAATATCATGAAATTTATGAAGCACTTTGTAGCTGTCTTCTCTTGGATCTGTCAGAGAATCGAAGTGAGAAAAAAACGTATTGGTTAGATTCATAGCTAATCCCTGCTTAAAAAATATCTGCTGAAGAGAGTATTTTCTATGAATCTATTTAAAAATCAACTACATCCTGTCATGCGATTGCCATAGTTCAACAAGTGAAACCCGTAGAATTCAAATAGTGGATCCCGCAATCATTCACTTGTTATGTCCAAGCACTGCTAATTCCTATGAATCCTATTACAACCTAAATACCTGTGATAATAATGGGAATTCGGTATTAATGCAAGCGATTAAATTAAGTGCATCTGATCCTTTCGGCAATAATACAGAATTCTATGAACAAAAAAAGAAGGTCATTGAAGCTATTTTAAACGCAAATCCTGATCTTACCCATAAGAATAATGAAGAAAAAACAGCCTTAGATCTTGCTGAAAGTTGGCCATGGGGAGAAAGAGAGATCGCCCCCTTAATTCGTAAATCTTTAGCAGAATTAAAAAAGACACAAGAACCAGTAATGCTTCATGATTATGCGAGGAAGAAAAAAATGAGTGAAGGAGAGGAGTCCGAAACACCGTCCCAAGAACCTGAGGGACCTAACATAGGGTGACCCGCCAAAAACATTACTCTTTGCGAATGATTTTTATGCGTTCGCTTTGAGTATACATTGCACTGGACAAACGATTTGACATTGAGGCTCATCGAAATCGCCTTCGCATTCCGTACATAAATCAGGATTTATTTCATAATAATCGAGACCTGCAGAAATGGCTTGATTGGGGCAAACCGATTCACAGACATCGCAGTTAATACATTCATGGGTAATGGTTAACGCCATTATTTTACATGCTCACGTAATCGGATTTTCAATTCCTTTTCTACACTGGAGTGTACGAAAGCCGAGACATCCCCACCCAGGGATGCAATTTCACGTACCAAGCTTGAAGAAATAAAAGAATACTGTTCTGCAGGCGTTAAAAAAATAGTTTCAACACTTGCGTCTAATCTACGATTCATATTGGCCAATTGGAATTCATACTCAAAATCAGAAATGACTCTTAAGCCCCGCACTAACGCTTTAGCGCCTTGCTGTTTAGCAAAGTCTATTAACAAATTATTAAATCCATGGATTTCTACATTTTTGATGGTCGCTAATGTGGTACGTGCCATTTCCACCCGTTCTTTTAACGTAAAAACAGGATGTTTATTCTTATTTTCTGCTACCGCCACAATCACCACATCAAACATCAAAGACGCACGTTCAATTAAATCTCGATGACCATAGGTAATGGGATCGAAAGTGCCTGGGAAAATGACTTTTTCTTTCATTTTGCTCATCTCCTATTAATCCTATTAACTTCCAGTAGAACTATATTCATGCACCGCTTCCACCAAAACGGAGACATGATGTGGATCGCTGTCGGCGTGGATCCCATGCCCCAAATTAAAAATATGACCAGGACCCCCGCCAAATTGTTCTAACACTTTTTTTACCTCTATTCGAATTCTTTCAGGGGATGCATATAATACAGCAGGATCTAAATTACCTTGCAAAGCGACTTGTTGACCAACCTGTTTTCTGGCAGCGCTAAGATCCGCCATCCAATCTAAACCTATTGCAGCACACCCGGACTCTGCAATGTCTCCTAAATGGAGTCCCCCATTTTTAGTAAATAGTATCACAGGCACCTCTTTTATTTCCTGTGCAATTTGTCGCATAGTGTCTAAGGAGAACGTCAAATAATCCGATCGAGAGAGAACGCCTCCCCAGGTATCAAATACCATGACAACATCAGCTCCCGCGGCAATTTGTGCTTTTAAATATTGAATTGTAATTTGGCAGAGATGGTTAAGAAGGTGATGGAGTGTTTTGGGATCTTGATACATTAAGTGTTTTATGATTGTAAATTGTTTAGACGATTGTCCTTCTACCATATAAGTCGCCATTGTCCAGGGACTACCTGCAAAACCAATTAAGGGGACTTTACCCGCCAAGGCATGCTTGGTTAACCTAATCGCATCCATAACGTAATGCAGCTCCGCTTCAACATCGATATTAGGCAAAGCAAGAATGTCTTTAAGGGTACGAAGCGGTTTTTCAAATTGCGGCCCTTCCCCTTCTCTAAAGGAAAGACCCAAACCCAATGCATCCGGAATGGTTAAAATATCTGAGAAAATAATCGCGGCGTCTAAGGGAAATCGTTGAACAGGTTGTAAGGTGACTTGAGCAGCCAATTCAGGTGTCTTACACAGGGTTAAAAAC
>Ga0206998_1096_pt1 | contig 23292 bp, 9 predicted proteins | sample Alteio_BWMinCont_FD_153309 | JGI IMG/M metagenome (GOLD analysis project Ga0206998, IMG submission 153309) | Enriched cells from forest soil in Barre Woods Harvard Forest LTER site, Petersham, Massachusetts, United States -... | ecosystem: Environmental > Terrestrial > Soil > Temperate forest >... | reverse complement strand
CCAGATCGCTGTTGGCGTCTTCCATCGCCCAGAAGCGGGGCAGAGGCATTCCGCCGTAGCGTACCGGAGTGGGAACGGATTTCAGGCTGATGGGAATCGGATCTGCGGATGGGCCGGCGGTGGCCGAAGTGTCGATGTCGAAGTCGAACCAGTCGAGTCCGTCGCCGAGATAGGCATCGGCGGCGAGCACGGTTCCGCTGGCGGCAGGGCTCGAGACGGCGAAGCCGTATTCAAGGCGGTTCTCCTGCCAGGTGACGGCGGTTCCGGTGTTGGGAATGGGCTCAAGCTCGCTCGAATACCAGGCGAGCCACGCGGTGGCCACCTGCTGGACGGCGGCGGTGTCGGCGGCATCGATGCTCACAGAGGAAGACTGGCCGCCGGCGAGATCCTGCGCGGTAGTCAGCAGTGCTGCTCCGTCTGCGGTACGGCCGGCGATGGCGAGAAGCATAAGGTCAGCGGCGAAGGCGGGATCAGCAAGCGCGGCAGAGTTAAATGCATGCGCTGAGACGAACGCATCGTCGTATTTGCCGAGCCCGGCTGCGATGAGGAGGCGACGGAAGTGCGCGCCGGCTTCGATCCGCTCGCGAAGATTGAGGGAAGGCTCATCTTCGGGCTCGATGAGGGCGTCGAGAGGAATGGTTGCGCCGTCGAAGGGTGTCCAGTCTGTTTGCTGCGCGCCGCGCCACGCATTCACCGGGGCTGAGGTTCCGGCCACCTGCACGAGCGCCGGGGTGCCTGCGTCTTTTCCGTTGAACTCGCCGAGCTGCCATTGGCGGCCAAGCAGCCACAGAGGATCGTGGACTTTGGCGGCTAGCCCTTCTTCGATGCCAACGGTTCTCGGCGATGGTTCAAGTCTCCAACTCATTGGGTGACCCCCGCTTGAGTAAGCATGTCGTCGACGTTGGTGCTGGAGTGCAGAGCAGGCAGCACGCGGCCCAGGCGGACAAGATCGCCAAGGTCGACCATGCGCACCTTCGCGAGCTCGAGGGTCTCCTGTACAACGTCGCAGAGGATGTCGAGCGACCATCCGGCAGTCTGGTTGGGCGCGACAGCGACAAGGATTGATTGCGGGGGATAGGCATCGGGAGTCTCAACGGTGAAGGACATTCCGGTGATCTCCGAGGGGTCATAGCCGGATGCGGCTGTCGTGACGCTGGTGAGTCCGGGGAGTTGCTCGGTCCAGTTGTCGAAGAGGAGCCCGCAGAATTCGGCATTCACGTCGATGGTCGACGGAGTGAGCACGACTGTGCACAGGCGCGCCTTGGGTGCGACGGCGGTATTGAAGGGAAGGCCAACCCATTGCTCTCCCGCATTGACGGGCAATTGCGCGACGGTGATCGATGGCAGAGATCCCTGGAGGGCCTCGCCGGCGAGCAGCAGATCGTGGGCCGTCGCACAATTTGGGCGCACGCGCGCGAGCCGGCGCAACCATATCATTACGGCGCTCTCGTCACTTCCAGCGGGCGCGTTACCCGCTGTAAAAGACTGCGCGTATGCGGAGTCTGCGGGGAGCTGGTACGCGCCGGTGATGGGGATGGTCTTGCCGGTGATGTTCTGCACATAGTCGGTGATGGCGCCGAACCATTGTATGAGGACCGTCGCGGTCACATCGCTCGCGGGCGCGACGGCTGGTGTCGCTGACTGGAGCGGCGTAACGGCCGCGAGAACTGCGCTGCCGCGAGAGGCGAAGAGTTTGGCGGCGGCGATCAGATCGGCGCCGATGGGGGGGGGATATGCTGAGGAGATGCCCTGATCGGCAACGGCGATTAACGCGGAGCGGACTGCCTGGACTGCCGTCTGGCGTGCGCCGGTGTCCGATTCGGCAGAGGTGCTTGTTAGGGACTGCATTGCCGCTGATAGCTGGCTGGCGGCGTTTGAAAGCGACGTCTGAAGAGCAGCGGCGCGAGTCTGGAGCTCGGTGACGTCGAATCCGGTGACTGGGGATTCGGTGGGGCCGATCACATGCTGAGGGCCGAGTGGCATGGCCTTGGCCAGCAGTGTGCGGAGACGGGCACACACCCCGGAGAGAGCGCCGAAGCCCAGCGATCCGTCTGCGGCGGGCCCGGTCACCACAGTGATCTGCGCATCGGCCGCTCGGGTCGGTGCGACGGCATCGATGATGCGTGATTCGAGGAGTGAAGGGCTTCCAGATGTCTCGCAGATCACATCGAGGGCGCAGAGATTAAGCGAGTCAAGGCCTACGGACGCATCCGTGCCGGCACCGTTTGAGGTGACGGTGCAATGGAAGGTCCATGAGGATGCGTTCCCAAGGATGCTTTCGGCCCAGGATTCGACGTGCGGCTCGGTCACGGCCCTGGGGCGGTTCGTGTTCCATCCCGTCGCCGCACCCTTCCACGCAGAAGGCAGCAAGAGGCCGAGCTGCCAACTGAGGGCGCGGCCGGCGCGGGGAGTGCGAACCACGTCGAAGCGATCCGGGACGGGATCGCCTCTACCGATGGTGTCGGCGGCGAGTCCGGAGCGCAGGGGATTTCCTCCGACAAGGTGATGAACGCTTTCGGCGAGCAGCAGGTCGCCGAGGGCGTCGATGGAGTTGGTGAGATCATCGAGGATTTGGCCGATCAGAGGTGTTGCCGCGTACTCGGCGCGAACGGCGACCTGACTGCGATACATATCGAGACCGTCGACAACATTGCGCTCCATGATGGTCTGCCGCGCGGTGCCTGCGTTTGTGTCGTTATCCGAGCCAGTGGGCAAGGGAAGTGGGTGCTCCTGCCGCAGTTGAGCGATGAGGTCATCACTGCCGCCTTCGTGAAGCTGGCGTTCAACGCGATAACCGAGAAGTGCGCCGAGTGTCTGTCCGTTCCGAATGCCTTCCGCGAGCCAGGTGGCGATGCGAACGCGGCTGGAGACCAGGTTAACGGCAAGCGCGTCGGGGTGAGCGTGCGATTCGTATCCGGCGCGGAGCACAGCTGCCGTGGCAGCATGCTGCAGCGAGGGAGCGTGGATGAACTTCTGCTTGTCGCTCGTAAATACGGAGTCGAAGCCAACAGGCGGACTGTCGGCGAGGGACAAATCGGTTCGCGGCGAGAGATTTTCGACCCAGCCGTATCCGCCGAGCACGATACCGGAGGGCTTGGCCGAGCGCAGCTGGTCTAGGCGGCGCGCAGAGAGCGATGTGACCCACGCATCGTAACGGTGAGAGAAGAGGTCGAGGATCTCCCGCAGAATGGGGTCGTAGTTGACGGGATCAATCGCACACAGCTGGTTGTACTGAGCCATAAATGCATTCATGGCGGGCAGGTTTTGCTGTACGCTCTTTTGAAAATCCGGTTTGTCCTTGTTCTGTTGATAGAAAACTGCACCGAAGACAATCCCAAAGACGATTTCGGAGACCCACGAATCCTTGATGATGCTTGTGAACAGGTCTGCAGGGGGCGCATTGGGAATGCTGTTGCTATTCAATAGGGGCTGATATTTGGTGGTCCAGTCCTCCTGCGACATGGTGCCCGTGATCAGAGCGAGGCAGTCTTTGAAGAGATCGCGGTAGAACACCAGAAGGCCCTGATCTGCCTGTGCAGCGCCCACGAACGGGACCGGAGATGGAATTGCGGTCGCTGCGGGAGCGGCGAGAAATAGCTCGCTCGACATCGGCAGCCCTGGAATGGGAGCCACCGGAAACGGTTGATTTGCAACTTCCTGCGATGCCGGATCGCCATCCTGCCGGATCATCAGGCTTTCTGAGACCGGCTGCCTGCTGAGTATGTTCACGATTGTGGTGTCTGGCTGCGGGTCACCGCTGATCACTGCCGGAACATTCATCAGCCCTGCCAGCCAGTACTGGCGGAAAACCCGCAGCCACTGGATGAGCTGATTCGTGGGATCAGTTGGGTCCGTGGCCCAGTCGGCAAGGGATGATGCTGGTAACAGCCCATAAGGCTGGTTCGAAATGCGCATCACCGGGAGATTTCCGCGGCTGCGCACCCAGCCATTCGCCTGGTCCGCGAGGGCAGCCGTTCCCGTGGGATCGTCATGCAGGACCCATCCGCCGCTCGACGCAGGCTGTCCAGTAGGAATGTCCCAAGTCGTATGGAGTTTGGACAGCGTTCGCCCCCCCAAAGCCGGCCACAGTTGCGTTTGAAGCAACGCTACGGGAGTCTCCTGGTCGTCGAGCCCATGCGGAGCCACACTGAGCGATTCAGACCCGTCGATGCCCAGCGCTTTGGCGATGCGTGCGGCGTTCTGATTGCTTCCCGGGCTGTAGGCAGCACGGGCCGCGGCAACATCGGTGGGCGATGGAGGTTGTGGCGCCGATTGCCACGATGACTTCACGGAAGGAGTGTTGTTGGTTGGCGATCCTGGCGGCAGAAAGCCGAGGCCGTTGGTGTATCGGTGGGCGACTAATGTCTGCTCGAGGCGAGCCGCAGCATCGACGGGCGCGAGGCGTGCACTGACGCCCAACACGAACAACTGATCGACATTGAAGTTGAGGCTGGGGAGTGGAATTTTCACAGCCATTCCGGCTGCGATAGCGGCATCGAGATCGACCAGCCATCGGCTCGCGTCGTCGAAGGGCAGGTCAGAAGAATTCGTGCCAGTACCCGGCGGCCCGAAGCTGACGTTCAGAGGGTCGGGGATGGCGGTGCCATCTACATTGAACAACTCGTTTCCTCCCTGGAAGCCGATGAAGCTCCAATGATCGGGAAGCAAAGTTGTCTGGGGTGCGCGCGTGAAGGTGGACGGCCGGGTAGGGACAGTGGGCAGCGGCGGAGTGGGCTGCGGTTGATCGAGTGGAGTCTCGTCGGTTGGCCGGGGAACGGCGGGGGTAAGAACTTCGACTGCCCAGGCCGCACGGGCCGGTTTCAACTTCTGCACCACCGCGTTCCAGGCGTTGTTCAGGCGATCGGTGTTAGAGCCGGCTCCCCAGACGGCCTTCCAGTATGTGGTGCCGGCGGCCAACTCGGCGGCGGTCAACTCCGGCTCATGAGAGTCGACGTGAATGTCATCGGGATAGACACGAATTGCCAGGTCCTTACCGCCGTTGGCTCCCGGCAGATATGCGGTTTCGATCCGCACCGGGAGCAGGACGAGCGGCAGGGCGGCATCTGTCGCGTGCATAGGATCTGCCTGGACGGCCGCAGTGTAGGCGGACTGCGCCGCATCCACGGTTCCCTGAGCCGCACGCACTTTGTCTTCCTGCGCAATGATCTCCTGGCGGATGCGAATTTGAATTATAGGAGGCCGACCCTGGATCTCGTTCTCGAGAGTCGCGAGTAATTGCTGCTGGACAGCGAGATCCGCCTGGGCACTTCGGAGTTGCGTTCGCAATGCAAGGATGTCGGCCATGGTCAATCCTGTTCCGGCGGGGGCAGCAGTTGGTCCGCGTGATAGCCAACGCGGTAGGGACGCGCAAAGGCGATGCGGCCCATGTCCGCGGCATTGTTGTTCCAGCGGGCCGCACCGGGACCTGTTTCCTGCGCCGGAGGCGTGGCGTCGATGCCGGCAATGGCGAATCCACGCTGCTGCGGGACCTGGTCCCAATTGAGATCTGTCCAGACTTGGGGAGGAACCGGGGGCGGGGGCGACGGCGGAGGTGTGGCCGAGGGCGGAACGTCGAAATTGAAACGCGACCCGGTTACCGGCTCGCAGAAGACGAAGAACCATCCGGCGGATTTTGTGGCTGAATTACTGCGAACCTGATCTTCGGTGAGGGGGAAGGCGTAGGCGTTGGTGCGCGAGTCGAGGGGCAGCACAAACTCGGGCGAGGTCCATGGGACTGAGGAGTCCAGCGAGTATATGTTTCCGTTCAGTAATCCCGGCGCGGCATAGACGATGGTTCTCGGGTATCTGCGCAGGACTTCTCCGCGCACGAGCAGCACGAGAATGTTTTCCCAGTCGATTCCGTGCCCGGCGGTGTTATCTCCGAGATTGTTCGTGAGCGGCCAGTTTGTTATAGGCGCGATGTCCGGCTGCCCGTCGGGCCGCGGCCAGAAATAACGAAACGGCGTTCCTCTTCGGTCCGTCGGATACCCGCGCCACAGAAGCTCGCGATTCATCTCATTGTTTACGCCGGCCAGAAAGGCTTCTACCCAAGCCGAATTGGTTTGCAGCAGCGTGACCTTGTCGTCGGGGAAATTACCCAAACCCGGCAGCAGATATTCCTTGTGATCCTGCTTGAGCGCAAGCGCCAGCGGTGCGGTGAACTGCGGGCCCGCCATGATGGGCGACATCGTGCTGCTTCCGCCGAGCCAATCGGGCACCTGTATCCGGTCGGCGACACGCTTGAGAATCCCGGCTGAAGGCATTAGTGCGCTGGTGACGATAGAGGCGAGCGACGGCGGGCTGACTGGTGATGGCACAGGGATGAACTTGAGCAACACCGGACGGCCTGCCGTAAAGCCCAAGCCACCCGATACAGGCATCGTCTTGAGGACCTGGCGGATGGCTTGCAGATCTGGAGGAGGAGTGATTGTCTTCTCGACGGTTTGGATGTTCTTCCACGCCTGAGTAATCGTGATGCCGGTCGAGGTTGGCGCCACCTGCGTGGGTGCTGAGATTATCTGCGCGATTCCATCGAGTTGCACGGGCGGCGCGGCGGCGCGCACGGTGCCGGCGATGCCTTGATCTACGACCGTGGCGAAGGTTCCGGCGAAGGCGCGCTGTCCAATCGGGCCCTGCGGGCGGGCGAATCTTGTAAAGGCGACGGTTGCGGCGCCGGGCGGCAGCGGAGTCGCGGCAGCAGCGGCCTGCAGGGTTTTCGCCTCCGCGACGAGCACGCGGGTTCGCGCGGGTGCGGCGACGGAAAACAACTCTGATGGGCTCAACGTCTGGAGATGCCGCGAGTGGAGGCGGTCGGCAACTGCAGAGGCCATCTCTGCCCGAGCGCGCAGCCGGTTCGCCTCGCGTACGGCGCCCAGTTGATCCCACGCCTGCGCCATCAGGAATTCCTGATGGTCCTGCACGTATTTCGTGCCAAATGCAGCGGCGATGCGACGGCGCGGATCGAGATTGAGCTGGCTCAGCCAATTATTGGTGGTGGGGACCTGGGTCGCACCAACGTGGGTGCCACCATAAATAGGAGGAGCGACGGCTGACAGAGTGGGATCCGGGTTCGCAGGCTGAAGCTGCGCAGGGAAATTCAGGAGCTTTGTCAGGCGATCCTCGAATTGCGCCTGCACTCCGGCGAAATTGCCCGGGCGAACCACACCGATGCTGATTGCGCCATCCAGCTCGATGGTTGTGCCGTCGCCGAGTTGCGGCGGACTCTCCCAGGGCGCGGACATATCGATGGTTCGCGTACCGAATCCGTCGATCTCATCGGGTCTTATGCCCGCGAGCCGCTGCACGAGCGATTTGAAGTCGCCGTCATCGCCGGTCGAGAAGGTCCACGAATAGTAGACGGGCAGGATGACGTCAGCGCCAGTGCCCGCGGTCCAAGCCGGTGCGATGGCTGGTCCGGGATCGAGAGGCAGGCCTAGTCCAGCTTGCGCTCCGATTAGCGTGGCCGGCACCAGACAAGCGAGATAGGATGTGTCCTTTTGCAGGCGCCGCGGGCAGAGCAGACGTGCGATCGCCGAACCTCCTGATGACGGAACCAGCGCCTGCGAGGCAGTCGCAGGATCGTCGACTGTGACCTGTCCATGCGCCCAGGCCCAGGAGTCATTCAGATCCGGGAGTTGGGAGTCGTTGACGGTGATTCTGGGGAGTGGGGTTCCCTGCTCGAGCGAAACAGTGGATGCGACGACGACGACGAGCACCATCCACGGGCGGAGGCGGTTCTGATTGTTCGCGCTGGCCGGCGTGAAGAGCCATGGCAGGTCGGGGCGGGTCAGCTCGACGAGGGCCAGATAGTTGTCTTCTACACCTGTCGCGTGACTGGCAGGATCGGTGCGAGCAATCGCCTTATGGTGAAGTCCCAGGATGGCTCCGGGGCCGATTAACTGGAGATTGGGACCGGTGGCCGCAGGCTGCGTCACGCCGTCCTTCGAAAAGGTCACGCTGGGATCGAATGTTGCAGGTCCGGGGTAGGGTCCAGCGAGAGGATCGGCCTCTGTGATGCCGGATGCAGCGCCGCGCCGCACCCACGAACAGAAGAGATTGGTGCTCATGCGCTCACCTCCCAACGTTCCACAACCTGCACGCTGGCCGCGGGACCGACTGATCCGAACTGGGCCTGGGCAGCCTGAAGATTCGCCGTGTATCCGGGCGAGACAGCGGTTACAGCTTGCGCCTCCATGGTTGCGGTGTTCGCTACAGCGACAGGCTGTTGTTGCGCGACGCTGACGAACTGGGTGCCAGCGGCATTCCAGAGATTGGGCAGCGCGTGAAGGTCACCGATGGCGAGGAATATTTCGGCGCTCAGCAGGGTGAACTTCAGATTTTCGGTAAAGACGAAGTCGGCAGCCGGGATGAGGACGACCTCAGGAGAGGTATCGCCGACGACCAGCGTATCGGAGGTCGGATCGGGATCAGTTAATGCCTCGCCGGAATTGAACTTCTCGAATGAAGGGCGAGACAGCTTCTCGTCGTCGGACAAATTAAGAAATTCACCTGCCGAAAATTCATCCTGGGTTGGGCTGCCGAGCAAGGCATCGTTTCCGGGGTTGAATTCGGCGGCGGAAATGGACCAGGTCTGAGGTGTAATGGGCTGGTTCTGATAGCGCTCGATCCGGATTCCGAGCGGAACAGCACGCTGCCGAACGGTGACTCCTCCCAGCGGATGAACGAGATGCATTCCCTTTGCGCCGTTCGAGTCAATGGAGAGGGTGACCATCGCGTCGTCACCTTTGGGCGGGGTACCAACCCACGCCGAGGGATCGGCAAGCGCGGCGGCGAGGACAACACCGAGATCGTCCGGCGGGGGCAAGGCGGGTGGAGCTGATCCCCAACTGACATCGAAATCAAGAGAAGCGCTGAAGAGGAACAGACTGATGGAGCCGGTGCCATGCACGTGCCAGGGAGCCGGTCCGGACACCGCTAGCTGGAACGAAATGCCGGCTAGCGTTTCGCCGAGAACCTGCACCGCGACTCCGGCGGAGCAATTCACCTGGAAGGAGAAGACTGGATCCCACTGGAAGAGAGCGTCAAAATCAAACCAGCCGTCGACGCCGCAGCCGGCAATCTCATCGCAGAGCTCGAGGTGCGCGCCAAACTGAACGCTATTCGGGGACACGGCGAAGTAGGCTTCGGAGCGCAGCCCCGGAAAGCCGGGCGGGGTGATATCGATTTGCACTCGCGCCAGCTTCGGCACGCCTGCCGGGGGAAGATAGCGCGGATGGAAACCTCCCACGGAGAGCACGAACGCGGCATCGTCTCCTGTGCGCAACAGGAACAGGAGGTCGCCGTGTATCGGAAAACTTACGATAGAAGAGCCGGAGAGGCTCGCCAGCACCGTCAGGCTGAATGAGGGCGAGAATTCAAAGATGCCGACCACCGTCGCCTGCAAGAGCACCAGCGGCGCAGATGGATCCGGCAGGGCGAGCTTTACTCGGCCCATGATCACCAACTGCACCGGATTGGGCAGGTCGATGACCACTGCCATCGAAAGGGATAGGATTCTGCCGCCCCAGCCGATCTGCAGCATTGGACCGACCACAATGTGGCCATCCGCTGGAGGGAAGACCTTTCCGAGGGTCGCCACGATGGCAGGACCATGAGATGCGGGATCTACGGGGAAGAAAATCTGATTGACGGAGCCATCCAGGACGGCCGCCTCGAGCGACGGCGCGTCCAGCCTGCGATTAACGGCTACGATTCCTCCGACCGCCGTCAAAGCAAAGCCGAAGCCCAGCTCGATTCCAGGGAGTGGAAATCCAACCGCGATAATGCCGACAAATGAAAGAGACTGGCCGTTCACTGGAAGCTGCAGGAGACCAAACGCCTGAATGGTCACCTCGATCAGGTCGAGATCGAGGACACCTCCGAAGCCGCCTGGACCGATGACCTCAAGAAAGCCTCCACCCGAAAGCACAGGAAGAGTGAGGTCGACGCCGATGCCGTTGGGAGGCACCGGCTGAACGCCTTGCGGATCGATGCCGAGCGCTCCCGCGCCCACCGCAACGGGGAATTTAACGCCTAATCCAGAGACGCTGAACGAGACGGGCAGACCCTCGAAGCCTCCTGTCAGTGCGGTTGTGAAGCTGAAGTCGATAGTGCTGCCCTGCATCTCGACGTCGACGGTTAGAGACTGAATGTCAATTCCGGGAAGGTCGAGGTTGGTGGGCAGCGTTGCCTTGATACCCCCACTCTGGAATTGGATTCCGTTGGAGGGGTCGGCGGTCAGGTCGAGAGTGATCGGAAAGGTAAGCGCATTGCCGATCAACGCCGCCAGAAAATCGGGCGCGAGCGAAAGCTTGGCATTTCCGAGCGAGATTTCATAGTTGACGGTGGGTAAGCCGCCGCCATCCACGTTCGTTTTGGCGCTGAGGTTGACTGTCGATGCGACAATCTGCGGTCCGATGTCGGCGCCGAATGTCGTGGATGGCCCGGAGCGCTTGACTGCCCAGTTCACTGCAACAGGCGCGCCCGCATCGAGCACTTGCGGCGGACCGCTGCGCGGCAATTGCAGGCGACCGCCGCCGTTGACGTTTCCGGAAATCTGCAGAGCCCAATTCTGGAGCAGATTTAGTGTGACGGGTCCGAACGCCCCTGCGCCGACAGCGGCGATTTCAAAAGCAAGGCCCTGGGCTCCAGCTCCGGTAAGTGCCGCCACGGCGGTGACCGCCGTGTCGGTGGCTGCGACGAGAGCGAGCCCGCGTGGTGCTCCGCTGCCGGGATCAAAGCCATGAAGCGCGACCGGAACCTCTCCGGCACCGACGTCAGGCAGGATAGTTTTAAGGGCGTTAAGAAGGACCGCCGCGGCAGGATCCGCGGTGCTAATCTGGCTGGGATTGATGGCCTTCAGCAGGCGGCCATCCAGCGGAGTTCCCGCGAATCCCGGTTCCGGACCCAGGCCGTTCAGAACTGCAGACGCGTCCTGGCGGAGCTGCTTCAGCACATCCCAAAGAGAATTGGCGGCCGTCTGAAATAACTGCTGGCCTGGGGTCCCCATGGGTCTCCAATCGCGGACAAGCCCCAATCCAATGGGGCATTGCCGACAGGTTCAGTTCGTCGTGCCTGCAGACTCCCCACCGGACGATAGTGTCATTCACACGACAAACGTTTCACCGCAAGCTGCGGAATCATTCGAAATGTTGATGAGAAGCCCTTCTTGATCGGTATTCGCGCAGAAGGGAGCATTCGCCAGCCACCCAGAAACAGAGCACGAGAAGGGCGGTTCGCTCGGAATCGTTAGCGTTTTCGAAGCGCGGGCAGGCGAACGGTGGCAGACTACTATAATTTTGCGGTTTTGTGCGGACTTAATTTTGCTGCTTGCGCAAATTGCCTGCAGTGGCAGCATTGAGTCGGCCGACTCAAGCTGAGTTTCGCGACTGGGGATTGAACCCGAATTGTGCGCCTCGAGAGTGCTTTCACGACCATTGGAGCTATTTGCAGGCGGCTGTAAAAATTAGGTTTCCGCCAGTTTTTATAGGGGTTTCACGCACGTTCAAAGCGTGAGACATTAGGACGCATTTGGAGCCATTATTACCATTCTTCGTCACTACATCGCCGCCAAGTGTCTCCAGTTATGGAGTACTCTACATTCATTTTTGACTTGCAACCTGCGCGAGTTCGAAGAAAGCGGTGCGGAACGATCGGGGGATTCACTATTCAGCATCTGGTCGAGCGTTGGCGTTCACCGTTTGGTGGGCCACCATTCAGTCGTCGTTCCGCCGGCACATCGCATATGCCTGAATACGGTAGTGCGTGTCGCCCACCTGCGTGCCGCATCTCAATGGCCGGAATCCCGAGGCTCTCGTGGCTTGTCGATTCCGTGTTTCTCTATCCTGTATAGGAGGGTCTTGCGACTGATATCGAGATAACGGGCCGCGTGGGTTTGGTTCCAATCACACTTGTGGAGAGCCTTTAGGATGAGTTCCTTTTCAATTGCTTCCAGACTGATGCCCTGAGGAGGCAGGTCTATCTCGAGAGCATCGATGCCCCCTTTCTCATGCCGCAGGAAATGAGGTAAATCGTCGATAGTTATGTCGCTTCCTCGCGCCAGAACGACAATGCGCTCCACTACGTTCTCCAGTTCGCGCACGTTGCCAGGCCAACGATACCGGACAAAATAAGACAACAGAGCAGGCGACATCACCAGATCCGGCCGCTCGTTTTTCTTTTGACTTCTGCGGAAAAAGTGTTGCACTAGATCCGGGATGTCGTCGGAGCGTTCGCGCAAAGGGGGCATCACGAGTGGAATCACGGCGAGGCGGTAGTATAAGTCTTCGCGAAAAGTACCATCCTCGATCATCGCTTGCAGCTCCCGATGCGTCGCGGCGATAATTCGCACGTTCACTTTGGATGTCACCTCGGAGCCGACCTTTTCGGTTTCGCCTTCCTGAACCAACCGGAGTAGCTTGACCTGAAGGTCAGGTGACAGTTCGGCAATTTCATCGAGGAAAAGGGTGCCTCCGTCGGCCCGTTCTATTCTTCCCTTCTTGTCGGCAACTGCACCAGTAAAGGCGCCTCTCCTATGGCCAAAAAGTTCAGATTCCAGCAGTTCCTTGGGGATAGCCCCGCAGTTGATAGTGACCAGCGGATTGTCCCGGCGCGAACTGTTGAAGTGAATGGCGCGCGCCAATAGTTCCTTGCCTGTGCCGGTTTCTCCGCGGATGAGCACTGTCGAATTGGTATGCGCGGCCCGCTCAGCCGTATCCAGAGCCTCCAAGAGGACGTCAGAGCGCCCAAGGATGTTCTCAAAGCCGTACTTCTTGTTAAGGCTCAGGCGTAATGTGCGCACCTGTTCCACCAAATGGACGTGCTCCAGTGCGCGGCGGACGACCACCGACATCTCATCCGGGTGAACCGGCTTTGTAAGATAGTCGTAGGCTCCCGCCTTCATCGCGTTTACCGCGGTGTCCACTGTTCCAAAGGCGGTGAGAATGATGATGATCGTCTGCGGATATTGCAACCGAGCATGCTTGAGCAGCTCGAGACCAGACATCCCGGGCATTCTCAGATCGGTGATCACCAGGTCAAAATGTCGAAGTTGAAGGACCGACAATGTCTGTTGAGCAGAGGCGGTGACGGCGACGTCGTATCCCTCTTGTTCGAGTTGAACCTGCAGGACTCTGCGCAAGCTAGGATCGTCATCAACTACGAGGATTCTGCCGTTCGTCATATTTGGCACTGTCGGACAGGAAGCGAGACGCGGACCGTTACCCCGTGGGGAGAATTGTGAATGACAGACATGGTGCCTCCATGTTGACTAATAATCTGGTGAGCCACGGATAGCCCGAGACCTGTGCCGTTCTCTTTCGTGGTGAAGAAGGGATCGAAGATTCGCCCAAGGTGCTGCTCATCAATCCCGCCGCCCTGGTCATGAACATCAATATTGATGGTGCTCCCAGCAAGCTGAGCTCCCAATGACACGGTACCGCCCTGGGGCATCGCCTGGCTCGCATTCGTGACGAGGTTAAGCAGGACCTGCTTCAGCTGCTCGGGGTCGCACTCCAGCATCGGCAGTCCCGCCTCAATCCGCCTTTGCAACTCAAGCCTGCCCGTGTCACAGGCATTCCGAACAAGAATAATTACCGAGTCCAGAATTTCAGCCACCTCGACCATTGCCAATTCGGGTTGTCGTGGCTTAGCAAACTCGAGAAAGCTGGTGAGCAATCGATTGAGCCGTCGACTTTCCTTCTGGATGATGCCAAGAAATTCGCGACGTCGTTCCTCAGATTGAGACTCGCGCTGCACAAGGGCAGCCGCGCCCTCCAGGCTTGCCAGTGGAGTCCGGATCTCATGGGCCAGACCAGCCGACAGTTGCGCCAGCGCATAAATCCTCTCAGCGCGCTTCATCCTTTCAAAGTTCTGTTCTAACTCCTGATGCGCTTGGCCCAACTGACTGCTAGTCGTCCGAAGAATCGCTTCTTGTTTTCCATGTCTATCTGTGAGCACTCCAGATAGCACGCCAACCAGGCAAAACATGCATATCTCTAGAACCTGATCGAGAACATCGACCCGGCTTACGGTCCATATGGGCGGCGTGCCAATTCCAAAGGCCACACCGGCGAGCAGGGCAATGACCAATCCGCCTCTCCAGCCCATGACTAGGCCTGCGAGGACAGTGGGAATGTAGTACAGCCTCTGAAGAACATAGACCCAGTGCATCTGGTCGGGTGCGGCCAGATGGTGCAGCACGCCTATTGTGATAACTATGGACGCAAGCCAGCCAAGCCACGTGTAGTGTCTCGTAATCGGAACGGGAACATCGTTTCTAAGAGAACGAGGCAATTACGGACCCCTCCGCGGCTCGCCGATGACGCAAACCGGAATGATTATTTCAAAAGCAGCAGCGCACAACGATCTGCTTCAGGTCGTCAACGTAAGCCTACGGCAAGTTTCAAAAGCAAATGAGGATCGTTCAGGTAGGCATCTCATTTTAAGAATCAGTTTGAGTCCTTCATACATGTCCCATCTCTCGTGCGTTTCCCTCTTCTGCAGCAATTGCAAGTCCGAAGAAGGTTCGTCCGACGACTGGACATCGCGACCTTCTGTCCACGCGAGCAAAGCACAGCAGTTTGATCGCTAACTGCAAAGCTCGTGGCCAACGGAATCCTGAGAAAGCCAGCATGGTTCCGAACGTCGCGGGCATGGTGTGCCCGATTTAATCCATATCTGGCTGATATGAGGCACCTCAGAAGGGTTTGGGGCCAACAGAGCCTTTGTTTTGTGATCCGGCGATTGGTGGGAGGCTTGCACTGGCTGTCGTCACAATCTCACTCTGTTTGCGAAAACCGCCATCCAGGACGACTTAACCGCATGATTACAGGAGCAGCGAAATGACGTTTGTGAATCCGTTCTCGGATGATCCAGAGCACGCACCGGTATTTGAGAGCGGCTATGAGGCCGGCTTTTCGGAACCCGAAGTCGATCACGCTCCGCCATTGGCGCCCGAACTCGTAGACGCCTTCACCCAAGGTGAGCAGCAAGGCCGCGACGATCGCCGGCAGGAACCGTCGGACGGGCCTCCTCTTCCTCCAGCCCCGACTGAGGATTTCTCTCGTTTTGAATCTGCTCCGGATGGAACACTGATTCCAGTTCCGGACGAGTGTCCACAAGGAAACGCCATCCGAAGCGACGCTCAAGTCACCGTCAACCCAAAGACCTCGGCTGGCTTCTACGTAACCATTTTCAATGGGCCTCCAGAATCAAGCGCTGCTTTTGGAGACGCACTGAAGGAGCTCCTAACCGAGGCTGCAATCGCTCAACTGGAACACATGATGGCGCGCGCAGTCATCGATGGCGCGAAGGGCTTTGTAAAATTTGGCGGGTTATTTGTCAGCGTCGCTATCTCAGTGCTTACGCCATCGCCGGTTCTCAAAGAAAGCCGTTTTCGCGCCTATCTCCCTGATCAAACGCCAATCTCCTACGTGGTGCTCGATCCTCAGCAGTGACCGAAAGACAGACGGTCTTACCAGCACTTGGGAACATTTGCCATCTGGCGTTTATGCAGCCTGTTCATTCCGAAATACTGATTCATCGCAGTGAACCCAAAGAAGAGCTGCCGCATTTCGGGCGTAGGTAGATAGCGAATTACGGCCGTTCAGCGCTTACACGTCCTTATGCACCAGTAGACGTCCGGATTTAGGAGTACGCCTAATGGGAATTGACCTCGCATCCCGTGCAAGCTTGGCTTCTGTGTCGGAACCCGACTTCGGCGAATTGCTGGCAGCAGTTCTCACGAACGGATCCTTACTGGATTCGGCGGGGACCTCGCGCGACATGGTTGCGCTCTTCGGGCGATTGCGGGCCGTGGATGCCGGGTCCGCCGACGAAGCCGTTGGCAAGGCTCGGCAGGCCCTCGCCGGTAATGACGCGGCGTTGCAGTTGTTGGTGAAGGTCGATCAGAACTCTCGCACAGACAACCCCGACCTATTACCTTTTGGCCCGGTGCGCGACGTCGACGCCGGCGCGGTCGAACGGCTGGCGTTGCTGACGCAGTTTGGCGCCTCATCCGACAGTCTGCTACGCATCTTCGTGCAGGCGACGGCCGATTTCGTTCGTTCGTCCGGAGGGGGCCTACCCCCCGTCATTCACACCGCGTCCCTCGTTCAGGATCGCCTCGGGGGACCCACGCTCGACGGGCTGCGTTGGCGCGATGAAGTTGTGCCCCACCTCCTGGGGGTCAGTTTCGAGTTGCTCGATCTGGTAGCCGCCGGAGCGGGTGCCGCACTGCCCGAAGAGTGGAAGGAGGCAGAAGCTTGGTTGACGCCCTGGGTCATGTCGCGACCGACCCTCGACCCCAGGCAGGAAGGGGGCAGAAGTGAGGACGGATTCTTCGACGGTCAGCCTCCCGGAGCGATTCACCCGCTCGTTCTCCGCATCCTCCGCCCGAAGGTACAGATGATGCTTGCATCGCCTGAGGCCGACCTCGTGGACGAGGCCACGTCATTCAACGCGTTCCTGGCCGACATGGCTGTCGCCGCTGATACGGCTGCCGCCGTTGGCGCGGACTTGTTCCCGCCCGCAGCGACACCCGGTTGCGCTTTGGTGGCGGGCGCCTTCATCCTTGCCTCGGCGCGCACGCGCGGCGTGACTCTTGACAACGACGGTACCATCCACGCTCCGGCTGTGCCTTGGGTCTCGCTGATGGACCGGGTGCTGAACGCTCTGATCTTCGGCGCTGAGTCGGGACTCAAGCCCCTGCCGCCCGCCTGGTCGGACAAGGCGCATGTCAAGCAGCTCCTGGCCGCATGTCCCGATTGGGGGATCGGTAAGTTCGGCACGCCGTTGCGGGCTCGAGCACAAGCGCGCCTGAGCGCAAGCCTTTCCCACATGAGTCAGGTCTTGGCTGCCCAAGCGGCACAAGTCCCTTCCAATGAGTTGCTGCCTGAAGCCGAACGGGTCGCGGGCTTTGCCGCGCGGCCGGCTTCCGTCCGCAGCTCTGTGGTGGACGCTGTCGATCGTGCTGCGGCGGCGCTAAAGACAATCCAAACTATGTCAACCGCTGCGGCGGACGCGAGACGGATATTCGAGGGTCAGCTTGCTAGTCCTGTTGCTGAACCCACCCTACCTCTCCTTCTGCCCGTGCGAGACGGGACGAACGGCGCAATTGATGCAATGGATGCCACAATTGCGACTTACCTGACGCCGACGATCTCACGACTCGCGCCCGACTTGCTGGCAGAGGTTCTGGATGCTGCGGGGCCCTGGGCCGCATCGGTCAATCAGCAGGCATCCGGTACCGGCGATCTTCCCCAGTCCTGGGTGTCGCTCGAACTCTGGGACGGACTTCGCGGGCGTCTGATCAACCCGGGCGACCGGGGCGACGCCACCCTGGCTGACGCTCTCGTGGGGCGGCTACCGCCCTGGCTTCGAGGGCCCGAAGCCCCGCCGGTTGCTGCCGGCGTTGCCGACATCGACGTCAACCAGCTCCGCCCTGCCCTGGCCGCGGTTGCTCATCTGGGTTTGCCCGTTTCACCCGACACCGACCTCCCTGACCTGCTCTCGTTCAAAGTGCTGCGGACGCGGATCGATACCCTGCTCGACCCTAGCTCGCTCCTGGGACCAGAGGCGAGGAGGCTGTTCGAGGCGGCATGGACGGAGCTGACGTTGACCTATATGGCAGCTTCCTCCGCCAACCTGACCCTGGATGAGGTCTTCGGCGAATTCGCGGATCTCGACCTGTTCGCGCGACGAGGCGTCGCCGCCCTTGAATCGAAGGTCGCCTGGGAGTCCAGGGCCGGCCTGAATGCACTGATCGCCCTCTCGCGGCTAGCGGATGTCACGGGCGCCCCTCTGACTGCTTTGAGACTCGACCAGATCTTCATCTTCACGCCGGATGTAACCGAGCTCATCGCTTCGAGTGTGGTCCGTCTGCTATCCACCGCCCCGGTTGGTGGGTCGGCGCTCTCGGCGCTCCCGCTGGCGCTTATCGGGTCCGAATTGACCCGGTTCGCACGCGAGTCAGCGCAGGCGCTCGGTAACTCGCCCACCAAGTCGCCGAGCTGGCTCTCTTCACCGCAACTGGCGAGCGTACAGAACCAGGCAACTGTGTTGGTTGGCAAGCTCGTGGAACGGTTTGCAGATCCGTCGTCAAGTCCGCTACGATCGTTCGCCTGGCAAGGGGGGCGCGCCGGGCGAACGCTGCTGCTCTCCGTCTTCCAGATTGAACTGAACAGGTTCTCCCGAAGCCGCAACTTCGGCGTCCATCCGCTCGGGGCCGACTCACCGGATCTTCTAACGCTCCACGGACTAGAGCGGACCCTGCGCGGGGTGTTCTGTACAGAGCGACTGCTGCTCGCCGGGCCGGAGGCAGTTTCCGGCCCGGGACTTGTCCCCTGGTGGAGTCTCGGCTACTGGTCCGCGCCATCCAGCCCGGGCCTGGCGCCCGCTGCGCCTGTCGCTACGGCCGACGGCCGGACATTGCTGCTGGGCAACTGGGCGGCTGCCTTTTCGTCAGATGTGGACGCCTTGCAGTTGGGACTCGCTGCCGCCTTGGAGGCCGCGATCCCTGTCATCCGAGAAGGAGAGGAGCAGGATGTCGACGGGCTGTCGAACTTCGCCCTTCCCGACCTTTCGTTCCAGGGTGCTCTCGGTCAGATGGCGGTCGCGAAAACGGACATCGAAACCGCCGAGACCGAATACCTCGAGGCTCTGGTGCAGCAGGCCCAACTCGCCCAGGGCTTCGAGGTCCTGTCGATGCTGAAGAAGCCGCTCCTGTTTGCCACCTCTGACGCCGCCGAACAGGTACAGGCGGCCGACGCTGGGGTTCGGGAGGCCGAAGCCGATATCGATGCTGCGCAACACGAGTCCACCGCCTCCGAGTTCGAGGCAGCCTCGATTGAGATGCTCTACCAGGCGTCCGAGGTTGAGGTTAAGCGACAGCAGGTCCTAAAGAGCATCTCCGACCTGGAGGTCGAGGCGAGGCAGCTGGACCAACAAGCGCAAGAAATCGAAGAAAAGATTGCAAAAGAGGGCGCGGATAATGCTGATTTGATATTAGAGAAAACCAAGATCATCCAGCAGCAGGCTGACCTCCAATTGCAGATGGCCGGTGATTCGCGGAGCCTGGTCCTCAAGCAGATCGAAGTCCTAAACCTCCTCCTCCGCAAAGACATTCTCGTCACGCTGCCCAATGGCGTGCAGCAGACGGTTCCCGGCCAGATCGCAGCGATGGGGTTGAAGCTGACGTTCTCTTTGAAAGCGAAACTCGCCGAGGACGAGGCTGACGCGCGAACGAAGTTGCAAACGGCTCAGGACGAAGAGGAGAAGCGGAGGGAACTGGAGCGGCAGTCATCTTTTATCAAGGGCATCCTCAGCTTCGCCGGAGCGGCCGTCGGCTTTGTCGTAGGCGGACCAGCCGGCGCGGGACTCGGTTCCTCGATCGCGGGTGCTGCCGGCGACCTGGTGAATGGGATCATCGAGAAGCAGCCAGTCGAGGACATCATGGTTGGCCTTCTCGGCGATGCGTTGAGCGTAGCCAAGGCTGCCGGTGTCAATCTGGACGGGTTGCTTGCTGAGGTCGGGTCCGTCGCCGGCACAGATGCCGATCAGCTCTTCCAGAACTTCGAATCGTCGCTCAAACCGATAATGGAAAACCTTCCCCGGGTCCTCGACGAGTCGTTCGTCATCGAGTCGTTCAAGGACGTTGACCTCAACGGCGCCGCAAGACTTGATCCTCTGGTTCGCGCGGCGATAGACGACCTCATCGCACGTTCGCCAGCCCTTGGCGACCTCAGAGGTGTGCTCAGCCAGGCAGGTGTTCCAAACCCGATCGCCTTCGACGACCCCGATGCGTTCCTGCAGCATCTGAGCGACCAGATTTTCGCGAGCCTGAAGGCAGATTCGGCTGCGCGCGAGGCAATCACAAAAGTGGTGGGGATGGGTGCGCTGACCAGCGACGACCAGGTGAGAGAGGCTGCCAACAGGCTCTCCAGGCTCGTCGTTGCGCGTCTCGGCGTGGGCGCCAACGGCTTCAAGTCGGACGTGCTCAGCAAGTGGATCGCGGCCAAACAGCAACAAAAGTTGAGCTGGAACCAGGTGTCGACGGAAGGCAACGCTCTTCTCGAGCAACTCTTCCCAGACATCCGCGCCCGGTCCGAGGTGCAAGCCAACGTCCGGATGGCCCTGCTCGACCCGGACACCTTCCAGGGCCAGATCCAGTCTTTCCTCACCCCATGGCAGACGGAACTCGACAAGCGAATCGCGGCCGTCAAGGAGGCCGGCGACCAGGCCCTGAACCAGGGCAAACCGTTCACCAGCGCAGTCGCAGTGGCCCAGGCCCGCCTCGACTTCATCCTGGCAAGCGAGGATAAGTTCGGCCTCAACGCCGACCCGCCCCCCGCCAGCAGCCTGCTCGCCTTCCTTCAGGGACAGTCGCCGCAGCGGCTGGAACTATTCGATCAGCTCCAGAAGCAACAAGAGGATGATGAGAAGGCAAAGAACGAGATGGACCTTGCCAAGTTCACCGTTGACGAGAGCAAGATCGACGTAGATTCCGCGAAGCTGCAGCTCCAGCAGGCGCAGCAGTATCTGGAAAAAGCAGGCGTTTTCCTGAAGAAGTCGGAGATCGAGGTCCGAGAGGCGACGTTGCAAACCAAGGTCAACGAGCTCGCCCAGCAGGAGGCCGAGGACACTTCGGCCGCTCAGGGGAAGGCGTCACAAAGCGCGGCGGAGAAGGTAAAGGCATCGGCGGCTCGGATCGACGCCGCGAAGGCCATACTCGAGGGCCGACGTGCCCAGTACGCCGGCGCGAAACTGCGCGCCACCGAGTCAGCCAGAATCCGGGAGTCGCTAAGTCAGCCGCCGCTCCGTCTGCCCGCCGAGGATGCTGTTCAGGGTACGATCACCTTCGCTCGCGTCCGACATGCCGACGCGCTCGATCGCAGCTTGAGAGCATCGCGCCAGATCCTCCGCCTTCTCCGGGCGGCCCAAATCCCCGAGAGCGACTGGCCTCGACCCGACACGAACCTCGGTGATCCCGAGGTATCGCGGACGCCGTGGAGCGTCTCGCTCGCCGCGCAGTCCCAGGCTTTCATCGACCTATTCCAGAAAGCCACGGCGCCATCCCTTGATTTCGACAAAATTAGCATCCCGTTGGGCACGGCTCAGGTTCATGCAATGCAGTCGCCCGGTGGCCTGAAGCTCCGACTCAGGCCAGGAGTCCCCACTCTCACCGAAGACGACACCATCCAACAGAACATCCTTGATTCGACTGGCCAGAGCGGCCGCGTGATCGCCGTCCTGCTGGCGGGGAAAGTCCAAGATAACGGCGGGTTGGTGCCTATGACGGGCCAGCATTACCACCCGAGCGCCGAGTATCTCGGTGACCGCTGGGTTTCCCCGACCGAGTTGCACTTCGTCAATACTCAACAACTCAAGGCGTCGCGCGTATCCCTGATGGACCCGACGCTCGATCCTGTTCAATTCGTGCTCCAACAAAGTGAACTTAGGGACAAGCAAGGTGACCCCAGGTTCGATGATGTCCCCGGAACTCCGACCTCTGGCACCACCGTTCTCCGGCTGATCAACGTCAACCCTCTGCCCCCGCTTCCCGGCGTGCCTATCGAGGAACTGGAACTGACAGTCCTCCACAGCTTCTTCGACTAAGGAGAAATATGCCCGACCCAACACCCGACCTTGTCGCCCTGGCAGACCAGGTTAAGTTTCTGAGCGGAGATCTAAACCGGCGCTTCGAGCTTCTGAGCAATAGCGTCAATCAACTGAGCATCCGCATGGACACGCTCAGCACCAGCCGCAAGGTCGCGTTTCCTCCATTCAAGCCTGCGCTGAACGGCGATTGGGTGGACGGGACGACAAGCCCCCTGACCGCCCTCCTACCAAACGTCGAGGTGGCCGGGCTCATGGACGTGCCCATCGTCCTGCCAAACCTCTCCAGGATTGGGGTATTCCAAGCATCGGTACGCGTCTCCGACGCAGTACTGTCTGTCGAGGTTACTATGCTTATCACGCTCAGTAGGGGAGCCGGCGGAGACAATGTCGTCGCCTTGTCATTTCCCCTTGTGCCGGGAATCGCCAACCCGCAGGGCGATCCGATCGGCGGGAAGGAATTCGTGGACAATGATCGATTCAAGTATTCTGTCGAGGCAGTGCTCTTAATCACGCAGCCGCCGAGCACCCCGGGGACGCTGGAGCCGGACACGCTGCAGCCAGGCATGGTGGTTATCGACTCCTTCCAGATCGATTGCATCGTTACGTGAAGGGTTTGAGAGCCAGCGAAGAGGAAGAGCTGTCAGTCCGAAAGAATCGAGACAATCATGCCCGACCAAACACCCGACCTTGTCGCCCTGGCAGACCAGGTTAAGTTTTTGAGCGGAGATCTAAACCGGCGCTTCGAGCTGTTGAATAGCCGCATTGATGAATTAGGCAGCGGTATCACCCAATTGAATAGCCGCATTGACGCGCTCAGTACCAGCCGCAAGGTCCCGCTCCCGTTCAAGCCCGCGCTGGGGGGTGATTGGCTGGATGGGACGACAAGCCCTCGGATCATTAGCGATGGCCCGCCAGGCAACGTCAGGGTGGGCGGGAGCATGACCGTCGTCCCGCAAAACCTCTCCAGGATTGGAGTATTCCGAGCATCGGCACGCATCTCCGGCGCAGTACCGTCTGGCGGGGGCACTCTGAATATCAGGCTCATGAGGCAAGATATCAACGGGAATAACGCTGAGGTAATCCTTAACTTGTCATGTCCCCTTGTTCCGGGCATCGCCGATCTGCAAGGCGATCCGACCCCCGGGAAAGAATTCGTGGATAACGATCGATTCAAGTATTCTATCGGGGCACTGATCCTGATGTCGGGGTTCTTTTTTGTTATAGGGCCGCCGCCGGTCCTCGAGCAAGGCGAGGTGGTGTTCGAGTCGTTCGAGATCGAGTGCATTGTCGCGTGATTAGGCGGGCAGTCCAAGCTCACTGGAGCGGCAACGACGGCGTTGTTGATAGCCATCGGAGTGGTTGCAGGAATATGCCATAAATGCAGGAACTATTGATCGGCTGGTGAACGAGGGCTGACGTCCGAGGCGCTCCTGTGAATTTCGGGGACGGATGTTTTATAGATCAGATTATCGCCGCCCCACAGCGGGCAGTCAGAACAAGCATTTCCGAGACCGGATAGGGATGGTTCTATCTAGCTAGACGAAGGGCACGTTCAAGGACAAGTAACAATCCCGATTGAGTTCCAATCAGTGTCGAATCGCTAACCAGCACTGAAGCCTGTGATTCAAACGAGCCATTCCGGGGAGCAATTCTTGGTCGTCGGCATGCCGAAATTCA
>Ga0206998_1095_pt1 | contig 23293 bp, 14 predicted proteins | sample Alteio_BWMinCont_FD_153309 | JGI IMG/M metagenome (GOLD analysis project Ga0206998, IMG submission 153309) | Enriched cells from forest soil in Barre Woods Harvard Forest LTER site, Petersham, Massachusetts, United States -... | ecosystem: Environmental > Terrestrial > Soil > Temperate forest >... | reverse complement strand
TGCGCAGCCTGCTCGCCACCGGTCTCACTGACTCGCGATGCTTCCGTCAGGTTGACAGTGGCATAAGCGACCGGATTGGTATTGCCGGAAGAATCTATCGTCAGCGTTTTGCGGCCCAGCTTGGCGAGCGTGCTGCCAATGTGGCCCACGATGGTCGTGGTGCCTGCGCCGGCCGTAACTCCTGTGACCACGAAGGTTCTCACCCCAGCGGAGTGGGCTGCGTGATCGATGCCCGCGGCGAGACGTAATGCGCACTCGTCGTAGACAAGCTGCGTTACTTCGCGATCGTCAAGCAGCACACCTATCGGAGAGAAGCCCATCACGGCTTCGACATCTGCCCCGGTGTAGAGATGCGGATCCAGCAGGTCGAAGAGTACTGCCGCCGCGATTCCCAGAAGAATGGACATGGGAAACAGCATGAGCAGATACTTGTGGGTCTTGCTGGGCGCGGGGCCAAGCGGTGTTCGTGCCGGCTGGAACAGATGCACTGATCCCGGCGAGCTGCTCTCGAGCTCGAGATTGCCGATACGTTCGTCGATCGTGTTGTAGCGCGTCTGCAGGCGTTCGACGTCGGCCTTGATCTCGTCGGAGCGTTGGAATTTCGGAGTAGCGGTCGTGGCGGCATTCGTCTGCTGTTGCAGATCGTGCAGCAGCCTGGATTCCACAGTTGCCGCGCGATTCACCTCTGCGTGTAGCTTCTCTTCGAGGCGGGCCGCTGCTTTGGCGCGCAGGGTGGTCTGCATCTTCTGCAGCGCAGCTTCGGTGTCGGCCAGCTGCTCTTCAGTCTGCTTGCGCAGCGGATTGTTGGGAGTCAAGCCAGCGAGTGTTCCAAGTAACTCGCTCCGCTTCTGGCCGAGCGATGTTTTCAGCGCGGTGAGCTGAGGGTCGCTGGCAACGATTTCGTCGGCAGCCGCACTCAACGCGGAGTTGGGAGCTGACCGGTCGCCGTTCTCGATCGAGCTGAGTTGCGCCTCCGCCTGAATGCGCTGTGAATGCGCCGTGTTGAGGTCGGTGCGCATTTTCTCGAGCTGGCTGTCAAAGGGATCGGATCCCTCGCCGCTCACGATGGCTACGCCGAGGGACTTGGCGATGGTCGCCTGCTCCTGAAGTAGCGAATCCAGCTCAGACTGAATGCGTGCGCGCTCCTGGCGCAGGGTGTCCAGGCGTTCATCGCGCCCGTAGAACTCCTCATCCTTCGCCTTCTCGATGTAGGTGTTGGTCACCGCATTCACGATCTCTGCAAGACGGCCGGGACGCCCGCCCTGTAACGTGATGCCCACTTGGTAAGTGTTGGCGATGCGGTCTATCTCCAGCGATCCCTGGAGGCGGTTCACGGCAGACTCTTCGCTTTCGCCCGGGAATTGCCATGTGCCTGGCGGCAGCTTTTTGATCGCGTCCGCGATTACGTCATACCGCGTGACCGAGTGGATCTCTTCCTGAATGTAGGTTTCGTACTGGTACTGCTGTTCGCGGTCGTCCGTGAGCGTCTTGGGGAAGTTGGGTGAGACGTAAATGATGCTGGTCGCCGAGAATGTCGGGCGATGGCGCAGCAGGACTGCCAACCCCAGCCCACAGGTCACGAGGGCAATCAGGCTCGCCGTGATCGCATGGATCTTCAGGCTCCTGAGCACATTGATCCGTATTGCACTTGCCGGTGCCGACGGACGAGGTGCTGGCGGAGGCGGCGGCGCTGCCTGTGGTTCGAGATGCCGTGGGGTGATGTACATGAATTTCGTGTCCTTGGGGTCCCGTACTGCAAGTAAATCCAAATCTCTGATATTCGCCGCATCCGGCGGCGAGGAGACTTACTGATTGAGCAACGGCCTAGGGAAGACCGGCCAGGGTACCCAGCGTCAGCAAACTTGTTATCGGGCTGATCTTTTGCATGAAGTAGGCGACCTTGTTGAAACCGCTCCTCGGAACGACGACGACATCGCCCGGCTGCAGCCTGACCTCGGCCACGCCAGTCGGAGTCATCAACTGCTTCCAGGGAACAATCCGGGAGCTGTTGGCTGACTTCTCGATGATCTGGATATTGGGCGACGTTCCCGCCATATCGCCAAGGCCGCCGGCCTGAGCCAGCACCGAGGGCAGCGTCGATTCCGGGGTAAGCGGGATCGCGCCGGGATTTCTGACTTCGCCGAGCACGGTGACGAACTGATCGGCCTGCGAAGGGATAAAGACAATGTCGTTGCGCCGCAGCCGGATATCAGCCATGGCGCTGCCGCTTCTCAGCAGCGTGCGCAGATCGACTTCGAGTACCTGATCGTTGCCGCGATAAATCATGACGCGATCGGGCAGGCCGTCCTTGTTGGATGGAGTGGACTGCAGTCCTCCGCGCGAGACCGCGTCGAGCAGGGTCGGCGTGTTATCGAAGTAGAAGACGCCCGGGTGCTGCACGTTGCCAAGCACCGTAACTCGGTTCGAGCCGTACTTATCGATATTTACCGTGACGGTCAGGTTTGTGTAATCCGATGAGAGAGCGTCGACGATCGCCTTGGCCGCACCCGCGCGAGTAAGGTTGGAAACCGTCATCGGACCGGCGATGGGCAGTGTGATGCGTCCGTCAGGGCCGATAATATATTTCCGCGACAGCTCCGGCCGTCCGGGAAAATCAAGGCTGATCTCGTCACCTGCACCGAGCTGATACTCTTCATCCGCCGCGGGCTCGAAGCTCTGCAGCTTCTTTTCCGGGCTTTGCTTCAGCTGAGGCACGGCGGCGGTCTGATCTGGAGATGACGGGGCAGTTGTTCCCTGTTGAGCAAGCAATGACAGCGCACCCAGACTCATGACCAGTCCGATACAGGTTGTCCGAGTTGACCGAAGTGCAAATCTCATGATGGCAGACCTTTCGTAAACAATCGAGCCTAGGAACGAATGGTGTTTCCTCAGGCCGGTGCCAGTGTTCCTAATCATGCAATTAGCCTGAAGATTAGGAAATACTCCTAAAGTTGGAGTCCCGATTCGTGCGAACCCAGGCCGCATTTCCCGCCGATCCACGAAGAACAGAGGGCAGCAGTCGAAGCTTCCACACGATGTAAATTGGCGCCATCGCCAGGAAGCCAAGTGTCTTCAAAAAATCCGGCCCGCTGGCCGCTGCAGCCAGTACATGAAGCACGACGACCAGCAGCGAAGCCAGAGCGTATATGCGAACCCCCGTCACCGGTACACAGAGGGCCAGCGATAGGGCAAAAACTCCGTAGGCCATGGGCAAGCCGGCAACATCGAGCAGAGGCTCGGCCATGCGCAGCTTTCCGCGCACAACCTGCTTCAGCAGAGGCCAGGTCCAGGTCCGGGCGGCGTGGAACCTTCCCCCTTCCCAGCGCGAACGCTGCACATTTTCCCCCTGCTTCGAGGCCGGGAGGGAGGCCGAAACCCGTGCAGAATCAAGGTATTGCACCCGCTTGCGGGCAAGAACCAGATTGATTCCCCGCAGACGCTGACTCACAATTTGCACGGTCAATCTTTTAGGACCGCCAAAGATGCCCGCCGAAAGGCCAAGCCGCTCTCGCCCGCGCGGGCGGATCACATTGAAAGCCCGGAAGGCCACAGCCGCCAGGCGGCCGCTCGTCTTCTCGGTCGGGCTCTCCATCTCGTACCGGCACTGCACCGCCTGCGCGCCGTTGGCGAGCAGCCCCTTTACCTCCGAGACCAGGTTCCGTGAAACAACCGAGTCGGCGTCGATCACCATGACCGCGTGCGCCTCTCCATTGAGTGCATGCTCAAAGCCGTGGCTCAACGCAAAGCCTTTGCCGCGTGCGGCGGGGTCGTTAAAGACCAGCACTTCGGCCCCGGCCCGGCGCGCTGCTTCAGCCGTGCGGTCGGTGCAGTTGTGCGCGACCACGAAAACCCGCGTGCGCGAGCTGCGTCCGGCAGATTCGAGCACGCTGGTCACGCACCGGGAGATAAGAATCTCTTCGTTGTGTGCGGGAATCACGATCGCCAGCGGAAACTCCTCGCCGGACTTCTCTTCGCGCCGGTCGCGTGCGGGCAGCCAGGAGGCCCCGGTCACCAGAGCCAGCTCCAGGACAAGCGGAAGAGTGACTGCCACCAGCACGAGGCCAAGTGAGACATAGAGGAGGTGTGTCATTAGCAAAAGGCGCCTTTCTTTCGGCGACGAATCATTGCCGGTCCTAAAAGATTGACCGTGCAAATTGTGAGTCAGCGTCTGCGGGGAATCAATCCCGCTTTTGTGTCGCTGGTCTCGCTAAACAGAGACCTTGAAGCCGTATCGCGATGCACTGGTGAAGGCGGAGCCGAAGCCGACATGCATGCTCTGGCTGCCGACTGCCACCGTTTGGCAAATGCTCTGCATGACTTCCACGCGCATCTGCACCGGGGAGGCAGTTTGCCAGCGCAGGTTGGAGACTGCCGGGGTCTGGAACGAGCGTTCGCTCTTCGCGATCCTGTACAGCGCATCGTTCACGCTCGAGGTTGTCTTGAAGTAGCTGTCCAGCCTGGAGCTGCGCAGCAGCCGCGTAAGATGCGGACGCATCCCGGCCATCCACAGCTGCAGGTTGAGCCTCTGCATCGATGTCATCAGCTGCACCAGCGAGCCCAGCGTGTTCGGCCCGAAGTAGCCGCTCTGCGCCATGTCCAGCACAACATGCATTCCTGACTGGCTGGCATTGCGGGCGTGTGTCTCAAATTCGGTCAGCATGCGCCCCGTCAAGTTGCCCTTGATCGAGATCACCACCGTATTGCCGACCAGGGTCGGAATGACTCTCGACGGTCCTGAAGTTCTGGGCTGCGAAGCGGTCGCTGCCATCTGCTGCGGCAGGTAGCGGCCCAGGGTGAGAGCGTCGGTGATATACCGGCCCACCAGCCGCCGCGGCTCCTGCGCGGCGCGGTAGATCCACTCCATGCCGGTCTTCTGCATCCAGCGCGGTGCGCGGTTCAGCTTGCCGGCGATCATGTCCAGCGAGCCGCCAATGCCGATCGACACCGGCACCTTGAGACGGTCACGGTGCATGGAGAGCCATTTCTCCTGCTTGGGATTGCCGAAGGCGACCAGTAGAATGTCTGGACGGGCGCGCTCAATGCGCTCCAGAATCTCCTCGTGGTTCATCTTTTCCAGCGGACGCACCGGCGGAGAATAACGGCCGGCAATGCGCAGTCCGGGATAACGCTGCTCGAGGATTTCAGCCGCGCGTTGCGAGCTCTTTTCGCTCGCCCCCAGGAAATAAATGCTGTAGCCGCGCCGGGCCGACAGTTCTGCAAGGCGAGGAACCAGGTCGATGCCGCAGACGCGCTCCTTGAGAGGAGTTCCCATCAGCCGCGCCGACCAGAGGATGGGCATGCCGTCAGGAACTACCAGCGCGCAGGAGCAGAGAATATTCCGCAGTTCCTCGTCGCGGATGGCATGCATCAGGAAATCGACGTTGGCCGTCGCTACCTGGTGGCAGCCGCCGTCTTCGATCTTCTGCTCGATGATCTTCACAGCCTCGTCCATGGTGACGTTGTTGAACGGCACACCAAGAACAGCGACAGAATCGGGGCTTAAGCAAGGCATAAATCTGAAACCTCAGTACTGCAAAATCGGTCAAAATCGTGGAACCTGGGGGAGCCTGCGGGTCTTCTGAAAACCAGAGCCTTTGGTGCTCACAACAAAACGGTCTTACACGTGAAACAACTTGTCCGAGGCCCCTGTAAGCGCCTCGATCTCCTGTTGAGCGGCATGCGCGGGCATTTCGATCAGCTCGCACGCGCCTGACTCCTGTTGCAAAAAGCGATCGCCGGCTGCGGCTTCCTTGGCATCGATCGGCGCGACATCTTCGCGGGCGACTTCGACGGCGATGGCCTGTCCCACCGATGCCACACACACCACCAGCCGCAGCGCATTGGCCGTCCGCACCAGTCGCCCTTCAAGACCCGAGAGAGGTCCGCGCTCGATGCGAAGCAGCGTGCCGTTTGCCAGGTATGGATGGCGGGTGCATGGTGCGCCGCTCTTGAGCGACCGCCGCAGCGATTCGATCTCGCCGTCCGGAACCGCTTCGACCTCGCCCTGATGACCGAGCAGTCGCACTACCCCGGTTGTCTCGAGCACGCGCACGCGATTGCGCTGCGTCGGCTCAAAACGGGCGAAGAGGTAGCCTCCGAACGCCGGGACTTCGATGGCCTTTTTTCGGTCCTTCCAGTCGTGAACTTCGCGCAGCAGCGGCAAATAGTTCTCGAGCCCCTTCGTGGCGAGATCACTCGCGACGCGTTGCTCGTGGCGGTACCGCGTTTGAATCGCGAACCACCGAGGCTGGGTTGTGATCGAACTTTCCATCGTGTCTCGTCGTTCGTAGGCTTCGCCCATATCAACCTCAAACGGCTGGTGTCGAAGCTGTAATTAGGGGGGAAAAAGGGTTATGCCCGGTGCAGGCAGAAACAAATCAGCAAATCAAAAATGTTCAGACTTTGGCCGTGCTCTTCAGCTCAGCCGACAGATTCTCGTCGTTGATCTGCATCCGGTAGAAGAGCCACTCGGGATCGCTCTGCAGAATGGTTGCGATCTGCTCGCGGATGTCTCCGCTGGGTTGGCGAAATCCGTTAATGATCCGGCTCAGATGGGCTTCATCGATGCCCAGCATTCTCGCCAGGCGGTTCTGTCGAATCCCGCTCGTGTAGATTCGCAATTTAAGGTTCGGATAAATTTCTCGACTGAGACTCACTGTCTTCTTACCCTTCGCGTTTCTGAAGATCTGTGGTTACTCATGGGCCATGCCACAGCAACTACTTGACCTGCGAAGGTGCAATCGGCCTGCCAAAGTGACGCGGGGCCGGTTTGACAATATTTTGTTGATCTGTAAAGGGGAGAGACCTGTTTCGTCGATCCGAATAACTTTCTAAAAATCCGAAACAGTTGGAACAGTAGAAAAGAGTGGGAAGGCAGAGTCGCAAATCGAAGCCATTTTCACGGCTCCAACGGTAACTTTTTGATGCGTTACTACTACAACCTATGTACCGTCAGCAGGTAATTCAAATTGGTAATTCACACAAAAGTGGTTTTGCTCCGCCACTTTGCAGACGCTATGATCCGCTTACCAAGTTGAGTTGTCGTGTCACGACAGCCGTAACTAACGTCGATTGATTTTCTTGTTTCCTCGACCTTCCGAACTCTGCGTGGGGTACGTATGTCCGGCCTTGTTCTCCTGATTGGCGAAAATCCACAGGCTCATGACGCTCTGATCCAGAGCCTCAAAGCGGATGGGCTCAGTGTGCTTCCGGTCCGGACCTTGCCCGAAGCGCTCCTGCATCTGCGCAATCCCGCCCTGGTCGTCGCGGCGGTGGTCTCCAATGTAGGCATGCGCCGTCAGCAGGATCTGGACGCCGTCCTCGAGATTTGTTCCTCGCGGCCGCACCTGCCGCTGATTCTGGCGGTCAACGAGCTCTACGACCTGCACAGCGAATTCCGCACCTCGATCCGCGGCCTGCATATTCTCAAAACGCCGCTCGAACATCCGAATTCCTATTACACGATTCACGATGTCATCGAGTCCTCGCGCACAACCGTCACCCCAATCGATAGCAGCTCACCGGGAGAGCTTCCCACTCCCGTCGTGCCGCGATATTCGGAGACCTTCCTCTCCCGCGTCGGAATGGCCGATGTGCCCGTGCTCCTGCACGGAGAGACCGGCGTCGGAAAAGAGGTGATGGCGCGTCGTCTATGCGCCTACTCCTCGCGTGAGAACAAACCATTCCTCAAGCTGAACTGCGCGGCGCTACCCTCGGAGCTGATCGAGAGCGAATTATTCGGGTATGAAAAGGGCGCATTCACCGGGGCCACCATCGACAAGCCGGGTAAGTTCGAACTCGCCCAGGGCGGCACTATCCTTCTCGACGAAATCGGCGACATGGATATTCGCCTTCAGGCCAAGCTTCTCCAGGTCTTGCAAGATGGCGAAGTGCAGCCCCTCGGCAGCCGCCGCATCGTCAAGGTAGACGTCCGGGTGATGGCCGCAACCCACCGCGATCTGCGCCGGGGCATTGAAGAGGGCACTTTCCGCGAAGATCTTTATTACCGGCTCAATGTCATCAATATTGTGATTCCGCCTTTGCGCGAACGCCCGCAGGAGATTATTCCGCTGGCGGAGACTTTGCTGCGCCGGCATCTTCCGCCAGGAATGACGGCTCCGATTATCACCGCGGAGCTGCAGGAGGCAATGCTTGGGTACGGCTGGCCGGGCAACGTGCGCGAAGTAGAAAACGTGATGCGTCGCTATCTGGTCTATCAGGATGCCGACGTGCTTGCTCGCGAGATCGTGCAGCTGAGTTCCACCTGCGCACCCCAGTCCGAGAAGCCCCAGTCCGAGAGATCCCACGAAACCAACCGCGTGAACGGGAGTGGTAACGGCAACGGCAATAACGGCAATGTCGTAACCATGGACCACCTGGAGCAGAGTTCGCGCCAGGCGGAAACCAAGCTCCTTCTTGATGCTCTCGGCGCAACCCGCTGGAACCGGCGTCAGGCAGCGGCGCAGTTGAAGATTGACTATAAAGCCTTCCTATACAAGCTGCAGAAATACGGCATTGTCGAGAAGGCTAAGCGCGGTGAAGTCGGCGCCTGACATATTTCCCAGATCGGCGTTGTATCCCGGGCCCCAGAAGTGTCGATGCAGCGAATGCGCGTCTACCCATGCGTGCGATTCGCCTTCCGTTAGGAGCTGGTCGTGTTTGAGAATCTCCGCGAGGATTGGCGCACCTATGACCGCCAGTGGTCCCGTCAGGGCCTCTGGATCATGGTCGTCTACCGCTTCGGACGCTGGCGCTATTCCATCCGCCGGCGCTGGCTGCGGCTGCCATTCTCCTTTCTCTACAAGCTGCTCAAGCCCGTATCGGAAATCCTCACCGGCATCGAACTGCCCTGCGAAGCTACCCTCGGCCGCCGCTTCCGTATCGATCATTTCGGCGGCATCGTGATCAGCGGCGACGCGGTCTTCGGCGACGATTGCGTGATTCGCAACGGCGTCACCGTCGGCCTGCGCCACACCGGAGTTCGTGGAGCACCGGTGCTGGGCAATCGCGTCGACGTCGGCGCGGGCGCGAAGATCCTCGGCCCCATCCACATCGGCGACGACGTCGCCATCGGAGCCAATGCCGTTGTCCTCACCGACGTCCCGGCGAACCATATCGCCGTAGGCATCCCGGCCCGCATCCTGCCCCGCAAGGACAAGCAGCCCGCTCCCGAATTTTCCTCGCACGATGATCTGCTCGAGGTACGCGCGTGAGCTTGCCGTCAATCTCCGTCGTCGTCATCGGACGGAACGAAGGCCAGCGTCTCGCGCGCTGCCTTGAATCTGTCTGTCGCACGCCCGGCCTGAAGAACACGGAACTCATCTACGTCGACTCCAACTCCAATGACGGCAGCCCCGAACTCGCCGCTAGCTATGGCGCGCAGGTGATCGTCCTCAACGCGCAGCGAACCACCGCAGCACTCGGGCGCAACGCGGGTTGGCGCGCGGCAAAAGGTGAGTTCATTCTCTTTCTCGATGGCGACACCATCCTGCATCCGGATTTCGCTAACGCTGCGCTTGCTCCCATGCTGCAGGACCCATCCATCGTCGCCGTGTGGGGACATCGCCGCGAGATTCATCCCGAAGCGTCCATCTACAACCGCATCCTCGATCTCGACTGGGTCTACGCACCCGGCATCGCCGAGTTCTGCGGAGGCGACGTCCTCATGCGCCGCGGCGCACTCGAAGAAGTCGGCGGCTATGACGCGGAACTGATCGCCGGCGAAGAACCGGAAATGTGCCGCCGCATGCGCGCACGCGGATACCGCATTCTGCACATCGATCACCCGATGACCGGGCACGATCTGCAGATCACGCGCTTCGGCCAATATTGGAAGCATGCCGCCCGCGCCGGACACGCCTTTGCCGAAATCTCCGCACGCTTTCGCGCGAGCGACGACAAGTTCTGGGACGCCGAGCGCAAGCGCAATCTCATCCGCGGTGGCTTCTGGATGGGCAGCTTCGTCTTCGCGGCCGCCATCAGCGCCGTGCGGCTCACAATCCTCCCCCTGTTGATCTGGATCGCCCTGCTGCTGGTCATGTCAGTCCGCTCAGCATGGAAGTCGCGCTGGAAGTCGCAGCATCGCCCCGCGCTGCTGCTGTTGTATGGCATTCATTCTCATCTCCAGCAAATCCCCATCTGCGTCGGACAAATTACATACTCACTCGATCAGAGACGTGGCAACCGGCGCACGCTGATCGAATACAAGGAACCCGCAAAGTAGTCGCCGGCCAAATTCACCAAGGAACCAAAACCCATGCATGTCCTCACGATGCCACCACCCACCACCCGTCTCTCCGCCAAGGACACTCCGTCCCGCGCGCAGAATTCGCGGCTGCCCGCGATTCTCGCCCTCGCGTCTGTCCTCGTCGCGACCCTCCTCATCTTCTGGAGTTACGCGAAGCTGAGTCAGACCTGGGACGAATCGGCGCACATCGGCACCGGCATGGAGTGGCTGTCCCGTGGCGTCTACACCCTCGACCCCATCGATCCCCCGTTGCCGCGCGTTTCGACCGCTGTCGGCCCCTATCTGCTCGGCATCCGTTCCTTTGGCAACCGCAATCCCTGGGATGAAGGCAACCTGATCCTTGATGCACAGGGCAACGCGCACCTGCACAAAGTCCTGACCGCCGCGCGCCTCGGCATCCTTCCGTACTTCCTGATCGCAGCCTTCCTCACCTGGCGCATCACCCGCCGCTGGCTCGGCCCATGGCCGGCAGCGATGGCAGTCTTCCTGTTTTCCACGTGTCCGCCAGTCCTCGCGCACGCGTCTCTGGCCACTACCGACATGTCCTTCGTCGCGATGTTCCTATTCGCGATCGACATGATATGGCTCGCATTCCAGGACCCAAAGCCCCTGCGCTGTGCCCTTGCCGGCCTCGGCTTTGGACTCGCCTGCATCGCTAAGCTCTCTGCCTTTCCTTATCTCGCGCTCTGCGGCTTCGCCTTCCTTGTTTACATGCTCTGGAAGAAGAAACGCCTCCCGCGCATCCCCGCCTGGGCCGTCTTTGCTGTAGCCGCCATCCTTACTATCTGGGCGGGATACCACTTCTCGGTCGGCTCGCTCGCAACGGACAATATCAAATCGCAGCAAACAGTCGGGCACGCACTTGCAAAACTCGGCCCCGCTGGCGGCCCAGTGGCCGCAATCGTCAATCACCTTCCCGCATATCAATATTTCCAGGGACTCCGCATCGCCCAGCGCATGAAGCAGTTCCCGCCCCCGGGCTACCTCTTCGGAGAGGTCTACTACGGCGGTCGCTGGTATTTCTTCCTGATCATGCTGCTGCTGAAGACCCCGATCCCCTTCACGCTGCTCGTGGTCCCCGGATTCGTTCTTGCTATCCGCCGCGTGGCGAAAATGCATGACGGCTTCGCCCTCGTGCCGCTCGCGGGCATCGTCTTCCCCATCCTTGTAGCCACCATGTCGCACATCAATCTCGGCGTGCGCCATGTACTGGTGGTCTATCCGTTCTTCGCGATGCTGGCCGCACTCACCGGCCTCTCCTTATATAGGAGCTTCCATCGCTCCCACAAAATCGCCACGACCGCCGTCGCTCTGCTGCTCGGCTGGCAGCTCGTCTCCTGCCTGCGCGTCGCCCCCGATTTCCTCACATACTTCATCGAGCCCGTCGCCGCCCGTGGCGGCTACATCGCGATCGACAGCGACTACGACTGGGGACAGGATCTCTTCCGCCTGCGCGATGAACTGCATATCCTCAACGCCTCGCAGGTGTGGGTGGCCTACAGCGGCAGCGCCGACCTTAACTCCTACGATCTGCCCGGATGGAAGAAGCTTGAGCCCGGCCAGCAAGTCACCGGCTGGGTCGCCATCAGCGAGACCATGGTGCGCGCGCATCCCGATCAGTACGGATGGCTGGCGCAGTACCAGCCCATCTCCACTGCCGGCAAGACCTTCCGCATCTATCGTGTCGAATAGGCGCGTCGAGTAATCGCGCGGAGTATTCGCAACATTCTGAGTGACGCCTGCCCACCCCGGACAGGCCGCTCACGCGAGCTTCTCATCTGCGAAGTTGGCTATACTTTTCGCATACAGGGGCTCTCCCATTCACGACATCTCACTCACATCTGTACTTGAGACCGCCGGCCTCGACATCGGCCCAGTGCCCACCCACGCGCCCGGGCCATCCGGCTTTATTCCCCTCACACCGGAGATGCTGCTCACGCAGCCCTCAGGCAACCTCTTCGGATTAAGCCAGAACGCCGGCATGGGCTGGGATCCCGCACATCTCTCCGGTCCCGAAATCCTCATCCTCAGCACCCACGGCGGTCTGCGCGCTGAAGACGGCAGCCCCATCGCCCTTGGCTTCCACACCGGTCACTGGGAGGTCGGCCTGCTCGTCGCCGAAGCCGCCCGCGAGCTCAAAGCTCTTGACGCCATCCCCTTCGCGGGTGCCTGCACCGACCCCTGCGATGGCCGCACCCAGGGCACGCTGGGCATGATGGACTCGCTTCCCTTCCGCAACGACGCCGCGGTCGTCCTCCGCCGCCTCATGCGTTCGTTGCCCACACGCTCAGGCGTCCTGGGGATCGCAACCTGTGACAAGGGTCTGCCTGCGATGATGATGGCTCTCGCATCCGCAGGCGATCTGCCCACCGTCCTTGTACCCGGCGGAGTAACTCTGCTTCCTGAAGATGGAGAAGACGCAGCCAGAGTCCAAACCATCGGCGCACGCTTCGCTCAGAAGCAGATCACCCTCGAATACGCTGCCGAAGTCGGCTGCCGGGCGTGCGCCTCACCCGGCGGAGGCTGCCAGTTCATGGGGACCGCCGCCTCCTCGCAGGTGATCGCCGAAGCTCTCGGCCTCGCTCTGCCTCACTCCGCGCTCGCTCCATCCGGACAGCCCATCTGGCTTGACGCCGCGCGCCGTTCGGCACGCGCTATGCTGCGCCTTCGCCAGATCGGGCTCGGCACCTCAGATATCCTCACCTCCGCCTCTGTGCAGAACGCCATGGTCGTCCACGCGGCCATCGGCGGATCGACAAATCTTCTGCTCCATCTTCCCGCCATTGCACACTCTGCGGGCCTGCCGCGGCCCACCGTCGCCGACTGGACCCACGTGAACCGGCAGGTACCGCGCCTCGTCGATGCCCTCCCCAACGGCCCGCGAAACTTCGCTACCGTGCAGGTATTTCTCGCCGGCGGAACTCCGGAGGTAATGCTGCACCTGCGCCGTGCCGGCCTGCTCGACACCAGCGTCACCACCGTCACCGGCGAAACCCTCGACGCGTGCCTTGACTGGTGGGAGCAAAGCCCGCGCCGCCAGCAACTTCGGAAGCACCTGCGCGATCAGGACGGGATCGACCCCGACGACATTATTATGTCGCCCGACCGCGCCCGTCAGCGCGGCCTCACTTCAACCGTCTGCTTTCCCGTCGGCAATCTTGCGCCTGAAGGCTCAGTCATCAAGAGCACGTCCATCGATCCCACACTCGTCGACGAAGACGGCCAATACAGACACCTCGGCCCGGCCCGAGTTTTCATCACTGAAGAAGCAGCTATCCTCGCCATCAAGCAAGGCCGCATCTCCGCCGGAGACGTCATCGTCCTCATCTGCTGCGGACCCGCCGGAGCCGGCATGGAGGAGATCTACCAGATCACCTCTGCGCTCAAGGCGCTTCCTTTCTGCCGCCACGTCGCCGTCCTCACCGACGCGCGCTTCAGCGGCGTCTCGACCGGAGCCTGCATCGGCCACATCTCTCCCGAAGCTCTCGCCGGAGGCGCAATCGGAAAGATCGAGGAAGGCGATCAGATAGAGATCGTAGTCGACCGCGTCAATCTCCATGGCTCCGTCAACCTTGTCGGAAGTGATGGCCAGTCATTCAGCCCGGAAGAAGGTGCTCGCCGCCTCTCTCAGCGCTCGCCGTGTCCCGATCTCCGTCCTCATCCGTCGCTTCCTGCGGACACCCGCTTGTGGGCGGCGCTCGTTCAGGCCAGCGGAGGTGTGTGGGGCGGCTGCGTCTACGATGTCGACGCCATCACATCTCTGTTGGAAAAGGGCCGTGCCGCCCGCCACGAAAGCCCTGCGACAAACACCCCACTTCTGGCATCGAAAGAGACGCAATGATTCTTTACCGAACCGAAGACGGCTTACTGGTCGAGGAGACCGAGAACTATTACTCCATCGAGGAAACTTCGCTCGATGCTCTCATTTTGCTCGACGACCTCTATCTGCACCTTTCCTCCATCGTCTCCAGCAGAAGGCCGGTCGAGCTTCCTCAATCTCCAGCGCTGGTAGCGCCCATTGAGAACCAGGAAGTCTGGGCTGCCGGAGTCACCTACTATCGCAGCCGTGCCGCGCGTATTGAGGAATCGAAGGACGCCGGCGGCGGCGACTTCTACGACCGCGTTTATTCTGCTGACCGGCCTGAGCTCTTCTTCAAAGCCCTCGCCCACAAAGTCGCCGGGCCGGACAGCGAAGTCAGGATTCGCCGCGACGCCAAGTGGTCCGTCCCCGAACCCGAATTGGCGCTGCTGGTGAATCCCCTCGGCCGCATCATCGGCTACACCATCGGAAACGACATGAGCTCGCGCGACATCGAGGGCGCAAATCCCCTCTACCTTCCGCAGGCAAAGGTCTACGACCGCAGTTGCGCGCTCGGTCCCGGCATCCTCATCCAGCCGCATCCGATGCCGGTCACCACCGAGATCCGCATGGAAATCCTGCGTGCCGGAGTCGTCGAATACTCCGCGTCAACGGCGCTCACCGAAATGAAGCGCGATCCCGCCGTGCTCGTCGAATATCTCTTCCGCGACCAGAGCTTTCCCCGCGGATGTTTTCTTCTTACCGGCACCGGCATTGTTCCGCCCGACTCGTTCGCGCTGCGCAGCGGCGACGAAATCCATATCAGCATCGACGGTATCGGGACCCTGATGAACCAGGTCACGATGAACTAAATCAGGATCAACCACGTTGCCTGAAGTCACAGCGGCGGCTGCGGCGGTTTCGTTGGAGCATCTACCGCATTGCCGGCCACCTTTGCCGGACGGCGATAGACTCCGCCTCCCTGTGTCACGTAGAGCACCGCCCGGTCCTTGCTTCCGAACAGTACCCCGGACACAGCACCCGGCACCGGCGGATTCAGGATCTCTGCCAGCCGTCCGTTCGCCTCGCACACCTGCACGCCCAGGGGTGTCGCGAAATAGACTTGTCCGACTGAATCCTCCGTCACTCCGCGAACCCCACTTGTCCATCCCGTCTCCGGCATCTCCAGCCGGAAGAATGGCTCGCCGTTGATCAACGAACCATCCGTTGCAATTTGAAACGACCAGCTGAACCTGCCGAACTCATCGGTGACAATCAACATCGCCTGATCCGGTGAGAGCGCAAGCCCGGAAGGCATCGCAATCTCCCCGCCCTGGTAAACCGTGCGAACCCGGCCGACTGCGTCGACCATCCCAACCGTCCTGTGAACGGAATCCGTGAAATAAACGGTCGACCTCACGGTAACCGCGATGTCGTCCACGTCTACGTCTTCCGCGATCGTCTTTTCATCGCCGCCCGGACCATAAGAAACAATGCGCCGCGTGAGACTCTGGACGGCGTGCAACCGCCCGTCCGCCCCGAATCGGATCGCGGTCGCCCCATTGCTCTGTCCTTTGAAGACGATGACCGTCCCGTAGTCGTTCGACTTGTAGATGCGGTTCTCTGCCGGAACCGAGAAAAACACATTGCCGTCGGTGTCGACGGCCATCCCGCCAATCTGTTCGTAGCTGCCGCCAACTTTCTTCCAGGATTCATCGGGCGAGATCGTCGAATAAACCTTGCCGCGCGGATCCCATCCCGGCTGATTCATCGCCGCGGGTAACCGTGCGAGTACCGGCTTGGGATAATCGCGCCACAGCCAGCGAAGCGCGTCCGGCAGAATCGCCGCGCCCTGCTGCATGTTGTGGCCTTCGGTTCCCATCACCAGTTTGGCGTCGTACCCGGCATACTCCAGCGCCTCATACATCACCTGGTTGTTGATCGGCCAGCTTCCCGCGTAGAACGTGCCATACGGTTGTGCGGGAACAATGTGGTCTGCGGATCCATCCTGCAGAAAAACGCGTAGCGGCTTCGGCTCCGTCTTGCGCACGATTGCCGGCAGCGAATCCGCTCCCTTCATAGCGACATATGTGCCGATGAAGCTCAGCACGCGATGGAACTGATCGGGCCGGTTCCACGCCGCCATGAACGCGCCCACCGCGCCGGTACTGATGCCTGCCAGTCCGCGATCATCCGGATTCTTCGATAGACTGTATTTGGCGCTCACCGCCGGAATCAGTTCTTCGACCAGGAAGCGGGCGTAGCGATCGCTCAGCGAATCGTATTCAAAGACCCGCTCGTACCGGTTCTGCGCATTCGTTGAAATCGCAGGCAGCACTCCCGGGTCGATGAAGATTCCGATCATTGCCGGCAGCTCGTGCGCCGCAATCAGGTTGTCGAACACAACTGGCGCATTGACATTGCTCTTCAGAAAGCCGCTGCCATCGAGAAAAATCATGAACGGCGTCGGCTTCGCGGCATCGTATTGCGCCGGCACGTAGACCGAATAATCGTGCGGAGTCCCCGGATAGAACTTCCCCGGCGGCAGGATGTATTTCGTTACCGTGCCATGAGGCACTCCGGCCTTTGGCTGCGAATCCGGACCCAGTGTGTATGTCTGTGCGTGCAACGACAGTGCCGCAACCAGCGCGGCAAGGGGAAATAGTCTCATAAAGCCTCGGTGTCCTGTACACCGGTCCGGCTCAGTCAGTGTACGGCTTGACCCTCATCCCTGTGATGCGCGCCACGCCGCCGATGGCGAAGACGCAGAGCAGAGGATCGCACGGAAACCGGAAGCGCGGCTTGGCGATGGTCGCCGCCGAGCTCAGGATCACCAGCCCCAGCGCAGCCAGTGTCAACCACGTGAGTGCGTGCCTGCGGTAAACCACGAGTCCGATCACTCCGAAAATCATTACCGGCAGCAGAGACCATGCGGCAATCTGCGCGAGCCTTCCCGAATGCAGGCCTTCAGTCTTCGGCTTGCCTGCCGAGTCGAAGACCGCGATTGCCCGCAGCACTACCAGTTCCGCATAACGCGCGCGATGCGCATGAATCCACGCCTTCGCCTCCTTGGCTTCTTCGCGATCGAGATAGACTTCGCCCTTCGTCCAGTCTGGAGTCAACTCCACCCAGTTCCCTGAGCGCGGCGTGGCCTCGTCGTTGGCGCCGAGCTGCAAATTGTAACCGCCATTGGTCGCTATCGCGAAATCGTGCAGTACTATCTCGTTGCGGATCATCCACGCCAGCGCGGGAGCCATGCCGACAACCAGCACCAGAACCGCAATCTTGAACCGCCGCTTCCACGCAATCACAATTGCCGCGAGAAACGCGAGCGGCGCGAAGGTGGTTGTCGCCGATCCCGCTATCCCCAACGTTATCCCCGCCCATATCGCAAGACCCATGCGATCGCGCTGCATCGCCTGCCAGCAGAACCACACACCTACCGTCAGCGCGACGGTCGTCAGGGCGGTCGGGTAAAGCGTCGTGCTCGCATAGGTCAGTGCCGGATGAAACGCAGCCAGCGTGGCTCCCAGGTTCGCCAGCAGCGGGCTCAGTCCGAGTGCCCGTCCCACGCGCGCGCATACAAACGGCAGCACGGCAAGCAGCAGCGCCTCGGCGATCTCCACGATCAACGGATGATGGCCGAAGATCGCATAGATGATCCCGACGAAGACCAGCTGGCCGGGCGCGCGATACACCGTGTAATAGGTGAAGTTCTTGAAGCCCAGGCCTTGAGAGACAGCGAGGCCTATGTTGTCGTAATCCAGCTCGTCGTAAAAGCGGTCATGGTGGCGCGTTCCAAAAATCAGCGCCAGCCGCAACAGCGTTCCCGCAATCGCCAGCAGCCATAGCCAGCGATCACTTCGCAGCCAGTTGAGGCCCTGGCTGTTGAGACCGTGGCTGCTGAGAGCAGACCGATTCGGTTCTCTCAAAGCACTCTCCCTCGCGCCTTCAGTCAACAAAGTGTCCTTACTCATTTCGCGGCCGGCAACACGTCACCGTAAATTTCGAGAATCCGGTCAATCTTCTTATCCCAGTCGAACTGCTGCTCCACGCGCTGCCGTCCGCTTGCGCCCAGCCGATCGCGCAATCCGGGCTCGCCAACCAGTCTATTCATTGCCGCCGCGAATCCCCGCAGAAGCGCCTCCCGGCTCGATGGTTCGATGAGAAAACCGCACGAGCTGTCCAGATAGTCCGCCGGGCCGCCCCACTTGGTCGCAATCACCGGAACGCTGCTGGCCATCGCCTCAAGCACCACAGCGCCCCCGCATTCGTAGATGCTCGGCAGCACCAGCGCCTGCGATGCATGCAGATGCGGCGCGCATTCCGACTGCGGAAGAAACCCCGTAAACGTCACCCGCTCGGCGACGCCCAGCCTCTCCGCCGCCTCTCGCCACGGCGCGCGCATCGGTCCGTCTCCGATGATCACAAGCTCGGCGTCCGGCACGAGGCTGAGCGCCTCGATCACGATGTCGAGCGCCTTCCAGTCAACCAGCCGGCCCATAAAGACGAAGCGAGATCTCCCCGATTTCTTCTCAATTTCTTTCGTGGCCGAAGACCACGTCTTCAGATGAACTCCATTCTCGACCAGCTCAATCACCCGCCCCTGCGCACCCGCAGGAAGCGCCAAGCGCGTGCGCTCATTTGCGACGAGCAGCACATCCGCGCGTTTCTTGCCCGGTAAAAGTGAGTTGAAGAAATCCGAGAGCCTGCGTCCAAAGCTGATCGCCACTCTGCTCACCCCCGACTCCGCATCCCGGAACGCCGCGGGATACTCCATGCCGCCGTTCATCGGCCCGATCGCGACCGGCACCCCCAGCCCGATCATGAGCGAGGGGAAACGCGGCGAGACGGGAATTGGCTGATGCACAAGATCGACACTCTCCTGCGCGATCATCTCCAGCACAATCTTGCGCGCCAGGTGCTGCGTTGCCAGCTGGCTCAGCAGTCCAAGCGTCGCCTCGCCGATACGCCGGGGAAGAAAGCCGCTCAGCCGAAACAGTAGTTTGTGAAACCAGGCATCGGGAATGAAGCGCATACGGTCCCGCTCACCAGGAAGCGCCGCTTCAAGTTCGCCGCGCGTGCGTGTGTGAACCACCAGCCAAGCTTCGATACCGCGGGCGCGCAACCCCGCGAAATAGTGGAGAGGCAGCACGGCCTCTCCGCCAAATTTGTAGGAGGCATGTTCAGCAACAATGCAAATGCGCATCTTCAAGCAGGCAGAACAAACGTTTGCCGCGTGGGGCGGTTAGCAATAAGGACGGCGTGGGAGCAGTTCCAGTATCTCAAGAGTCCCACAGGCAGTACTACGCAGCCATCCCTCGAAGGTCGTAACTGATTGATTGCGAATCGCTCTTCCGCATTAGGTGCGACTGGAAATGGTCGTTACGAGCCGCCGTTCAGAGCCAGTGCCGTCAACCGGGACCTGTGAATGGCATGTAAAAAAATGGCGCAGAATTTTCGAAAATGCCTTAGCATCGGTGCGTACTTCACCCGGCCGTCACGATGCCGGGGCAAGAGCCGATCAAGTCTGAGCCGCAGTCGCTTCATCGAAATAGAAATAGATACTGCACGCCTGTTTTCTCACTACTATCTGTGGCCCATCCCCCGCGGCCCTGTCTTTAGGAGAGTTCCATGCTGCGGAACTATCTCATGCCGGGATTTGCGCTCGTCCTGCTCGCCGTCTTCGCCTCCCCGCGGTCGTCGCCCCCGTCTGCGCCCGAAGCTGCCGGCCCAACTGCTCCCGCGCCTGCCCAGCAACTTCCCGCCGCAACCCAGCCCGCGGCCGGCAACATGCCTAACCTCGGAGGCAGCAAGCAGCTCTACAATCCCGACCAGGTCTGCGCCCTCGCAAAAATTGAAATGCATGAGAGGCTTGCCGAGTTCAGCGTCGACTACCCGGAAGCGGGCGTTCCCGCCACGCCCGGCGCCGCTACCGGTTCGGCCGAAGCCATGATCGCGCTGGTTCCCGACCCGGTACACACACACCTTGCGCTGCTCTTTGACCGCTACATTGATGCCGTACAGCAGGCGCTGCAGGACAGCACCTCCGAGAAAGCTCCCGGCTGGGTCTACGTGAGCCAGTGGCTTCCCTGGGATCCGGCGCCGTACCAGGCCTCGCAGGACCCGGTCGACCGCACCAACACCCACACCTTCGATGCGAACCGGGAATGCGCCCCCGGCATTCTCCTCTTCCGCAGAAATCGTTTTGGCGAAAGCCGCATGGGAGGCAAATTTCTCGTCCTCTTCCTCGTGGGCGAATCCCCAACCAGCGGCATTCTCAGCCGCGATCAGTTCAGCAACGCGATGTATGGCCTCCATCAGGTTGAGCAGCGCGACCGCGACCTGCCTTCCGGCACCCAACGCATCCTCGGCCCGACATTCTCCTCCACCATCCCCTCGCTCGACGCCTTGCTGCAGGCGTCTTGTCCCGGTACCGCACTCCCCGCCTGTTTCAACCGCACCCAGATCATCAGCGGCTTCGTTTCCGCAAACAGCGACAGCATCAATGCATCAGGAAACTATCCCGCGCTGGGGGCGAGCCATTTCCTCTCCATGAGCGAGGGCTCGGATGTCGTCCGCGACATGCTGCTTCAGTATTTCGGAAACACCGAGCACATAGGCTCCGACCAGATAGCCTTCGTCTCGGAAGATGAAACCGCCTTCGGCAATATCTCGTCGACGCCGCTCTGGGTCTGGAACAAGGATTCGTCCCGCTCCCTGCTTTTCCACTATCCGCGGGAGATTTCACAGCTGCGCAACGCCTACGAGAAGAACTCCATCTTCAGCCGCTCATCGTCGCAGCAGAGCGCCAGTAGCGCAAACCAGTCCGACCTCACTCTGAGTCTCGAAGACCGCCACAAGGAAGAAGACAGCGTCCCCTCATTTTCCGATACGCAGAATCCCATTTCCGAAGAATCGGTTCTGTTCACCATCACCCGCGCCATGAAAAGCCAGGGTGTCCGCGTAGCCGTGATCAACGGCACTGACACGCTCGACGTCATCTTCGTCGCGCGCTTTCTGAGCCGCAACCTGCCCGATGTGCGCGTGGTCCTGCTGAACGCCGACATTCTCTTCCTGCGTCCGCCCGACGTCACCAATTTCCGCGGGATGCTGATGGCCAACACCTATTCCCTCATACCCGACAACCTGATGTGGAGCGGCCGCTTCCTTCACGTTCCTGCCGAGAAAGCCGATCCCGACCAGCCCGAACATCGCAGCCCCTACGGAACTTATCTGCCCGTGCGCGTCTTTCCCTCGCACGAGGCCTCCGGCCTCTACAACGCCATCCGCCTGCTCGAAATGTCCCCCCTCGCGGAGAAGAATCACAATCTCATACCGCAGCGCTACGGCCATCGCGACTACCTTTGGCTGCCTGAATACACCGATCCCTTCCGCGGAGGAGATCATCCGCCTCTGTGGCTCAGCGCCATTGGCCGCGGAGATTTCTGGCCCGTAGCATTGCTCGACCACTACCCCCGCGCGGGCCAGGACAACAAACAGCTGCAGTGGAAATCATCGCTGCCCCACATCTCGGCGGGCGACACGCATGAGGTCAAAGCCGAGGGCTCGATTCCGCCCGGCATGTTCAATGAATGGACACTCGATGCGCTGTTCAATTTCGGCAATTTCCGTCCCGTGGTGCGCGACCTCTCCGTCGGTCGGCTCTCGGTGGCCTGCCTGCTCGCGCTCTTTGTTGCTTTCGGCATGGTCCTGTGCCTCTTCGCCCGCCTCGACCGGTGGCCGGAATATGTCTTCGACATCCCGGGAAGCAACAACACACGCCGCGCCTGGATCGTCCTGGTGATCATCCTCAGCTACTCGTGGATCGCGCGCCTGCTGATCCTCGATCTCCCTCCCTCAATGTTCTTTCGTGAGCCGGTCAACGGCGGGCTCCTGCTGCTCGAGATCGCGCTCGTGCTCTTTGCCGCATGGGTCATCCGAACAACGCTGTCAACCAGAAGGCGCAAGCGCTCGGCCTGGGCGATGGTGCTTCTCACCCTGCTCGCCGAGGTCCTCTTTCATTGGGCGCTGCCCCATGACTTCGCCACCCGCATCTTCTTTCTCTTTCGCAGCCAGCACCTCTACAGTGGAGTCTGCCCGGTGCTGCCCTTCATCTTTCTCTTTGTCGCCGTCATCTGCCTCGTCGCCCGGCACATCCGCGCGCTCTTCATCTTTTCCCCGCGCCTCAAACCGCGCGTCCCGTATCACCGCAACTGCAAATCACCGGCCATCCTCGCATCCATAAGCAGCACTGCTGTTCGAGACATACTCAGGAGCTGCTATTCACCTTGGCGCATGCTGCACGAAAAGAAATCGCTGCGGCCCGTGGTGTTCTGCGTCATCTCAGTTCTGGTTCTCCTCTACCTGCTCTTCCCCCACGGTTTCGGAACCTTCGAGACCCGCAGCCTCTCCATCTGGCTTACCGTCTTCACTTTTGCAATCGTCCTTTTCCTCATCCTCGAGATCGGCTGGGTGGTACTTATGTGGATCTGCCTCCAGAAGGGTCTGCTTATCCCCCTCGAGCGCACCGTACTTCGCGCCTCCTTCAGTCGCGTCTCCGGCTTTTCCTGGCAGCGCTTGTGGTTTGGCTTCGATCTCTCTCCGGCAGTGCGCTATAAGCCTCTGTTGCGCGCATACGACTCGATGCGACTCATGGAGTACGACCCCTACTGCCCGCCCCAGATTAAGACCAGCATTGACTGCACGCGTGCAAGTTTCCAAACCATGATGGATGCCGTGGCGGCTAAGAATGCCGGCGGACGCGTCGAAGGTTTCCGCAGATTTCAATGGGAGCTATGCAGCTGCGCAACCCTTGTTATCGACAAGATTCTCTCCGACATTCGCCGCCACAAGGATGGCCTGGCCACAAGCCTCGACGTGTCCGCCGACAAAATGGCCGAGGTGATGAAGAGCTCCGCCGCCGCCGACTCACTGGAAGCAAACGCCGAGGAATTCGTTGGCCTGGTCTACATCTACGCCATCCAGCATGTCCTCATGGACATCCGCAGCCACATTCTCGCCTTCACCTTCGGATACTTCTTTCTGTTGTTAGCACTCAATGCCTATCCGGTTGTTCCGCACCATGCCATCATGATCATGCTGCTCACCATCTTCGCCGGCTTCGTGCTCACCGTCTTCATTGTCTTCTCGCAGATGCACCGCGATCCCATCCTCAGCCGAACCACATCCACGGAACCCGGAAAACTCGACATCGGCTTCTATCAGAAGCTCATTTCTGTGCTGGG